>BNJS01001790.1_pt1 | contig 166247 bp, 166 predicted proteins | sample 8540461 | NCBI WGS metagenome assembly BNJS01 (sample SAMD00202454, study PRJDB9452) | human saliva metagenome | isolation source: human saliva | place: Japan
AATTGCTTATTTCTTTTCTTTAGGCATTTGAGATACCAATGACAAGTTGACATCCAGAGCCTTCGATTTGGAAGTGTGGGCGGGCAAACAGGCGGACTTTGAAGAAACCCGGGTTGTCCTCGATATCTTCCACCAATACTTTTGCCTCTCTTAACGGATGTGTTGCCTGCAGCTCGTCGCTCGGGTCGGTCATTTCCGTTACCAGGGTATTGATCCAATTATTCAGTTCCAACTCAAGCATGCGGCGGTCTTTGGTGGTGCCGATGTTTTCACGCTGGATCAGTTTGAGGTAGTGCGCCAGGCGGGAGAGCAGGAAGACGTAAGGCAAACGGGCGTTGATGCGGCTGTTTGCGGTTGCTTCCTTGGTCTCATACAACGCAGGTTTCTGAGTCGAGTTGGCGGAGAAGAAGCAGGCGTAATCGCGGTTTTTATAGAAAGACAGCGGAACAAAGCCCAGATTGGCAAATTCGAATTCGCGAGTTTCCGGAATCAGGACTTCTGTCGGGATTTTCATTTGATTGCCGGTGCCCAGGTCGTACATGTGAATAGGCAAATCTTCAATCAAGCCGCCGGCCTGCGGGCCGCGAATTTGGACGCACCAACCGTTATTGATGAAGCTGCGCACCATATTGGCGGCAAAGGCAAATGATGCATTTGCCCACAGATAGCGGTTATGCTCCGTACCTTTTACCTGTTCTTCGTAATTGAAGCTGCGGACAGGCACGGTATCGCTGCCGTACGGCAAACGGGCAAGGAAGCGGGGAAGGGTCAAGCCGATATAGCGTGCATCGTCTGTTTCGCGGAAGCTTTTCCATTTGATGTATTCGGCACGGTCCATATAGTTGGCCAAATCTTGGATGGCTGCCACTTCTTCCATGCTTTCTTTGCCGAAGAAAGATGCGCCGACCGAGCCGATAAATGGCATATGTGCAGAAGCAGAAACACGCGAGATATTGCGCAGCAAAGTCATATCTTGAGGGCTGCGGTCAAATTCGTAGTTTGAAATCACGGCACCGATAGGTTCGCCGCCCGGGGTATCGTATTCGTTACTGTAAGTGTGGCGGTACAGTCCGCTTTGCACGATTTCAGGCGCATCTTCAAAGTCTTGAATCAAATCTTCTTTGGAAACATCAAGAATTTCAATTTTGACATTGTGACGGAAGTCGGTTCGGTCGACCAAGAATTTCAAACCGCGCCATGCGGATTCGATTTTTTGAAATTCTTCGTTATGGAGGATTTCATCCAGTTGGCGGCTGAGTTGTTCGTCGATACGGGCAATGTGGTAATCGAGCAGGCTTTTGTCCAGGCGTTCCACTTTTTGGGAAGAGTCTTGGATCATTTTCATGAAGACGCTGACGGCTGCGGCGATACGCTCGTCGGCAGAGGCTTCCGACATTTTCTCGGCACTTTGGAATTGCTCGATATCGATGACGGAGTCAACGGCATTCAGATTGATTTTTTTACACAGATCTTCATAAACACTGTTTGTGCTTTCTTGTTCGATAACTGTAGTTTGGGCTTGGGCCTTTTGGCTTTTTTGCATATTTGGATCCTTACGGGTATTTCAGACGGCCTTTGATGTTACTTATTATTGATAGGTGCGATTTTTTCAAGACGGTCGCGCAGTTCGGCAGACAGGTTTTCGTCACGCAGAATGGCTTCCAATTCGCGACGGAAAGCAGAGTCGTCCAACAAGTTGGATTTCAAATCGCGAAGCAGGTTGCGCATAGCCAGTAAGGCACGCAATTCCGGCACATTCTGGGCAATTTGCTCAGGATGGAAGTCGCGCATGGATTTGAAATCCAAATTCACATTCATTTCGCCGCCGGCAGGAGAGAGTGTGTTTTTGACGGTCAGATTGGCTTAGGATTGAAATCGGATAATACTGAATCAAAGTTGTTTTTGTTAATATTGACTTTTTCTTTTTCGGCAAGATCGCGTTTATCTTGGCCGTTGCTGTAATCGCCGGTTACCAAAAGCTTAAGCGGTAACTCAACCTTTTTTTGTGCGCCGCCGGTATGTAAGTCCAATTTAATATTGATACGGGAAGGCGGAACTTCGTTTTGAAAACTTTTGCTCACGATGAAATTTATCCTTTTTTGATAGATTAAATGACACTTATGTCATTTTTTCAAATAAAATGCAAGGTATGGGATCAGGAAATATCCTGATTGGTTAGTATAAATGTTAGACAGATAGCTTGTCTATCGTATTCAAATTTACCGGAAAAAGGTTTTTCAGTGAAATTTCACAAGCCGTTATGGGAAGAGGGGGTACTCCTATCGCCTCAACATTTTCAACAACAAGACAAATTCAATAATCATATGCATGCCCTGTTAATGAGAATGATGGGGGATTTTAGATGGGGCTGTTTTCAATGTGAATTTGACCGTCAGGCATTAGAAGTTGGAAAAATCAAATTAGATACACTTCAGGCATGCTTGCCGGATGGTACCTTAATTGACTTGCAGGCCGGCGGACGCCACGTCAATGTGCGCAATATTGAAGGTCTGCCTTTACAGCAACGAAATGTTGTATTGTTGGCACTACCCGTCTATCAGGCACATGTTTCAAACTTGGTAGATGAGGATGAAACCAAAGATGCGCCCAAGCGCTTTGTTAAGAGCTTTGAGAAGGTGGAGGATATTTTCTCTACCGAAGAAACAGAGTTTGCGGTGGAGGGATTGAATCTCACTATTCGTTTCGATTTTGAACAAAATGACGACTATATTACCTGTCCTATCGGTGCAATAGAGAAAGATGAGACGGGTGCTTTTGTTTGGGCTAAAAACTATATCCCGCCATTGTTATCCATAACAGGGTCGGAAACTTTATTCTCTTGTCTTAACCGCATCACTTTGATGGTATTATCCCGTATAGAGAATTTGTCCGCCCGCCGCCGCTCTCGGAGCGAAAGTGTCGTTGATTTTTCAGTTTCCGACTCGATGTTGTTTTGGTTTCTGCATGGCTTAAATACCATTTATCCGGAATTGAAACACCTGAATGATTATCCGCAGAAACATCCGGAAGAGTTTTATAAACTTTTGGTACGCCTGCTGGGTATGCTGTATACCTTTAGAGCCAACGAGTCCGTTAAAGAAATAGACTCATATGATCACTTTGATTTGTTTGGAACATTCAACCGTTTAGAACAAAAGATCCGTGATTTGCTGGATGAGGTTATTCCTTCCCCTGTTATCGAATTGTCACTGGAGCATCTGAAATCGACGCATTGGCGCGCCCAGATATTTGATGACCGAATCAATGCTGATGCAGAGTTTTATCTTTCCGCCCATTCCGACTCCGTCGACTTCTTGGAATTGCAAAAACAGCTGCCTTTGGTCAGCAAAATCGGTGCGCCCGATGATGTGGAGCGTGTAATTAATACGGCAGTGGTCGGCGTACCTTTACATTACCTCCATCAAACTCCGCCGGGCCTGCCTTTTAGAATGGACAATGTGTATTTTAGGTTGGATAAACGGCATGTCGCGTTTGATAGGATGATGCAGTCCCAAGTATGCAGCATTTATGTTCCGGCCTCTATTTCTGATTTACATTTAAGCTTATTTGCAGTAGTGAGTATTTAATATGAATAACCAACCCTTAATTAGAACCGTTTTGAGAGATACTGCTTTGGCGGTATCCGCATTATCTGCCGGCTTTACACCTGACCATTCCGAATCATGGTATGCTCATTGCAAAAATCTGATTCAGGATTTAAAGACCAAATTAGCCGAGCTTGGATGGAAAGAGGCGGATATTGAAGAAGTTTCCTATGCCCAATGCGCCCTTTTGGATGAGGTCGCACTGCGCACGCTGAAAGGTAACGACAGGGAAGTATGGGAAAGAAACCCTATGCAGGTTTGTTTTTTCCAATCATATAATGCAGGGGATATCCTGTGTGACCGAATCGAATCTTTGTGTAAAAACCACAAGGATGCCAGCCCCTTGGTGGCGGAAACCTATCTGAGTGTGATTAATTTGGGCTTCAGGGGCCGATATGTTCTGGATGAAGATGCATTGCACACCGTACAGGAACAGTTGAAAAAAATTACACCTGCCTTCCCAAGCAATGCCGTATCGGAAGACGGTAAGTTGTTTTATATAGATCAAAAGGGAACGCCGCTGAAAAAAGCATTCAGCCTCCGTCCTGCCTTGCTGCTTGTAGGAAGCATTGTTGTGGCAACGGTTGCATACTTTGCATTTAGATATTATCTGGATGGTTTGGTTGAGCAAATACAAGCATTGTAATTTCAAGTGTTTATATAATGACTTATCGGAAAATTTCAGTTCTGGCGACCCTGGCTGTTTTTGAGCTCGTTTTGCTGTATGTGTTCGCAGTATATTGGCAGACAGGTTGGATAATCAAAGGCTGTGCTTGGGCATTGTCCATTGTGGCGGCCTTCTATTATTGGCGTTTTTATCTAAAGAAAAAACGCGAACAAATTAATACGGATTTTTGGAAGAAAATCGCAGAAGAATTGGATTCCAACGGAGATTTGGGTTGCTATACCATTCGTCTGCATGACTCTTCTGTGCCGAGAAAGTTGGTGGAGAGGGTAAATGAAACCGTCTATATCAATATGTCTGGTTCGGAAAATCTGCATCCGGTCGTTTCCAATTTGCTTGAAAATACAGCCCATAAGTATGTTTCTGTGAGCCTGGAGCTGTGGCTTTCCCCGGCGGGAAATACCGATATTGCGACCACTTTGCGCACATGGTTGCGTAATATACTTTTTCTGCAGAAGAGCACGGGTTTGACTATCCCGGTGCACTGGTTGATTCAAACGCCGGTGTCTTTTTTGTTTGATAGAAAAAACAGTCATTCCGTTTTTTCTATCATTAATAAGAAAGAACACAACCGTCTGCAGATAAACGAATTCTTAAAGAACCTGAAAAACGCCCTGTCCCTTAAATTCCTGCATGACAGCAATGCCCAGTATAGCCATCAATATGTTTATCTGATGGAGGCGCTGAATTTTTTAGAAGAAAAATTCTTAAAAAATACAGATAGCGGATGGGAGTATGTGGACATATGCAGTTTAAGCCTTGCCGATTGCGGAAATTTTCAAAATACATCTGAATGGGCAGCTTATCTGGTAAAAAATACAGATGGTCTTATTCCGACGGCAAAAAGCGTTCAACATGGTTCGGTAAGATACATCCTATCCGAATATCTGGATAAATATGCCGTTTATCATAGAAATCATATTTCAGATATGATTTTTAAGGTATTATTCATTGGTGTTGCCGGTTTTTTTCTGGCCGCATCGTTTTCAACTGTCAACAATAGCCGTTTGTTGGAACAAATCGGCACGCATATAGCGGACTTCCGTATGGAAACGGATAAAGCCGAACAGAATAAAAAAATAGGGCTGTTGAAGCAGGACTTGAAATTGCTTGAAGGATACCGTGATCACGGTGTTCCTGCATATTTGGGCTTGGGACTGTATCGTGCACAGGCCTATATCCCCAAATTAAAAGCCTTAATCCCTGCCGAAGTTCCTAAAGCGCCCGAGCCTGTCAAAAAGCCGGAGCCGGTGGTTCTTACCCTGGACAGTTTGGCACTCTTTGAAACCGGACAGTTTGAATTAAAAATAATGCCAATAAAGCATTGATTGGCGTATTGAAGGCAATCGAAGCACATCCTAATACCCGCATTTTAATTGAAGGCCATACCGATAATGTCGGAAATCCTGTTTCCAATCAACAGTTGTCAGAAAAACGGGCCCAATCCGTCAAAGACTGGTTGGTGATTTCTTCCAATGTTCCGGAGGGCAGGTTTGAAGTCAAAGGTTTGGGTGATACCAAACCGATTGCAGACAATCAGACAGAAGACGGTAAGGCCAAGAACCGCAGGGTTGAGATTATCCTTATTCCCTCGGCAACACAGTAATTCAATGCAGCACAAGTTGCTTTAAGCCTTAAAACTTAAAGCGTTTTTAATAAAACTAAGGAGTAAAAATATGGCAATTCCTGCTTATATGTGGCTGAAAGACGATGGCGGTTCCGCTATTAAAGGTTCCGTTGACGTTCACGGCCGTGAAGACAGTGTTGAGATCGTTGAGTTCCAACACAATGTTCGCATTCCTACAGATGCCAATACCGGCAAACTGACAGGTACCCGCGTTCATGAACCTATCGTATTGTACAAAGAATACGATGCGTCTTCTCCATACTTGTACAAAGCCGTAACCACCGGTCAAACTTTAAAAGAAGTCGAAATCAAGTGGTATCAAATTGATGCATCCGGTCAAGAGAAAGAGTACTTCAATACCAAACTGGACAACGTTAAAGTTGTCGCAGTAGGTCCTGTAATGCACAACATCAAAGACCCTGCACGCGAGCGTTACAACCACTTGGAACGCGTTGAATTGCGCTACGAAAAAATCACTTGGACTTATAAAGACGGCAACATCATTCATTCCGACAGCTGGAACGAAAGCCGCGCTTAATCATCCACATAAAGTGCTGCCTGATAAAGGTAGCACTTTTTTATAACACATTTTTACATCAGGGATATCAAATGTCTGCACATGATCAAGCCTTATTATTACGTCGTCTGAATACGCATTGCCAACAGGCAATGGAAGCCGCCGCCGGTTTATGTCAAACACGGGGTCATTCCGAAATTACGGTTGACCATTTGTTTATCAAGCTATTGGAATTAGGGGATGGCGATGTCGGCGCCTTATTGAGACGTTACGAAATTGATTCGGAAAACATCTGGAACCCTTTGCTGGACACGATGGACAAACTGCCGCGCAATGTCCGCGGTAATCCTTCACTGTCCAAATCACTGGTCAGCCTATTGTCAGACGCATGGCTGCTGGCAAGTGACGAAGGCGCATCGGAAATCCGTTCCGCTTATCTGTATCAGGCATTGTTGAAATCCCCTTACCGTCTGATGACGCAGGATGCATGGCCGCTGTTGAGTCTGACGGAAACCCAAATAGGCCGTCTGAAAACATGGTTGGATGAAGTCTCAATCGAAGGCACCAACAATACGTTTGCCCAAACTTCTGCCGAAGAAGGTCAGGACGGTACTCAGGCCGAATCCAAATCACAACCGGTTAAAGCAACCGGACAAAATGATGCATTGGCGCGCTTTACCGTCAACCTGACTGAAAAAGCAGCCCAAGGAGGCATCGACCCCGTATTTGGCCGCGAAACAGAAATCCGCCAAATGATGGATATTTTATCGCGCCGCCGTAAAAACAATCCGATTTTTGGTCGGCGAGCCGGGTGTCGGCAAAACCGCACTGGTAGAAGGCCTGGCCTTTGAAAAATCGCCTCGGGCGAAGTGCCTAAAATATTAGAAAACACACAGGTATTGGTCTTGGATTTAGGCCTGCTGCAGGCAGGTGCGGGCGTCAAAGGCGAATTTGAACAACGCCTGCGTAACGTGATTGAAGCCGTTCAAAATTCCGAAGAACCCATCTTATTGTTTATTGACGAAGCACATACCTTAATCGGCGCCGGCAACAGCGCCGGTGGCGCAGATGCCGCCAACCTCTTAAAACCGGCCTTGGCACGAGGAGAATTGCGCACCATTGCCGCCACAACCTGGAGCGAATACAAACAATATTTTGAAAAAGATGCCGCATTGGAGCGCCGTTTCCAAATGGTCAAAGTAGAAGAGCCCGATGACGAATCCGCCTTCACCATGCTGCGCGGCTTGAAACAGCGTTATGCCGCTTATCATAAAGTCCATATCCAGGATTCTGCAGTTATTGCAGCCGTGCAACTCTCCAGAAAATACATCACCGGCCGCCAACTGCCCGACAAAGCAGTAGACTTGTTGGATACGGCCGCCGCCCGCGTCCGCATGAGCTTGGATACCGTTCCCCATATCTTCGGCTTGATGGAGGCACAGGCTTCCTCGCTGCAACGGGAATTGGAAGCATTGGATGCCGACAAACAACTGGGCCGTCTGAACGCGTCGCAAGAAGAAAACATCCGACAAGTCGAGCAGGAAATTGCCCAGCTGAACGAACAACGCGAAGAAATGAACCGCCGCTATCAGGAAGAAAAACAATTGGCGGACGAAATCCAATCCTTAATGGAAGCCGCCAAAAATACAGAATTGGCTTCCGAAGAGCGGGAAGCCGCACAAAAAAGCCTGACCGAGAAACAGCAACAGCTGGATGCCGTCGTCGCAGGCAAACCGCTGATTTTTACCAGCGTCGATGAAACCGTGATTGCCGACATTATCGCCGACTGGACAGGCGTGCCCGCAGGCAGCGTACTCAAAGACGAACTGGCCAACCTGCTGCAGCTCGAAAGCCTGCTTGAGCAACGCGTAGTCGGACAAAGCGAAGCCATCCATGCGATTGCGCAAAGTTTAAGGGCCGCCAAAGCCGGCCTGAAAACCAACGACTCCCCGTTGGGCGTATTCCTGTTGAGCGGCCCATCCGGTGTCGGCAAAACAGAAACCGCCCTAGCATTGGCAGACGCACTCTTCGGCGGCGAAAAATCACTGATTACCATCAACCTGTCCGAATACCGCGAAGCACACACCGTTTCCCAACTTAAAGGCTCGCCTCCGGGTTATGTCGGCTACGGCGAAGGCGGCGTATTGACCGAGGCCGTACGTCAAAAACCATACAGCGTCGTATTGCTGGACGAAGTCGAAAAAGCCCATAAAGACATCCTCAACCTCTTCTACCAAGTCTTCGACAAAGGCATGATGCGTGACGGCGAAGGCCGGGAAATCGACTTCAAAAACACCGTTATCCTGATGACTTCGAACTTGGGCGCAAACGAACTGACCCAGTTGCTGAAACCGCAAGAGCCGGAAGAGGCAGAAGAAGCCGCAGCAGAAGAAAACCAAGAAGCAAACGGACAAGAACAGATCGCCGATACCGAAGTAGAACTTTCTGCACAAATACCGGAAACCCCGTCTGAGCACACCGAGGTTTCAGACGGCCCTGCCGAAGCCGAAGAAGCATCCGAATACAGCTTGGAAGAACTGGCGGAAGCCATCCGACCGATACTGACGGACCACTTCCAGGCCGCATTGTTGGCGCGTATGCAGGTCGTTCCTTACCGTCCGTTGGAAAAAGAAGCATTGGCCCAAATCGTCAGATTGAAGTTGGATAAAATTGCCGACCGGCTGTATGAAGCCCATCAAACGTGCCTCAGCTACAGTGAGGATTTTGCGGCGCTGCTGGCTGATTCCTGTACGACCGGCGACAGCGGTGCGCGCAACATCGACCATCTACTGAACCGTCAGGTGATGCCGGCGATAGCCCAAAGCTTTTTACAATGGCAGCAGACGGCGGGTCATATGCCGGAGCGAGCGAGCTTGGAGGTTGGGGAAGAAGGTATAGACGTTTTGTTTGAGTAATGCGGATTAAAGGCCGTCTGAAGGGGAGCCGATGGGGCGGGTACCTTTCAGACGGCCTTGTTTTCATTTATTTTATCTGTTCTAGATAATTAGACGGAATTTGGGCTGTCTATAAAAAAGCTTTGTTATGGAAGAGATGATATCTGATAGATCAAAGGGAAAGGGTATTATATTTATCGATATGAAATTTGATAAATTTGTTGGATATATAATTTTTTTATTACTATGTATATTGTCTTTTTTTCCTTCTTAAGCAGAATTTCTATATTGCAGATTATATTGTATATGGAGATATGTATAAGCTGTCTGAACTTCAGGGTGAGATAGAGGGAAGTAAAATCGTCATTAAGTTATTTTTTATTTTAAATAATATTTCTATTTTGCTTTTTTTGCTTAATAGAAAAATACTTGGCACAATCGTCTTTGCTTTATTGGTATATTTTATCTATCACTTAGTAGAATTGGATCTGTTTTTTATCATTGTCTTCAGTACAATAAAAGCAGGTAATTATGGATTAATCATTATATTTGTTCTATATGCGTTACTTCTGTTAATCAATATATATTCTTATCTTCGCTCACCTAAATTGAGATAAGCGTGTAGATTAGATAAAACCGAATAAAAAAGGCCGTCTGTAAGATATTCAGACGGCCTTTGCTGTTGGCTTATTTTGCAATTCAGTTGCGCTTTCATGGTATGAATATGATAATGAACGTATATCCTCGGTTTTAGAAAGGTCGTTTCTCATGAAAGATTTTGCCCGTTTGCTCAATCATCCCGATATTTCCTTTTCTCCGATTCCAGATGCCATTAGAGTTGATAATCCTGCGACAGGTGAGGCTTTAGCGTTTGTCCGTAAGAGTGATTCAGACGGCCTGAAGCTTTTGATTCAAAAGGCGGAAGCAGCACAAAAATTGTGGGCGGCAAAAACTGCGTTGGAGCGCGCCGATGTGTTGTGGCGTTGGTATTTTCTGATGAAGGAAAACAAAGAAGAACTGGCGCGTATCATGACGATGGAGCAGGGTAAAAGTCTGACTGAGGCGCGTGGCGAGATTGATTATGCGGCTTCGTTTGTGCGCTGGTTTGCGGAGGAGGCGCGGCGGATTGACGGCGATGTGTTGACGAGTGTGAAAGCGTCGCAAAAACTGGTTGTATTGAAACAGCCTGTCGGCGTTACCGCTGCGATTACGCCGTGGAACTTCCCGTCTGCGATGATTGCGCGCAAGGCTGCGCCTGCTTTGGCGGTGGGCTGTGCGATGATTGTCAAACCTGCATCGCTCACGCCTTTGAGTGCGTATGCGTTGGCCGTACTGGCTTATGAAGCGAGCGTACCGCAGGATTTGTTGCCTGTTGTCAGCGGTCGTGCTTCGGAAATCAGCCATGAATTTACCACAAATCCGACCGTACGCAAAATCAGCTTTACCGGCTCAACCGAAGTCGGTGCGAAAATTTTTGCCGACAGCGCGGCGGACATTAAAAAACTCAGCTTGGAACTGGGCGGCAATGCGCCGTTTATCGTGTTTGACGATGCCGATTTGGACAAAGCTGTCGAAGGTGCACTTGCCAGCAAGTTCCGTAACAGCGGCCAGACCTGCGTCTGCACCAACCGCGTTTACGCTCAATCCGGCATTTACGACGAATTTTGCCGCAAATTAAGTGAAAAAGTGGCGGCGCTCAAATTGGGTAACGGCTTGGAAGATGGCGTCAACCAAGGGCCGCTGATTGAGGAAAAAGCGGTGGAGAAAGTTGAGCAGCACATCGCCGACGCATTGGCTAAAGGCGCAAGTTGTCTGACCGGCGGCAAACGCAGTGCGTTGGGCGGAACGTTTTTTGAGCCGACTGTTTTAAGCGGCGTTACGGCGCAAATGGCGGTAGCTCATGAGGAAACCTTCGGGCCTTTGTGTCCAGTGTTCCGTTTTGAAACCGAAGCCGAAGTCATCGAGGCTGCGAACAATACGGAATATGGTTTGGCAGCTTACCTTTATACGGCTGATACCGCCCGCCAATGGCGCGTCGGCGAAGCCTTGGAATATGGGATGGTCGGCATCAATACGGGCTTAATCAGTAATGAAGTGGCACCGTTTGGTGGCGTGAACGCAGCGGTTTGGGACGTGAAGGCAGCAAATATGGCGCGGACGAGTATTTGGAATTGAAATATTTGTGTATTGATGTAGCGGAATAAGGCTGCACAGTAAAGGCCGTCTGAAATTTGGTTTTCAGACGGCCTTTTTTAAACGCAGAAAAGGTATTGGATAATTTTCATATTGTGAGAACGAGCTTTATAAAAAAGCAAAACCATAAGAAACAAAGTTGAAAAAATTTTGTCACATGTATATAAAATTAGCTTAATAACTATTTTATATGTTTTTAATTTTATTATATGTGTATTCCAAATTTCTGGAGTTAGTTTTTCTTTAAGCGAAGGCTGCGGAAATTTTGGTACATATATCGGCGGCAATACAACAGTGAGCAAGGCAGGATTGGTTCTTTTTGCTCACACAGTGTGGCTCATATCGATAGCGTGGGAACTTTATCCAGGCTGCAATGTTTGAAAAAAGGTGATGTGAATGTTGAAGAAATTTTTAATCCTGTTTTGTGTAGCTTTTATCGGCGCATGCAGTTCCTTTGATGGGAACGGTTTGACAAATGGCTCATATTCTCAAGGAAAACGGCTTGATCCGAATTGTGATCATTATGCTGTCGGCGGTAGTGGTGGCGGTTGTACACCGTCAGGTCAATGGCATCTTAAAGATAAACAAGGACAAAGAGTGCCATTCTAGTTTTTAAAAATGATTGTAGAACGGGCATTTAATTATTTAGGCCGTCTGAAATTTGGTTTTCAGACGGCCTTTGTTTTAGAGTAGATCCTGGATGGCTGAACGTTCTTCTTCCAATTCGGCCAGCGTGGCGGCAATACGTTTGGCTGAATTCGTCCGACAAGTCCAAGCCTTGGACGATGCGGTAGCTGCCTTCGTCACAAATGACGGGGAAGCCGAAAATCAAACCTTCGGGAATGCCGTAAGAGCCATCGGATGGAACGCCCATGGTTATCCATTTGCCACTGCTGCCAAGCAACCAGTCGCGCAGATGGTAGATGGCGGCATTGGCGGCGGAGGCTGCAGATGATGAACCGCGTGCAGCGATAATGGCGGCACCGCGTCCTGCGATTTTCGGCATGAAGACTTCGGTATTCCAGTCGGGTTCGGTAATCATGTCTTGGACGGACTCGCCGTTGCTGGTGGCGTAGCGGTAGTCAGCGTACATGGTCGGGCTGTGGTTGCCCCAGACGCACATTTGCTCGATGGAAGTAATCGGGCGGTTGATTTTTTCGGCAATTTGGCTGACGGCGCGATGGTGGTCGAGACGCATCAGGGCGGTGAAATTTTCCGGCGGGATGTCGGGTGCGGATTTCATGGCGATGTAGGCGTTGGTATTGGCCGGGTTGCCGACAACGAGGACTTTAACATTGCGATTGGCAACTTTGTTCAACGCCGCACCTTGTACTTTGAAATTTCACCATTGGCGTGCAGCAAGTCGGCGCGTTCCATGCCTTGCGTGCGCGGACGTGCACCAATCAAGAGGGCGATGTCGGCATCTTTGAAGGCGACTTCGGGGTCGTCTGTGGCGAAAATGTCGGCAAGAAGTGGGAAGGCGCAATCTTGCATTTCCATGATCACGCCGCGCAATGCCTGTTGTGCCTGCGGCAGGTCGAGCAGCTGCAGGATAACGGGTTGGTCGCGTCCGAGCATGATGCCGCCGGCGATACGGAAGAGGGTGGCGTAGGCGATTTGGCCTGCCGCGCCGGTAACGGCGATTCGGACGGGTGGCTTGAGGGTCATATTTTTCCTTTTGAAGTCGTTGTTTTACTTAATTTTCGGATTATAGCAGTATTATGGGGAGAATGATGTAGTAAGGCCGTCTGAAATTTGATTTTCAGACGGCCTGAAGTGTTTGAAAAGATTATTCGCCGTTTTTCTTTTCAGCTTGTTCTTCTGCTGCTTCATAGGCTTCGACGATTTTCTGCACCAAAGGATGGCGGACAACGTCTTCGCTGGTGAAGGTGTGGAAATACAGGCCTTCTACATCGCGCAGTTTTTCGCGTGCATCTTTTAAGCCGGATTTGATGTTGCGCGGCAGGTCGATTTGGCTGATGTCGCCGGTAATGACTGCTTTGGCACCAAAGCCGATACGGGTCAGGAACATTTTCATTTGTTCGGGCGTGGTGTTTTGCGCTTCGTCCAAAATGACATACGCGCCATTTAAGGTGCGGCCGCGCATATAGGCCAGCGGCGCAATTTCAATCAAACCTTTTTCCATCAGTTTGGTCACGCGGTCGAAACCCATCAAATCATAAAGCGCATCGTAAAGCGGTCGTAGGTAGGGATCGACTTTTTGTGCCAAATCGCCCGGTAGGAAGCCTAATTTTTCGCCTGCTTCGACTGCGGGGCGCACCAAAACGATGCGTTCGATTTGGTGTTTTTCCATTGCATCGACTGCGGCGGCAACGGCAAGATAGGTTTTACCCGTACCGGCAGGGCCTAAGCCGAACACGACATCGTGGTTGAGCAAGGCGCGGATATAGCCGTTTTGGCGCGGGGTACGGCCGCCGATGCTGCCGCGTTTGGTGCGGAAATAGTATTGTTGGTCGTGGTGTTTTTCTTCGTGTTTTTCATCTGCTGTTTTTGCTTCAACGGCCGCGAGGCTGATGGCATTGTTGTCCAAGTCGCCTTTTTCTGCGGCTTCGGCAAGCGACAGCAAGGCACGACGACCGGCGTGTGCCAGTTCGCCCATGAAGGTGAAATGTTCGAAGCGGCGGCTGATTTGGATATCAAGGGCTTTGCCTAAGGCTTCGAGATTGCTGTCGAGCGCGCCGCACAGGCGTTGCAACACGGTATTGTCAATTTCTTCAAACTGCAGATGGACGGTGTGGGTCATATCGGTTTCCGTAAATAAATCTAATTTTTCCGTATTATACCCTTGTTCAGACGGGCTGCTTTATAATACGTCGCTTCTTTTTAATAAACCGTTTCAATCAAAATGAATCACACTGCTACTCCTCAATCGGAATTTCTGCGCGGTATCAAAGAATGCTCCCCCATGCTGATCGGCTTGTTGCCGTGGGCGTTGATTTTGGGTATGCAGGGTGGACAAAAGGGCATGAGTTGGCTGGAAATGCTGATGATGACGGGCATGAATTTTGCCGGCGGCTCGGAGTTTGCCGCGGTCAATCTATGGGCAGACCCGTTGCCGATACTGCTGATTGCAACGGTTACTTTTATGATTAATTCGCGCCATATCCTGATGGGTGCGGCGATTGCGCCGTATATGAGGGATATGCCGCTGAAAAAGGTGATGCCCGCGCTGTTTGTAATGTGCGATGAAAGCTGGGCGATGGCCTTGTCTGAAATTCAAAAACGCAAGACGCTTGGTTTACCTGCATTCAATATGCCGTTTTATGCGGGCGTGTGCTTTATTTTGTATGTAACATGGATTGGTTTTGCGGCGTTTGGCGCGGCAGTCGGTCCGATGTTTGGCGATGTGGCGGCATGGGGCTTCGGCATGGCGTTTCCTGCGGTGTTTTTGGTGTTGCTGCGCGGGATGTGGAAGAGCTTTGCGGCTTCATGCCCTTGGTTTGTCAGCCTGATTGTGGCGTGCGTAACCTTTTTGACTGTGGATGGCGCATGGTATGTTCCGGCTGGAACGTTGTCGGGCTTGTTGGCGGCGTATTTGTGGGGAGAGCAAAAATGAAGGATTTGTTGTCACTGCAATCGTTTCTGCTGTTTTTAAGCATGTTGGCCGTTACTTATTCGACCCGATTAATCGGCTTTTTTGCATTGCGCAACCGTACGTTGAGCCGTCGCGCGCAAGTGGTTATGGAGACCGCGCCGGGCTGTGTGTTGATTTCTGTAATTGCGCCTTATTTTGTATCGGACAAACCGCATGAGCTGATCGCCATTGCTTTGACAGTATTGGCCGCCAGCCGGTTTTCGATGTTGGTAACGGTATTAATCGGCGTTGGCACTTCGGGCATACTCGGTTATTTGATGAAATAAAAAATTTTCAGACGGCCTTACTTGTTATAATGGCCGTCTGAATTTTTTGATAAAGCAAAAACATGGCAAACCAACGACTCATCTATGGCTTTCACGCCGTCAATACCCGTTTGTGGCAAAACCCGAAATCGATTACCGAACTCTATATCCAAGAGGGCAAATCCGATGCGCGCACCCGCGATGTATTGGATAAAGCGGCCTCTGAAAACGTACGCGTGCATTTTGCCGATGCCGACCGCCTGAATGCCATCAGCAAAGGGGCGCGCCATCAGGGCGTGGTCGGGTTTATCGACGCTTCCAAAAACCATGTTCACTTGGAAGATGTGTTGGAAAACCTGAGCGAACCGCCGTTTTTGCTGGTATTGGACGGCATTACCGACCCGCACAACCTCGGCGCGTGCCTGCGTACTGCCGATGCGATGGGTGTACATGCCGTGATTGCGCCCAAAGACAAAAGTGCCGGTCTGAATGCGACCGTCAGCAAAGTTGCCTGTGGCGCGGCGGAAACCGTGCCGTATATTACCGTAACCAATCTTGCCCGTACTTTGCGTGAATTGAAAGAATACGGTATTTGGATTGTCGGCACGGACATGGGCGGCGACTCCGACCTTTACCACTGCGACTTGCCCGACAGCGTGGCCTGGGTAATGGGCAACGAAGGCGAAGGCATGCGCCGCCTGACGCGAGAACATTGCGATATGCTGGTATCGATTCCGATGTTTGGCACAGTCGAAAGCATGAACGTTTCCGTCAGTGCGGGTATGGTGTTGAGCGAAACCCGCCGTCAACGCGTGTTGAAATCGGAAAATAGGGCTTAGGTTTATGAATAGAGAAACGTCGTCTGAAAAACCGAATTTGCAGCTTTTCAGACGACGTTTTACTTAGAGTGCGACTCGGCTTTACTCGACCATTTTATCGACTTTGTGCTGATAGCTTTTTAACAGCTTCCGCCGAGCGGGCAAAGCGTTCGGCTTCGTCGTCTGAAAGTTGCAGGTCGCTGATGCGGACCGCGCTCTCGGCGGTTGACGACGGTCGGTACGCCGATATACACACCGTTTTGTCCGGAATCCCGCCTTCAAGCTAAGGTGGAAACGGGCATTGATGGGACGCCTTGATTGTGCAGGATGAGCGTTGGAGATGCGGCTCAAGCCCATGCCGATGCCGTGGCTGGTTGAGCCTGGCGGCGATGACTTCGTAAGCGGCACTGAGCACGGCGGTATAGATTTTGTCCATACGCGCCTAAGCCCGTCTTCCGATTGTTCCAGCATCTTCTTGAACCGACATACCGGCGATGTTGTGCGGTGCTCCAAAGCGCAATGATGCTGTCGCCGTGTCTCCGGATCATCATGGCATCGACGCTCAAGCGCGCGACGTCGAACCTCGTTGCCCAGACAAACGCGGAAGCGGGCGGAGTCAAGGATGGTGCCCGAGCCGATAACGCGCTCTTTGGGCAGACCTGAAAAGCGCAGGACGGCATAAGACAGTACGTCCACAGGATTGGAGGCGACCAAGAAGATACCGTCAAAGCCCGAAGCCATGATCTTTCGAAACGATGTCGCGGAAGATGCGCAGGTTTTTGTCGATTAAGCCCAAACGGGTTTCGCCGGGAGCCTGCGCGCCTGCACAAATACACGCGATGTCCGCATCTGAACAATCATCGTAATCGCTGACATAAATACGCGCAGGCGAGGCGGCATAGGGTATTCCGTGGCGGGACAGGCGCTTTCGCCTTCCGCGCGCGTACGGTTGATGTCGATTAAAACCATATCGTCGCACAAGGCTTGGTTGAGCATGGAATAGGCGTAGCTGACACCGACCGCACCCAAGCCCACAACGACTACTTTGTTACCAACTTTTTTCATGCGTTTATTCCTGTTTGTCGCGAATAGGAATTATTAATAACACTTGACGGGGTGGCGTCAAATTCTCAGACGACCTTCACTCCGCAGCACATCCACAATCAACTTAAACACATCTGAATGCCCGCGGCGGCTGGGGTAATAGAGGTAAAGCGGATCGTAAGTAATGGCGTATTCGAAGTGGTCGGACCAGTTGTCCTGAATGGAGTGCATCTGCCAAGCCCATACTCGTGCTATCCACGCCGATGCCGAGGTCGTCTGAAAAGAGTTTCGGAGCTATACCAATATTTTACGGCGTTCTAGCAAAGTTGGATACTTATCTGAGAATTAATGCAAGAATAATGTAAAAACAATAGTATAGCTTGATTTTTGCACAAGAGGCTGCCATCCCATGAAATGCCTCTAGAGTAAGCCAAACACGTTTTTGTTGGATAAACTCAAGAGAATTAAAATGAAAAATTAACTATTTGGAAATTAAAGGATCGAAAAGTATCCAAAATGTAGAGCTAAAAGATGTTTCTCCTTTATGGTTTTGAAGCAAAACGGTACTGGGTAAAGCAATTTTGTCGATGCCTCTGGGCATTTTTATCAAAAGTGATTGATATGGGGAGTGAGCAAGGCAGTATCTGAGTTTGGTGGGGTGAAAACTTACTGATCCAAAACAGAAAAATGAGATTATCAGCTATCGAATAAATGCAGAGATTGAAGAACAAGTATATGAATATGAAATAGATATTCTTTCTATAAATCATCGTTACTCCTCATTGCCTACAGTGCCTGTATCGGTGAAACATGAATATTTGAAAATTTTTAAAAATGGAAAACTATTTTTGACAGTAGTGAGGAAGCTCGAAAAATTAGAATTAAAGAGTAAGGAAATGAAAATAAGTTTGTAGAATATCTATCCTCAATTTTATTAGGGATAATCAGGATCTGTTTTGGGGCATTAAAAATAGTGATGAAATGGAGTAAGGAAATCGTTAAAGGTGCACTGACGGGTATTATTCTTAAATAAGTGATAATATTCATTAGATACCAGCATATTGTACCAAAATAATTCATTTAATTTACTGAAAGATGTGAAAGATATTTCGTATAGATCCTTTTAAAATCAAAAGATCTTTCGCAATAATGCCAATAACCCAGTAGCTGAATACAGACGGTAGCAATATTGCCGCAGTGTTGTAGAACATCTGAGGATAACGACGAATTACGCGCGAGCAAATCATTGAATGGATGAGTGTGATTGTCTGAAATGCAGCAACCTCTGTTCAAACGCATTGATGACTCAAAAGGGTTATTTTCGAGGAAGACAGCGCAATCGTTTCCTTGCCCATATGCTGGTTTCTTGGACGGCAACAATTTATGCCTTATGTTTGTTGGGTTGCCGTTTTAACGCGTGTAAAACAGCCCGGCATTACCATCATTGAAGAACCTGAGCGTGGCTTTACATCCGAAAGCTATCAGTGAACTGATCGGCTTTTATACGTGAATAGCGTAAGCCCTCACCATCCAATTATTCTGACAACTCATAGTGAATCGGTAGTGCGTAGCTTTGAATTGGAAGAGTTGTATTTTGCTCAGCAAATCTCAAGGCAAAACCCAAATTAAAGATGTTCGGAAGTCCGGTGTCGATAAAAACAAAAATTCCGTTAGATACGGCTTGGCTGGACCAATCTGCTGGGAGGAGGGATTGCCATGGTAAAAGTCGGATTTATTGTTGAAGGGTCATGCGAAAGATTATTATCGAATCAGAGGCATTCAAGACCTAGCCAGGAATCGATTTTGGAATTGATTGAACTCTGTTGTTGATGCCAATGGCGCAGGTAATTTGACAGTGTCTACAATATTGAGCCCTTTATTGGTGTTTTGGAAGCAAATGGGAGCAGAAAGACTGTATATTTTGACGGATTCGACGTGACTCCTCTGTTGAAGGTGTTAAGGAAAGAATCAGCCACGCGAAAATTATCTAGCCTATTTTATCGTGGTTATAAAGCGATAGAAGCATGTTTCGAATGGCAGATACCAAGCTATGATTTTTAGAAATTGAAGATTTTGAGGGAGAACAGTTTCGGAAAGAGACGCCCGAATTGCCTCTGGGACAGAATCAGCGAAATTAAGTCAAAGAAAACGTGAGCCCCTGCCAGAGGACCAGGAAACAGTTGGCTTTGCTAAGAAGATGATTAAATATTGGGAATTTTCTTAATCGAAAAATGCTGCCACGCATCCAACTGTCCGAGTGCAAAATGTGTTAAGTTGCACATTACTTCAATCTAATATATAAAAATCGTCTGAATGTATATAGTGGATTAAATTTAACCAGGACAAGGCGACGAAGCCGGCAGATATTACAGATAGCACACGTGCAAAGGCGAGGCAACGCCGTACTGGTTTAAAGTTAATCCAGTATGAGTAGCCAAAGATGGCCAATAATATTGCTCTACCATCTCTATATTGAAAATTCTTCTAATCTTTCTAAGATAGGTATCGTCGTCTTGAAAACCAAGTTTATTTTTCAGACAACATAATTTCGCATATTAATAAATGATATTCTGACATTGAAAGTTATCAGTCATAGAATGCAGTGCTCTTTAGGCACAGATTTGTTCGATTGATTTAGGTATTGCTATCGAAAATTGAATCTTCGAACCCTTTTAACTTCTTTGCAACAAAGCCGAAGAATACTTTCATCATTTCCTACTGGGAAAATATGTTGTTCATAAATTGAGATTTATTGCTTAATCATTTATCCGTACAATCCGGCCTCCATCAGATATTAAGGAGGCAACGATGAAAAATGCTCAGATTATTTGGTCGGACATGGCAGTCCGATGAATGGGTTGATAAGGAAAACCTTTCTCAATACCCACTATTTTTAGGGTGACTTAGGCAAGATTTTGTCGGGCTGAGACGATTTTTGTAAAGGCCTCAGCCCCTGATTTATCTTACATTAACTTTTCTTCCGGCGGCGTTCGCCCGGCAGCAGCATATCTCGCTCATTTGATGATGTTGGCGACTTCGCCTGATTGAGTTCGTGAACTGGGCCGCGTTTGTGCGGCCTGCAGGCCGATGGGGCCGAAGCTCACGCGGACGAGGCGGCTGACGGTCAGGCCTTGAGCTTTTCAAAAGATACGGCGTACTTTCGCGGTTGCGGCCTTCTTTGATGACCACGTTATACCATTTGTTTGCGCCTTCGCCACCTTGTTCGTAGATGCGTTCTACTTTTGCCAGACCGTCTTCGAGCATGACGCCTTCTTCGGTCAGGATGCGCATTTGTTCGGTGGTCAACTCGCCCAATACGCGCACGGCGTATTCGCGTTCGACTTCAAAGCTGGGGGTGGGCAGCGTTGAACCAGTTCGCCTGAGGTAGTCAGGATCAAAAGCGCTCGCTGGTATTGATGTCCAACGTTGCCGATGGCCACCCAGCGGCTGCTGGCTGCTTGCGGCAGGCGGTCGAAAATGCTGACGCGGGCCTCGCGGGTCGTCGCGGGAAACGATTGCCTTTCTTGTTTGTAGTAGAGGATACGCGTGCAGGCGGTTCGCTCCATTTGAGTTTGATGATGCCGCCTTTTGACGGTAACATGATCGTCGGGCGTGACTTTTCACCCAGTTGGCTACGCGGCCGTTGACCGTTACCCAGCCGTTGCTAATCCATTCTTCCATTTCGCGACGTGAGCCGACGCCGGAAGCGGCCAGGACTTTTGCAGGCGCTCGGGTTCGAAGCGGGAAAGGTCGCTGCGGCGTTCTTCAAATCGCGGGCGTGTCTCCATGATGGTTGGGATTGCGGACAACCAGTGGCTTTGGCGGCACGTTGTTTTGGGGCGGTATTTTGAGCTTTAGGGCGTCTGAAACTGGCCGTAAGGTTTGCCTGATGTTTTTCGCTCGTCGTCGGGACGTTTTTATTGGCAAAAGGATTTGGCCGGTTTGGAAGGTGGCGGTAGACGATACGCCGTCGCGCCATTGGCGTTTGCTGGAAGGCTGTTTTGACATGATTTTTCCTAACTCGCTTGAAAAGCGGTTCTTCTGCGGCGGTTGCGGCAGGGGTTGATTAGAAAAGGCCGTCTGATCAAATTCAGACGGCCTGCTGATGAAAGGTTGTATTGTAATCAAATCCAGTAAATTTTTGCTTGAAAACTGGAAAATTATGCGCGAAAGGCGTTCGCGTATCCAGTTGCCGTCAACCAGGCGGTATTGATGCGGTCGTGCAGGCGGCTCAGGCGGCTCCTTGCCAGAATTCGATGCGGTCGGGGAATAACGAGGTATCCGCCCCAATGCGGCGGGCGGGGAACATGCAGGGGATGTTTGATACTGACGGCCGCGGCTTTGGCCACCAATACGGCTTTGCTGGAAATCACTTGCTTTGCGCGTTGCCCATGCGCCGATACGGCTGGTATACGGGCGGCTTTCAAAATATTCGTCCGGAAGCGGCAGCGTCAAGTTTTTCAATGCTTCCTTCAACGCGCACTTGGCGTTCGAGTTCCGGCCAGAAAAATGTCATGGCGGCGAGGGGTGTGCTGCTATAGAGCGTCCTTGCGGCTGTGGTAATTGGTAAAGAAAACAAAGCCTTTTGGGGTTGACTTCTTTTCAGCAGTACCATGCGGTTGTTGGGCCTGCTGTCTTTCGCCCACGGCGGCAACGTTGACCGCTGTCGGCTCGTTGACTTCGGCGGAATCGCTTCGTTCAGCCATTGCTCGAATTGGACAATCGGGTCGGCGGCATTCGGCCTCGACAGCTCGCGTTTGCTGTAATCTTCGCGGATATTGTGCAGATCCACTGATTTTCCTCCTTAGGTCTGACTGAATCATACCCGCTCAGACGGCCTCAAGGGCATTTTGTGTATAACGTAGCCCTTTCCCAATATAGAACAATACGGAGTCCTGTCATGCAAACCGAAGTCGAACTGGAAAATCTTAAATCCAAAATGGCTGATTCCTGCCTGCTTATGCAACGCCCGGTTTCGCTGGTTTGGACTTGCGTGCCTGCTTGATGAAGCTGTTGTATTGCAGCCGGGGATGTATATCTCGTTCCGACCGGTTTATGGTGTATTTTGGCCAACCCTCGCTCTGTGCGCAGCCGTTTTGTTGCCGCGTTCCGGCTTTGGGTCATAAGCACGGTATTGTTTTGGGCACTTTGGTCGGTTTGATTGACTCCGGATTATCAGGGCAGAATTGAAGGTTCTCTGTGGAACCGTGGTAAAGTAGCGTTTACCATCGAGCCGATGGAGCGTATCGCGCAAATGGTGATTGTGCCGGTTGTCCAAGCCGCGTTTAAAGTTGTGGACGAGTTTGCCGCCAGTGAGCGCGGTGAAGGCGGATTCGGCAGCACCGGCAAAGCCTGATGCTTTAAAAAGTGCCCAGAACTAGTGATAAATTGAAATATTTGATTTTCGGTTTGCCGCGGTTCAGATGGCCTTTTTGCTGAGCTCAACCTTGCATAATTACACACAAGATTGCATTTTTATATCTTGCCTGCAGCGGCCGACGCACCCAATAATACAGGCCGTCTGAAACCTTTTACGGAGCGTTGTTGGGATGTCCCGTCCCTCACTTTTTCTGCCTTTATTTTTGATTATCTTTGGTGCGATTCGGTTTTTACGCGCTACTGATATTTTGCCTGCGACATCGACAATGATTGCCGGCGCATTAATTATTTTGGGCTTTGTCGTATTGATTATGGACGCATCAACAAAAACAGTCCATCGTTTCCGGTCCGATGTTGGTTTATATCGGTACAGCCATTTATCTGCACATGAGTTACTGGATTTACCTCTCGCCGTTATTGGCCATCGGCATGGTTGTGTTGGGTTGCCTGCTGTTGCTCTGCGCAGCGATATGATTCCCTGAGAAACACACGAAAATAGAAAGATGAGAGATTTGCTTTGACCTCATAAAGGCCGTCTGAATAATGGTATAATCCGCCGTTTCAGACGGCCTTTTTTATTGTGGTTTAAATTTGAAATTTACCCTCCCGGCCGCACCGTTTTCTTACATTTTGCAAAGTTTCCGCCATGACCCAAGACAAAATCCTTATTCTCGACTTCGGCTCGCAAGTTACCCAGCTGACTGCCCGCGTGCGCGCGCGAAGCCCACGTTTACTGCGAACCGCATTCGTTCGACATGCCTTTGAAGAAAATCAAAGCTTTCAACCCGAAAGGTACTATCCTCTCGGTGGTCCTAATTCCGTTTACGAATCCGACTCATCGCCGATACCGGTATTTTTGATTTGGGCATTCCGGTTTTGGGCATCTGCTACGGCATGCAATTTATGGCGCACCACTTGGGCGGCGAAGTTACCCCGGGAAACCAACGCGAATTCGGTTATGCGCACGTTAAAACCATTGACAGCGAGCTGACACGCGGCATTCAAGACGATGCGCCAAACACGCTCGACGTTTGATGAGCGCTGGCGATAAAGTTTCCAAACTGCCACCGGCTTCTCTGTCATCGGCGACACACCATCTTGCCCGATTGCCATGATGGAAAACGCTGAGAAAACAATTCTACGGCATCCAATTTCACCCCTGAAGTGACCCATACCAAACAAGGCTCGCGCGCTGTTGAACCGCTTTGTCTTGGATATTTGCGGTGCACAACCAAGCTGACCATGCCGAACCACATCGAAGAAGCTGTGCCAAAATCCGCGAACAGGTTGGCAACGACGAAGTAATTTTTGGGTTTGTCCGGCGGCGTGGATTCTTCCGTAGCGGCCGCATTGATTCACCGCGCCATCGGCGACCAACTGACCTGCGTGTTTGTTGACCACGGCCTGTTGCGTGCTTGGAACGAAGGCAAAATGGTGATGGATATGTTTGCCCGCAACTTGGGTGTGAAAGTGATTCACGTCGATGCCGAAGAGCAGTTTCATGGCGAAACTTGCCGGCGTGACCGATCCAGAGAAAACGCAAAATCATTGGCGCGGAATTTATCGAAGGCTTGATGCCGAAGAGAAAACTCACCAACGCCAAAATGGTTGGCGCAAGGTACGACTTCTACTCCTGACGTAATCGAACTGCAGGCGCGAAAACCAAAAAGCCCATGCCATCAAATCCCATCACAACGTCGGCGGTCTGCCTGAAAAACATGAAGCTCAAAACTGCTTTGAGCCGTTGCGTGACTTGTTCGAAAGACGGCGTACGCGAACTGGGCGTCGCTTTGGGCCTGCCGCGCGAAATGGTGTACCGTCATCCGTTCCTGGCCCGGGTTTGGGCGTGGCGCATCTTTGGGCGAAGTGAAGAAAAGAATACGCTGACTTGCTCCTGTCACAGACGATATTTTCATTCAAGAATTGCGCACACTACCGATGAAAACGGCACATCTTGGTACGACCTGACCAGCCAAGCCTTTGCCGTATTCCTGCCTCGTGAAATCCGTCGGCGTAATGGGCGACGGCCGCACTTACGATCACGTCGTTGCCTTGCGTGCCGTGATTACCAGCGACTTTATGACTGCAGCACCGGGCTGAGCTGCCATACTCGCTGCTCGGCCGCGTCCAACCGCATCATCAACGAAGTCAAAGGCATCAACCGCGTGGTTTATGATGTCAGCGGCAAAACCGCTCTGCTACGATTGAATGGGAATAATCCCTGACAGAAAAGAAGGCCGTCTGAACAGATAGTGTTCAGACGGCCTTATTCTTTAGGTGTTAAGCCCAATTAAAATTGATTTTTTAATTCACGCAAAGCGGCGAAGACTTCGAGTTCGCTGTTTAATTTTCGTCCGCTCAATTCTTCGGCGCGTGCCTGAACTTGCGGCAGGTGAATGCGGAAAAACGGATTGACTTTGCGTTCGTGCGCTAGGCTGACAGGCAGTGTCGGCGTGTGTTCGGCTGCGGCCAAGGCCGTCTGAATGTCGGCATTGTCCGGCTCGATATGCTGGGCAAAGCGCAGATTGGAGGCGGTATATTCGTGCGCCGGATAAAACAGCGTTTCTTCGGGCAGCTGGTTGAATCGGTGGAAGCTGTCGTAAAGCTGCTCGATTGTGCCGGTAGATACGCGGCCGCAACCGGCGGAGAACAAGGTATCGCCGCAGAAAACGTGCAGGCCGTCTGAATTTTCCAGCAGATAGCTGATGTGGCGGTCGGTATGGCCGGGGGTTGCCCAAACGGTAACCAAGCCTTCGCCAAATGGGAACTGCGTCCCTGCGGTGACGGTATGCGTCGCTACGTCGATGTCGCTTTCGCCATAGATTGGGGATTCTAAAAAGCCGTGGAACAGGCTTTTTGCGCCGCCGGTATGATCGGGGTGCGGATGGGTAATCCATGTTTGCGCCAGCATCAGGCGGTTGTGGACGAGGAAATTTCAAACGGCGTGGCATCGGACGGATCGACGCAGGCGGCATGGTTGCCTTCTTGAATCATCCAGATGTAGTTGTCGTTTAGGGCTTGGATTGGCGTGATTTTCATATGCTTTCTTCTGGTTGGGGGTTTCAGACGGCCTCTAAATAATCTTTGATATTCGGGCTTTGGCCGAACACGGCTTCATGGGCTTGATGGATGCACAGTCGGTTGAACAGCAATCTTTGGGTTTGGTCGTCGTCGATAATCCGCACTTTGGCCTTTCGCAGTTTGGGCGTGTCGTGATGAAAGGTATTCTTAAACGCGTGCCAACGGTCGGTTTGCAGGTGGACGACGGCAAACATATCGTGCGAGATATTAACGCCGACGCTGAATAGTTTGGCCGAGGCTTGCAGGCAGAAACTGCTGTCGCCAAACAGGCACAGCCCCGTATTTTCAGGATAGCGGAACAATTCGATTTTTCACGGCTTCGTTCGGCAAAAGATATTACAAAACAGCTGTTCAAACAGCGACGGCTGCGCCACGCCTTCGCTCAACATACCGTAAAGTCCGCCCAGCCAATCGACATAGCCGAGAAAAGTGAAAACGGTAGTCCCGCATAATGGCTTCGATGCGCTTTGGGGGTCGCGTTTGCCGATCAAGGACAAATTCAAAACCGACTTCCGGCAGCCGCGCCCGAAGCGTTTGGTGCAGGCGGTGGGCAAACAGGTTTTTATGGTTGTGCGGATTGCGCAGAATGCCGAGGAATTTCAGCCGCAATATCCGCCACAAGGCATCCGGTACTTTGACGGTGTCGGCATTTGCTGTAGGTGTTTTCAGACGGCCTGCAGGTAAGGTGCGCAGATGATTGCAGGCTTCTTCGTAGCCGCTTTCATGACGGCTGAACCAGCTTCCAGATTGTATTGGTTGGCAGAGTCTCTCGACAAAGGTCAGCGTATAGAGGTTTTTGCCGCCAAAGTTGCCGATGATGTTGACACTTATCGCTTCGCTGCGGTTTTTGTTCTTTGCCGCGGGCTTTTTCGCCAGTATGGAACATTGACAGCGGCAGGCGATAAACGTTTTGGTTTTTGCGGGCTGACTCTGCGGATTATGCGAATGTTGCCGCTGCTCGGTTTGGGCGATGAAAGTGGTGTTCCTTCGTCGGATTCGCGGTCAACAGAGCGTAAGGCTTTTCGCCGCATTCGGAAAATTCGCAATCGCTGAGGATAAAGGCTTGTCGAGTCATAATGTCGGGAAAGGCCGTCTGAATATGTCGATTATAGCTGATGGGGAGCTAAGGGGATTATGATTATACGGAATGATGGGTGACGGGTTTGGTCTTTATACGCAAAAGGATGCAAAAAGGTCATCTGAAAACAAACAAGACCTTTGCAAAAAGCTCTTTTATTCTTTTATTAATTTTAGATATTTTTATAGTTTATCTAGCTTATGTTTTTAATAAATTTTATATAGATCAATAAAATTAATATAATTAGAATATCAAAAAACTAAAAGTAGATAATATTTGAGTTATATCATAGGGTTATGATTAGGTATGTCTGCGGCTGCACTCATCATTTCTATCTTATATTTAATTGTTAAATAAATATTTAAAATATAAGCTATTTGACAAATAAGAACTAATGGAACAGAAAATTTTATTAATATCTTGCCTATAGAACTCATTTTTAATTTCCTATTCATTTTTATTCATAAATGAAATGTTGTGCGGTAGTCAATGCAGAAAAAGAGCAGGTAGAGAGATAAAGGCCGTCTGAAAACAGGTTGGAGCGAAGTCCGATGCTCTATTTCAGACGACCTTTTCTTTAAAGTCGAATCAAATCAGCCTGCCGGTTAACCCAAAAGCTTTTCTTGCGCCGGCAAAGAGGCGGTACCAGCCGGACAATTCCGTCCAGTCTTCCGGTTTCCAGCTCATTTGCGCAGCGCGGTATACGCGTTCCGGATGCGGCATCATGATGGTAACGCGGCCGTCGGTGTTGGTCACACCGGCGATGCCTTGCGGCGAGCCGTTAGGTTGAGCGGATAAGTTTGGGTCACTTGGTTTTGACCGTCCACATATTGCAGCGCAACGCCCAAATCGGCAGAAATATTGCCGCCGTGAAGCGCAGTCGGCGCGGCCTTTCGCCGTGGCTGACCACGACAGGCAGGCTGGAGCCTTGCATTTCGTTCAGAATCAGCGACGCGGATTTCGGAACATGAACCATGCTCAGGCGCGCTTCAAACTGTTCGCCTCGTTGCGTTTGAACTTTAGGCCATGCTTCTGCGCCCGGGATAATCTCGGCAAGGTTGTTGACCATTTGACAGCCGCTGCACACGCCCAATGTCAGCGTGTTCGGATCGGCAAAGAAAGCGGCAAATTGGTCGCGAAGAGCCGGGTGGAACAGAATCGATTTTGCCCAGCCTTCGCCCGCGCCGAGTACGTCGCCGTAGCTGAAGCCGCCACACGCCGCCAGCATTTTGAAGTCGGCAAGATTGACGCGGCCTGCCATCAGGTCGGACATATGCACGTCGTAGGCATCGAAACCGGCGCGGGTGAAGGCGGCAGCCATTTCGATTTGTCCGTTTACGCCCTGTTCGCGCAAGATAGCGATTTTTGCTTTTGCGCCGCTGTTGATAAACGGTGCAGCGATGTCTTCGTTCACGTCGAATTTCACGTCGGCAAACAATGCGCTGCGTTCGTTGTCGTCAATCAGTGCAAACTCGCTGTCTGCGCAGGCAGGGTTGTCGCGCAGGCGTTGGATGGCGTGGCTGGTTTCCTGCCATGCGCGTTGCAGGTCGGCGCGTGGTTGGTCGAACAGAGTTTCATCGTCAACTGTGATTACAAGACGGTCGGATGTCGGATTGATTGTGCCAATATAATGGCTGGCAAATTTGCTCATCTTGCGCGGAGAGATGCCTTGTTTACAAAAATTCTTTTTCTTGTCAAAATTGCTTTGAGTACATAATCAGCATCTTCTGCACGAACTTGCAAACTGCACCAAGCTCTTCGTTAAACAGCGAACGGATTATGTTTTTCGGTAGAGATGATAGAACCGGCATTAACAAAGCCTAGGTCGTGGTCAACCTGGGCAGGTGTATAGGTTGCTATCATGGTTGCAAAAAGTATGCTTCCCAATGTGATATCTAACCCGCACCGCCCTGCAAAAGCCATTTCCGCCAGCGTCGCAAACAAACCGCCGTCGCTGCGGTCGTGATACGCCAAAAGTTTGTCTTCGGCGACAAGCTGCTGAATCACGCCGTAAAAGTCTTTCAGACGACCTGTATCGTCCAAATCGGGCGCGTCGCCGCTCATATTGTTGTACACCTGACCGAACGCGGAGCCGCCCATACGCGCTTTGCCGAAGCCCAAATCGACAAACAGTAATACGCTGTCTTCGACGTTTTTCAATTCGGGTGTAACAGTCTTGCGTACGTCTTCCACTGGCGCAAACGCGGAGATAATCAGGCTCAACGGCGAAACAACGGATTTTTTCTCTTCGCCATCCTGCCACACGGTTTTCATCGACAAGCTGTCTTTGCCCACGGGGATGCTTAAATCCAATGCCTGACAGGCTTTGGAAACCGCTTCAACGGTGCGGTAGAGTTTTTCGTCTTCGCCCTCGTTGCCGCACGCCGCCATCCAGTTGGCGGAAAGTTTGATGTTGCCGATGTCGCCGATATTGACCGCAGCGATGTTGGTGATGGCTTCGCCGACGCACATTCTGCCCGAAGCAGGCGCGTCAAATAGGGCGACGGTCGGTTTTTCGCCCATAGACATCGCTTCGCCGCGATAGGTATTGAAGCCCATCATGGTCACGGCGCAGTCGGCTACCGGTGTTTGATATTTACCGACCATTTGGTCGCGGTGGGTCATGCCGCCGACGCTGCGGTCGCCGATGGTAATCAGGAAGTTTTTGGCGGCTACGGTAGGCAGGCGCAAAACGCGGTAGGCGGCTTCGGTGATGTCGATATCGCCGGCGTTAAACGGTTTTTTAGACGGCGTAACCGTTTTGTCGGTGCGCGTGGTTTTGGGCGGTTTGCCGAGCAAGACGTTCAGCGGCAAATCGACAGGATTGTTGGAGAACAAATCGTCGCGCACTTTCAAATGGCCGTCGTCGGTCGCCGTGCCGACCACGGCAAACGGGCAGCGTTCGCGTTCGCAGATGGCGCGGAAGGTGTCCAAATCTTTTTCCAAAATGGACAATACATAACGCTCTTGCGATTCGTTACACCAAATTTGCAATGGGTTGAGGCCGTGTTCTTCCAGCGGTACTTCGCGCAGCTTGAATACCGCGCCGCGGCCGGCATCGTTGACGAGTTCGGGGAAGGCGTTGGACAAGCCGCCTGCGCCGACGTCGTGGATGGAGATAATCGGGTTTTTGTCGCCGAGTTGCCAGCAGCGGTCGATGACTTCTTGCGCGCGGCGTTCAATTTCGGGGTTGCCGCGTTGTACGGAGTTGAAGTCCAAAGAAGCGTCGTTTGTACCAGTGTTCATGGAAGAAGCCGCGCCGCCGCCCAAGCCGATAAGCATGCCCGGGCCGCCCAGTTGGATCAGCAATGCGCCTTCGGGGATTTCTGTCTTATGTGTTTGTTGTGCCTGAATGCTGCCCAAGCCGCCGGCGATCATAATCGGTTTGTGGTAGCCGCGAACCTGACCGTCGAATTTTTCTTCAAAGGTACGGAAGTAGCCCAAGAGGTTCGGACGGCCGAATTCGTTGTTGAACGCTGCGCCGCCGATCGGGCCTCTCAATCATGATGTCTAGAGGAGAAGCAATATGGCCGGGTTTGCCGTAGGCTTGTTCCCAAGGCTGCTCCAAGCCAGGGATATTGAGGTTGGAGACGGTAAAGCCGGTCAAGCCTGCTTTTGGACGTGAGCCTTTACCTGTTGCGCCTTCATCGCGAATTTCACCGCCCGCGCCCGTTGCTGCGCCCGCAAACGGCGCGATGGCGGTCGGGTGGTTATGCGTTTCCACTTTCATGATGATATGCGTGTCTTCCTCATGGAAACGGTAGCCTTGGTTTTCCGCCGCATTCGGATAGAAACGCTCGATTTTCGCGCCTTCAATTACGGACGAATTGTCTTTATAGGCAACGACTGTGCCTTCGGGATGCGCATTGTGTGTGTCGCGGATCATGCCGAAAAGGGATTTCGGTTGTTTTTCGCCGTTGAGGATGAAGTCGGCGTTGAAGATTTTATGGCGGCAGTGTTCGCTGTTTGCCTGAGCGAACATCATCAATTCAACATCGGACGGATTGCGGTTTAAAGCCTGATAGTTTTCAACCAGATAATCGATTTCATCGGCTGAAAGTGCCAAGCCCATTTCGGTATTGGCTTTGACCAAAGCCTCTTTACCGCCGCCCAATACATCTACGCTGGAGAAGGTTTCCGATTGGATATGGTGGAACAGTTGCGCCGCTGCATCGATGTCGGTCAACACGCTTTCGGTCATGCGGTCGTGCAACAGGGCTGCCCATTGTTGTTTTTGCCCGTCGGTAAGCGCACCTTCCAACCATACGGCCATGCCGCGTTCAATACGCTCAATGCCTTCCAAACCGCAGTTTTCGGCGATATTGGTTGCTTTGGAAGCCCAAGGAGAAATGGTGCCCAAACGGGGCGTTACCAAAAATAAATGCAAGCCCTCGCGCGCTTTGGGCGTTTGTTCAACGCTTTGCGCTGCCAACAAGGCTTGCAGTTTTTCGACTGTCGCGGCATCAAGTGCTTTTTCGCTACCGACAAAATACCAAAATTCGCTGCTTAATTTGACTTCGGGTAGGCCGAGGGCGGCTGCTTTTTGGAAGAGTTTTTCAACACGGAAATCGGAAAGGGCGGTTACACCGCGTAAGGGCAGAACAACAGACATGGATTCAGCTCACAAAATGCAGTTGGGGAATCCATTAGTATACCTGAAAAATGCAATTTTGCTTGTGAATTTATACTTCAAGTGTTGACAATTGTTGCTTGTAAATTTAAGGGGAATAAGGCAATCGTGTCGCCTAGTTTTTTATTTTGTACCTGATTATTAGATTATTTTTGTTTATTTTTGAAGAATCGGGAGGAATGGGAGTAGATGGGCGTAACGATATAAAGTAAAAATTATTTGATTGTTGACTTTGACATTTTGCTAACAATAAGGCCGTCTGAAACATTGCTTTCAGACGGCCTAGCTTTATCCTTTTCTTTTGTTTCCCAGCATATCCAGCAATCCTGCTAAATTGCTTTTTCCTTCTTCCTTGCTCACAATCGGCTCGCCGCCTTTGCGGCCTAGGATTTTGATGTCTTCCTGCGGCATTTCGTCTATAAAGCGACTCGGCTCGGGGAATTGCCATGTGCCTTGTTTTTTGCGTTTGAGGCAGTGGGTCAGCGTAAGTTGGCGTTTGGCGCGGGTAATGCCGACGTACATCAGGCGGCGTTCTTCTTCGACATTGTCTTCTTCGATGCTGTCATTATGCGGCAAGATGCCTTCTTCGCAACCGACAAGGAAAACGTAGGGATATTCCAAACCTTTGGAAGCGTGCAGGGTGGAGAGTTTGACGGCATCGACTTCTTCTTCGCTTTTGCCTTCCAAAAGCGTCATCAGGGCAATGGTTTGGGCAAGCTCGATGATATTTTTGCCGTCTTGCTCGCCTTTGCGTTCCAGCCAGCCGGTCAGGTCGGTAACGTTGCGCCATTTGATTTCGCCTGCTTTGCCTTCTTCGTTGGCCAACAGGTGGTTTTCGTAGTCGATTTCTTTCAGCAGGTTATGAATAAGCTCGCCTGCTTCGCTGGTTTCGGCTTTGGCGCGGTAGTTTTCAATCATATCCATGAAGGCTTGCAGGTGTTGGCGGTTAGTATTATTCAACAGGGCAAGCGCTTCTTCGGTTTGCGCGGCTTCATACAGGCTGCATTCGTGTTCGTGCGCGTAGGTGTTGAGTTTGCCCAGTGTGACGTCGCCGATGCCGCGTTTGGGCGTGGTGACGGCGCGCAGGAAGGCGGGATCGTCATTGGGATTGGCAAGCAGGCGCAAATAGGACAAAACGTCTTTGATTTCGGCTTTGTCGAAAAAACTCTGCCCGCCGGAGAGTTGGTAAGGAACGCGCGCGCTGCGCAAGGCTTCCTCAAAAATCCGCGCCTGATGGTTGCCGCGGTATAACACGGCGAAATCAGCGTATTGGGTTTTGTCGCCGCCGACCAGCTTCTGCTTGACGATTTGGCTGACAACCCAGTCGGCTTCGTGCTGCTCGCTTTGACAGGCAACGACTTTGACGATTTCGCCTTCGCCGAACTGAGACCAAAGTTTTTTGGTAAAGAGTTTTGGGTTGTTTTCGATGACTTTGTTGGCGATTTTGAGAATTCGCGCCGTAGAGCGGTAGTTTTGCTCCAGCTTGATGACCTTCATCTGCGGATAGTCTTCCTGCATTTTGCGCAGGTTTTCCATGTTTGCGCCGCGCCATGCGTAGATGGACTGGTCGTCATCACCGACGGCGGTAAACATGCCTTCCGCGCCGGTCAAGAGCTTCATCAGGGTGAATTGGCAGGTGTTGGTGTCTTGGCATTCGTCAACCAGCAGATAACGCAGCCGCTGCTGCCATTTGTTGCGCACTTCGCTGTTTTGCTGCAAGAGTACGGCAGGCAGGCGGATTAAGTCGTCGAAGTCTACTGCCTGATAGCTTTGCAGGGTTTCCTGATAACTCGCATAGACGCGCGCCGTTTGCTGTTCCCACACATTGGAGGCCGTCTGAACTGCTTCTTCAGGCGTTTTTAAATCGTTTTTCCACAGGGAAATTTGGTGCTGAGCTTTGAATAAGGCTTCTTTTCCCGTGCCGCCCAAAAGTTCGCCGATGATTTTCGCGCTGTCGGTGGAATCGAGGATGGAGAAGTTTTTTTTGTAACCGATATGGTTCGCCTCTTCGCGCAGAATCTTCATGCCCAAAGAGTGGAACGTGCAAATCGTCAGCCCGCGCGTTTGCGACTTAGGCAGCATTTTGGAGACGCGCTCCTGCATTTCCGTAGCAGCTTTATTGGTAAAGGTAATCGCAGCGACGGTATGCGGCAGATAGCCGACATTGACAATCAAATGTTTGATTTTTTGCGTAATCACACCGGTTTTGCCGCTGCCTGCGCCGGCAAGGACGAGCAGGGGGCCGCCTAGATATTTGACCGCGGCTTGCTGTTGGGGGTTGAGTTTCATTGAAGGGGGAAGACGGGTAATGTGGGGAGCAATTATACAACAAGGCCGTCTGAAATTTTCAGACGGCCTTGGTCGTTTTTTTAGAGTAAACCCTATGCAAAATATTTCAATTTGCCTTTGAAGTCTTCCAGTTTTTCGTAGCCTTTTTGCGCCATGATGGCTTTTAATTCAAGGGAAACCCGTTCAAAAATGTCTACGCCTTGCTGGTGTAGCGCCGTGCCTATCTGCACCATGCTTGCGCCGCACAAGATGTGTTCAAACGCATCACGGCCGCTGTAAACGCCGCCCGTGCCAATGACTTGGATAGACGGATCTAATCTTTGATAGAACGCGTGGACATTGGCGAGCGCGGTCGGTTTGATGTATTGGCCGCCTATGCCGCCGAAGCCGTTTTTCGGGCGGATCACGACGGATTCGTCTTCGATATACATACCATTGCCGATGGAGTTGACGCAGTTAACGAATTTTAAGGGATAGCGGTTGAACACTTTCGCCGCTTGATCGAAATGGGCAATATCGAAATACGGCGGCAGTTTGATGCCCAAGGGCTTGTCGAAGTAGGCAAAGGCTTCGCCCAAAATTTGCTCGGTGGTTTCAAAGTCGTAGGCGATTTGCGGTTTGCCGGCGACGTTTGGGCAGGATAGGTTGAGTTCGGTAATGCCGTTGAACCCGCTGTTTTGCACCTTTTCCAACAGGATATGTGTTTCGCCGGGCGACAGGCCGACCAGTGATAGGAAAAATGTCCGTTCCGGCTGAGACTCTTGAAGGGTAAGCAGGTAATCTAGATAGTAATCAATGCCTTGATTCGGCAAGCCCATCGAATTGATGCTGCCGAGAGGCACGTCCCGATAACGCGGCTCAGGGTTGCCTTGACGAGGGGTAAGCGTTGCGGTCTTGGTAATGAAAGTGCCTGCCGAAGACTGTCTGACCGCTTCCAATTCCTCAACAGTCATACATGACACACCTGCTGCGTTCATCAGGCAGTTGTCAAAAGAAAAACCGGCGATTTGGGTTTTTAACGATACCATCTCCTGCTCCTTTTCTTCGAAAAATCAAATTGTTTGCCAAGCGTAACACGAAGAATCAGTACGATTTTTAACAAACATCAAATGACAAAGCATGTAGGTGTAGGCGGATGTTGTTTTCAATATTGAAAAAAGGCCGTCTGAAAAACTCAAACGGTCTTTCAGACGGCCTTCACTATATGGCATCAATTAGGAACAAAAGCTGTCGGCTGATTTGGATATTGGGTTTTAAAAATCAGGCCAACCATTCGGCCAAGGCTGCTTCAAAACGTTTCAAGCCTTCGGCCATGTCTTCATCGTTCAGCAGTAGGCTGGGGGCGAAGCGTACCACATTGGCGCCGGCAACCAGTACCATCAGGCCGTGTTTTAAAGCGGCGGCGGTGATTTCCGAAGCCTTGCCTTCGTATTTGTCCGCCAACACGCAGCCGAGCAGCAAGCCCATGCCGCGGACTTCTTTAAATATGCCGGTCTTTTCACCCAATTCACGCAATGCCGTCTGAAGTTTTTGGCCTTGTTGTTCAACGTGTGCCAATGTTTCGGGCGCATTGATGATGTCAAATGCACGGCTGCCGACCGCACACGCCATCGGATTGCCGCCGAATGTCGAGCCATGCGTTCCGGGGCCGAAGGTTGGGGCGATTTTATCGGTGGTCAGAATTGCGCCAATCGGGAAGCCGCCGCCTAAAGCTTTGGCGGAGCTGAGGATATCGGGTGTTACACCGTAATGCTCGTAGGCAAACAGTTTGCCCGTATGCCCCATGCCGGTTTGCACTTCGTCCAAAATCAGCAAAGCGTCGTGTTTGTCGCACAAACGGCGTGCGGCTTGAAGATATTCTTGGGTGGCAGGCAGGATGCCGCTTTCGCCTTGAATCGGCTCGATAATCACGGCGCAGGTTTTGTCGCTGATGGTTGCTTCTAATGCGGCAACATCATTGAAGGGAACGTGGGTAATGCCGGCCGGCAGCGGCGCGTAGTCTTTGCTGTATTTGGGCTGGCCGCCGACGGATACGGTAAACAGGGTACGGCCGTGGAAGCTGTTGAGGCAGGAGATGATTTCGGTTTTGTGTTCGCCAAAATGATCGCGAGCGTATTTGCGCGCCAGTTTCAGCGCAGCTTCATTGGCTTCTGCGCCGGAGTTGCAGAAAAACACTTTGTCGGCGAAGGTGTTTTCGACCAGTTTTTTGGCTAATTCTTGCGCCGGTTGGGTGGTATAGATATTAGAAATGTGCCAGAGTTTTTGCGACTGCTTGGCCAAGGCTGCGACCAAATCGGGATGGCAATGCCCCAGCGCGTTCACGGCAATACCGCCTGACAGGTCAATGTATTCTCGTCCTTCGGTATCCCAAACCCGGCTGCCGAGCGCGCGTTCCGGAATCATGGGGGCGAATGAGAAATTGGGCGTCAGGTAGTTTTGCATGTTCTTTTCCTTTTGATATTGTCAACAATTTCTTAAATTATGCGCCTATTGGTTGAGAGATTCAATATGGCAATCAGGCCGTCTGAAAACTGGCTTTCAGACGGCCTGATGCTTATTTATGCTTGATTTCCCAGCATTGATGGATTTTTTTGTTGCGGAAATCGTCGGGAACGGACTGCTTGGAAATGTCTTTGACAGCGTATTGTTCCGCGACCGAATCGTCCAACACAAAGCTGCGCAGATTGTTGGAGAAATACAGAATGCCGTCTGAAGCGAGCAGGCTCATTGCGCCGTCGATCAGCTTTTTATGGTCGCGCTGGATGTCGAGGATGTCGAGCATCTTTTTGCTGTTGGAAAAGCTGGGCGGATCCATGACGATCAGGTCAAACTTTTTACCTTCGTCTGCGGCGTTTTGCAGGTATTGGAACACATCGGCGCGGACGATTTTGTGTTGTTCGGGGTCGATGCCGTTGAGTTCGAAATTGCGTTTTGCCCACTCGAGATAAGTATTGGATAAATCAACAGTTTCGCTGGATACCGCGCCACCGGTTGCGGCATAGATGGTGAAGCTGCCTGTGTAGGAAAACAGGTTGAGGAAGCGTTTGCCCGCTGCGGTTTCGCCGACTTTTTTGCGCGTGTTGCGGTGGTCGAGGAAAAGGCCGGTATCGAGGTATTTGTCGAGGTTGACCCAAAACTTGCGGCCGTTTTCAGTGATGACGAAATCGTCGCCGGTTTTGCCAGTTTTCTCGTATTGCTGCAAGCCTTTTTGACGTTCGCGGCGTTTGAGGTGGATTTGTTCGGGCGCAAAACCGGTCACAAAACCAATAGCTTCCAATACATCCTCAAGCCATGCTTCGTATTCTTCGGGCTGCATCAGCCAGCCGGTATCGTATTCCTGAAGATGGATTTGGTCGCCGTAGACATCGACGGCAAAGGGAAATTGGGGAATATCGCGGTCGTAAATGCGCCAGGCTTCGATATTGTTGCGTTTGGCCCATTTCATAAGATGTTTGATGTTTTTGCCCAAGCGGTTGGCAAAGGGGGTAATGTCGGTCATGGTTTCAGACGGCCTGAATTAAGTATTGGGAAGGGGTTGGATTTTAACGCACTTGATGCCTTTTTGCTTGACTGTTATCCATAAAATCTATATTATCCGCCCTTCGCCTTTTGATACGAAGCCATCGTCATCCAACCTAAACCGCCGTTTCGGGCGCGTTTCTTTTATTGCTTGCATATTTGCAAAGCCTTTTCTGTGCAGGTTGTCGTCGATGTTAACCACAAGCAAGATGCTTGCGACAACCCTGTAACTTCACATTTCCCGTATCGTTACTTTCCTTTGCTTCAGGTCGTCTGAAATTGTTCAGGCGTGCGCGTTGTTGTCTCTTAGGATAGATATGTCTATTAAATTTGCCGATTTAAACCTTGATAAAAACATTTTGTCTGCCGTAAGCAGCGAGGGTTATGAAAGCCCGACCCCGATTCAGGCGCAAGCAATTCCGTTTGCTTTGGACGGTCGTGACATTATGGCTTCGGCACAAACCGGTTCAGGCAAAACCGCAGCCTTCCTGCTGCCGACTTTGCAAAAACTGACCAAGCGCAGCGAAAAACCGGGCAAAGGCCCGCGCGCTTTGGTGTTGACCCCGACCCGTGAATTGGCGGCTCAAGTGGAAAAAAACGCGTTGGCATATGCTAAAAATATGCGTTGGTTCCGTACTGTCAGCATTGTCGGCGGCGCATCTTTCGGCTACCAAACCCGTGCTTTGAGCAAACCGGTTGACCTGATTGTCGCCACTCCGGGCCGTCTGATGGATTTGATGCAGAGTGGCAAAGTTGATTTTGAACGTTTGGAAGTGCTGATTCTGGACGAAGCCGACCGTATGTTGGACATGGGCTTTATCGACGACATCGAACCATCGTGGAAGCGACGCCGAGCGACCGTCAGACTTTGTTGTTCTCCGCCACTTGGGACGGCGCAGTGGGCAAACTGGCACGCAAACTGACCAAAGACCCTGAAACCATCGAAGTTGAGCGTGTAGACGATCAAGGCAAAATCGAAGAGCAGCTGTTGTATTGCGATGATATGCGCCACAAAAACCGCCTGCTCGACCACATCTTGCGCGATGCCAATATCGATCAATGCGTGATCTTCACATCCACTAAAGCCATGACCGAAGTCATCGCGGATGAGTTGTACGAAAAAGGTTTTGCCGCCAACTGCCTGCACGGCGATATGCCGCAAGGCTGGCGTAACCGCACGCTGATGGACTTGCGTAAAGGCCGCTGCAAAATTTTGGTTGCTACCGATGTTGCCGCACGCGGTATCGACGTGCCTACTATTACCCACGTTATTAACTACGACTTGCCAAAACAGGCTGAAGATTACGTTCACCGCATCGGCCGTACCGGCCGCGCAGGCCGTACCGGTATTGCGATTACTTTTGCCGAAGTGAATGAATACGTCAAAGTACATAAAATTGAAAAATATATCGGCCGTAAATTGCCTGAGTTGACCATCGAAGGCATGGAGCCGACCCGCAAACGCAAATCTGTGGGCGGCAAACCGAAAGGCAAAGGCGGCTGGGGCGATCGTAAATCCGGCGGCTGGCGCGGCGATAAGAAACCGGCTAAAGAAGGCTTCGGCGGCAAATCACGCAGCGAGGGCCATAAAAAAGACGGTTTCAAAAAAGATGGCTTTAAGAAAGACGGTTTCAAGAAATCTGACGGTTTCAAAAAAGGCGGCGAAGGCTTTAAAGGCAAGCGCAAGTCTAACGACAGCTTTGGCGGCAAACATAAAAAAGGTTGATTTTTTCAATCTGAAGGCCGTCTGAAAAAGACATAAGGGCGTGTGAAGACACGCCTTTTTTATGGTTTCGAGTTTTCGCATATAAAAAAGCGTGGGATTGGTCCCACGCTTTTTTCAGACGGCCTCTTACAAAGCGGCCAATACGGCATCGCCCATTTCGGAGCAGGAAACCAGTTTGGTGCCTTCTTCGTAAATATCGCTGGTACGCAAGCCTTGTTGCAGTACTTTTTGTACGGCGTTTTCAACTTGTTGCGCGCGTGTTTCGTCGTTCAGGCTGTAACGCAGCAGCATGGCAAGAGACAATACGGTCGCCAGCGGATTGGCTTTGTTTTGACCGGCAATGTCAGGAGCAGAGCCGTGAGACGGTTCGTACAGGCCTTTGCCGTTTTCGTCCAAAGAAGCAGAAGGCAGCATACCGATGGAGCCGGTTAGCATGGAGGCCTCATCAGAGAGGATGTCGCCGAAGATGTTGCCGGTGGCAATCACGTCAAATTGTTTGGGTGCGCGTACCAACTGCATAGCGGCATTGTCCACGTACATATGGGAAAGTTCGACATCAGGATATTGTTTGCCGATTTCCTCAAAGATTTCGCGCCACAGTTCGGTGGTTTCTAAAACGTTGGCTTTGCCTACCGAGCAGACTTTTTTGCTGCGTTTTTTGGGCGGACTGGAAGGCAACGTGGGCAATACGGCGGATTTCGCTTTCGCTGTATTTCATGGTGTTGTAGCCTTCGCGTTCGCCGTTTTCCAAAAACACGGATGCCGCGCGGTTCGCCAAAGTAAATATCGCCGGTGAGTTCGCGTACGATAAGGATGTCGAGGCCGGCTACGATTTCCGGTTTCAAAGTAGAAGCATTAGCCAGCTCTTTATACAAAATGGCAGGGCGCAAATTGGCAAACAGATTCAAGTCTTTACGGATGGCCAATAAGCCGCGTTCAGGGCGCAGCGGACGGTCGAGATTGTCGTATTGAGGAGAACCGACTGCACCAAGCAGAACCGCATCGGCTTTACGGCAAAGGTTTTGCGTGAATTCTGGATAAGGATGGCCGTATTCGTCATAGGCTTCGCCGCCCAAAGGCGCATATTCGTAGCTGACATCCAAACCTTGTTCGATAAGTTTGTCGAGTACGCGGACGGTTTCTGCAACGATTTCAGGGCCGATGCCGTCGCCGCGCAAGATAGCGATATGTTTGGTCATTTCGGGTTTCCTTATGGGAAGGTTTTAGGTAAAGAGCAGGTCGCCTGTTTTTCAGACGGCCTTAAATCAATTTGCTCTGAAAACGCTGATTGTACCATTATGGTACTGGTAAAGCTGGGTAGAAATCGCGTAGGCAGATTCTTCAAATGCCTGCAGGGCGATATTTGCCATCGCCTGCAAAGCCTCTTCATCGGACGGGCTGCAAACGAGCAGGGCGTTGCGTGCCGGGACTGCAAAAACAGGGTTGGCCGGCAGCATAGGATCGTCTTTAAGTACTTCGTCCAAAAGCAAAATCAGGGAAGCATCATAGTCGTTGTCCAAATGGATTTGAGTCAATGACCAACCTTCGGCATGATGAATTTGGACACGTCCATTCATCCGTTGGCGCAAATTATCCATGGCGGTACGATATAAGGCGTCTTCATCTTCAATACCTGCCTCTTCCATATGCTCACGATTGAGCGTATGCATGGATTCGTCCGTATCCACCATATAAAGCAACATGATATCGCCCGCAATCGGTTTGTATACCAGGTAATCGGCAGGTTCGGCTTCGTCCGTATTTGTAATCAGTCTGGCGTTTTCCAGATAAATCGTATTTTTAATCGTCGGAAGAATTTGTTGTGCTGAAACACTGGCATCAGTATCTTGAATCTTATAGATAACCGCTAAATTGGCTGCAACAATAGCCTCCAAGTCCTCGGGATTTTGCAGATAACTTGTGTAATGGTTGCTCAAATATGTGCTGAATGATGCTTCATCGTCTTTGGAAAAATGGACAATAATCGGCGAAGACGCAATAGTTTCGCCCCAGTCGATTTTTGCCTCAAGATGCAATTCTTCTTGAATGCGACGGGCAAAGTATTCGACAAATTCCTGCCAAGTCATTAATTTAGGTTTGGAGCGGAACAACCTGCTGAAAAAAGACATATTGTGTCCTGAATAAGGGGATAAGGCCGTCTGAAAAATTATAGACGTTCGGTTTCAACACGGATTTTAAAAACAACTTTGCGTATGTTCGGTCTGTCACCAACCAATGGGGCATGCGCATCATTCGGGAAGAATAGCGCAAATTCGCCGGGCTCCAAGGTCAGCCAAGTTTCCGGCTCGCAGTCGAAAAACTCGATATCGCGCTTTTCGTTGTAGCCTAAACCGTTTTTCAGACGGCCTCTGTCTATCCAGCCGTAGGTTTCTTCCCCGCTGATGGGGACTTGGATGTCGATATGTTTCAAATGCGCTTCGGGCTTGGCATCGGCTTTGCTCCTCATCGGCTCACTGCCGATAAAAATACGGATATTGGGATTCTCACATGGCACTTGGCCATCCGGCAGCTTGGCAAAATCCAAGGTCTGCAACAGATGGAAGGCTTCGGCAAAGTCGGGATGCAAGGCAGCGTAGCGGGTGGCATTGCTTATGGTGTCGGTAATCATGGTATATTTGTGTAGATTAAAGGCCGTCTGAAACACTTAAATTTTTCAGACGGCCTTTTGTATATCAACCGTTAAACAGCCAAGGCTGGCTTTGGCGGCGTTTTTCTTCAAAGGCATGAATTTCGTCAGCGTGTTGCAGGGTCAGGCCGATTTCGTCCAAGCCGTTTAAGAGGCAGTGTTTGCGGTGTTCAGTAATGTCGAATGTGAATGTTTCGCCGCTAGGGGTGGTCAGGGTTTGCTCGGCAAGGTCGATGGAGAGTTGATAGCCTTCGGTTGCTTCGACTTCTTTGAAAAGCTGGTCCACCTGTTCTTCTGTCAAAACGATAGGCAAAAGGCCGTTTTTGTAGCAGTTGTTGAAGAAAATATCGGCAAAGCTGGGGGCGATGACGGCGCGGAAGCCGTAGTCGTCCAATGCCCAAGGGGCGTGTTCGCGTGAAGAGCCGCAACCGAAGTTTTTACGCGTCAACAGGATTTGTGCGCCTTGATAGCGTGGCTGGTTCAGGGAGAAATCCGGATTCAACGGGCGTTTGCTGTTGTCCATGCCCGGCTCGCCGTGGTCGAGGTAACGCCATTCATCAAAAGCATTGGGGCCGAAGCCGCTACGTTTGATGGATTTCAGAAATTGTTTGGGGATGATGGCATCGGTATCGACGTTGCTGCGGTCGAGCGGGGCAACGATGGCGGTAATTTTGGTAAAGGCTTTCATGTCAGATTCTTATAGTAATAATGGGAAATTTTATGGCTATTCGGGTTAGCGTGTGCTGTGCAAACCGATTCGGTTGCCTTCTGTGTCTTCGATAAATGCTGCAAAGCCGTTGGCAATTCGGAATTTCTCTTGTAACAGTTTGCCGCCTGCAGCAACGGCTTTTTCTGCTGTTTCGGCACAATCCGGGCAATTGAAGAAAATGGTTGTACCGCCGTGGCCGGGCTGGGCGTTGCTGTCGTGCCAAATCATGCCGGCCGTACCGTGTTGGGTGTAATCGGCTGGAAAAATGATGAAACGGAATCCGTTGCCGCCAACATCTTGCAGGGGCTTGCCGAATACAGATTCGTAAAAGGTTTTGGCGCGATCCAAATCATGAGCGTGAATACCAAACCAGCTTGACGGATTACTCATTGTTTCTTCCTTTGCTTGGAATCGTGAAAATGTCTGAAAAATTAATAATGTATCAGGCCGTCTGAAACGGAGTCAGGAGCTTCAGACGGCCTGATTTACCGAATTATTCGGTAGCGGCTTCGATTTTTTCTCCAACATGGCTCATGCCGCGACCTACTGCATTGCCGCCTTTTTTAACGGCTTCGCCGGTTTTATCGGCAACGTGTTCTGCGGTTTCTTTGGTTTTATCGGCTACGCGCTCGGCAGTCTCTTTGGTTTTGTCCCAATTGCGGTTGGCATCGTCTTTTGCGCCGGACCAAGTGCTGGAACAAGCTGACAGGATGAAGGCTGCGGCAGCCAAGACAAACAGTTTTTTCATAGTAGATTCCTTTCAAGGTATCGATTGATTGAGAAGGTTTTCAAACGTTTTGCGCAATGGGAAAACTTAATTGGGCAATGTATTATTTCAGACGGCCTGATGAATAAAGGCCGTCTGAATATGTTTTAAGCCATAGTGCGGATGTCGGTGAAACGGCCGGTTACCGCAGCTGCGGCTGCCATAGCCGGGCTGACGAGGTGGGTACGTCCACCATTGCCTTGACGGCCTTCGAAGTTACGGTTGGAAGTGGAGGCGCAACGCTGTCCCGGGGTCAGGCGGTCGGCATTCATGGCGAGGCACATAGAGCAGCCCGGCTCGCGCCATTCAAAACCGGCTTCGATAAATACTTCGTGCAAGCCTTCTTTTTCTGCCTGCTCTTTAACCAAACCGGAGCCGGGAACAATCAACACGCGTTGTACATTGTCCGCTTTTTACGGCCTTTTGCGATAGCGGCGGCTTCGCGCAAGTCTTCGATACGGCTATTGGTGCAAGAGCCGATAAAGACGATATCGACAGGAATTTCGTTTAATGGCGTACCGGCTTCCAAGCCCATGTATTCAAGGGCGCGTTCCATGCCGCTGCGTTTGACCGGATCGGCTTCTTCGGCAGGATTAGGCACTTTGCCGCTGATGTCCAAAACCATTTCAGGTGATGTTCCCCAGGTTACTTGAGGTTCGATGTCTTCGGCTTTGAAGTGGTATTCTTTATCGAATACTGCGCCTTCGTCAGACACCAGCGTGCGCCAGTACTCGACGGCGTTGTCCCACGCTTCGCCTTAGGTGCGAAAGGTTTGCCTTTTACATAGTCGATGGTGGTTTGGTCGACGGCAACCATGCCTGAGCGCGCACCGGCTTCGATCGCCATATTGCACAAGGTCATGCGGCCTTCCATAGAAAGGCTGCGGATGGCTTCGCCGCCAAACTCAATGGCGTAACCTGTACCACCGGCCGTACCGATTTGACCGATGATGTAAAGTGCCACGTCTTTGGCGGTAACACCGGGTTTCAGACGGCCTTCAACGGAAATCAGCATGGATTTGGATTTTTTTGCGGTAATACATTGGGTTGCCATGGTGTGCTCGACTTCGGAAGTGCCGATACCGTGCGCTAATGCGCCGAATGCGCCGTGGGTAGAAGTGTGAGAGTCGCCGCAGACAACGGTCATGCCGGGTAGGGTAGCACCTTGCTCCGGGCCCATAACGTGCACAATGCCTTGACCTTTATCCATGAACGGGAAGTAGGCGAGTGCGCCAAACTCTTTAATGTTTTTGTCCAAAGTATCGACTTGCAGTTTGGAAATCGGGTCTTGAATACCTTTGTCCCAGTCGCCGGTCGGGGTGTTGTGATCGGCTGTGGAGACTACGCTGTCGATACGCCAGAGTTTGCGGCCGGCCATTTTCAAGCCTTCAAATGCTTGCGGGCTGGTTACTTCGTGAACCAGGTGGCGGTCGATGTAAAGCAGGACAGTGCCGTCTTCTTCTTCGCGGACGACGTGGCTGTTCCAAAGTTTATCGTAAAGGGTTTGTGCGCTCATGATGAGTTTCTTTGCTAATTGGTAAGTATGAATGATGGTTTGTGTTTATGGGCGGATTTTAGGCTTTTTATAGGGGCTGCGCAATAGAAATTTGTCCAATTTTTAAAATTTGTCGTAAAGTTTCAAAAATTCTTATTGAAAATTAGACAAATTGTAGAATTGTTGACAAAAAGATGCATTTTATCTGAAAGAATACTTGTCGAAATGCACTAAAAAGTTCTATCATTCTCACTCAACATCCACATTTACCAAGAGGTATAGAGAATGAAATTACCGGTAATGGCTCCTGAGCATCTGACTCAATTACGGGAATTTGAGAAAAAAGTCCTTGCCAATCATGCTAAAATCGAAGCATGGTTCCGTTCGCATTGGAACGAACACCGTCCGCCGTTTTATGGTTCGGTTGACATCCGTAATGCCGGTTACAAAATTTCATCTATCGATATGAACCTGTTTCCGGGCGGCTTCAATAATTTGAATCCCAACTTTATCCCGCTGGCAGCGGTTGCCGCGCAAGATGCGGTACAGCGCGCCTGTGAAACGGCAAAATCCGTATTGATTATTCCTGAAAACCACACGCGCAACACATTCTATCTGCAAAACGTTTACGCACTCAGCGAGATTTTGCGTTCGGCAGGATACGAAGTGCGCTTGGGCAGCCTGAATCCGGAAGTGACTGAACCAACCGAGTTTGAAACCGCATTAGGCGACAAAATTTTGCTTGAGCCTTTATTGCGTACCCGTGAGCGCGTCCATCTTGCAGACGGTTTCTCGCCTTGCGTCGTCTTGTTGAACAACGACTTGTCCGCGGGCGTTCCCGACATTCTCAAAGGCATCAGCCAAACCGTATTGCCTCCGCTGCACGGCGGTTGGACGACGCGCCGCAAAACAGAGCATTTCAGCGCATACAACCAAGTCGCCGCCGAATTTGCCAAGCTGATTGACATCGACGAATGGCAAATCAATCCTTATTTTGAAAAAATCAGCGGTTTGGATTTCCAAGAGCGTGAGGGTGAAGATGCGTTGGCAGGCGCGGTAGAGCGTGTATTGGCGAAAATTCAAGCCAAATACGATGAATTGGGTATTGCCGATCAGCCTTTTGTTATTGTGAAAGCCGACGCAGGTACTTACGGTATGGGCGTGATGAGCGTTAAATCTGCGGATGAAGTGCGCGGCTTGAACCGTAAAAACCGCAATAAAATGGCGAAAGTCAAAGAAGGCTTGGAAGTCAGTGAAGTCATTGTCCAAGAAGGTATTTATACCTACGAGACCATGAACGGCGCCGTGTGCGAACCCGTCGTTTATATGATGGACCGTTTCGTTATCGGCGGCTTCTTCCGCGTACACGAAGGCCGTGGCGCGGACGAAAACCTCAACGCCGGCGGTATGGTATTTGTCCCGCTGTCCAACAGTATCCCCACCGGCAGCGGCGACAATTCCAAGAAGCCCCCGAAGCCTGCAAGCGCGTATTTGAACAATGGGACTCGCTCGGCATGCCACGCTCTGAAAAAGACTGTGATGTGGACAACGAACACAACCGCCTCTACGTTTACGGCGTAATGGCGCGCCTGTCCTTGCTTGCCGCTGCATTGGAGTTGGAGAAAACCGCGCCCCAAGCCTAATAAAGCGTTGATCGATATTGTCAGGCCGTCTGAAAATTAGTTTTCAGACGGCCTTTTCTGTCTGTACAATTCATTCTAACTAAAAAAAACATGATTTATTTTTATGAGCAAACCAGCCAATCCAGTTGAAATAACCGACAATCTGCAAGAGCAGGCCATGCAGCGTAGCAATACGGACAATGCGCCGCGTTCTGCCATCCACCAAACCTTATATTCCGCCGATACCTTTGCTCAGCATGACTATCTTGCCGGAAAGGCTTTGCCCGATATTGCACGCCCGCAAGAAGGCCAAATCAACTGGCTGCATTTTGTCGGCATCAACGATGCTGCTTTGCTCAAACACGCGCTTGAGCCTTACGGCATTCATGAGCTGGTTATTGAAGACATTCTCAGCCGCAAGCAGCGCCCGAAAATCGAAGACTACGGCAACTATGTGTTTACTGCCGCACAGGTTTACCATTACACCACCACAGGCAAGCTCCATTCCGACCAAGTGTATGTGATTATCGGCAAAGATTTTGTGTTGTCTTTCCAACAAAAACCGCTGGGCTTGTTCAGCCAGCTGCGCCGGCAGATGCACGAAAATCCGCACAATATTTTGAACAAAAACACGGCGTTTCTGGCGTATTGCCTGCTTGACCGCATTGTGGACGACTATTTTATCGTTTTGGAATCATACAACAACCGTTTTGAAACCATAGACAAATCCCTGTTTAAAAATGAAAACAGCGATATTCTCAGTAAGATTCACCGCCTCAAGCGCGATGCCGTCCGCCTGCGCCGAACGCTTTTGCCCTTGCGAGATGTGTTTTACCAGCTGGCCGTGCGCGGCGATTTCGCCATTTTCAAAGGTGAATCCACCGTCTATCTGCGCGATGTGTACGACCACAATATGCAGCTTATCGAATCGCTTGATGCCTCTCGAGATATGGTGTTGAGCATGATGGACATTTACCTTTCCTTCCAATCCAACCGCATGAACCAGCAAATGCGCGTGTTGACGGTTATTACCATCATCTTCATGCCGCTGACCGTCATTACCGGCATCTACGGCATGAACTTCGACAATATGCCCGAGCTGCATTGGCATTACGGCTATTTCATGGTTTTGGGTGTGATGCTATGCATTATTATCGGACTGCTGATTTTTCTTCTCACGTAGAAAAATGGCTGTAAACGGGTAGGCAAGGGGTTGAAATTCAACGATTAAAAAAACGGTAGAATAATTTTGCACACGTGCAGTCTGAAGTTTTCAGACAATTTAAAAAAATAAATATCAAAAAGGAGAATAAACGATGAAACCGGAACGCCAACTTCCTTCCCATGAACTGATCATGTCCGAGCTGATGATGCCTTATACGGCAAACTTCAGCGGCAATGTTCACGGCGGCGATCTTTTGCGCCTGCTCGACCAAGTGGCATATTCCTGCGCCTGCCGTTACAGCGGTACCCTATTGCGTTACTCTGTCTGTTGATAAAGTATTGTTTAAAGAGCCTATTCATGTCGGCGAACTGGTAACCTTTACGCCAGTATCAACTACACAGGCCGCACCTCTATGGAAGTCGGCATCCGTGTAGAAGCGCAAAACATCCACACCGGCAAAGTGCGTCATACCAACAGCTGCTACTTCACCATGGTTGCCGTTGAAGACGGTAAGCCGGTTCCTGTACCGCCTTTGGAAATCAATACACCGCGCCAACGTTGCCGTTATGAAAGGGCTAAAAAGCGTAAAGAGTTGAGTCTGCAGGCTGCGAACGAAGATTCTGGCTGCAACTAAATTGAATTTATTAAATAATGAAGGCCGTCTGAAATCCTGTTTCAGACGGCCTTCACGCAAAAGCCATAAACTGCTTGTTTTGTGGTAGAATCAACAAGATTTTTGCCATACGAAATTACAGATAATCATGACCGACGCAACCATCCGCAACGACCATAAATTTGCACTTGAAACCCTGCCTGTCAGCCTTGAAGACGAAATGCGCAAGAGCTACCTCGATTACGCCATGAGCGTGATTGTGGGTCGAGCCCTGCCGGATGTCCGCGACGGTCTCAAGCCGGTACACCGCCGCGTGTTGTACGCGATGCACGAGTTGAAAAACAACTGGAATTCTGCCTATAAAAAATCGGCGCGTATCGTCGGCGACGTTATCGGTAAATACCACCCCCACGGCGATATAGCCGTTTACGACACCATCGTCCGTATGGCGCAAGACTTCTCCATGCGTTATGTGCTGATCGACGGTCAGGGCAACTTCGGTTCTGTCGATGGCTTGGCCGCAGCAGCCATGCGTTATACTGAAATCCGCATGGAAAAAATTTCCCATGAAATGCTGGCGGATATTGAAGAAGAAACCGTTAATTTCGGCCCCAACTATGACGGCAGCGAACATGAGCCGCTGGTATTGCCGACCCGCTTCCCTGCGCTGTTGGTAAACGGTTCGTCCGGTATTGCCGTCGGTATGGCAAACCAATATCCCGCCGCACAATTTGGGCGATACCATCAATGCCTGCCTGCGTTTGTTGGATGAGCCTGAAACTGAAATCGACGAGCTGATCAACATTATCCAAGCGCCCGATTTTTCCAACCGGCGCAACTATTTACGGCTTAAGCGGCGTGCGCGAAGGCTATAAAAACCGGCCGCGGCCGCGTGGTGATGCGCGGTAAAACCCATATTGAGCCTATCGGTAAAAACGGTGAACGCGAAGCCATCGTTATCGATGAAATCCCATATCAAGTAAACAAAGCCAAGCTGGTTGAGAAAATCGGCGAGTTGGTACGCGAAAAAACGTTGGAAGGCGTATCCGACCTGCGCGACGAGTCCGACAAATCCGGTATGCGTGTCGTGATCGAATTGAAACGCAATGAAAATGCCGAAGTCGTTTTGAACCAACTCTACAAACTGACCCAGCTGCAAGACAGCTTCGGTATCAACATGGTGGCCTTGGTTGACGGCCAGCCGCGGTTGCTGAATCTGAAACAAATCCTGTCCGAATTCCTGCGCCATCGTCGCGAAGTCGTTACCCGTCGTACTTTGTTCCGCCTGAAAAAAGCGCGTCATGAAGGCCATATTGCCGAAGGTAAAGCAGTTGCCTTGTCCAATATCGACGAAATCATCCGTCTGATTAAAGAATCTGCCAATGCGCCGGAAGCCAAAGAAAAATTGCTATCCCGCCCATGGCGCAGCAGCTTGGTTGAAGACATGCTCAGCCGTACCGATTTAGACCTGCACATGATGCGCCCTGAAGGCTTGCCAGAGAATTTGGGCCTGCACAGCCAAGGCTATTACCTGAGCGAATTGCAAGCCGATGCCATTTTGCGCATGAGCTTGCGTAACCTGACCGGTCTCGATCAGGAAGAAATTGTCGGCGAATATAAGAATCTAATGAGTAAAATCATTGATTTTGTGGATATTCTTTCCAAACCTGAGCGCGTTACCCAAATCATCCGCGAAGAATTGGCAGACATCAAAGCCAACTTCGGCGATGAACGCCGCAGCGAAATTAATCCGTTTGGCGGCGATATCGCCGATGAAGACCTGATTCCGCAACGCGAAATGGTCGTTACCCTGACTCATGGCGGCTACATCAAAACCCAACCGACTACCGATTATCAGGCGCAGCGTCGCGGCGGCCGCGGCAAACAGGCAACGGCAACCAAAGACGAAGACTTTATCGAAACCCTGTTTGTTGCCAATACGCATGATTATTTGATGTGCTTTACCAATTTGGGCAAGTGCCATTGGATTAAAGTGTACAAACTGCCGGAAGGCGGCCGTAACAGCCGTGGTCGTCCGATTAACAACGTCATCCAATTGGAAGAAGGCGAAAAAGTCAGCGCGATTTTGGCTGTCCGTGAGTTCCCGGAAGATCAATACGTTTTCTTCGCCACCGCACAAGGCATGGTGAAAAAAGTCCAACTGTCTGCGTTTAAAAACGTCCGCAGCCAAGGCATTAAAGCCATCGCGCTTAAAGAAGGCGATTACTTGGTCGGCGCAGCGCAAACCGGCGGTGCGGACGATATTATGCTGTTCTCCAACTTGGGCAAAGCCATCCGCTTTAATGAATATTGGGAAAAATCCGGTAACGATGAAGCAGAAGATGCAGATATCGAAACCGAAAACGAAGATTCAGACGGCCTGGATGATGAAAATGCCGAAAACGCATTGCCAAGCGGCAAACACGGTGTCCGTCCGTCCGGTCGCGGCAGTGGCGGTTTGCGCGGTATGCGCCTGCCGGCCGATGGCAAGATTGTCAGCCTGATTACCTTCGCCCCTGAAGCCGAGCAAAGCGATTTGCAAGTATTGACTGCTACTGCCAACGGCTATGGCAAACGCACCCCGATTGCCGATTACAGCCGTAAAAACAAAGGCGGACAAGGCAATATCGCCATCAATACCGGTGAGCGCAACGGCGATTTGGTTGCCGCGACTTTGGTCAGCGAAACCGATGACCTGATGCTGATTACCAGCGGCGGCGTCCTGATTCGTACCAAAGTTGAGCAAATCCGCGAGACCGGTCGTGCAGCCGCCGGTGTCCGCCTGATTAATCTGGATGAAGGCGAAACCTTGGTCAGCTTGGAACGCGTGGCCGAAGAGGCTGAAGATGAAGCCCCTTTAGAAACCGATGCAGCTGAAAACCAAGTGGTAGAAGCTGAAGATACTCCGTCTCAAGAATCTTAAACGTCAATGAAAAAGGCCGTCTGAAAAGTTTTCAGACGGCCTGCTTATTCCAAAGAAAATCCCGTGAGCGCAACCGAACCGTTCGATTTACCTCTTTTTCTGAAAAATCTGCCCAATCTGCCGGGCGTGTACCGTTTTTTTGACGAAGACAACAATGTTTTGTATGTTGGCAAAGCGGTCAATCTCAAGCGGCGCGTTTCCAGCTATTTCCAAAAAAACGACCATTCGCCGCGCATCGCATTGATGGTAAAACAGGTTCACCACATCGAAACCACCATCACGCGTTCTGAAGCCGAAGCGCTGATTCTCGAAAACAACTTCATCAAAGCCTTGTCGCCGAAATACAATATCCTTTTCCGCGATGACAAAAGCTATCCTTATTTGATGCTCAGCGGCCATCAATATCCGCAAATGGCGTATTACCGCGGCACGTTGAAAAAGCCAAATCAATATTTCGGCCCATATCCCAACAGCAACGCCGTGCGCGATAGCATTCAAGTGTTGCAAAAAGTCTTTATGCTGCGTACCTGCGAAGACAGTGTATTCGAGCATCGCGACCGCCCTTGTCTGCTTTACCAAATCAAACGCTGCACCGCGCCTTGTGTCGGCCACATCAGCGAAGAAGATTATCGCGACAGCGTGCACGAGGCCGCGACTTTCCTCAATGGTAAAACCGACGAACTGACGCGCACCTTGCGACACAAAATGCAAACCGCCGCCGCCAACCTGCAATTTGAAGAAGCCGCGCGTTATCGCGACCAAATTCAAGCGCTCGGCATCATGCAGAGTAATCAGTTTATCGACAGCAAAAATCCGAATAATCCAAACGATATCGATTTGCTCGCGCTGGCGGTTTCAGACGGCCTGGTTTGCGTACACTGGGTCAGCATCCGCGGTGGACGGCATGTCGGCGATAAAAGCTTTTTCCCTGACACCAAAAACGATCCCGAGCCAAACGGACAAGATTACGCCGAAGCCTTCATCGCCCAACACTATCTGGGCAAAAGCAAACCCGACATCATCATCAGCAACTTTCCCGTTCCCGATGCGCTGAAAGAGGCTTTGGAAGGCGAACACGACAAACAGATGCAATTTGTCACCAAAACCATAGGCGAACGCAAAGTCTGGTTGAAAATGGCGGAGCAAAACGCACAAATGGCGATTGCCCAACGCCGCCTGCAACAAAGCAGCCAGCAACACCGCATCGACGAACTGGCCAAAATCCTCGGCATGGATTCAGACGGCCTCAATCGCCTTGAATGCTTCGACATCAGCCACACGCAAGGCGAAGCCACGATTGCGTCTTGTGTTGTGTACGATGAACAAAACATCCAGCCTTCGCAATACCGCCGCTACAACATCACCACCGCCAAACCCGGCGACGACTACGCCGCCATGCGCGAAGTGTTGATGCGCCGTTACGGCAAAATGCAGGAAGCCGAAGCCAATGGCGAGGCCGTCAAATGGCCCGATGTCGTGTTGATTGACGGCGGCAAAGGGCAAATCGGCGTCGCCGTATCGGTATGGGAAGAACTCGGGCTGCACATTCCTTTGGTCGGTATCGCCAAAGGCCCAGAACGCAAAGCCGGTATGGAAGAACTCATACTGCCTTTTACCGGCGAAGTCTTCCGCCTGCCGCCCAACAGCCCGGCTTTACATTTATTGCAAACCGTACGCGATGAATCGCACCGCTTTGCGATTACAGGCCACCGCAAAAAACGCGACAAAGCACGCGTTACTTCCTCACTCAGCGAAATCCCCGGTATCGGCAGCAAACGCCGTCAAGCATTGCTTACTCGATTCGGCGGTTTACGCGGCGTGATTGCCGCCAGCCGCGAGGATTTGGAAAAAGTTGAAGGCATCAGCAAAGCCTTGGCGGAAACCATTTATGAGCATCTGCACTGATTGGCTTGAACAGCAAAAAGGAACAATATGAAACCTGTCATCATCAAAAATATCGAGATCGGCAAAGGCCTGCCTAAAATTGCCGTACCGCTGGTGGCCGCCAATACGCAGGAATTGGAGCAGGCTTTGCGTATTTTGAAAGATACGGCTTTTGACATTATTGAATTTCGTGCGGATTTTTTTCAAGCTGCGCTTGATGCCGATTTTATTGCCGAACAATTAGGCATCGCTCGACAGACTTTTCCTGACAAGCCCTTGCTTTTTACGTTTAGAAGGGCGCAAGAGGGCGGCAATACGCCTTGTTCTGACGACTATTATTTTGAATTATTGGAAAAAATCATCCGTTCCAAACAAGCTGATATTATCGACATCGAGCTTTTTGCCGAGGAAAGCGGCGTAAAACAAGCCATAGCTTTGGCGCATGAGTATCAAACTGCCGCCTTACTTTGCAATCACGATTTCCAAGCCACGCCGTCTTTGGCAGACATTACAAGCCGTCTGAAAACAATGGCCGAGTGGGGCGCGGATATCTGCAAAATTGCCGTGATGCCGCAATCGCCGCAAGATGTATTGACCTTATTGCAGGCAACATATGAAGTTTCACAAATTATCGACCGCCCGATTATTACTATGTCTATGGGTAAAACCGGAGCCGTCAGCCGCTTGGCTGGCTCGACTTTCGGCTCGGCCGTTACCTTTGGTGCGGCACAAAAAACGTCAGCTCCCGGCCAAATTGATGCCAACGAATTGAGGAAAGTCTTGGCAATTTTTGGGATAGTTTAATTATTATTATTAAAGGCCGTCTGAAAAAAATATTTTTCAGACGGCCTGATTTTTTTAAATTTATTTCTTTTTAATTTTTAAATAAAATAGGTAACAATAGGCTTCCTATTTCAATAACTAGAGGAGAAATAAAATGACTACTACCAAAGAAAACCTGGCGAATCCAGGTCCAGTAGGCCTGTGTGGCTTTGCATTGACAACTTGGTTGCTCAGTCTGATTAACGGCGGCTTTTTTACTGCTCAAGAGGGTGTCGGCTTAGTTTTGGGCATGGCTCTCGCCTTTGGTGGTATCGCCCAAGTTATTGCCGGTATGTTTGAGTTCAAGAAAGGCAATACGTTTGGCTTTACCGCTTTTATCAGCTATGGCGCATTCTGGTGGACATGGGCTTTGTTTACCATCTTTTTCAAAGGTGAAACAGCCCCGGCATTTATCGGCTGGTATCTTTGCGCATGGGGTATGTTTCGCTGATGATGTTTGTGGCTACGTTGACCAAGCCTAAGGTATTGAGCGGTATTTTCTTTTTCTTGACACTGACTTTCTTTGCCCTGGGTATTGGCGATGGCATGGAAAATCATAGCATCGTCCATATCGGCGGTTGCTTAGGCTTGGTAACTGCACTTGGTGCGTTCTACTTGGCAGCGGCAGAGGTCATCAACGAATCTTTCGGCAAGACGGTTTTGCCAGTTGGCGAACGTAAATAAGGTTGCTTAAACAAAATGCCGTCTGAACGGTGGAAATGAAATCAAAGATTTCGACCACAATGTTCAGACGGCATTTTTATTTATCTTCAAATAAATCGACATCAAATAAATCCGGCTCTTTGATGCGCTCCCGACAATCGAGCTTGATGTCTTCAGTAACCCGGCAGCAGCACGGTAAAATTTCTCCGGGCGCGATGAAGGCGAGCGGAAAATTATCATAAGAGACTTTCCCATCCAAGATTTTGATCCGGCATGAACCGCAATAGCCGCTGCGACATTGGTATTCAACCTCGTGTCCGGTGCGCTCCAAGCCCTCCAATAAGGTTTCACCTTGTTGGAGTTGGAAGGTTTTGTCGTGTGTGCTGATGAGTGCCATATGATTTGTTTGGGATTGGAAAGGCCGTCTGAAACGGTGTAAAGACGAAATCAAAGATTTCTGCCACACTGTTCAGACGGCCTTGATCATAAAACCGAATGTTCGATTACAGCTCGAAATCGCCCAAATCGTCGGCATTGACTTCCGAATCAATCTGACCAATCAGGTAAGAGGAAATTTCCACTTCCTGCGGCGCAACCTGTACATTATCAGAAGACAACCATGCGTTAATCCAAGGAATCGGGTTTTGGGTTGCACCTTCAAATCCGGCAGGAAGGCCAACCGCCTGCATACGCAGATTGGTAATATATTCAACGTATTGAGCCAGAATTTCTTTGTTCAGGCCAATCATTGAGCCGTCTTTAAACAGATAGGCCGCCCATTCTTTTTCCTGCTCGGCTGCTTTTTTGAAGAGTTTGAAACATTCGTCCTGCAATTCATTCGCGATTTCCGCCATTTCAGGATCATCGGCACCGGCGCGCATCAGGTTGAGCATATGCTGGGTGCTGGTCAGGTGCAGGGCTTCGTCGCGGGCGATCAGCTTGATGATTTTGGCGTTACCTTCCATCAATTCGCGCTCGGCAAAGGCGAACGAGCAGGCGAATGAAACGTAGAAGCGGATGGCTTCCAATACGTTGACGCACATCAGGCAGAGATAGAGTTTTTTCTTCAACTCGCGCAAAGACACGGTAACAAGCTTGCCACCGACATTGTGCGTGCCTTCGCCTAACAGATTGTAATACTGAGTGTATTCAATCAAATCATCGTAATAGCAGGCAATGTCTTCAGCACGGGCGATGATGTATTTGTTTTGCACAATATCATCGAACACGACCGACGGATCATTCACGATATTGCGGATGATATGAGTGTAGCTGCGCGAGTGGATGGTTTCGCTGAAGCTCCACGTTTCAATCCAAGTTTCCAGCTCAGGAATGGACACCAAAGGCAAGAAAGCAACATTTGGGCTGCGGCCTTGGATCGAATCGAGCAGGGTTTGGTATTTTAGATTGCTGATGAAAATATGCTTTTCATGTTCGGGCAGGTTGGCATAGTCGATACGGTCGCGCGATACGTCGATTTCTTCGGGACGCCAGAAGAAAGACAATTGTTTTTCGATCAGTTTTTCAAATACTTCGTATTTCTGCTGGTCATAACGAGCAACATTTACCGGCTGACCAAAAAACATCGGCTCTTTCAGCGCGTCGTTTTTGGTCTTGGAAAAGGTGCTGTATGACATAGTAAGATGTTCGCAGGACATAACGTCTCTCTTTTTAAAAATTAGTCGACTTTTCTATTAATTTTTAATTCACCATATGAAACATGTTGAATTTTATCAATAAATCGCCATGCTAAAATAGCGAAGACTGAAAGAACACTAATAAATATATAAAGTTTATATTCAGCTAAGAATGACCCAATGGTATCCATACTTTTCCTTTTCTGGAAAATAACAACTTAGCTTCATATAGTAGTAGGTTTTAATTAGGTTTTAATTTAAGAAAATCCTTAAAGCCTTCTACTATCTCTAGAAGCCTTGGATATATTTCAAAAATCAACCTGTTTTAAATCTTACAAGCCCCGCCTGCGCAGCCGTCATCCTGAATATCGGTCTGCGTATCGTCCGCGCCGTCGCGGGTGTTGTGGTAGTACAGGGTTTTAACACCGTATTTATAGGCGGTCAGAAGGTCTTTCAGCATTTGTTTCATGGAAACTTTGCTGCCTTCAAATTTGTTCGGGTCGTAGGCAGTATTAGCGGAAATCGATTGATCGACGAATTTTTGCATCACGCCGACGAGTTTCAGATAGCCTTCGTTGCCGGGAAGCTGCCACAGGGTTTCGTAGGCATCTTTCAGGGTTTCAAATTCCGGTACGACTTGTTTCAAATACCGTCTTTTGATGCTTTAACGCTGACCAGGCCGCGTGGAGGCTCGATGCCGTTGGTGGCGTTGGCAATTTGCGAGCTGGTTTCAGACGGCATGAGTGCGGTTAGGGTAGAGTTGCGCAGGCCGTATTTGACGATGTCGGCGCGCAGGCTTTCCCAGTCGTAGTGCAAAGGCTCGTTGCACACGGCGTCCAAGTCTTTTTTGTAGGTGTCGATAGGCAGTTTGCCTTGCGAATAAACGGTTTGATTAAACAGCGGACATGCGCCGTATTCTTTGGCAAGGTTTACCGATGCTTTGAGTAGGTAATACTGCATGGCTTCAAAGGTGCGGTGTGTCAGGCCGAGGGCGGAGTCGTCGCTGTAACGTACGCCATTTTTCGCCAGATAGTAGGCGTAGTTGATGACACCGATGCCTAGTGTGCGGCGGTTCATGGTTGCGGTGCGTGCTGCTGCAACCGGATAGTCTTGATAGTCCAGCAGGGCATCAAGTGCGCGTACGGTCAAATCGGCAAGTTCTTCCAGTTCGTCCAAGTTGTTCAATGCGCCCAAGTTGAAGGCGGACAAGGTACACAAGGCAATTTCGCCGTTCGGATCGTTGATGTTGTCCAAAGGTTTGGTCGGCAGGGCGATTTCCATACACAAGTTGGACTGATGAACAGGCGCAACGCGTGGATCAAACGGACTGTGCGTGTTACAGTGGTCAACGTTTGGATGTAGATACGACCGGTACCAGCGCGTTCCTGCATCAGGGTGGAGAACAATTCTGTTGCCGGCAAAGTGCGTTTGCGGATGTTTGGATCTTGCTCGTATTGAGTGTAGAGACGCTCGAATTCGTCTTGATCGGCGAAGAAGGCATCATACAAACCCGGAACTTCATTCGGCGAGAATAGGGTAATGTTGCCACCTTTAATCAAGCGGGTGTACAGCAGGCGGTTGATTTGTACGCCGTAGTCCAGTTGGCGGATACGGTTGTCTTCTACGCCGCGGTTATTTTTCAATACCAACAGGCTTTCGGCTTCAATGTGCCACAATGGGTAGAACAAGGTTGCCGCGCCGCCGCGTACACCGCCTTGCGAGCAGGATTTAACCGCCGCTTGGAACATTTTGAAGAATGGGATACAGCCGGTGTGTTGTGCTTCGCCACCGCGGATTTCACTGCCCAAGCCACGGATACGGCCGGCGTTGATGCCGATGCCTGCGCGTTGGGAAACGTATTTCACAATTGCGCTGGTGGTGGCATTGATGGAGTCGAGGCTGTCGTCACATTCAATCAATACGCAGCTTGAGAATTGACGAGTAGGCGTACGCACGCCGCTCATGATAGGTGTAGGCAGCGATACTTTAAATGTAGAAACGGCATCGTAAAAGCGTTTGACGTAATCCAAACGGGTCTCTTTCGGATATTTGCTGAAGAGACACATGGCCACCAAAATGTATAAGAACTGCGGCGTTTCATAAATTTGGCGGGTAACGCGGTTTTGAACCAGATATTTGCCTTCGAGCTGCTTCACGGCGGCATACGAGAAGGTCATGTCGCGGCTGTGGTCGATATAGGCATTCAGCTCGTCAAATTCTTCGCGACTGTAATCTGCGATGATGTGGCGGTCGTATTTGCCTGCTTCGGTCAGTTTTTTAACGTGATCGTAGAGGTGAGGCGGTTCGAATTCGCCATAAGCGATTTTGCGTAGATGGAAAATGGCGAGGCGGGCAGCCAAATATTGATAATCGGGCGTATCTTGTGAGATCAGGTCGGCCGCGGCCTTGATGATGGTTTCATGGATGTCGTCGGTACGGATACCGTTGTAAAACTGAATATGTGATTTGAGCTCGACTTGCGATACGGAGACGTTTGTAAGCCTTCTGCCGCCCAAGTAACAACGCGGTGGATTTTGTCTAAATTGATATCTTCCAAGCGTCCGTCGCGTTTGGTTACTTTAATATTCGTTGCTGCATTCATTATTCAGTCTTCCCATTAAAAAACACAAGATACGGTATGTGATTGCTTTGAACGGCACAATATAATGTATTTTTCTTTGTTTAACTAGACTTGACAATGCGCTTTTTTCGGGGGCTGATTAAGGAGGGGGAGGGCTCGGGCTAGGTTTCATGTGGCTTTGTGGAGATTTGGCATTATTTTGTGTTTGCATCACATTTGGTCAGACATTGGCTAGAGGCTTATGAAATAAAGAAATTTATATTCGGCTTCTGTCTAAATAGAAGGTGTGTTAAATTTTGCAAAGCAAGAAGGATAATGTCGTAATTGATGACAATCGCCTGTCATGCAACACATTAGGCGGTTTGTTGATGTATCAGGCGAGGCATATAATGGGATGACTATCCAACCTAAACTGGGAGCGAATCATGTTGACACTGAAAACTTTAGGTTCTGTACTGGCAGTGTTTGCCGTATTGAGTTTGGGTACTTATTCTGCCGAAGCGGCGGCCAAACCGCATGGCCATCATGTGAGCAAACACCAGCAGGCGAAGAAAAAAACAAATTGCATCCTGCTTGTAAGAGATACCTTGAGCGCCGTGCCGCTTGGTATCGCTACAAAGGCAACAAGGCCGAGTTGAGGGAAAAACCGTAAAGCGACAAAAAGCGTTCCGCGGTTTGCCTTATGCCGAGCAAAAAAATTCAATGCCAAGCTGCTTATCAGGCATTTGATGATTTTTGATCACGGCAAATTCCGCCGCCGTTAATCGTCTGATTTGAACAAAGGCCGCCTGAATGTTTCAGACGGCCTTTGATTTTTATTTCTCAACAATGATTTTGTTTTCGGCTTGAGGCTCGTATTGGGTAGATTCATCACCGTAATACAACACGCCCAGCTTGATGGGGATGCGGCCTTGCGATTTGCGGTGAGCATTGGAGTCGCGCAGGGAGTAGGCGCAACCGCAATATTCTTGTTGGTAGAAATGCTCACGCTTGCTGATTTCAATCATGCGTGCGCTGCCGCCGCCTTTGCGCCAGTTGAAATCCCAATAAACCAAGTCATCGTACGGCTCGGCAGCGCGATGGCCGCAGCCGTTGATCTGTTTCATGTCTTTCCAGCGTGAAATACCCAGTGAGCTGGTGAAGACATGGAAGCCATTTTCATGGGCGTATTGCGCCGCTTTTTCAAAACGCATATCGAAACACATGGTGCAGCGGATACCGCGTTCGGGTTCAAATTCCATGCCTTTGGCTTTGGCAAACCATTCTTTGCGGTCGTTTTCGTAGTCGTCGTCTTTATCGACAAAGGGGATGCCGAATTTGTCCGCAAAGCGCATGTTTTCTTCTTTGCGCAACATATATTCTTTGTGCGGATGGATATTGGGGTTGTAAAAATAAATGGTGTAGTCGATGCCGCTGGCAAGCATGGCTTCCATCACTTCGCCGGAACATGGGGCGCAGCAGGAATGCAGCAGGACTTTTTTATGGCCGCCCGGCGGAACGAGGATGGGGCGGTCAATATCGGTAACGATGGGAGTGTTTAATTCGGTCATGGTTGGATTCTATTTATTGTTAAGTGTTTCAGACGGCCTTGGATATCGAGGCCGTCTGAAATATAAGATGAAGCATATATTTTAACAGAGCTACACTTTATAGAACAGTTTGCTACTGCTTTTCTTTTTCGTTCAATGGCTTGAACTCTTGCGCATCTAGAGGCGGGGCTGCGAAGATGGTGTCTGGATTGGGGTGTGCCGCAAATTCTGCCAGCAGGTTGCGATAGTCCAGCGACTGCTTCATCAGTTCGGCAGCGGCGGTACGCAGATTGTCCACGTCTTCCGGCGGCAGATAGAAACTGGTCGGAATATTCAATACCTTGTCCCTCAGCTGGGATGGAGGAAGGTCTTTTAGATTGAGGCTGACGAAAGAGAAATAGATGTCTTCATTCTGCTTGTCTTTGTTCCATTGGTCGACAAAAGCCCTGAAGCGGCGCAAAGACTCTTGCGAATGTTGGTCGATCGGGATATTCACGATGGCGGAAATGACATCGCGGAGGCCGGGTACGGCTGCGCTTTTATCCAAATCGCTGCTGACTTCGTTTTGGGCATTGACGTTGATGACGACAATATGGCGGATTTTATTTTGTTTGATTTTATGCGTCAGGATTTTTTCCGGATACATCTCCGTCATGTCCAAAAGGCTGCGCATGCCCAGATTGTCGGTCAAGCCGCCGTCGATAAGGTGGATGTAGGGACGGTTTTTACTGTCGCTGTATTTTTGGAAACGCTCGAGAAATTCTTTTTGGGTTTGCAGTTGTTTTTTACCGGCTTCGCTGTCGGAGACAAGTTGCAGCGGCGGCGTGTATTGGCAATGGCCGCCATTGTTATTGAGCGTAATCGGTGCAAACACCATAGGTACGGAGCTTGACGCGGCAACGGCGCGGGCAAGTCGCAAGTCGCCCAAGTCGATACACATCGGGTCGAAATATTCTTGCGTGAAATTAAAACGCTCGCCTATGCCCATATCGGTGGCGGAAATGATGGCAAACGGGCCTTTAGCATTTTTTTCCAAATCTCGGAAAGTGGTTTTGCCGAAAAGGTAGTTTTCAAACTGCTCCTGTAACAGATCGCCGCGTCCGTATTCAGGCGAGGCTAGTCGGGGCAGATTGGACATGGAAAATGCTTGTTTGACAACTTGTCGTTGGAAGTTTTGGTGTAGGAAACGTTTATAAAACAAGGGAATGGTTTCTTCGCCCTTGAGTGCAAAGTACGCAGCCAAAACCGAGCCACCGGATACGCCGACCACCACATCGACATTCGACATCAAAGATTGTTTTTTGCCGCCGATGGTAATCTGCTGCTTATGAAGCTGCTCCAACACGCCATAACCCAAGGCCGCCGCGCGCGTACCGCCACCTGAAAACATCAACACAATAAGCGTATCGTCTTCGTCGTTGCGCTGAAGCCGGCTAGTTTCAAAGCGGTAGCCGCGTTGCAGGTCGACCGTATCAATACCGGCGACAGGCTGATATTTCACCAGCGAGCAGGCGGATAATAGGGCTGCGGAGAGCAGGGAAAGAGCGGATTTAAAAGGGAATTTCGGCATAAACACAGGAAAGTCGGTTGTTCATTCAAAACGGATTATAAAGGTTTTTAGACGGCCTTTATAGAAGGCGGATTTTCAGACGGCCTTTTTGCGTCGATTTTCCGTTATAATCGACACAATCTTTATCTTTCCAAACCCTTATGGCGCAACCAAACCGCATCAACCACGAACCTATCTTTCTGCTTGCTTCCGCCCCGTGGCGCGAGAGCAGCTTGTGGGTGGAGGCTTACAGCCGCCGTTATGGGCGGGTGGCTTTGTTGGCCAGAAGCGCGCGCAAACGGCAGAGTGAATTGAGGGGCGTGTTGGTGCCGTTTGTACCGGTGAGTGCGTCTTGGTATGGTTCGCAAGAGTTGAAGACTTTGCATCGCGCCGAATGGATAGGCGGGTGGCCGCAGCCGCAGGGCAGGGCTTTGTTCAGCGGATTGTATGTGAACGAATTGATGCTGAAGTTGACCGTCCGTGAAGACCCGTTGCCCGAGCTTTACGATGTTTTGGCGGAAACCATGAAAACCATTTGTTGTGAGGCCAACCACATTGCCGCTTTGCGCCGTTTTGAATGGACGCTGCTGACACGCTTGGGCTTTGCCCCCGATTTGTTTCATGACGGCAACGGCAATGAAATCAATGGCGAAGAAACGTATTGGCTCACACCAGAAGAGGCTGCGGTGCCCTTGGCCGAGGCTGACCGTTTCCATGCGCTCAATAAGGGCGTGGCCGTATTGGGCGCGACTTTAATCGATTTGAGGGAAGGCAGTTTCGTTCATCAGGAAAGCCTCGGTCAGGCTTTGAAAGTAACGCGACTTTTGATTGACAACCTTCTACCCGAAGGCATCAAGTCTCGGCAGGTTTTGCAGCAGTTGCAGCAGTTTGGCTTGGGCATTTGAATTTTTTCAGACGGCCTTTGATAGGTAATGACTCAGGCCGTCTGAAACCTTAATGAAAGGACATTATTATGTTGTTAGGCGTAAACATCGACCATATTGCCACCGTCCGCAATGCGCGCGGTACGATTTATCCCAGCCCTGTCGAAGCGGCGCTGATTGCGGAAACCCACGGCGCAGATTTGATTACCATGCACTTGCGTGAAGACCGCCGCCATATTAAAGATGCGGACGTGTTCGCCGTTAAAAACGCCATCCGCACGCGCCTGAATTTGGAAATGGCGCTGACGGAAGAAATGCTGGAAACGCGCTCAACGTCATGCCGGAAGATGTGTGCCTTGTGCCTGAAAAACGTCAAGAAGTGACCACCGAAGGCGGTTTGGACGTATTGGCGCAACAGGATAAAGTGGCCGAGTTCACCAAAATCCTGACCGACGCAGGCATCCGCGTGTCCTTGTTTATCGATGCCGACAACGCGCAAATCCAAGCCGCCCATGATGTCGGCGCGCCCGTAATCGAATTGCACACCGGCGCATATGCCGATGCTCACAGCCATGCCGAGCAAATGAAACAATTCGAGCGGATTCAAAACGGCGCGCATTACGCCAGCGATTTGGGTTTGGTCGTCAATGCCGGACACGGCCTGACCATTCACAACGTTACGCCGATCGCTCAAATCCTCGCCATCCGCGAACTGAACATCGGTCATTCGCTGATTTCCCAAGCACTCTTCCTCGGCCTGCCAGAAGCTGTCCGCCAGATGAAGGAAGTCATGTTCAGAGCCAGAATGCTGCCTTAACGGCATCAGCCATACCGGCTAAGGCAATTGGCTTTGGCCGGTATTCACACTTTCAGACGGCCTGACTATTTAAACAAGGAGCAGACCCATGATTTACGGAATCGGTACAGACATTGTTTCCCTCAAACGCATTATCCGCCTGAACAAAAAATTCGGGCTGGCATTTGCGCAACGCATTCTCAGCCCGGAAGAGCTGTTGGAATTCCCTCAGGCAGGCAAACCGGTCAACTATCTTGCCAAACGCTTTGCCGCCAAAGAGGCTTTTGCCAAAGCCGTCGGTACGGGCATACGCGGTGTGGTGTCTTTCCGCAATATCGGTGTCGGACATGACGCATTGGGCAAACCTGAATTATTTTTTGCACCGGCTTTGACAAAATGGCTGGAGGAGCAGGGTATCCGCAGCTGTCATCTCAGTATGAGCGATGAAGAGGATACCGTTATGGCTTTTGTCATTGCGGAAAAATAAGGCCGGATTTAAGTAGTCTGAAATAGAAAATCCTTTTCAGACGGCCTGAAGGGTTAGGTATTTGTTGAAGGTCGGGCGTATTGGCCCGACATCGTTTTTTTTTACGCATAAATCGGCAGGTGTCACCGCCTGCCGCATATAAGAATAAGCTCATGATGACTGAAGACACACGTCCATTGGTACAAGTGGTTGCCGGAATTTTGCTCGACAAAAACGGCCGCTACCTGCTTAGTTCGCGCCCAGAGGGCAAACCGTATGCCGGCTATTGGGAATTTGCCGGCGGCAAGGTTGAGGCAGGCGAAAGCGATTTTCAAGCCTTACAGCGCGAGTTTGAAGAAGAACTCGGCATCCATATCCTTGCCGCTACGCCGTGGCTGACGAAAGTCCATTCCTACGAACATGCACATGTACGCCTGCATTTTTTATGGGTGGAAGCCGACCAATGGGCAGGTGAAATCCAATCGAGGGAAGGGCAGAAATGGGCTTGGCAAAAGGCAGGGGATTTTACCGTTGCGCCGATGTTGCCTGCCAATAGCGCATTATTACGTTCCCTCTCTATTCCGCGCCAGCTTCAAGGCCGTCTGAAAAGCGGATTCTGCGGTCAAAACAGCATGGGTGAATATCATGTTGTGCCATATCTGTCGGATCTGCATCAAACCGCATCGGCGGTATTGCTGGATTTTTCCGATTGGCAACAAGGCAAGCCGATAGAAGCGCCCAGCGTGTGGCCAATCATTGAAAACGCCGAACAATGGCAGCAGGTGCAAAATGCCGATGCTGTCGTTTGGAAAGTGGCGAATGAAGCGGCAGCCAAGCAAGTTGTCGATATTTTGGCGCAAGGCGTAGCTATACCGTTGATTGCGGCTGCTCCGGAAAGTATGGTTTCCATTTATCGCGAACAGTGGCAGAGCATGGGTGTGCATGCCGTTTTGACCGATAATGATATTGAGGCCGTCTGAAATGAGTAAAAATCAAAAACTACTGATTGCCGCTGTTTTACTGATTGTGTTTGCGGCGGCCAAACTGCTGCTTCTGGATTGGTGGCAGCGGCAACAGACAAAAACGAAAGTAGTCGAATGTAATTTAACACAAGGCTGCGTCCTGCCTGACGGTTCAAAAGTGCGTGCAACATCCATCAATACGCACGAGCCGTTTGATATTGTGGTGGAGAATGTGCCGAAGAATACGGGCGCGGTCAGTATCAGTTTCAGTATGAAAAACATGGATATGGGCTTCAATCGCTACAACCTGACGCAACAATCGCCGCAAAGTTGGCAGGCTGAGCAAATCCGCTTGCCGTTTTGCGTCGAAGGCCGCCATGATTACACTGCCGACATTACCATTGGCAAACAGACTTTTCAGACGGCATTTAGTGCAGAGTAGTCATCATGCAAAGGCCGTCTGAAAATTTAAAGGCTAAAATTTTAAAATTTTTCAGAAGGTATATTTAAAAAGTTCCTTATAAATGAATCAATTATAAATTATTTTTTTAGATAGATTGTTTACAATTATTTTGACTATAAGCCAAAAGCACAAAACGGACAGAAGCTAAGCCACGCAAGGATTTGATGTGGTACAGCCTGTCCGTTTTTTACATTTGTTATGAAAAAATCGTTTATTAATAACTGAATTTTTTATAATTTTTTTGAAAAAAGTGTTTGACAAGACCGGTTTTATTTTTTAAATTTGTTCCCATAAATAAAAACTACATCGCACTACAAAGGAACATCATCATGAATCTGTATCAAACCACTCTCTCTTGTTATAGATTTTTTCCCATCTCTGCCGCTCCCGTCGCCGCCAGCTTATTGGCAGTCCCGACGGTCTGAAGGCTCTCAACCCGAATCCAGTTTCCGCATCCCTACAAACGCTTCGGGTTTTAAAATATCTGTATCCCCAACAGCATTCATATACTGATCAATAAAAATTAAAAAACGTATACCTTCGCTTCAGCCTTATTGTATTTATTGATTTTGATAACTATTTGTATTTATTGATTTTAAGTTTTTTAGATGGTTGATGATTGAAATTTTACAGGCCGTCTGAAAACAGTTTTTAAAACGATTGTTTCTTTTTAAACGGTTCGTTTCAAGTTGTGAAAAAACCGAGCCGTCCGATTCATACTGAAAAAAAGTCTATAAAGGAGAAATATGATGAGTCAACACTCTGCCGGAGCACGTTTCCGCCAAGCCGTGAAAGAATCGAACCCTCTTGCCGTCGTCGGTTGCGTCAATGCTTACTTTGCACGATTGGCCACCCAAAGCGGTTTCAAAGCAATCTATCTGTCTGGCGGCGGCGTGGCAGCCTGCTCTTGCGGTATCCCTGATTTGGGCATTACCACAATGGAAGACGTGCTGATCGACGCGCGACGCATTACGGATAACGTAGATACGCCTTTGCTGGTGGACATCGATGTGGGTTGGGGCGGTGCATTCAATATTGCCCGTACCATTCGTAACTTTGAACGCGCTGGTGTTGCAGCGGTTCACATCGAAGATCAGGTAGCGCAAAAACGCTGCGGCCACCGTCCGAACAAAGCCATCGTTTCTAAAGATGAAATGGTCGACCGTATCAAAGCTGCCGTAGATGCACGCGTTGATGAGAACTTTGTGATTATGGCGCGTACCGATGCGCTGGCGGTAGAAGGTTTGGATGCCGCTATCGAACGCGCCCAAGCTTGTGTCGAAGCCGGTGCGGACATGATTTCCTGAAGCCATGACCGATTTGAAAATGTACCGCCAATTTGCAGATGCAGTGAAAGTACCTGTATTAGCCAACATTACCGAGTTCGGCTCTACTCCGCTTTATACCCAAAGCGAGCTGGCTGAAAACGGCGTGTCGCTGGTGCTGTATCCGCTGTCATCGTTCCGTGCAGCAAGCAAAGCCGCTCTGAATGTTTATGAAGCGATTATGCGCGATGGCACTCAGGCCGCAGTGGTTGACACTATGCAAACCCGTGCCGAGCTGTACGAGCATCTGAACTATCATGCCTTCGAGCAAAAACTGGATAAATTGTTTCAAAAATAAGTAACCGCTTTCAGACGGCCTTTCAACAAATCCGCATCGGCCGTCTGAAAAATAAAACCCATAAAAATACAAAGGAGAAATACCATGACTGAAACTACTCAAACCCCAACGTTCAAACCTAAAAAATCCGTTGCGCTTTCTGGCGTTGCGGCCGGTAATACCGAATTGTGTACCGTTGGCCGTACCGGTAACGATTTGAGCTATCGCGGTTACGACATCTTGGATTTGGCGCAAAAATGCGAGTTTGAAGAAGTCGCCTACCTGCTGATTCACGGCCATCTACCCAACAAATTTGAGCTGGCCGCTTATAAAACCAAGCTCAAATCCATGCGCGGCCTGCCTATCCGTGTGATCAAAGTTTTGGAAAGTCTGCCTGCACATACCCATCCGATGGACGTGATGCGTACCGGCGTATCCATGCTGGGCTGCGTTCATCCTGAACGTGAAAGCCATCCGGAAAGCGAAGCGCGCGACATCGCCGACAAACTGATCGCCAGCCTCGGCAGCATCCTCTTGTACTGGTATCAATATTCGCACAACGGGAAACGCATTGAAGTTGAAAGCGACGAAGAGACCATCGGCGGTCATTTCCTGCACCTGTTGCACGGCAAACGTCCAAGCGAATCACACATCAAAGCCATGCACGTTTCACTGATTCTGTATGCAGAACACGAGTTCAACGCTTCTACCTTTACCGCCCGCGTGATTGCCGGTACAGGCTCTGATATGTACTCCTGCATTACCGGTGCAATCGGTGCGTTGAAAGGTCCGAAACACGGCGGTGCGAACGAAGTGGCTTACGATATTCAAAAACGCTACCGCAATGCCGACGAAGCCGAAGCCGACATCCGCGAACGCATCGGCCGCAAAGAAATCGTGATCGGTTTCGGTCATCCGGTGTACACCATTTCCGACCCTCGCAACGTGGTCATTAAAGAAGTGGCACGCGGTTTGAGCAAAGAAACCGGCGATATGCGCCTCTTTGACATTGCCGAACGTTTGGAAAGCGTGATGTGGGAAGAGAAAAAAATGTTCCCGAATCTGGACTGGTTCTCTGCCGTTTCCTACCAAAAATTGGGCATACCGACCGCTATGTTCACACCGCTGTTCGTAATTTCCCGTACAACCGGTTGGAGCGCACACGTTCTCGAGCAACGCAAAGACGGCAAAATCATCCGTCCGAGCGCAAACTACACAGGCCCTGAAGATTTGGCATTCGTGGAGATTGAAGACCGCTAATACGCGTAACAGCAGGGTGGGCCGCCTGCCCGCCCTATCTCGAAATGCCGTTTGAAAACAATGAATAAATGATGTTTTCGTTTTTCGACGGCCTAGTGCAGTATGCGAGAGAGAGAGCCGGCCGTTTGGAAAACATGCTGCTCTGCTATCGTCATTCCCATGCAGGCAGAAATTCAAAAGTTGAAATGTTCTGCTGTAAAGAGTACTGAAAGATTTAAGTTTGGATTTCCGTCTATACGGGAATGATGGTAGCGGAGCAGCAATTTTTTTCATACCGCAAATAGATTTTAGATAACAAGCAATAAAACAGAATTTATGGTTTCAGACGGCTTGAGAGCCTTAATCAACAGGCCGTCTGAAACCCAAAAACCAAAAAAATAATAGATTTAGGAGAACCGACATGACTGCCAACCAACGTTACCGCAAAGCTTTACCCGGTACGGATTTGGAATATTATGACGCGCGTCAGGCGTGTGAAGACATCAAACCAGGCTCTTACGACAAGCTGCCTTACACAAGCCGTATTTTGGCTGAGAACTTGGTCAACCGTGCAGACAAAGTCGACCTGTCTACGCTGCAAAGCTGGCTGGGCCAGCTGATTGAGGGAAAACAGGAAATCGACTTCCCTTGGTATCCGGCACGCGTGGTGTGTCATGATATTCTGGGTCAGACAGCGTTGGTGGATTTGGCAGGCCTGCGCGATGCGATTGCAGAAAAAGGCGGCGATCCTTCCAAAGTGAATCCTGTGGTGCAAACTCAGCTCATCGTCGACCACTCTTTGGCCGTTGAATGTGGCGGTTACGATCCTGATGCTTTCCGCAAAAACCGCGAAATCGAAGATCGACGCAACGAAGACCGTTTCCACTTCATCAACTGGACAAAAACCGCATTTGAAAATGTGGACGTGATTCCGGCTGGCAACGGCATTATGCACCAAATCAACTTGGAAAAAATGTCGCCGGTTGTCCAAGTTAAAAACGGTGTGGCATTCCCTGATACTTGTGTGGGTACTGACTCACATACGCCGCACGTCGATTCATTGGGCGTGATTTCCGTAGGCGTGGGCGGTTTGGAAGCCGAAACCGTGATGTTGGGCCGTGCCTCCATGATGCGTCTGCCTGATATTGTCGGCGTTGAGCTGACCGGCAAACGCCAGCCGGGCATTACTGCCACCGACATCGTGTTGGCACTGACCGAATTCTTGCGTAAAGAGCGCGTGGTTGGCGCATTTGTCGAATTTTCGGTGAGGGCGCAAGAAGCCTGTCTATCGGCGACCGTGCCACTATTTCCAACATGACCCCTGAGTTCGGTGCGACTGCCGCGATGTTCGCTATTGATGAGCAAACCATTGATTATTTGAAACTGACCGGTCGTGACGACGCGCAAGTGAAATTGGTAGAAATCTACGCTAAAACCGCAGGCTTGTGGGCAGATGCCTTGAAAACCGCCGTTTATCCTCGCGTTTTGAAATTTGATTTGAGCAGCGTAACTCGCAACATGGCAGGCCCAAGTAACCCGCATGCCCGTTTTGCGACTGCTGATTTGGCCAGCAAAGGCTTGGCAAAACCTTACGAAGAGCCTTCAGACGGCCAAATGCCTGACGGTGCAGTGATTATTGCCGCGATTACTTCATGTACCAATACTTCCAATCCGCGCAACGTTGTCGCCGCCGCGCTGTTGGCACGTAATGCCAACCGTCTTGGCTTGCAACGCAAACCTTGGGTGAAATCTTCGTTTGCCCCGGGCTCAAAAGTAGCCGAAATCTATTTGAAAGAAGCAGGCCTGCTGCCTGAAATGGAAAAACTCGGCTTCGGTATCGTTGCCTTTGCATGTACTACTTGTAACGGTATGAGCGGCGCGCTGGATCCGAAAATCCAAAAAGAAATCATCGACCGCGATTTGTACGCCACCGCCGTATTGTCAGGCAACCGAAACTTTGACGGCCGTATCCATCCGTATGCGAAACAGGCTTTCCTCGCTTCGCCTCCGTTGGTCGTTGCCTACGCGCTGGCAGGCAGCATCCGTTTCGATATTGAAAACGACGTACTCGGCGTTGCAGACGGCAAAGAAATCCGCCTGAAAGATATTTGGCCTACCGACGAAGAAATCGATGCCATCGTTGCCGAATATGTGAAACCGCAACAATTCCGCGACGTTTATATCCCGATGTTCGACACCGGCACAGCACAAAAAGCACCAAGCCCGCTGTACGACTGGCGTCCAATGTCTACCTATATCCGCCGCCCACCTTACTGGGAAGGCGCATTGGCAGGGGAACGCACATTAAGAGGTATGCGTCCGCTGGCGATTTGCCCGACAACATCACCACCGACCACCTCTCGCCGTCCAATGCGATTTTGGCCAGCAGTGCCGCAGGCGAATATTTGGCGAAAATGGGTTTACCTGAAGAAGACTTCAACTCTTACGCAACCCACCGCGGCGACCATTTGACCGCCCAACGTGCGACCTTCGCCAATCCGAAACTGTTTAACGAAATGGTGAGAAACGAAGACGGCAGCGTACGCCAAGGTTCGCTGGCACGCGTTGAACCAGAAGGCCAAACCATGCGTATGTGGGAAGCCATCGAAACCTATATGAACCGCAAACAGCCGCTCATCATCATTGCCGGTGCGGACTACGGTCAAGGCTCAAGCCGCGACTGGGCTGCAAAAGGCGTACGCCTCGCCGGCGTGGAAGCGATTGTTGCCGAAGGCTTCGAGCGTATCCACCGCACCAACTTAATCGGTATGGGCGTATTGCCGCTGCAGTTCAAACCGGGTACCAACCGCCACACCCTGCAACTGGATGGTACGGAAACCTACGACGTTGTCGGCGAACGCACACCGCGCTGCGACCTGACCCTCGTGATTCACCGTAAAAACGGCGAAACCGTCGAAGTTCCGGTTACTTGCCGCCTCGATACCGCAGAAGAAGTATTGGTATATGAAGCCGGTGGCGTGTTGCAACGTTTCGCACAAGACTTTTTAGAAGGAAATGCAGCGTAAGGTAAATCGGGTATCGTCAAAATGCCCGGACTACGCTCAAAAAGGTTTCAGACGGCCTCGAATGTTTGAGGGGCCGTCTGAAAAAACCATACTAAAAATACAAAGGAGAGCTCGAAATGCCGCAAATTAAAATTCCAGCCGTTTACTACCGCGGCGGTACATCTAAAGGCATTTTCTTCAAACGTACTGATCTGCCGGCAGCTGCGCAGGAAGCAGGCGAGGCACGCGACAAAATCCTCTTGCGCGTACTCGGCAGCCCCGACCCTTACGGCAAACAGATTGACGGTTTGGGTAACGCCAGTTCGTCCACCAGCAAAGCTGTGATTTTGGACAAATCCGAACGCGCCGATCACGATGTCGATTATTTGTTCGGACAAGTTTCCATCGACAAACCTTTTGTTGATTGGAGCGGCAACTGCGGCAATCTGACCGCCGCCGTGGGCGCATTTGCCATCGAACAAGGTTTGGTCGATAAATCCAAAATCCCTTCAGACGGCCTGTGTACCGTCAAAATCTGGCAGAAAAACATCGGCAAAACCATTATTGCCCATGTGCCGATGCAAAACGGCGCAGTTTTGGAAACAGGCGATTTTGAGCTTGACGGCGTAACGTTCCCGGCAGCCGAAGTACAAATCGAATTTCTGGATCCAGCCGACGGCGAAGGCAGTATGTTCCCAACCGGCAATTTGGTCGATGAAATTGATGTGCCGAATATAGGCCGTCTGAAAGCCACGCTTATCAATGCCGGTATTCCAACCATTTTCCTGAATGCCGCAGATTTGGGCTACACAGGCAAAGAGTTGCAAGACGACATCAATAACGATGCCGCGGCTCTGGAAAAATTTGAAACCATCCGCGCATATGGCGCGCTGAAAATGGGTTTGATCAGCGACGTATCCGAAGCCACCACCCGCGCCCATACTCCGAAAGTCGCTTTTGTCGCCCCTGCGGCCGATTACACCGCCTCAAGCGGAAAAACCGTCAAAGCTGCCGACATCGACTTATTGGTACGCGCGCTGAGCATGGGCAAATTGCACCACGCCATGATGGGCACCGCTTCAGTTGCCATCGCTACCGCCGCCGCCGTGCCCGGAACGCTGGTCAACCTTGCAGCCGGAGGCGGAGCGCGTAAAGAAGTCCGTTTCGGTCATCCGTCAGGCACACTGCGTGTCGGTGCCGCCGCCGAATGTCAGGACGGACAATGGACGGCTACCAAAGCGGTCATGAGCCGCAGCGCACGCGTGATTATGGAAGGACAAGTCCGAGTGCCGGAAGATTGCTTTTAAGTTTTCAGACGGCCAAGCCATTAAACAAGGCCGTCTGAAAACCAAATAAGCAGATTTTAGTCGGGTAGCGATACCTGCAATGGAGATTAGGATTGGGCATTAAGCCTGACTAAACACCAAACCAAAGGCAAACTGGAAAGCTCTCAAATGTTTTTGCTCTTTTCAGATGGCCTGAAACCAAAAAAACAATCAAAAAAATTCAAAGGAGAAACACCATGTCCAACCAACTCATTCTAGTTCTGAACTGCGGCAGCTCTTCACTCAAAGGTGCCGTTATCGACCGTAAAAACGGTAAAGTTCTCTTAAGCTGTCTCGGCGAACGTTTGGGTACGCCCGAAGCAGTCATTACGTTCAGCAAAGACGGTAAAAAATGCCAAGCTCCCTTGGCAGGGCGCAACTGTCACGCCGGTGCGGTGGGTATGCTGTTGAAAGAACTGGAAAAACACGGCCTGCACGACCGCATTAAAGCCATCGGCCACCGCATCGCCCATGGCGGCGAAAAATACAGTGAGTCTGTTTTGATCGACCAAGCAGTAATGGACGAACTCAATGCCTGCATTCCGCTCGCTCCGCTGCATAACCCTGCCAATATCAACGGCATTTTGGCTGCGCAAGAGCACTTCCCAGGGCTGCCCAATGTCGGCGTGATGGATACCTCGTTCCACCAAACCATGCCGGAGCGTGCCTACACTTATGCCGTTCCGCGCGAATTGCGTAAAAAATACGCTTTCCGCCGCTACGGTTTCCACGGTACCAGTATGCGTTACGTTGCCCCTGAAGCCGCACGCATCTTGGGCAAACCGTTGGAAGACATCCGCATGATTATTGCCCACTTAGGCAACGGCGCATCCATTACCGCCATTAAAAACGGCAAATCTGTCGACACCAGTATGGGCTTCACGCCGATCGAAGGCTTGGTAATGGGTACGCGCTGCGGCGACATCGACCCGGGCGTATATAGCTATCTGACTTCACACGCCGGTTTGGATGTTGCTCAAATTGATGAAATGCTGAACAAAAAATCAGGCTTGCTCGGTATTTCCGAACTCTCCAATGACTGCCGTTCTTTGGAAATCGCCGCGGACGAAGGCCATGAAGGCGCACGCTTGGCTTTGGAAGTCATGACTTACCGCCTTGCCAAATATATTGCTTCGATGGCCGTAGCTTGTGGCGGCGTTGACGCGCTCGTGTTTACTGGTGGTATCGGCGAGAACTCGCGTAATATCCGTGCTAAAACCGTTTCCTACTTGGATTTCTTAGGTCTGCACATTGACACCAAAGCCAATATGGACAACGCTATGGCAACTCCGGTATCATCAGCCCGACAGATTCTATGCCGGCTGTTTTGGTGGTGCCAACCAATGAAGAGCTGATGATTGCCCACGATACGGCTGAGTTGGCAGGTCTCTAGGAAGAAGTAAAATAGGGAGAGTATTCTCCCTATGCTGGATACAATAAAAAAGTGCGGATTCATCATCCGCACTTTTTAATTACATTTCAATCAAGCTACTTGGGTTTGATGTTCGTCGCCGTTGCGCTCACGAACTGCGCCCAAGCGGTAAACGGTTTCGCCTTGTTCGCTCAAGAATGCCTGTACTGCGTCGGCATCTTCTTTGGCAATGATAACGACCATGCCGATACCGCAGTTGAAGGTACGGTACATTTCTTGGGTTTCCACATTGCCTGCTTTTTGCAGCCATTGGAACAGTTTGGGCAATTCCCACGCTTTGGCATCGATTTGTGCGACGGTATTTTCAGGCAAAACGCGAGGTACGTTTTCGGTAATACCGCCACCGGTAATATGGGCCATGCCTTTAATGGTGAATTTTTCCAAAGCGGCAAGGATAGGTTTCACATACAGGCGGGTAGGGGCGATGATGGCTTCGCGCAAGGTTTTGCCGTTGTCGAATTCCGCGTCCAAATCAGGATTGTCGCGCTCGATGATTTTGCGTACCAACGAATAGCCGTTGGAGTGTGCTCCGTTGGAAGCCAAGCCCAAAACAACGTCTCCGGCCTGAATGCTGCGGCCGTTGATGACGCGTTCTTTTTCAACCACGCCGACGGCAAAACCTGCCAAGTCGTATTCGCCTTCGGGATACATGCCCGGCATTTCGGCAGTTTCACCGCCAATCAAAGCGCAACCGGATTCTTCGCAGCCTTGGGCAATGCCTTTAATCACATCAGTCGCGCGGGCAACGTCCAGCTTACCGCAAGCGAAATAGTCCAAGAAGAACAAAGGTTCAGCACCTTGAACCAAAATATCGTTGACGCTCATGGCAACCAAATCGATGCCGACGGTATCGTGTTTGTCCCAGTCAAATGCCAGTTTCAGCTTGGTGCCGACGCCGTCCGTACCGGAAACCAATACCGGATTTTTGTATTTTTTGCCGATTTCGACCAAAGCGCCGAAACCGCCCAAATCACCCAACACTTCAGGGCGCATAGTACGCTTGGCAAAAGGTTTGATGTTTTCGACCAGTTGATCGCCTGCGTCGATATCCACGCCTGCGTCACGATAGCTCAAAGAAGTGCTCATTGGATTTCCTTATTCGGGTATGGGTAGATTGTCGGAGCGTATTTTATCTTAAATTAAGAGATTCAGGCTGAATTTTTTGGCATTATTGTCAACAATTTTTATTTTATCTTAATAGCCGCCTTACTTTCAGACGGCCTTTGTGAATCTGTTATACTGCTTATTGATTTTGAAAACCTTAAGCATCAATTGGGGAACACCTTTTTATGTATCAAAAGAAAGCGCGCAGTGTAAAACCGTGGATTATTATGGCTTGCGTCATCGCAGCCTTTATTTGGCTTTTATATGCTTTGGGCGATGTTTTGACGCCGTTTATTGTGGCTGCCGTTTTGGCCTATGTTTTGAATCCCTTGGTCGAGTGGCTGCAATTGAAGCGTATCCGCCGCGCGCCGGCCTCTATGATTATTATGGCGCTGGCTTTGCTGATATTGCTGTCGTTGGTACTGATTATCGTACCTATGTTGTTGAATCAGTTTAACAATCTGGCCGAGCGCCTGCCGCAAATCGTAGGCTTTGTTCAAAACAAACTGCTGCCGTGGCTCAACAGCGTCAGCGGGGATTATATTCAAATCGATCAAGAATCAATCATTGCATGGTTGCAGTCGCATACGGATGAGTTGAGTAATACGCTCAAAGCATGGATTCCTACCTTGATGCGTCAAAGCGGCAACGTCATCAGCGGTGTCAGCAATTTGGTGTTGTTGCCTTTGTTGCTGTATTACTTCTTGTTGGATTGGAAACGTTGGTCTTCCGGAATCAGCAAATTGGTTCCACGCCGTTTTATCGAGACCTACACGCGTATCAGCGGCAATATGGATGAAGTTTTGGGCGAGTTTCTGCGCGGCCAGCTGATGGTTATGATGATTATGGGCTTGATCTATGGCTTGGGCTTGATGCTGGTCGGTTTGGATTCCGGCTTTGCCATCGGTATGATTGCCGGTATTTTGGTATTTATTCCGTATTTGGGTGCATTTACCGGCCTTTTGCTGGCAACAGTTGCCGCGCTTTTGCAATATGGCTCATGGCAGGGCTTGTTGATGGTCTGGGCTGTATTCGGTGTCGGACAATTCCTGGAAAGCTTTTTCATTACGCCTAAAATCGTCGGCGATCGCATTGGTTTGTCTCCGTTCTGGGTGATTTTCTCGTTGATGGCTTTCGGGCAATTGATGGGTTTTGTCGGTATGCTTGCCGGCCTGCCGCTTGCCGCCGTAACATTGGTTTTATTGCGTGAAGGTGCATCTGCTTATTTCGGCAGCCATTTCTACAAACATAAATAAATCGATAATATTAAGGCCGTCTGAAATCTAAGTTTCAGACGGCCATTGATAATAAAGGAAGTCTATATGTTAGCCATTATCGGCGGCAGCGGTTTGACCAAACTGCCGGAACTCGAAATTACTGAACGAAATCGTACGCACTCCATACGGCTTAACCAGCAGCCCTATTTTGTTCGGCAGGTTGGGGCGCTTGGACATTGTTTTCCTCGCCCGACACGGCTTCAGCCATACCATCGCGCCGCATGAAATCAACTACCGCGCCAATATCTGGGCGTTGCACTCTTTAGGCGTCGAAAACATCATTGCCATTTCTTCAGTCGTTGGTATCAATCCCGATTTTGAAAACGGCAGTTTGGTGTTGCCGGACAATTTGATCGACTATACCTATGGCCGTAAAGATACTTTTTTTGAAGGCCAAGAATGTCCGGTTGTCCATACCGATTTTTTCAACCCTTATTGCGATGAATTGCGACAAGAATTGTTGAATATCACGAAAGCGCATAATGTGCCGATTTACGACTCCGCCGTTTATGGCTGCCTGCAAGGCCCGCGCCGTCCAACCCGTGCTGAAATCGCCCGTTATCGACGTGACGGCGTAGATGTACTCGGTATGACCGGTATGCCCGAAGCCGTTTTAGCCAGAGAGTTGAAAATGGCCTATGCCCACTTTTGCAGCGTCAACAGTATTGATTGCTTTGATAGCGGAGTAGGGACTGAGGGCTGTAATGAACAGACTTCTATGACGATGACGAAAATCCGACAATTATTGAATGGTTTGTAACTGATAATGCCGTCTGAAATGATATTTTCAGACGGCATTGTTTTATTTAAGAAGCTGTTTCCCGCGCCCAATGGGGCAGGGAGGCTTTTTGTTTGCGGAACGAGGCAAGTTTCATACCCCGACATTTTTCAAAAATCAATTCAACCCCGCTTTGCAGCTGCAAAATTAAATTGGTATGCGTTTCCGTTTTAATAAAGTCAATATTGCGTTGCACCAAGCGCTGAATGACGGCATAAACATCAAGGCAGCCATTTGCAAAAAACCATGGATTCAACTTTACCCAACGGCCGCCGCTTAATGCAGCATCAGGCTGAAAATCAGCACGAATCTGTGTCAAACGATTGTCGAAGAAATGCAGTTCGATATCGCCATAAAGCCAAATATTCCAGCCATTTTGCACCAACAAGCCTTTAGGGACGCAATCAGGCGCAGGAAACATCTGCAAAATAGACTCTGCAGATTGTCCGATTTCCAGATAGTCAAACCGGCCGGTATACAAAAAATCATAAATATCAATAGCAATAGGAAAGTGGTAGCGCATGGCAACAACCATAGAAAAGCAATTAACCAAGCTATCTTAAACTTAAAAATATAATGAAATCAATTCTTATTACTATTTATTCAATATAAGAAAAGAAAGGCCGTCTGGAATTTCAGACGGCCTTGTAGCTTTGATTCAAACCGATATTGGTTTACTCAGCCTTTAAATCAGCCACGCATTGCTTATCGCGTGCCTCAAAAGCTTCCGCGCCACCCAAGAGTTTGAGTTGCTCCTCAGGGCTAATTTTGCCGAAGTTTCGGATTTGCTCGTCAGAGAGTTTGCTTAAAGGCTGATCCCACATGCAGACACAATAGTCTTGAGCCAATTTCTCGTTTTGCGCATCCAAGCCTTTTGCCTTCAAATCAGCTTGCCATTTCTCAGCAAAAGGAATGTTTTTCACACAAGACTCCACCACATTTTGTTTCATCTGCGGCTTGTTCATGGCGCATTGTGAGAGCAGGGCGGTCAGAGCCAGCAAAGACAAAATAATCCATGCCCAAATGCGGATAGTACGGATTTTTGCCTTGGCTTTCTTTCTGGCCGCCAGTTGCTCTTCAGACGGCCTTTCCGTTTGTTGCTCAGTCATGCAGGCTTTCCATGCGGATCATGGTGATCGGGGCATCCACGCAGCTTAGTGCTTCAATCGCTGCGATAGCACGTTTGACATTGTGTTCTACTGTAGTGTGGGTCAGAATTACGATTTCAGCAGTGCTTTGATTAATCACGCCTTTTTGAATCAAGGCCTCGATAGAAACATTTTCTTTGGCCAAGAGTGCGGCAATTTGGCCCAAAGTACCCGGTTCGTCAGTTGCTTGAACGCGCAGATAGTAGCTGCTGGTAATTTCATCCATAGGCAGAATATTTTGCGCTTGAACTTGTGAAGGCTGGAATGCCAAGTGAGGAACGCGATGGTCGGTTTCTGCTTCAATCAGGCGGGCAATATCAATGATATCGGCAACCACGGCAGAGGCGGTTGGTAATGCACCGGCGCCCGCACCGTAATACAAGGTTTCACCAACCATATCGGCATTGACACGGACAGCATTCATCACGCCGTTAACGTTAGCTAACAGACGGCTTTCAGGAATCAGAGTAGGGTGTACACGCAACTCGATGCCTTTGTCGGTTTTACGGGTAATACCCAACAATTTGATACGGTAGCCAAACTCTTCAGCGTATTTGATATCGCGGCTGTCGAGTTTGCTGATGCCTTCCAAATAGCAGGCAGAAAAGTTCATCAGCGTACCGAATGCCAATGCGCTCATAATGGTAATTTTATGGCCGGCATCATGACCTTCAATATCAAAGTAGGGTCAGCTTCTGCATAGCCCAAAGCCTGAGCTTCTTTCAATACGTCTGCAAAGGCGCTGCCTTTTTCACGCATTTCAGTAAGAATGAAGTTGCTGGTACCATTAATAATACCGACGATACTGCGGATTTGGTTTGCAGCCAAACCTTCACGCAAAGCCTTGATAATAGGGATACCGCCGGCAACAGCAGCTTCAAACTGCACCATGACATTTTTTTCTTCCGCCAAAGGGAAAATTTCATTGCCGTATTCAGCCAACAGTTTTTTATTGGCAGTAACAATGTGTTTGCCGTTTTCAATCGCTTTCAATACCGCATCTTTGGCAATACCGGTACCACCAAACAATTCAACTACAACATCAACATCTTGATGTTGCACCAGCTCAAACGGATCTTTGATAAAGCAGCATTCGGGCAAATTTGTTTGGCTTTTTCTTCGCTCAAATCACAAACAGCAGAAATACGGACTTCACGTCCCAAACGGCGGCTGATTTCCGCAGCGTTGTCCTGCAATACAGTGGCCGTACCGCCACCGACTGTACCCAAACCTAAAAGACCGATATTTACTGGCTTCATTGTGTCTCCTTTTGAGCCGATACTTTAAAATAATCACGAAAAACCAAGGCTTGTTATAATCGCTTGCAATCGTAAATTCAGAGCAAAGCATCAATGCACAAGGTCAAACGTTGAATCCTACCTGATATTGCTTGATTTTGCACCTTTTTTTGCAAGTTTCCCAAGGCCGTCTGAAAATCGTTCTACCATAAAAACAGGAATTGCCATGAAAATCACAGAAAACCATATCGATGAAGCCACATCATTTTTTTCATCCTCACAAGGCATATTGCAAATCGGTGAACAAACATACTCAGAACCCATTTGCTGGCAAAATGGCAAAGTGAGCATCATTCCTCAAACAACCATCGAAGAATTAAATGAACAAATTTTTATATCAGCAATTAAAACAGCAGAAAACCGTCCAGAAGTCATTATCATAGGTACAGGAGCAAAACAAAAATTTCTGCATCCCAAAATTGCTGCAGTTTTATCAGCCTACGGCATCGGCTTCGAATGCATGAACACAGCTTCAGCTTGCCGAACTTTAGTTTTACTGCAAGGAGAAGGCCGAAGCACATGGGCTTGGTTATGGCCATAATTTGTAGAAAAGACTATTGCATCATGCTAGTCTAAGTTCGCATAATTTATATTATGTTAAATTCATAATACTAGTATTTTAGCCTGCCAACTCCTGTTTCTCTTATTAAAGAAGAACTTCTACGTTCACAATGAGATTCCTGCCTCCAGATTTAAAAAAATCACATCTTGCAACTAGCGGAACACTTTTTCTAAGTATGTCTAGTACAAGGTACTTCTTCTCAAGGAATATGAAGGTACTTGGTATCGTACTAAGGCTCCCTGCTCCCTACTCGACTTCATTACTCGATAATTAAGGTGACAACTGGCGCAATTAGCCTGTTAGCTGCCTTTAAGAGGTTCAAACACATCGCCTTCAGATGGCTTTGCACACTTACTTTGTTCTGCCCCAAATAGACTGCCCGGGCATAGCGGAATTTACGGTGCAGTGTCAGAAATAACTCACATAATCGAAATAGCGGCTCAATAATCTCTACCGCTTCCCCTCCCTATTCTATTGATCAAATCTCAAAAAACATTTCCATATTATTAAAAACAAGTTAGAATTTCATAAAATTATAAATAATAATCAAACTTATTTGTATTATTTTAGTCAGAGTGTAATCGCATCTATTCGATCTGTCTCATTCAGACGGCCTTACCAATCAAGTTATATGGATTCATTCTATGCAACCGATCAAAGTCACCACCCTCTCCGCCTGCATCGCCGCCATTGGTTTCGTCCCTGCCGTTTATGCTGCAGATAATTCGACAGTTATTCTCGATACCATAACTGTCAAAGGAACTCGAAATAAGGATGAAATCGGTAAAAACCGCGTTTATACCCGCGAAATCGTCAATCTTTACAAGAGCAAAAACGAAGTCGAAACCTTCAAAGGCAACACCGTATCCGACCTTTTAAGCGGTATGTCCGGCGTGTACAGCGGCGACGCGCGCAACAGCGGCGCGCTGGATCCGAATATACGTGGTGTGCAAGGTCAAGGACGGATTCCCGTTACCATCGACGGCACGGAGCAGGCGATTACCGTCTGGCGCGGCTACGCGGGCGCAAACAACCGCAACTACGTCGACCCCAACATCATCAGTAGCGTTTCTATCGAAAAAGGCCCCTCGTTCAGCCGTGATATGAAAAGCGGCATAGGCGGCTCCGTCGCCCTGAAAACCATCGATGCCGACGATATTGTCCCCGAAGGGCAGAAATACGGCTTTGAAGTGAAGGCGGAGGCTTCCAACAATTCCATCAAAAGGCGTGAGAATGCTTATGAACATTCAGTCGATTATCGAACCTTGCCTGTTCCCGCAGTAGCGACGGGTGGTATTTGGCGTTCGTTTTTTGACGATACCGACCGAATCGACCAGCGTTTCAACGGACGCAATAAATTTGGGGAGGATAAAGCCTACCGCATTGCCGCCGCCACCAAGCAGGACAATTTCGATGCCATGCTTGCCTATGCCTACCGCAGTAAAGGCAATTATTTTTCCGGCAAAAAAGGCGCGGAACGCTACGGTTATATCGGTCCTTGGACACAAGAAACTTTAGACGAATTGAAACGTCGTAAAGAAGAAGCCGCTGCCAAGGGTGAGAAATTTTTCGGCAGTGAAAACATGCTGGGCGCACCCGATATTTCAAAAATCGGACTTTTTTATCATCCGGGCGGGGAAGTCAGCAATACCTCGCTCGAAACCAAATCATGGGTAGGTAAAACCACCTTCCGTCTGCCGAACCGCCAAACGCTCAAATTCGGCCTGCGCCATACCGATTCCACGTTCGGCGAAATTATGCCTTCGCGCATTATCGGCCCCATCAGTTGGGATGCGTCCGTCCTCAACAAAATTGCCGAATGGCCGCAGGCATGGGTAAAACAGCGTTCCTACAATATCGACTATTCGTGGAAGCCCGAGGGCAGCCGTTGGATAGATTTCGATGCCACGCTTTGGACAACGCGCACCAAATCCAAAACCAATACCGCAGGTGGCTCACCCGGCGATACCGTTTATGAGGACAACAAATTTCAAATAGCATGGGATGAGTACGACAGATGGCAAAAAGCTACGCCTGAAGAGCGTCAAGAATTGCTGAATGCAGGTTTTGAAGTCCCAAAACCGCCCAAACCCGAAACGCCCAATACAAACGGCAGGTTCAACACTATTGAAGGCAACGCCTATTACGCCCGTAACAACCGTACAGGCTTTCAATTCTCCAACCGTATGAAATTGAGCGACAAACTGTCGTTGACTTTGATGGGCGATTTTCAAAATGAAAAACTGACATCGCGCAATGATTTTTCAGACGAGCTGGAGCGGGGAGGATACGACAAATATCGGGAAGAACTCGAAAACAGCACCATCAGGGCAAATTATGAATTGAACCAATACGGTGTACCTCGCAACGGCAAGCGGCGTGAATACAATCTGGGCTTTAATTTTCGCTACGAACCCTTCCGCTGGCTGACTTTGACGGCAGGTGGGCGATATACCAATTTCCAACTTCAGGATAAAAGCAGACGTTTGGAAAGCGGCACGAATAAGACCGGCGATCCGTTAGAAATGAACAGGGGAATAAAATATTCGATCGGCAGGGTTGCCACGCCGCAAGAATACGCGGATTACAAGGCAATTGACGATGCTTTGGCGAATGGCAGTCTTGATTATGGAGTTTTATATGAAACAGAGGAATACGCAGAACAAAGAAAAAAACATGCACAAATTAGCCTGACTTCGTTTCAAGTCAATTCGCAATATATTCCGACTTTGACAGATGATCGCGAAAAATGGGTCAATCCTAATGAAAAGGTGGATTTCTATTGGTTGAAAGACGATAAAGGCCGTCTGAATATGCAGGATCATCCCCTTACCAATGGCAGCATTCCTGATTTGCACACCAAAGTCGCCAATCCTGTATATGACCCGTCTATTCCAGACAGTCCGCAATTTGTACCTAAATACTACGCAGCCAGTGCAAGTGTTTACACAACGCCAATGACCGAAGCCGAAAGACAGAGGGCAATGAAGCAGAAGGGCAGCGGTTGGGTACCTGCATTTTCTGCCACCATCAATTTTACTGATTACAGCCGCGCCTATTTGCGCTATACCGAAACCCTGCGCTACCCCAGCATTTTTGAAGGGACTTACGGCTTTTCTACCGCCGCCGGCTCATTCAACCGCATGGGCTATGGCTGGCGGCCCGAACACGCCAAAAACTGGGAAGTGGGCTATATTCATGATTTGACGGGGCTGTTACCGAAAATGAAAAAAGCGGATTTCCGCGTCAATTACTTCCATAACAAGACCGAAAACGTTATCGATAGGGACAGCAATCTCGAATTCGAACAATTCGACAGACAAATCCGCAGTGGTGTCGAGCTGTCCACCCGCTTCGATACCGGACGCGTCTTTGGCAGCCTGAACGTATTCCGCAGCCTGAAAAACAAAATGTGCGACGAAAATTTCACTTGGACATCCGCAACAGAGGGCATGGTTGATTCAAGCTATTTTGTGAAAAACGGTAAGACTATGAATCGTCCTGTCTGCAACCACGGCGGCTTGACCGATTCGGGCTATCTGGCAAGCGCACTTCAACCACGCTGGTCGATTGATGCCGAATTGGGCAGCCGTTTCCTTGCCAACAAACTGGAAACAGGCGTGCGCCTCCATTACCACAGCCGCGTCTATGAAAACCGCAACGATGCTTGGCAGCCATTCTACGATGTGCGCAATAAATATCAGAATGACAATATGAAGCCCCAGCATAACGATATGCGCTGGCAGCCTGTTGCGGTATGGGATGCCTACCTGCGTTATAAAATCGGCAAGAACCTGACTGCCGAGCTTGTGGGCAGCAATCTGACCAACCGCTACTACCTCGACCCGATGAGCCGTTCTTACCTGCCTGCACCGGGCAGAACCATCAGGATAGGGATTACGGGCAAGTTCTAAAATAGTTTCTAAATACAATTATCAAAACTCTGATATTAGTGAAGTGTAAATTTCAGAAATGATAATAATTCATGTTTCTATTTCCTAAAAATAGGAATATACTTACCTTACTTTTCCAAGAGGGCGGATTTGTAAGTTTGATTCAGATTCTTCTTGAGAAAGTTCGTTGATTTTGTAAAACTTTATTTTGGAGTGAATTATGAAACTCGTAAAAACCGTTGCGGTATTGAGTGTTGCGTTTGCTGCTTCTTCTGTGTTTGCACTACCTAAAGGTTTTCAAGCCAACCCGACTGGTGCGACGACCAAATCGATTCAAGTCGAAAGGGTAAAGCATATTGGTGTTACTCTTGAAAACGAAGGTGAGCATAAAGGTAAAGCTTCCATTTTTGTTAGTGATAACAAGGCTGTCTCAGGAACTCCAGAGAAAGGTATTGCCAATAACAAGCCTGTCTCTTTTGCTAAAATCGATGCGACAGCGAACAAATATTTTGTTAAAACGTTTGCTCACGGTATTTTGGGTAAAGACAAAAACGGCGTTACTGTTGCCAATCTGTATCGGATGAACGGTGCATGGCATCTGATTCCCAAAATGCCCGACCATTCCCATTTGGGCCGTCTGTCTTATTCCAAAGTCGGTAATATGGATGTTTACTTCGGCGACTGGTCTGCCGTTCCTTCCGGTGCGGCTGTCGGTACAAAAGGTACGAATTACACTGCCTTCTATAGCGGCACGGGTCGAACCACCAATCTGCCGACTACGGGTACTGCCACTTATACGGTTAAGGGTATCAACCAATATCATACGCAAAATACAGCCCTCTTAAACGGTACGTTGAAAGCTGATTTCGGTAAGCGAACGCTGAACGGAGAAATGGAACGCGCAGGTTTGAATGTCGCCATCAACAATGCCACGATTAATACGGCTCAGGCTTCCTTCTCCGGTACAGCTACGGCAAACAAAGTGGCCGGTACGACCCACGGTCATTTCTTCGGCAATCAAGGCGCAGCGATTGCGGGCGTGGCTGATTTTGGTCGAAACCATGCCTATAACACTGCCTTTGGCGGTACGAAAATCGGCAAATAATGAATCATAATGCGATAAGGCGGACGGTTTTTGTCGTTTCCCATTCCGTCCGCCTATAAAACACAAATCATCCGACACACAATGCACATCGTACAGGGCCGTTCGGAAATATCGGGCTTCGCAATGCGTTTAAGCCGGTATTTTTTTCGAACGGCCCGTGAGTTTGAAGGCGTGCTGTTTCGATGGGCTTGAGAAGCTCATTTTCAGACGACCCGTCATTCAAATAAAAAAATGCTCTGCCCGGTAAAGATGAAATGTCAGTTTTTTTCTTTGAAAAGGTCGTCTGAAAAACAAAAGCCGCCCGATACACAGGAAAGAATTTTATGAAACGCCTTTTGCTCCTTCCCTTTTTTTATCAGCCTGCTGCCCCACGCGTTTGCCGACGACAGGGAAGACCGCTTCATGCAGCTCAAACAGGGAACGGAACTCCGCCGCGCTCAGCAGGAAAGGAACGAAGCGGACAATACGGCGATCGAATTCGGCGCGGGAGAAGTGCAGGACGGCGAAGATTTGGCGTTGTCGCTGATGAAGGCGGTCAACGCGCAAAAACGAAGAGGAAACGGCTCGGCTGTTAGACATTTACCGCCGTCAGGATGATTACGACCCCGATATAGTGCTGTTTGCCGAGGCCAATCAGGCGGTGTCCCGCGACGATTTGGAGGCCGCGCTGGCGAAATACCGCGAGCTTTACCGCAAAAATCCCGAATTTCTGCGCGGCCGCCTGGATTTGGCGCGGCTGCTGTTTATAGACAAACAAAACAAAGAATCGGCGGCATTGTTCGACGGCATCGATATTCCCGAAGTGCCCGCCGTCAATGAGAAAATCAAAGTGTTTGCCGACGCTTTGAAGAAACGCGATGCGTGGAGCGGCTCGGTTTCGTTCGGCGCGGGTTACGACACCAACTTAAACCAGTCGTCGGGCACGACGGTTGTCCGCAATCAGACAAGCTGCGGTTTCGATTCGAACGGGCAGCCGATTCTGGACGATGCCGGAATGCTGTCCTGCCGCAACGAACAGCTTGACGCCTACGCGCCCGATGCGTTGAAAAACCGGATGTGGGTATATGAAGCCAACTTAAGCAGACGCATTTCGCTCAACGGCCACCACGGCCTGCAACTGGGCGGCTACGCATGGGGCCGGCTCTATCCCGGCAACAAAGAATACGGCGAACACAATATCAACGTCAGCCCCGCTTACAGTTTTCAGAGCAAAGACCATTCCTTCAGTATCGGCCCGCAGGTGCAATACGAATGGTCGGGCGGGAAACTGCGCGACAGCAGCGCCGGCATCAGCACGGCATACAGCCGCACCTTTTCCGACCAAGCCTCGCTGGGCGTGCAGCTCGACCACAAATACGACCGCTACCGCGGTGAATTAAAACATTTCAACGGCCCGCAGACGCTTCTGTTCACCACCGCCATCTACGCCCTGCCGAAAGACTGGCTGGTATTCGGCGGCTACGACTACCTGCGCAAAAACAGCCGCGAAAAAGTGGATTCCTACCGCCGGCACGGCCTGCGCGCGGGCGTCAATAAACGTTTCGAATCCGGCATCGACGCCACCTTTCAGGCAATCTGGCGCAAAACAGCCTATCAGGATTACCATGCCTGGCTGGAAACCCGCCGCCGTGATTTCGAACGCACCTACCAGTTGGACATCAAATTCGATCGCCCTTTCCTCCGCGGCTTCGTACCCATCCTCACCGTAAAACACACTGACAACAAAAGCTCGTCCTGGCTAAATCGCTATAAACGGAATGAATTTCTAATTAAAATAGAGCATAGGTTTTGAAATTAAAGGTCAGCCAGATGATCTCTTGTAAGATTATTATCTTATATTCATAATGTGATTAACTCGCAAAATTTCTTACAGTTTAACTTATCAACTTGCTAAAAAAATTTGCAAATAGGCCGTCTGAACTTAATGTTTCAGACGGCCTTTTGCAGTATAAATTAGCTATCCCCTACACTTTCTTGTTTCACAAGAGTTTGATGGTACTTGGTATTCTTATATCTCTCCTACTCCACTACACAATAAATTAGGAAGTAGAGGTAAGGTAAAATTAAATAGCCAAGTTTCTCTTAAAACCTATTGATTTTTATACTAAAAATTGGAGTACTATGAGCACACTCTCTAGAGTATCACTAATTCTCATTTGACATATAGGAACAATAAGCGGAATTTGTAGAAGAATAGGAAAAAAGAAAATAATTTATATTATGTTAAATTCATAATGACAGCATTTTAGCCTGCTAACTCCTGTTTCGCTCAGTAGTACAATCACTTACAAAATTCAAAAGTAAAAGACCGTCTGAAAGGTTTGTCAGACGGCCTTTTATCAATTGCCCCAGCTTTTTCTCAATAAATCCCTTGTTGTTAAATCCCCGGTTCTTTCAATTTCATCCAGCATTCTTTTAGTTGTAATAACAAAACGGTTGTAGTGCAGCCTGTTCTTTTCATCATGATACTGAACAGAACGTGGACTTTGAGGCTGTCTGAAACGGTTTCATTACAGATTCTACCCCATGCTTCGTATTCGGCTGTCCATACGGCTTCGCCTTTTACATTGTGTGCTGCAATCGGCGTGCCCAGATGGTCAATGATCAATTAATCATATGATCCTAAGCCTACGAATTTCCTAAGAATTTAGCTAATTTAATGTAGTGATCAAAAGAGTTATTGCAGCTTGCTTTGCATCATAAGTGAAACTTAAATAATCCCATACAACATTCGAATTCTTAAATTCTAATTTCATTGGGCTGATAAGCTCATAACTTGAAGCCAAAATAGGATATTTCTTAATAAACCTATGAACAATCTTCGAATTAAGTATAGTATTATCTAAATAAACATAATCTTTAAATATGATATAAATTTCAATTTTATGAGAGATAACGATTATTATATTTGCTTTTTTTCACTTAGGTATGTAATTTCCCTATCAAATACATAGCTGTTTCCAGAAAATGTAAAAAAACTCCTTTAATTTATTAGGAAATTGTTCCATAAAATCAATAGCTATATTATCTATCGCAATTTTTTTATGATTCATAGATACTTGTAAGTTATTCATATCATTTACCATATTTAATCAATTTTTGGTTGATTTTTAAATTTATTTTATCCATGTTTTTCAATGAAATACTGTGTAGCCCCCCCCTTTACCTAAATGTGGATTTGCCCTCGCTACTCCCTTAGCCATACATGTATCTTTTGTTACTATAAAACCATGTAAAGCGGTTCGCATATTCTTTCCTCCGTCTGTATTCTCTTTATGAGATACTTGAACAGAATCATTGTATTCCCTCGCAGTCCGTGCTGCTAAGACATCTTTTGCTGTCACAAAATAATTTCCAGGTGTATTACCGTGCGGATACAACGTATACAAAACTGTACCTGCTTTGACAACGACATTTTTATATGAATCTATTCCTGGGTACGGATCGGATCCTTGCCACCTTCTTGCAGTAGCAGAAGGATTTTTTCCTGAACAAGGGTCGCCATTACAGCAACGCTTCTTTTTATGCAAACCAAGTGAATCGACCCATAACGTCGGATTCGGTGCATACTCAAACAGATTCATTCCACCCTGCAACCCAATCGGATCCTGACTCACAAACCGCCCGATTTCAGGGTCGTAATACCGGAAACGGTTGTAGTGCAGCCCGCTTTCTTCGTCGTAATACTGTCCTTGGAAACGGAACGGGATGTTGGCTTTGAGGCCGTCTGAAACGGTTTCGTTACGGATTCTGCCCCATGCTTCGTATTCGGCTGTCCATACGGCTTCGCCTTTTGTATTGTGTGCAGCAATCGGTGTGCCGAGATGGTCGAGTTGGTAATAAACCAATTCGGGCTGCGCTTCGGACTGCTCTTGGGGTTCGGGTGGGATTTTCAGCAGCGGATCGGTTTCGGGGTCGTAGCTATACGGTTCGGCGGGTTTATCTTCCCTTTCTATGCCTATCGGTGAGGCCGTCTGAAATTGTGCCAACGGTTCGAACGTACTGGGTTCGAACAGGTAATGGGTATTTTGTCCGTTTGTGCTTTCAATGGCAAGGGTGTCTTCCTGCCAGTGGTAGACGGTGGTTTCTCCGTTACGGATTTTGGCGGTACGCCTGCCTAAGGGGTCGTAGCGGTATTCGGTACTGCCGTTGCGGTTTTCTATTTTAATGAGTTGGTTGTAGCCGTTCCAATGATAGTCTGTGGTTTTGCCATTGCAGGTTTTGCGGATCAGGTTGCCGCGTTGGTCGTAATCGTAGTGTACGCCTGAATACTCTTTAAGCAGATTACCCCAGACTTTGTTCAGGGACGGTTTTTCTTGGCTGTTTGCTTGGCCTGCCTGAGCTTGTTTGTTGCCGCTTATGTCGAGACGGTTGCCGGCGGGGTCGAAGGCAAAGGTTTCGCTAAAGTCGGGAGTGACGGCGGCAATCAGTCTGCCGATGGGATCGTAGCGGTATTGGGTTTGCCCTCCTCTGCTTTGAATATGGGTCAGTTGCCCGGCGGCATCGTAGCCGTATTCGCGCCGGCTGCGGTTGTGGATTTGCTGCAGGATTCTGCCCATGGGGTCGTATTGTGTTTCTTGGCGGATATGTTTGCCAAAGGTGCGTTCGGTTTCGCGGTGTAGTTTGTCGCGCTCGAAGGCGGCTATTTCGTTACGGTTGAGGGTGATACCGTGCAGGTGGCCGCTGCCATAGTGGAGATAACCGATACGCTGCCCGTCTGGGCGGATGGTTTCGGTACGGTTGCCCAATGCATCATAGCGGTGATGCCAGACATGGCTTCGGGCTGTGCCGTCCAGACTGTCGTGGCGGTATTCTCTGATGAGGTTGCCGAGTTTGTCGTAGAAGTATTGGTGGCGGCTACTCTTGTGTATTATGCAAAAGGCCGTCTGAAAACCCGATATGATTTCAGACGACCTTTTTATCGTTTCGTTTATATTTTATTTTTGAAGCTCTTCCAATTCTTTTTCGCTGAAACGGACTTTGCCTTTGTCTTCACGCTTGAGTAGTCTCCAAACGGTATCTTCCCGGAAAATAGGATTACCGTTCTTATCCCTCTTCGCACTGACTTGTCCGGCAGGCAGAAGCTCTCCCTGCTTGATTTGGATCTCATGCCCAATGAAATTGTTGATGCCGTATCTTCCTGAAAAAGGGGCGGGTGTGCCTGCATTAAGAAGCAGAGGCAAGTTACCGCTTCGATCTTGATCCTGCTCACGTTTGAGTTTGCTCCCGAGCCCAATCCACCATATCTTTAGGATAATAGGGATATTGGCGCAATTCGGTATCATCCAAATCATCAAGATAAACGATGGCAGCGGCTTCGAAAGCCCAGTAACCGCAAAATCCGTTCTGCTCGGGGTCAAGATGGGTCTGGTATTCAAGGTCACTCATGCCGACCATTTCGTGATACCAGTCTTTGAGATACGCGTTGAGTTCTTCTAACTGTTCTTCTTTGGTTTCGCCACGCATAGCTTCACCGAATAAAATGGCGTGTTTACCCATTTGGACGTAATCCGGATCGGGACGATTTTTAAAATGGTAGTCCAAAAAGTCTTCAATAGTAGTATCAGGTTCTAAATCATCTTCAGCATTGGCAAGGATGACTTCAAGAAGGCGCGGGAGCAGGTCTTCGCGTTGGAGGAGGTAGCACAGCGCGATGAGGTGCAACGTCTTAAGATAATATTCAACATAAAACCACGGCATCGGGCTGGTGTAGTAGCCGATTTCATTTAATTCGGCTTTGTTTTGCTGCCAGAATTTGGTGGAAACTTCCAATATATCAATAATTTCATCCAGCATACCAGGAAGTTTGCCGATAGATTCTCCAGCGGTATAACTAGACTTTACATAATCCATTTTTGTAAATGCCGCCAAACCGTAGGAGTTTCTCAGTTCTAAATTATTTGAATTGGAATTATCTTTAAAGATTTTCATTGTTTCCGGTGTTTTTCTCAACAATGAATTTCCATCTTTCCTCACTCAAAAAAATGTTGTCTACGTTTCTTGTGGAAAGGGATTTGTTCGATCTCGTTCATTTTTATGCTCATATAATAGTTAATTAATCAATTACAGTTTCTTTTTTTTCTTTCTACCAACCTTGTCTGAAGATCTTGTTGTCTTTTCACCTATCCTCCTTCTTACCCATGTCTCAATATCTTCGTCCGTAAAAATACGACCAGGTTTGTGTTCGGTATGTTCCATCATGATTCGGGGCAGATGCTGTCTATTTTCAGGCTGTGCGATTGCTCCTACGATTTTTAGTGTATGCTGCCTCATGGGCGGCAATATCATTAATACCAAAGAAGACGACTCGGCGGGAATAATATCCAATTACATTAGCAAAATGTAACTGCTGTAACTTTAAATTACACCAATTATTGCTCATCTGCACCTGATGCTGATTATTCTGTGTTCGCCGCTCTGTTTTATCTCGACCATCAGTCAGTAACTTACCAAGCGGACGTGTAAGGGCGGTAGCGCTTGCCTTTGCTTCTAAAATACAGTACGGCTTACCGCCGATTTTGCCGTTGACCTTCCACAGGGAATCAATTCCTTTAGGGTTTGCCGAAGGTTGGTGAAGTTGGTATAGCCTGCCTTCAAAATTCATTTTATAGCAGCTTCCCTCTGCCGTCCCTCCATGATCGTGCCTCGCTTTACCACCGACTTGTTCCAGCATCCAGTAGTCTGCCATATGTTCGCCAATAAGACCTGTGATTTTGTTACTTATCTGCTCTACAGCATCTTTAGTCTTCTGCACCGCTACAGCCCTCCTGCTGGAATTAGTAGCGGTATTTTGGACGAGCTTATCATCATTCTGCCCTTTAGTCATTTTGGGATGACGGTCGTGGCGAACATTGTCGTTTTTATATGGTTTCGAATTAGAAGTTACTTTTGATTGCGTAGATGAGGCATTTTTCTCGCTGTGTTTACGTTTGTTGCCTACTTGTTGATTGGCATTATGAACAGCATGAGGACGGCCGTTTTTATTATGGTTTGTATGGTTTGCCGCACCATTGACGGCAGCCATGACAAGATTGGCATGTTCACCCAAAAGTGTTTGCATAAAGTATCTAATACTTTCTGCGCCTTCTCTTATGGCTTTAGCTAATATCTGTTTGAATTTTTGTGCGGGAGCAATTTGTTCCCGTGCCGTTTTAATCAGCCAGGCAGGAAAGTTAAATCGGGTATGCGTCCATTTCCAGTCAGCAACGGGTTTAAAGGTTATATACCCTCGCGATATGGTTTGTAACATTTCAATATAGGCAGTCAGAAGGATATTACACTTTGTAATGGCAATGTTCGCCCATTGTGTCCATTGTGCCGTGTTTCTGACATAGGAACGTATTTTTGCTTATGACTGTCCCCATGTTCTCCTTTTTAATGCTCTTTTCTAGCATTTTTAATGCCATTTTGTACACCTTTGCTCCCCTTGCTTTGTTTCCAGATTGGCTTGAGTACTCCTTTAAATACACTGCCTAATTCGGGTATCCAACCAAAAGGCGGTAAATGCCAAATCGGCATAATCATCTTGACTTAACTGCCAGTTTTTTTGATTAAAACGAACAATTAAGGCAATAGTATCTTGTGCGTCTAAAACCTGATCCACTCCTGGAATGATTCCGACAACACCCCTCAATAAAATAGCAATGGAGTGTTGTTGTTTATTATCCTGAAATTCACCTAAAATCAGCGTCTTTAAAAAAATCAATCATATCTTGAGATGAAGGTATAGCCATCATTCTTTTTCCTTTATTATTGTCTTGCAACCAAAACAACTGTATTTCCTCTTCTGTATAACGGGATTCAACTCGTTTTTTTCTTCGGGTTCTTTATAAATCCATTCTCTCGCATCCTCACCAAATAAGACGTGGAATCTACCTTCGGGAGCATCTTCGATGTGGGCGTATCCGTTTTCATCTAATATTCCAGAAATAATTGTTCCATCTTCAAAGTAAGCTTCAAATGGTGCATTAACTACGGGCATCAAGTCATCGTAGTGGTAATACACATCCACTCCTTTGTTTTTGGTAAAACGTGGCAGCGGATGTTTAAGCATTTCAGCCCCATTCACCACCAACGGCGCCCTCACCCGCACCACCTTCGGACTCCCGATCTCGACCTCCCCGTTGCTCAGTTTGATATACGCCCCCTTGCAGGTAATCAGTATCTCTTCTTTCGCCGCTATGGTGACTTTCCCCGCACTGCTGGTTAACGTCGCATCCTTCAAAGCATTCAGCTGCAACTCGTCATTCTGTGCCTGCACGGTGACTGCGCCTTGGTTGGCCTGCATCTTGATGCCGCTGCTTTGCGCAAACAGGTTCAGGCTCTCTGCCGCATGGGCGGTCAGGCTTTGGCCGGTGGTAATGTCGGTATGGTTGCCGCTGATCAAATGAATGTTTTCATTGGCGGTGTGCAGTTGGCTTTGTTGTGTCGCGGTGGCAATGCCGGCCGGGGCGGTTTGGATCAAACCGGCTTCTTTCAGGTCTTTGAGGGCGTCTTTCAGACGGCCCCTTTGGGTTTCTTCATCGGTGTTGTGGTTGTTGGCGGTTTGGGCGGCTTTGTTCAGGCTTTTGGCCAGGGAGAGTGCTTGTTCGAGTTGGGAGATGGCATCGTCCATATCCAGCACTTTGCCGTTGGCATCCTGGTTTTGTGCGCTGACGAGTATGCCCTTGCCTGCCCGTACGGCACCCCAACCGTCGGTTCTGAGTTCGAAGCCTTCGCCGTTCTCTCCGCGTTTCTCACGATTTGAATCGACGATATGGCCGAGGTTAAGTTGGGATTTCTGATAGTCGGTGGCGAGTTTGATGTGTTCCTGACCTTTCAGGTCTTCCATCCTCAGTTTGTTGTTCGCCCAAGTACGGATGACGTTGCGGGTATTCCAGTCGGCAGGGATATGGTCGGTATGGGCGCTGTCGTGCATCACTCCGGAGATATACGGACGGTCTGGATTACCCTGTACGAAAGGAGAGCATTACTTCGGTGCCTTCGTGTAAGGGGAAGTGAATGCCGTATTCTGGACCGGCATACGGTTTGGCCAATCGGACGGGACGGCTTTCCCCACCCGGACTCCATTCGTCCAAATCAAACGGGAGTTTGACGCGGTAGCGTCCCATGTCGTCGATATAGGCGTAGGTGCAGTTCTCCGCCGCGGTCACCCGTGCCGGCAAGGTACCGTCGATATGCGGACGCGGGGTGGTGCGTTTGGGACGGTAGGCGAGTTGGGCGGGGATGGCGGTAAAGGTATGGCTGTAGGCGCTATCGCGGCTGCCGCTGTGTTCCATGGAAAGTACCAACCAGCCGTCGGGTGCTTCGGGGAAGGAGACATCGGTTTGGAACACTTTCATCGGTGTCATGGAGACGACGTTGCCGCTGCCGGCTGCGACGGTTTGGCGGCAGAGGTTGGCTTCGTTCAGCAGGGTCGTCTGAACTTGGGCTTCGTCGGTTGTTTTGGGATGAAGGCCCCAGTGCTGCTGTTTGCCCAATAAAACGGTATTGTCGGCAGATTCTTCGGACTGTTTGTTGTCGGTTTCGGCAAAAAGGTCGGTATCGGCACTGCGGTAGTTATAGTCGGCCGTGCGTATGCCTTCGATGATGGGGTTGTGGCGGATGCTTAAGTTAAAAGAGTGCTTCGGTACCGACACTCTCCAATCCGGCATGGGGGCGGTAGGAAACGGGTAAGCCTTGACTGCGCCAATAGTGTTCGGGACTGTCGCCGAAGACGACTACGTCGCCATGTTGTTCATGCTGTTCGAAGGCATACCAGATGCCTTCTTCTTCACACAGACGGTTGATAAAGTCGAAGTCGCTTTCGAGATACTGGGTCACATACTCGCGTACGCTGTAGCTGCGGCTTTTTTTGGAAACGGTAGTCGACACCGGAGAAGCCGTGGTGTTTGAAGACGGCAGCAACGATGTCGGGGACGGTTTGGTGTTGGAACAGCCGGGAAGTTTGGAAATGTTTTAAAGCCGCGAAACGCGGCTCTAAAACAAAGCGGTAAACGGTTTCATCCTTGGAAACCGACAGCTTCTCGCATGAGGTGATGATGCCCTGCCATTGCTTCGCCGGCGGGTCGTCTGAAGCAGACCCGAATGCCCCAGCTACTTCCGACAGTAAGCCTTCCTGCGGACGAATCTCAAACGCTGCGCGCTGGTTGAGGTAGGAAGACAGAGACAAAGAGGAATCGGTTGAGGTGGCGGTGATTTCGACACGGTAAGCGGTATTGACCGCTTCGGATGCGCTGAAAGAGCGGACTGAAAGTGAGGGGGAGAAACGGGCGAAGGTGAGGTGGTAGGATTGGCGGGCGGTCATAAGGGAATATCCGACTGACGATGAACCCTGTATGGTAACGGGGATAATGCCGATGGTAAAGCGAATGGGATGAATGGAAATAAAGCCGTCCAAACGGTTGAAATAAGGGATAAAGAGGCATTTCCCCCTGCCCTATTCCACCATTCAGGGAAAAAGTGGTAAATTAAGCAGCCACATTTCTCTTAAAAACCATTGATTTTATACTAAAAATTGGAGTACTATTAACCTACTCTATAGAGTATCATTAATTCTCATTTAACATATAGGAACAATAAGCGGAATTTGTAGAAGAATAGGAAAAAAGAAAATAATTTATATTATGTTAAATTTATAATGCTAGTATTTTAGCCTGCTAAGTCCTGTTTCTCTTAATTCTACAATCACTTACATAATTCAAAAACAAAAAGGTCGTCTGAAAAGTTTTTCAGACGGCCTTTTATCAATTGCCCCAGCTTTTTCTCAATAAATTCCTTGTTGTTAAAGTCTCCGATTATTTCAATAAGCAATTTGTGCCATCTAGTTTTATTCTCCGTATTCAGGCGAACGCCAGTTGATTCTACACATTTCCTTATTGGAAACTTCTGGATATTCAAGATCTGCCAAACATTTTTTCTCCCAGTCTGAGACCTTTGCAATAACATAGGTTACTAAAATTTTATGCTCAATCTCATTTTCAAAATGCAAAACCTTTCTGATTTTTCCTACTTTTTGCTCAATATTAGGAGGGTTTTAGTCAATTGAAAATTTTTTGGCGCATTTTTATGCGTCAAATTTCGTTAACAGACTATTTTTGCAAAGGTCTCAGTCTAAACATTCCTGTTTGCTTGCAGAAACAGTAACTACTTTTTCTGGGTGCCCCTCTAATACATGGCGACAATCTTTCCTAATCCATTCCGCAAACTGATCATCCACATTCTCATAATGGGGCAAATACATATAGCAGAACTTCTTCTCATTCTTTGCCATACATGCCGTCAGCGGATCTGCCTTCTCGCGTCCCTTCCATCCTGCCTCGCCAGCCATTGCACTACCTAATACAAATTCCACCTGATAGTTCGGATAAAACGCCACCGTAATGTCTTCGGGTTTCGTATATTCAGGCAACTGCGCCGTATAACGGTATGTTGTCTCTTCGTCAATCGCCCCCGACCCCTCCTGCCATAAAACGGTATATTTCAGACCCGGTCGCCACTTGACGGGAAGGTTTACGCAACAATTAATGCCGCCTCCCGCAAGTGCGGTCAGGTTGTCACCGCCAACGGGATAATAACCGTCCATATCGATGGGATTGTTCGGATTCTCCTTGATTTGCGGATCGTCTTTACCACTGACATCGTAAAGGCTGAAGGTAACGCCCCTATCGGCGTTGTAATTGACGTTGCGGACGGAAACAGGGACGTCACCGGACACTTTGGGATCTGTCTGCAAGCAGGAGGACAAGAAAAGGGGAAGCAGTATATAGGGATAAAGTTTCATTTGTTCGTATTTGATTAATCAAGATTGATAAAATGTGCACTAGGGGCGCAGCACCTGGTTATTCGGATAACGGTAACCCGGTTTTAACATCTACCCCTGCTTTATCCGCCAGCTTATTGAGCAGTTCGTCAGAGGGTTTTGGTGGCTCAGCACCCTCTACCCAGCGTTGAAAGGCGATTTTGCCGTCCCATTCGGGTAAAGGTGCCGGTGGTAGCGGAACGATGTCGTCCAAATCAGGAACGGTAGGCGACATGAATTCGTAAGTTGACAGATAAGAGTCAATAATACCGTAACGGCGAGCACGCTCTTCATCAGTCTCCACATCTAAAAAGTCGTTACTACCTTTGTCTTTACCTGCCTTAAACGCATTAGAAAGAATAAAAGCAGATAAATAATTACCGTTTTTTACCCCCTGATGATAGGCTCTAACGGCTTCATCATATTTATGATAGTCAGGAAGAAACATACCCAACCAATAAGAAGCATTACCTTGTCCTTGTTCAGAAGCACACCGATATAACTTCATCATTAGCTTTAATCGAAATTCACGTGTTTCTTCATCATCTAAACTGCTGATCATCTGACCTAACGTATATTGCGCCTCCCTGCTACCCATATCCGCAGCCTTACGCAAAAATGTCAGCTCGCTGTCGGGGGGGGCACTGACACCGTAGCCGTCTTCAATATAGCCTTTAAGCAGATAGTAGGCGGTAGCTGGAAGTTGTTTGTGCAGCATTTTATACAACTTGTGAACTTCAGTTTCAGCCTCAATATCGGGAACCTTCGTCCAACCGTCGCTGAGCAGAAACTGCAGCCGTACGTTTGCCTTATAGTCGCCGTTGGCGGCTGCAATGCGGTAATAGGGCAATAGTTCATCCCAAAAACCATCCCCCCTCTGGCCAGGCCACATATGGTTCAAATCACGGTGCAGCGCGTAGTTGTAGAGTTGCTGTGTTTCCTCGGACAGAGGGGGCGCGTTTTTCATGCACGCAGGTAAACTCAAGGTTCTTTTTGATTTCTTCAATTGTCTTCATGGTTTCTTTCTTCCGTTGTTTTTCTTGCCATTTTTCCCCTATGCTGCAATACGCGGGCTTAACCTGACCGTTTGCGCCTCCTATATGGATGGGATTGCATTTCAGCCAAAGGAGAAACCAAATAAACATTGCTGCCAGACAGCCTAAAACAATCAAGGTATATTTGAGGGATTTGTGCATAATAGTCTATTTAATCGAGAAAGGATGGGATATAAGCGCAGAAACTCACCCTGCAGCTACGGTATTTGTATGCAACTTCGCTATTCCAGCAAAACATAATATCATGATAAAGGTATAGTATCTATGATAGTGCTGATGGTAAAGGGAAAGGGATAAACGAGAAGAAGGCCGTCTGAAAAACATGGTATTTTTCAGACGGCCTTCCTTATCAAATTTACTTAATTAGTTTTAAAGTAGGCAATACGATATCCCAGATAGCAAAGATTTCGGCTTCGTTGCGTTTCGTCCCATCTTTCTTCCCAGCACCAAACTGCATCATGATGCGCGGACTCCTACTACCGGTAGGTATACTATATTCCTATTTAATTATTTCAGCACCAAGATACCATTGAGACAGAGTTTTCCTTTATAAACAGAGATCTTTGCAAAATTCCCCAAAATCCCCTAAATTCCCACCAAGACATTTATGGGATTTTTCATGACCACCTTCTTTCAGCAAGCCGCCCAAGCCATGATTGCCAAACACACAAATCAAACAGCAGTTTGACACGGTAGCGTCCCATTTCGTCGATGTAGGCAGATCTGCTTGGAACAATTTCAAGCGATATTTATAAATAAATGTCGTCTGAAAAAATTTCAGACGACATTAGCCTATTCTTCAAAAAAGTTTACAAACTTTTCTCTCTGGTAAAGTGGCTTAGACTGATAAAAATAGGTTAGATAATCCTTGACTCCTCCCACTTTGAATGGTCCTTACAATGGTAGCCCGGTTTTTACATCCAAGCCTGCTTTATCCGCCAGCTTCTTTATCAACTCATCAGAGGGTTTTGGTGGTTCATTCCCCTCTACCCAGCGTTGAAAGGCGATTTTGCCGTCCCATTCGGGTAAAGGTGCCGGCGGTAGCGGAACGATATCGTCCAAATCAGGAACGGTAGGCGACATGAATTCGTAATCTGAAAGATAGGTATTGATGATGCCATAACGGCGTGCGCGCTCTTCATCAGTCTCCACATCTAAAAAGTCGTTACTGCCTCTTTCTTTTCCTGCCTTAAACGCATAAGAAAGAATATGTGCAGACAAATGGTTACCATTTTTTGTGCCTTGATGATAGGCCTTTACTGCTTCATCAAATCTATCACTAATCTGCAAATGGCTACCCAGTTCTAAAGAAGAAGCCCCCTGTCCTTGTTCAGAAGCACATTGGTGTATCTTGCGCATCAAATCCAGTCGGAACTCCCGTGTCGGTTCGTCATCAACCCAAGCTATTTTTTCCGCCAGTACATATTGCGCCTCCCTGCTGCCCATATCCGCAGCCTTACGTAAAAATGCCAGCTCGCTGTCAGGGGGCGCACTGACACCGTAGCCGTCTTCAATATAGCCTTTGAGCAGATAATAGGCGGTGGCTGGAAGTTGTTTGTGCAGCATTTTATACAACTTGTGGACTTCAGTTTCAGCCTCAATATCGGGAACCTTCGTCCAGCCGTCGCTAAGCAGGAACTGCAGCCGTATGTTTGCCTTATAGTCGCCGTTGGCGGCGGCAATGCGGTAATACGGCAATAGTTCATCCCAAAAACCGTCTCCCCTCTGGCCAGGCCACATATGGTTCAAATCACGGTGCAGAGCATAATTGTAGAGTTGCTGCGTTTCCTCGGATAGCGGTGGGCGTTTTTCATGCACGCAGGTAAACTCTAGGTTCTTTTTGATTTCTTCAATGGTCTTCATGGTTTCTTTCTTCCGTTGCTTTTCTTGCCATTTTTCCCCTATGCTGCAATACGCGGGTTTAACCTGACCGTTTGCGCCTCCTATATGGATGGGATTGCATTTCAGCCAAAGGAGAAACCAAATAAACATTGCTGTCAGACAGCCTAAGACAATCAGGGTGTATTTGAGGGGTTTATGCATAATAGTCAATCCAATCGTGATATTTTAGGATCCAGGCGTAAAAATTCGCACAGAGGATGCAGTGGCGGTTTGCCGTTTATAATCTGTTTTTTATTTTCATCCATTATTGTCTGCCACCGTTTAAAAGCCATAATTGCTACGCTCGGATCATTCATCGCCTCCGGATTCGCCGCATTATCAAACTTTCCTGCCGCATTATTGGCTTTGTGCAGATCGCGTGTATGTAGTTTCCACAGATCTTTGCGCAGTTTTCGCGCCACTGCGCCGTTTAGCGCCAGGCCATAGAAGTCGATGAGGAAGGACAAGTCAGCGGCCAAACCACACCAAGCAAAGATAAAGATGTCCCTTGGATAAAAAGACGGCCACTCGTCCAAATCAAACAGCAATTTGACACGGTAGCGTCCCATTTCGTCGATGTAGGCAGATCTGCTTGGACAATTTCAAGCGATATTTATAAATAAATGTCGTCTGAAAAAATTTCAGACGACATTAGCCTATTCTTCAAAAAAGTTTACAAACTTTTCTCTCTGGTAAAGTGGCTTAGACTGATAAAAATAGGTTAGATAATCCTTGACTCCTTCCACTTTGAATGGTCTTTACAATGGTAGCCCAGTTTTTACATCCAAGCCTGCTTTATCCGCCAGCTTCTTGAGCAGTTCATCAGAGGGTTTTGGTGGTTCATTCCCCTCTACCCAGCGTTGAAAGGCGATTTTGCCGTCCCATTCGGGTAAAGGTGCCGGCGGTAGCGGAACGATATCGTCCAAATCAGGAACGGTAGGCGACATGAATTCGTAATCTGAAAGATAGGTATTGATGATGCCATAACGGCGTGCGCGCTCTTCATCAGTCTCCACATCTAAAAAGTCGTTACTGCCTCTTTCTTTTCCTGCCTTAAACGCATAAGAAAGAATATGTGCAGACAAATGGTTACCATTTTTTGTGCCTTGATGATAGGCCTTTACTGCTTCATCAAATCTATCACTAATCTGCAAATGGCTACCCAGTTCTAAAGAAGAAGCCCCCTGTCCTTGTTCAGAAGCACATTGGTGTATCTTGCGCATCAAATCCAGTCGGAACTCCCGTGTCGGTTCGTCATCAACCCAAGCTATTTTTTCCGCCAGTACATATTGCGCCTCCCTGCTGCCCATATCCGCAGCCTTACGTAAAAATGCCAGCTCGCTGTCAGGGGGCGCACTGACACCGTAGCCGTCTTCAATATAGCCTTTGAGCAGATAATAGGCGGTGGCTGGAAGTTGTTTGTGCAGCATTTTATACAACTTGTGGACTTCAGTTTCAGCCTCAATATCGGGAACCTTCGTCCAGCCGTCGCTGAGCAAGAACTGCAGCCGTACGTTTGCCTTATAATCGCCATTAGCGGCGGCAATGCGGTAATACGGCAATAGTTCATCCCAAAAACCGTCTCCCCTCTGGCCAGGCCACATATGGTTCAAATCACGGTGCAGAGCATAATTGTAGAGTTGCTGCGTTTCCTCGGATAGCGGTGGGCGTTTTTCATGCACGCAGGTAAACTCTAGGTTCTTTTTGATTTCTTCAATGGTCTTCATGGTTTCTTTCTTCCGTTGCTTTTCTTCCCACTTTTCCCCTATGCTGCAATACGCGGGTTTAACCTGACCGTTTGCGCCTCCTATATGGATGGGATTGCATTTCAGCCAAAGGAGAAACCAAATAAACATTGCTGTCAGACAGCCTAAGACAATCAGGGTGTATTTGAGGGGTTTATGCATAATAGTCAATCCAATCGTGATATTTTAGGATCCAGGCGTAAAAATTCGCACAGAGGATGCAGTGGCGGTTTGCCGCCTTTGATATTTGCTTTATTTATTTGCATAATTTTTTCCCATTGTTCAAAAGCTGTTTTAGCTATATTCGGATCATTCATTCCCTCTGGATTTGCCACATTGTCAAACTTTCCTGCTGCATTATTGGCTTTGTGCAGATCGCGTGTATGTAGTTTCCACAGATCTTTGCGCAGTTTTCGCGCCACTGCGCCGTTTTCGGTAAATATGCCCAATTCCGTATCAACCTGCATACTACGGGTATTCAGATTAGCGGAACTGATAACAGTAAAGACATCATCTATAATGGTCACCTTCGAATGAATGTAAACTTCTTTCCAAGCATTAGATGCAGTCAAGGTGCAGACATGGACTTTGACGCCTAGTTCTTTTTTCAGTTTTTTGGCAAATTCTTTCTCCCTCACTTCTTCCGCATTTTTAGTATAGGATCGTTCTTTCATTCCTTCTCTACTATTAAACCTTGCCTGCAAATCATCACGCTCCTTTTTCCATTTGTTTACTGTTTCACCAGGCACGCCCCTTGGAGTGTGCATAAGGGTGGTATTCAATGCATCACGACGACCATTGTCATCTGTTAGTGCCACATTCGGCATTACATCCTGCCGCCCAAGTTTTTCTAGCATTTTATTTGTTGTATACGTTCCTTTTCCCAAACCATCATCAGATGAATTAGTTACAACAAACCAATGTATTGGCATATTTGCAGGGCGCCCCTTCGATCTTAAATTTTGCCAATGCTTGATAAACGCCTCAGCTAAGGGAGGCCATCTAAAATACTGATTTTCTGTATAGATATAACTGGTCACCCTTTTGATATTTTGTAGGTAGATTTTTTTGATATCTTCAATATCCGGCTTGTCGTAAGTGCGCAATATCTGCGCCATCAAAGGCGTACCTCCGGCAGATTTGTTAAAAGGATATTTGTCGAAAGTCAGAGCCTTTCTTTTTCTCCAAGTTTTTCACTACTTACCTTATCCCAAGATTGGCAGAAATTACGGTTGATATACCATAAAACTTCACCGCTAACGATACTGGACACATCCTGTAATGGTGTATCAACATTTTTTCCCTGGTTTGGCGCTGATACCTTACCAGAAATATGGCTGTCATCATCCCAATAATTGTCTAGCATATTATGTTCCATTACAAAGCCTAGTGCCTTGTGAGGTACTTCGTAGTCTATCAAAACTGTTTTTTGGTGATGAGAAGGAAATATCTTCAATGTTGCTTTTGCATCTCCTGGTAACTCCTTATCTTCGTATTGATTACTCTGAGATTCAACACTCCGAGTTTTGAACTTCAGATTGTTTTGATATGAAGACTTTGATAGTTCCCATAAATGAGGGTACGATTTCTGAATATTTTGAGATGCATGTGGATCTAACGTATGTAATTTCCCTTCTCTTGCTAAATACCAATTTCGATCATACTGTTTCTGAGCTTTAGTTACCCCTGGGACTCCGCCTGAAAAAACACCGGGTGCATTTCCCATATTGGCTTCTGAAAAAGTCTGTACTTTAAAAGGTATACTCCAAACTAATATCCTCACCTGCACACCTGCTTTTGCTTTTTCAATCAATAAATCCCCAATGCACTTACTCTTACCGTCCCGCTTTAGATGCATCGAAGGCTGAAATCCCCATATAGCAATATCAATTGAATGTTCGGCTTTTTCAATTTTTTCATGGAGCGTTGTAAAAGCTTCTTTCCCATTAATCAATGGCCTGAAAGTAGCGGCAACAGGTGATGATTCCTTTGAGTCTAAAAACCAGTTCATTGATGCTGTTGCACCCAATTTAGATTTAGTGGAAGTCGCAATCACAGGTTTACCCATTTTTAGAACCTTTCGAACTTTTGTCTTTTATATTATGTACTATTTCAAAATATTTCTTTGCTTGCTCTATTGGAGAAAGTTCAGAACTTGTATATTTCAAGCCATGAAAACCACGATTGGTTATTTTATCTCTTGATGTATTTTCATTAAATTCATCCTCAATCGGAATCAAATATTCCAAATCGTTGGCAAATACAATCTTATATTTACTTGTTGGTATTTCATGTTCGACAGCAATATACCCTGTTGCATCCGTTACCCCTCTTTGAATTTCTTCTCCATCTGCATAGATTGTATAAGGCATACCGATGAAAAAGTGATCTGAATGAGGAGATTGACGCAGATTAATTCGCATCGGACGTTTTGGTAAAGTTTTAGGCCAATCTGGGTGAGTGATTCCTAAACTATTCGGCCCATTCACCACCATCGGCGCCCTCACCCGCACCACCTTCGGACTCCCGATCTCAACCTCCCCGTTGCTCAGTTTGATATACGCCCCCTTGCAGGTAATCAGTATCTCTTCCTTCGCCGCTATGGTGATTTTTCCTGCGCTGCTGGTCAGGGTGGCGTCTTTTAAGGCGTTCAGCTGCAACTCGTCATTTTGTGCCTGCACTTCCACTTTGCCCTGATTCGCCTGCATCTTGATGCCGCTACTTTGGGCAAACAGGTTGAGGCTCTCTACCGCATGGGCAGTCAGGCTTTGGCCGGCGGTGATGTCGGTATGGTTGCCGCTGACCAAGTGGATGTTTTCATTAGCGGTGTGCAGTTGGCTTTGCTGGGTTGCGGTGGCAATACCGGCGGGGGCGGTTTGGATCAAACCTGCCTCTTTCAGGTCTTGAGGGCGTCTTTCAGACGGCCCCTTTGGGTTTCTTCATCGGTATTGTGGTTGTTGGCGGTTTGGGCGGCTTTGTTCAGGCTTTTGGCCAGGGAGAGTGCTTGTTCAATCTGTGCGATGGCATCGTCCATATCCAGCACTTTGCCGTTGGCATCCTGGTTTTGTGCGCTGACGAGTATGCCCTTACCTGCCCGTACGGCACCCCAACCGTCGGTTCTGAGTTCGAAGCCTTCGCCGTTCTCTCCGCGTTTGTTGCGGTTTGAGTCGACGATATGGCCGAGGTTGAGTTGGGATTTCTGATAGTCGGTGGCAAGTTTGATGTGTTCCTGACCCTGCAGGTCTTCCATCCTCAGTTTGTTGTTCGCCCAGGTACGGATGACGTTTCTTGTGTTCCAATCGGCAGGGATATGGTCGGTATGGGCGCTGTCGTGCATGACGCCGGAGATATACGGACGGTCGGGATTACCCTGGACGAAGGACAGCATCACTTCGGTGCCTTCGTGTAAGGGGAAGTGGATGCCGTATTCGGGACCGGCATACGGTTGGCCAATCGGACGGGACGGCTTTCCCCACCCGGACTCCATTCGTCCAAATCAAACGGGAGTTTGACGCGGTAGCGTCCCATGTCGTCGATATAGGCGTAGGTGCAGTTCTCCGCCGCGGTCACCCGTGCCGGCAAGGTACCGTCGATATGCGGACGCGGGGTGGTGCGTTTGGGACGGTAGGCGAGTTGGGCGGGGATGGCGGTAAAGGTATGGCTGTAGGCGCTATCGCGGCTGCCGCTGTGTTCCATGGAAAGTACCAACCAGCCGTCGGGTGCTTCGGGGAAGGAGACATCGGTTTGGAACACTTTCATCGGTGTCATGGAGACGACGTTGCCGCTGCCGGCTGCGACGGTTTGACGGCAGAGGTTGGCTTCGTTCAACAGGGTCGTCTGAACTTGGGCTTCGTCGGTTGTTTTGGGATGAAGGCCCCAATGCTGTTGTTTGCCCAATAAAACGGTATTGTCGGCAGATTCTTCTGACTGTTTGTTGTCGGTTTCGGCAAAAAAGGTCGGTATCGGCACTGCGGTAGTTATAGTCGGCCGTGCGTATGCCTTCGACGATGGGGTTGTGGCGGATGCTTAAGTTAAAGAGTGCTTCGGTACCGACACTCTCCAATCCGGCATGGGGGCGGTAGGAAACGGGTAAGCCCTGGCTGCGCAAATAGTGTTCGGGGCTGTCGCCGAAGACGACTACGTCGCCATGTTGTTCATGCTGTTCGAAGGCATACCAGATGCCTTCTTCTTCACACAGACGGTTGATAAAGTCGAAGTCGCTTTCGAGATATTGGGTGACATACTCGCGTACGGTGTAGTTGCGGCTCTTTTGGAAACGGTAGTTGACGCCGGAGAAGCCATGGTGTTTGAAGACGGCGGCAACGATGTCGGGGACGGTTTGGTGTTGGAACAACCGGGAAGTTTGGAAATGCTTTAAAGCCGCGATGCGCGGCTCTAAAACAAAGCGGTAAACGGTTTCATCCTTGGAAACCGACAACTTCTCGCATGAGGTGATGATGCCCTGCCATTGCTTCGCCGGCGGGTCGTCTGAAGCAGACCCGAATGCCCCAGCTACTTCCGACAGTAAGCCTTCCTGCGGACGAATCTCAAACGCTGCGCGCTGGTTGAGGTAGGAAGACAGAGACAAAGAGGAATCGGTTGAGGTGGCGGTGATTCGACACGGTAAGCGGTATTGACCGCTTCGGATGCGCTGAAGGAGCGGACTGAAAGTGAGGGTGAGAAACGGGCGAAGGTGAGGTGGTAGGATTGGCGGGCGGTCATGACGAGACAATTTTAGGATGACAATGAATTTGATATATTAACTTGGATTATGCCGATGGTAAAGCGAATGGGATGAATGGGAGAAAGGCCGTCTGAACGGTTGAAATAAGGGATAAAGAGACATTTATCCCTACCCTATTCCACCATTCAGGGAAAAGTGATAAATTAAATAGCCAAATTTCTCTTAAATACCATTAATTTTATACTAAAATTTGGAGTACTATTAACTTACCCTCTAGAGTATCATTAATTCTCATCTGACATATAGGAACAATAAGCGGAATTTGTAGAAGAATAGGGAAAAGGAAATTAATTTATATTATGTTAAATTAATAATGCTAGTACTTACAGAATTCAAAATTAGAAAGGCCATCTGAAATATTTCAGACGGCCTTTTACTATTGGGCTTCATTAAAATACCATTAAGCTACTTACGGTGGTCTTTCTGATATTTATCTAAATGAAGGGATAACAAGCAAGTCCCCTCCGTCATCCCTGCTGATTAGTCTCCACAAGGTCTGTGCCAGCAAATCTTCAGGCTTGGACACATCAGGAAAAGGCTTTCCCCTTTCCAAATGTACGGCTTCCCCATTATGGTTGAACGGCTGCCATACTCCGCTGTACGGCACACGGACAGTTTCGCCATTTTCCACCAGTATCGGCGCAGTTTTAACGGCTTTTCCCTCAGGGTTCAATACCCCATCCTTCATATTCGGGTTGTCCCAGCGGTGTGTCCAGTAATAGGTTTTGACGGCATCAAAATGGGGCGCGTCGTAAAGGTGGTGCAGGCGGTTGGGAACAGCTTTGATGACCGGCCTTAAGGCTTCGTTCAATGCCTGGTAATTCAAAGGCAGCGGTTCGCCGGCATCGCCGACGTCGGGCAGTTCGTCGATTTTGATGACGGAAACGCCGTTTGCCTGCGTTTTGACCGTGATTTCGGGGTATTGCTCCGCCAGTCGCGCCCATACCTGCGGTTCGATACGCATGAATAAGGATTTGCCTAGAATGGTGTACCAAGCGATGCTTTTAGCTGCATCCTTATAATCCCTTAATCCTGCATAAGCATTGCAGTTGGGCATCACATTATAGTAATGAGTGGCAACCTGGTATTCGTGTGGCTCCCATTCCTCACAGCCGTAAGGCAGGATGCATTCCAACCCTGCGTAGCCGTGCAGTACGTCGAATTGTGCGCACAGGTAATCTACCCATTCTTCAAATTCCGCCCGTCTGGTTTCATCCTTCAACCAACCGATGGGAAAGGCCAAACTCAAATAGCTGAGGAGATTGTATTGGAGCTCGCCTGTCGGAGATGTGGTCAGAGTGGAGCAATGGTAGTCCGGGGCATAATCGCTTTTTCGTTCCGAACTGATATGGGCTTCTAATCTTTCATCCCGTTGGGCTGTTTTTTGGCTCTTCTCCATACTTTTTTCGAATTTCGCAGCACTGAATTTGACAAATCTTTGATGTTTTTCAAAAAACAAACCGTTCAGATACTTGCTATATTGTGCTTGATATCTTTTGAATACTTCCAATACCTTCCGCTGCCCGCTTTCACTCCCGCCGCCGTAGAAATATATAGTAATGCCTAGCCCCATCTTGGCATACAGCCTGTGTTCGTTGTCGTACAGTTCGCAACGCTGCGCATGAAACATGATGTCGTTCAAACGGTTTTTTTGTTCTTGAGGGGTCATGCTTTGTCCTATGTAGAAGTAGAATATTTTAGGCCGTCTGAAAGTGTTTTTCAGACGGCCTTTCCCATTGCCATCCTATCTGCCGTCCAATACCGCAAACCCGTGTTCGCGGGCATATTCGATATAGTCCTTCGGATAAAAGCCCATGGCCTTTAAGGGTTGATCTTCCATACCCGCATGAAGCAGCAGGGTAAAGATGGCGGTTTCGAATGCCCAGTAGCCGAAGAACAACTCTCCATCCCTAACCTTATGATAGTCATACCAATAAGTATCCTTATTGGTTTTGTACCAGCCTTTCAGATAGTCCCGCAGCAGCCTGCCGCGAGGAATACCCGAAGATTCAAACGGGTTGTCGGGGTTCTTGGGCGGATGGATGATGTTGGGTATCAGCATATAAACGCTTTTTGGAAAAAACGGTTCGGGATTGACCTGAACCCTGCCCCGATAACCGACCAAATCCAGCAATGCCTTCATCGGTGCATCCACCAGCGGCGCACCACCAAGGATACGCTCTCCGTTTTCATCCAAATCGGGTGAAAGCCAGCCGGGGATGCGGTTGAGGCTTTCTTTATGGTTGGACAATACGGCCAGCCCCAGCAGCCAGAGGGTGTAGGCGTAGGAATCGGCTTCCCACAGTTGCAGCTTGTCTTCGGGGAAATCAATGTCGAAATGCTTGTGGAAACGTTCGAGCATGTCATGAGTGGCGGAAACAACTTCGGGCATGGGAAAACCTGCGGAATAGAGGAGCTGGCAGTAACGCATAGCGGTTGATATTTGATTCCAATTCAAGCTGCGGTGATAACGCCTCTGCCCATAATCGGGGTCATCTAAGATCCATTGGGGTGTTTTGATTGAAAAAACATCTTCCTGTAAATCTTCTTCAAAAAATTTTTTCCTATGAAGAAAATTTCTTTCTGTCAGATAAATAGCCCGTTTGTTTTTTTCAAATTCGCACATTGTTTTTCCTTTGAAATTCAGTTTTCAGACGGCCTTCCTATCAATGAAACGGAACATGATTAAAAAACAGGTAATAGCCCTTTTTCCCATAATGCGATTTCCAAAAAATTGGCTTTCTGTACATGTTCGGCATTGAAGGAGGTAAACCACTCGTCTCGGTTGCTGACAACTAAGGTATTTTTTCCGTCTATGTCGATGGCCTCCGCCGTGTCGGGAATATCGCTTTGACCGATTTTATGCGGCAGCCCTATCATCCATGCGCAGGTTCTGCGGTGGGGAAAGACAGCGTAGCTGCCTTCATAGTAGTCGGAGGAGGAGGGGGAGCGCATATCGAAATTGCCGTCCGCTAAAGTAATACTGTCCACGGGATAGTGCTTATAAGCCAGCCTGATCAGTTCGATTAAATCCTGTTTGCTGTAATACGGTTTTTTATCGGGTTCTTTGCGTAGGAGGTCAAAACATATTTCCAATCTGTCAAATTTTTCGTCGGCATAATCGGTATCCAGTAGTCTGAGTTTGTGCGTATAGCTAAACTGAAATTTGCGGACATCTAAAGCTTTGCCATCCATAATGGCATTTAACAGTACCTGTATATCGTTGCTTTCATTACCTTTCGCTATTTGGTGCAGAACCGAATCAAATTCACGCATCAAACTGTATTGGACGATTTTTTTCTCCCGCTTCAAATAATTCACCCATGACCAATCATCATCCACACATGGCTGAATATGTCGACTGACATCTAGCAAAAAAAACCTGAGTTTTTGCAGATAGGTATCCAAGGCGAGGGTTTTGTTTTCCGTATAGTTTGGATGGATGCGGATGCGTAAATAATAGGTGTTGCGATCTTCAAAATCTTTTAAATCATCAAACGACGAAACAAATTTCAACATAACAATTCCTTAATTAAATGGTTCAGGCACAAATATTCGGATTGTCATCGCACCATTGCTTCAATTCTTTCTGCTGTTTTTTCTCCTGCTTCAACCGTTCTTCACGGTCTTGACTGTCTTCAAACGGTTTTTTTGTTCTTGAGGGGTCATGCTTTGTCCTATGTAGAGGTCGAATATTTTAGGCCGTCTGAAAAACCGTTTTCAGACGGCCTTCCTATCAATGAAACGGAACATGATCAAAAAACAGGTAATAGCCCTTTTTCCCATAATGCGATTTCCAAAAAATTGGCTTTCTGCACATGTTCGGCATTGAAAGAGGTAAACCACTCGTCTCGGTTGCTGACAACTAAGGTATTTTTGCCGTCTATGTCGATAACCTCCGCCGTATCGGGAATATCGCTTTGTCCGATTTTGTGCGGCAGTCCTATCATCCATGCACAAGTCCCGCGGTGAGGGAAGACAGCGTAGCTGTCTTCGTAATAGTCGGGGGACGTGGGGAAACGTATATTGAAAATGTCGTCGTCTATTTCGACCAAGGTAACGGGATAATGTCTGTAAATCAGTCTGACTATATCGATAATGTCTTTTTTGTTTAGCAACGGTTTTCTGTCTTCATGACGCCATACGCCGTGAAATGAAAGTTCCAAACGGTTATGTTTTTTCAGCATACAATCTGTTTTAAGTTGGGTATGATAACTGGCAATAATCAAATCCTTATCATCCAAGCTGTCTCCGTATGCAAAAGTATAGAGATCGATATTAGGGAAAACTATTTCATCGTTATCATCCTCTGCATTAAGCTTGATCATCTTTTGACAGAGTACTTCCATATCTTGGGGTAAATGGAGGGTAATAATCTTTTTTTGTCTTCTGGAATATTCATACCAAAATAAATTCCCATATTTTAGAACATGGATATTATGTCTAATATCGGCAAAAAACTTTTCCATATTTTCCAAGGAAAAACGGATTGTCTCATTTTTATCATATATATCTTCCTGCTTCATATAGGCTCGTATGCGGTAGGTGATTTTTTGTTCATCCTCAGGCAAGTCATTAAATCCAGAAACAAACTTTAACATTTTAATTTCCTTTTAAGTTAAACAGACACATCAGGTAGATCAGGATTATTTCGATAATATTCTTGTAATTCACGTCTTCTTTTATCCCGTTCTTCTTTATCTTCAAAGGGAGTATGATGGACACTGATAGAATTTTTGGCAAATGTTTTAATATCAATAAGCTTTGTAAAAATCTTGTAAGTTTTTATCTCTTTTAAATGCCATTCAAGCTTAATTTCTTTACCTCCCGTCAGCTGACGCTTCTTAATGATGATTTGTTCTTGCTTTTTTAGTTGTTTGACAAATCCTTTAACTACGCTTTCCCAAATCCCCTCTCCATTCTTAATCCGGTCAATCCAATCATACCGGCCTTTGGCTTCAACCAAGGTGCAGTAATCCTGCCAAAAACCATCCCATCTGTTGTAACCGCCAAAAGACCATTCTGTCAGTAACCCACCTTCATGAATAAAAGCAAATGAAGCCTTCATGTTGGCAATATAAAGCTGGTACTCCACCCAAGGTTTAAACTTACTTTGTTTAACAAAAAACGGTTTCCCCTCACACCGCACCGAAGGCAGGCAGCGGCAGTCCTTCTTCCTATTCCTTGCACTTTCCTCCGCCTCTCTTGCCGTTACTGCTGGACGGGCAATGGCCTGCCCGTTTTCCATTGCGGCAGGTCTGGTTTCGGAACTTGGATAGCCAGGTGAAACTGGAAAAGGGGGGCGAATGCCGCTTCCAGGTATAGGGCGGACAGCGCCTCCTGATACGGGGCCAGTATTCGGTATAGGACGGATGATCCAAGGTGCGACTATTCCCCCCATTCGACCTCCATACCAAACATTTCGTAATTGCGTGCCGCCCAGTCTGCCAAAGCAATCTGATCTTCAATGCCCAGGGCGACAGTTTCGCTTTTGCGAATTTCCCGCGCCAACTCGGGATTATCCATCGGCGTTACGCCGTTGTTGACCGCATAAATGCCGTAACGCACCAAGAGTCTGTCATCGTCCTCAAAACCGTATTTCCGAGCATCCCTCACAACGTCGTCCAAAATCGGATTGAGGTCTTTGCCTTTGATATTGGCCTTTAAAAGGGGAAACTGCTCTTCCCCAGCCTTTCTAATAACCCTTTCCAGCCATTCCTTGGTTTCCAAGTCTTCCAAATAGCGTTGCTGGAATTCGTCCAGTGCGAAAACCATTTCATCGTTATTTTTCATCTTCCTTCCTTTCGTAGAGGTGATATTGCCCGATGCGGGCATCCCAAAACATACATTGGTCGATTTTATTCCAAAAGCGTTCTGCCTGGTGCTCTTGCAAGATATTGAAAAATGCGGGCATAACGCGCGGATCGTAAAAGCGGAACAGGACTTCCCTGCCGTTTTTCATGCTGCTATTCAAAAAAATCTGAAGGTGTTTCTGCAATTCGATTAAAGGATAACTGCTCCAAAGCCATATTACGGCGTTTCGTACCTTTTCGGATTTATGCAAGTAATTTAAAGTATCTTCATCCGCATCAAAAGATGGGCTTTCAATCAGGCACAAATGGGGAGCCAAATCAGGATAGATTTCTTCGGGTGTGTTTTCAAACAGACTGACCGAGTAAGTAAAGCATCCTATTTTCTGTTTCCTGTCCAGCTCCATTCGAGTGAGTGGATTAAAAGCTGCCATATCGATAACGGCATATAAACTTCTTACCTGATGCCGCTTTCTTCCAAAGTTTTCTACAACCTGCTTCTCAGCGTAAAACATATGCGCTTCCTTCTTCCGCCGCTTTTTTCAGACACGATCGAGATAACCGGGTTTCTTGCATAAGCGGTAATGCAAAATCTTTTTGTGCCGCCCCATTCACCACCAGCGGCGCCCTCACCCGCACCACCTTCGGACTCCCGATCTCAACTTCCCCGTTACTCAACTTGATATACGCCCCCTTGCAGGTAATCAGAATCTCCTCCTTCGCTGCAATGGTGACTTTCCCTGCACTGCTGGTTAACGTTGCATCCTTCAAAGCATTCAGCTGCAATTCGTCATTCTGTGCCTGTACGGTGACTGCCCCCTGATTGGCCTGCATCTTGATGCCGCCGCTTTGGGCAAACAGGTTCAGGCTCTCTGCCGCATGGGCGGTCAGGCTTTGGCCGGCGGTAATGTCGGTATGGTTGCCGCTGACGAGGTGGATGTTTTCATTGGCGGTGTGCAGTTGGCTTTGCTCGGTTGCGGTGGCAATACCGGCGGGGGCGGTTTGGATTAAACCGGCCTCTTTCAGGTCTTTGAGGGCGTCTTTCAGACGGCCTCTTTGGGTTTCTTCATCGGTGTTGTGGTTGTTGGCGGTTTGGGCGGCTTTGTTCAGGCTTTTGGCCAGGGAGAGTGCTTGTTCAAGTTGGGCGATGGCATCGTCCATATCCAACACTTTGCCGTTGGCATCCTGGTTTTGTGCGCTGACAAGTATGCCCTTACCTGCCCTTACGGCACCCCAACCGTCGGTCCTGAGTTCGAAGCCTTCGCCGTTCTCTCCGCGTTTGTTGCGGTTTGAATCGACGATATGGCCGAGGTTAAGTTGGGATTTCTGATAGTCGGTGGCGAGTTTGATGTGTTCCTGACCTTGCAGGTCTTCCATCCTGAGTTTGTTGTTCGCCCAGGTACGGATGACGTTACGGGTGTTCCAATCGGCAGGGATATGGTCGGTATGAGCGCTGTCGTGCATCACTCCGGAGATATACGGACGGTCGGGATTACCCTGTACGAAGGAGAGCATCACTTCGGTGCCTTCGTGTAAGGGGAAGTGGATGCCGTATTCGGGACCGGCATAGGGTTTAGCCAGTCGGACGGGACGGCTTTCCCCACCCGGACTCCATTCGTCCAGGTCAAATGGTAACTTGACGCGGTAGCGGCCCATATCGTCGATATAGGCGTAGGTGCAGTTCTCCGCAGCAGTGACCCGTGCCGGTAAGGTACCGTCGATATGCGGACGCGGGGTGGTGCGTTCGGGACGGTAGGCGAGTTGGGCGGGGATGGCGGTAAAGGTATGGCTGTAGGCGCTATCGCGGCTGCCGCTGTGTTCCATGCTGAGTACCAGCCAGCCGTCGGGTGCTTCGGGGAAAGCGGTATCGGTTTGGAACACTTTCATCGGCGTCATGGAGACGACGTTGCCGCTGCCGGAGGCAATGGTTTGGCGGCAGAGGACGGCTTCGTTCAACAGGGTCGTCTGAACTTGGGCTTCGTCGGTTGTTTTAGGGTGTAGGCCCCAGTGCTGCTGTTTGCCCAATAAAACGGTATTATCGGCTGATTCTTCGGACTGTTTGTTGTCGGTTTCGGCAAAGAGGTCGGTATCGGCACTGCGGTAGTTGTAGTCGGCCGTGCGTATGCCTTCGACGATGGGGTTGTGGCGGATGCTTAAGTTAAAGAGTGCTTCGGTACCGGTGCTTTCCAGTCCGGCATGGGGACGATAGGAAACGGGCAGGCTTTGGTCGCGGAAGTAGTGTTCGGGACTGTCGCCGAAGACGACTACGTCGCCATGTTGTTCATGCTGTTCGAAGGCATACCAGATGCCCTCTTCTTCACACAGACGGTTGATAAAGTCGAAGTCGCTTTCGAGATACTGGGTGACATACTCGCGTACGCCGTAGGTACGGCTCTTTTGGAAACGGTAGTCGACACCCGAGAAGCCGTGGTGTTTGAAGACGGAGGCAACGATGTCGGGGACGGTTTGGTGTTGGAACAACCGGGAAGTTTGGAAATGTTTCATTGCCGCGAAGCGCGGCTCTAAAACAAAGCGGTAAACGGTTTCATCCTTGGAAACCGACAACTTCTCGCATGAGGTGATAATGCCCTGCCATTGCTTCGCCGGCGGGTTGTCTGAAGCAGACCCGAATGCACTGACCACTTCCGACAGTAAACCTTTCTGCGGACGAATCTCAAATGCTGCGCGCTGGTTGAGGTAGGAAGACAGAGGTAGTGAGGAATCGGTCGAGGTGGCGGTGATTTCGACACGGTAAGCGGTATTGACCGCTTCGGATGCGCTGAAGGAGCGGACTGAAAGTGAAGGAGAGAAACGGGCGAAGGTAAGGTGGTAGGATTGGCGGGCGGTCATAAGGTAATATCCGACTGACGATGAACCTTGTATGGTAACGGGGATAATGCCGATGGTAAAGCGAATGGGATGAATGGGGAAAGGCCGTCTGAACGGTTGAAATAAGGGATAAAGAGACATTTCCCCCTGCCCTATTCCTCCACTATTCAGTAAAGCAGTAATACAGTTACTGCAAAACAGAATTGCCAAATTTATCTTAAAAACACCATTTAGATAGGCCGTCTGAAATCACGTTTCAAACGGCCTTTGATAAAACTGATTTATCCAGGCAACAAACAGTTTGATTTAGATTTTTACAATAGGTATATTTCTTTTCATCTGATTTGGATAACCAACAACATCATGAAACCTGCTTTTTGCCTCCCAATATTGTTTTTACTTTCAGCGTGCCGTCCTGAGGCTGAGACAGTCGATACGGCTGTACCAACGGCGCGTAAGCCTTCTTATTACGAGTCTGAAAAGCGTCAAACTGCAGTCACTCCAGTTAAAACACAAGTTCCTGCGTTATCTGCAATCAAAAGCCAAGCCGATTTTGACTTACTTTCGCGTATCTATGATCAAGGTAGTGAATATGAAATTCCTCATATCCTTTTCCTCATCGATCGTGAAGACGATAACCGTACCGACTACATCAATACTCCCAAATTTCGGCTACATGAGCATTATCTGGCTACTATCTTGAAACCCATGCTGTCAAAAACTGAATTAAATCAACAATACCGTAGTCCTAACCGACGTTATCTGTTTGGTACTATCAGTTGGCAGAATAGTACTCAGGAATATGTTTATGAGTTTGGGAAGGAGACAAAATCACGCCTGAATTGTTGAGATTGGTGGCAGGCCGTCTGAAAGACAGTTTCTACGCTCCGTTGCGTTATAAAACCAATTCTTTATGGCAGGAAACCGTTGCCAAGCAAAGTAAAGTTCCCTTTATTACCCAAGAAAGTTTGATTAAAAATTTTCCCTACCTGCCTCTAAACCAAGGTAAAGCGATAGGCACATTACGCGTTATTGCCAAAGAAAATGATCTTTATAATGTCGGCGCTGACGATATTATTATTTTGAAAGAGGTTCCCCTAGAGCTGCCACCTGTGGCGGGGATTATCAGTGAGAAACCATCTACTGCACTATCGCATGTGAATGTATTGGCACGCGGCTGGGGGATTCCCAATATTTACCTTAAAGATGCAGAAAAAATCCTAGCCCCATATATTGGCCGTCGTATCGAATTTGAAGCGACTGCTAAGCAATACCGAATTGTCCAAACCAACCGGAACACTACCAGCAAAAGCTTTTCAGACGGCCTTACCCTGCCCCAACCTGATGTTTCCGATTACAGCCTTCGGGCTTTGGCAAACCTGCGCCGTGATGACAGCCGTTACTGCGGCAGTAAGGCCGCCAACCTCGGCCATATCCGCGCCCATATTGCAGGTAGTAACGTACCTGACGGATTCTGCATTCCGTTTGCCTACTATCAAGCCATGATGGATAGGCTGGGTATTAACGCGACAACACTGACACAAATCGAAACGCAAAGTGATGGAGACAACCGCAAGCGCCGCACTGCTTTACTCTCACTGCAGAAAAAAATTACCGATGCCGAAATCCCGTCAGAATGGAAACACAGATGGGCTGAACAATGGTGCAATCAATTAAACAGCAAAGGCGTGTTTGTCCGCAGCTCCTCTAATTCCGAAGACCTGCCCAATTTCAGCGGCGCAGGGCTGTACACCACCGTGCCAAATGTTACCGATGAAAACGCGTTGGCCGAAGCAGTGAAGCAATCTTGGGCCTCCGTTTTCAATTACAGCGCATACGAAGCCCGCCGTATTGCCGGATTGCCTCACGATAGCGTGAAAATGAGTGTCTTTGTGCAACAAAGCATCAATGCAGATCTCTCCGGCGTATTGGTTACCATCAATCCTTATGATATTGCTCAGAAAAACAGCGCCTACATTGCCGCCAAACGTGGACTGGGTATTCGTGTCGTTGAGGGTAAACGGGTAGCCGAACAAGTAGTCTATAACCGTCGCAATGATTCTGTACAACGTCTCAGCTCCTCTAATGAAACCACAGCGTTGCAACTGGATAAAAACGGTGGAGTACGGGAGGTGCCTGTAACCAGTGGTAACGTGATGAATCAAGAACAAATACGTCGCCTTGACCAAACCGGCCAACAAATCAAACAGCTATTTGCTAATGGGGAGCAGGATATCGAATGGGCATTTGACAAGGGTAAGCTTGTTATCCTCCAAGCACGACCGTATCTAAACGGCACACGTTAAAGTAAAAAGGCCGTCTAAAATTATCGTTTCAGACGGCCTTTGCATCATAAGTTAGTTATACCCTATACTTCCCGGTCTCAAAGGAACTATGATGTCAAAACAACTCACTTTTTATTTTATTCGCCATGGCCGTACCCAATGGAACGAACAAGGGCTTTTGCAGGGATCCGGCAATTCACCACTGACCGAACAAGGAATTACAGGAGCTCAGAAAACCGGGGCGGCGCTACAACAAGTAGAATTTACCGCTGCTTATTCCAGTATTTTACAACGCGCCATTGATACGGCTGGCCATATTATCGGCCAGCGTCCCATCCCTCTTTTTCAACACTGTGGACTAAATGAGCAATCATTTGGAAGTTGGGAGGGTATGCAGATCGCTGACCTGCGTAAGCTAACCGAATTCAAACAAATGACCAATGACCCCGCAGCTTATAAAGCATTAAGCAATGGTGGCGAAACCTTTGAACAATTAGCAGTACGTGCAATGGCTGCCCTTTACGATATCATTAAGGTACATCAATCGGGCGCTAATATTTTAGTGGTATCGCATGGTCATACCTTGCGTCTCTTATTGTCCTTACTAGGCGGAGCGACTTGGGAAAACCATCGTGATGAGGGTAAATCCGTGTCATTGTTAAATACTTCGATCAGTATTGTGAAATACAATAGTGAAAGCGGTTTTCATATTGAGCAACTTAACGATGTAGCTCATTTACAATGATTACAACCATTAAACAATAATAAAAAGGTGGGCATTTTTACCCACCTTTTTTGCCATTAGCCGAACACTTTTTCCAAGTGTGCTTGGTAGTCTGCTAAGTATCGTGCTACTTGTGGATTTTTAATCACATCGTTACATAAGAATGTCGGCAGACGGGTCAAGCCGATGAATTCGTTGAGTTTGTGGAAGTGCATGTATAACGCATCCACACCTTTGCCTTCGAAAAAGTCTCCTTCACGAGTGAACGCTTCAATCGGGGCATTCCATGTAAGTGAAAGCATGTGTTTTTTGCCTTGCAACAAACCACCTGTGCCGTAGCCTTCGGTTGGATTGACACGATGGCGGCCATCACTGTGGTAAAGTTTGCCGTGTCCAGCGGTTAATACTTCGTCTATGTATTTTTTCACTGTCCAAGGTTCGTGCATCCACCAGCCCGGCATCTGCCAAATCACTGCATCCATCCATAAGAATTTTTCGATTTCTGCTTCAACATCATAGCCGGCATCAATCACGGTTTCTTTTACATTGTGTCCAAGTGCGGTCAAAATTTCTTTCGCTTTTTTGTGAAGCGTGTGGTTCAACTCGCCATGTGAATGCCCGAAATCTTTACCACCGTCTAATAATAAAATATTCATCTTCTGCTCCTACAACAAATAATTCTGAAAAATGAGGGCTTCAATTATGCCTTTTTACTGCATCTTTTAAAAGTACATTGGCTTGCACGCTTTTACAGACCATAAAGGGAAATTTATCATACCTATCATTAGCATTCATCATTCTTCTTCAACCAAACAAGCCTTTTCAATCAGCTCCCTAACCCAGCGATATGCAGGATCTTTATGTGTCCGTTCGTGCCAAATAAGGGTTTTGGTGAAGCCTTGAATTTCAAGGGGCGGTTCAAAGCGTTTGAGATTGTTTAAATGAATAATCAAGCGCTCAGGCACAACTGCCAATAAATCACTTTGCTCCAGCAATTCAGGCAAGACAATAAAGTTTTGTACCGATAGGCTGAAGCCCCATCGCTTGCAGGGCTTGGTCGGTAACACCGCTGAAGCTGCTGCCATGATAGGAAATCAAGGCTTGCTCTAACTGGCAAAATTGCTCAAGGGTAAGTTCTGTTTGTTGGGCTATTGGGTGATCGTGGCGAACGGCACAGATATAGCGTTCGTCATACAAATTTTTTGCATGAATATCCGGTGCTTGGAAGTCTAGTGTAACCACTGCAAAGTCAATTTACTGCTGTTCAAGCTGATTTTGTACGATGCTTTCGTTAATCGCTAGCACCACCACTTTAATTTTCGGCGCTTGGATTTTAAAAAGCCTGCCTAACAACCGCGTGCATGTATTAACCGAAGAAAGCCAAATCGGCAAACTTGCCAAAGGCTTGGCAGAAACTGTGCCAAATCCAATGGTAAACGGCCATCAAGCATGGTTGGACGGTTTAACAAAAGCAGCAAAAAAATAAAGCAGCCTGCACTTTGAAAAACAAGGTGCAGGCTGCTTAGGGTAATGTGTCGTTTATCAATCCAGTTTCAGGATTTCTCCGTCTTCCGGAACGTTCACACGGCTTTCAATGCCTTGACCACGTATAAATTTACGCATATCGGCGCGGCTGACGGCGGTATGATTCACAGTATCCATGTGTACGGTGATGATTTTGGCTTTAGGCATGACTTGGCTGGCTTTTAATACATCAGCCGTCCCCATAATAATGCCGTCTGAAATGCCTGAAATCAGCGCGTAGCCCGTGTTCATAATCAGATAATCGGGTTTGTAGCGGTTCAATGCTTTGTTTACATCTGCCGTCCACACAGTATCACCCATAATATAAGCGGTTTTATGTCCGCTGCTTTGGAATACCACACCCATTGCATCACCTAATATTTCGGCTAGCTGAGGGTTGGCATACATGGCTTCTGTACCATGTACGCCGCCGGTTTTGCTGATGGTTACGCCGTTGAAGACAGCGCTGCCGTTCAACACGCGTACATCAGTAAAGCCTTGGCTGCGGATTTTTGCCGCGTCGGCTTGGTGCTGCACATATACGGGCAGGTTTTTCGGAATGGAACGTGCGGCGGTTTCGTCCCAATGGTCTTCGTGAGTATGGGTAACGATAACTGCATCCACACCGTCCAAAATTTTATTCACGCTCATCGGCAGCCCGACCAGCGGCATTTTGGCTTGGCTGTTGAACGAGCCGGCAAAACCGTTCATGGAGTGCTTGGGTGCGAAAAACGGGTCAACCAAAAACGTCTGTCCTGCGTATTCGACCTTGGCGGTAGCGTTACGGATATGTTGGTATGAATCCTCTGCCCAAGAAGAAAAGGCAGTTGCACTTAAAACGACTGAAAGAATAAATTGCTTTAATTTCATGATATTGCTCCTTAGAAAATCATGGAGCGTATTTTAAGCTGCAAGTGTATCGGCTAAAATAGGCAATATTGCCAATAAACGTAAGGATAGTGCCAAAATGTCGTCTGAAAACGAGCGTAACGAGTTTCGCCAAAATCAAACTGTCCCCAAAATCGTGCTATATGCTCAATCGGGCATGAATGATTTTGTCTTCAACATTCCCTTTTCTGTTTTTCAGACGACCTATCGGAACAATCCACTCTTTGACCTGAAAATCTGTTCCGATGATAGCAAAGACGTTATCACGGCACTGGGCGCAAGCATTCCCGTACACGGCGGCTTGGATTTGACGGAAGAAGCCGACATCATCGTCATCGCAGGCTGGCGCAATATCGAAGAAGCCCCGACGCCGGAACTGGCTGAGAATTTACAGCAGGCAGCAAAACGTGGTGCACATATTGTCGCCCTATGCTACGGCACTTACGCTCTCGCCTATACCGGGCTGTTAGACGGCAGAACCGCCGCCACCCACTGGCTTGCCGAAGACGACTTTGTCCGCCGTTTCCCTAAAATTCATCTGGATACCAACCACCTATATGCGGAAGACGGCAACTTTTTAACATCGGCAGGTGCGGCGGGCGGGCTGGATTGCTGCCTGTACCTCATCCGCAAAATCCACGGTGCAACCGTTGCCAACGACCTTGCCCGTACCTTGGTTGCGGCACCACACCGCGAAGGCGGGCAGGCACAGTTTATCCACCGACCTGTCGAACGTCGTACCGCCGATGACAAAATCAATCACTTATTGGACGAACTGCGCCAAAACCTTGCGACCCCATACCGCTTGGACGATTTGGCAAAAAAATTAGCCGTTTCCCGTCGTACCTTTATCCGCCATTTTTCTCAAGCCACAGGCATGAATTTCGGTGAGTGGCTCACAACAGAGCGGCTATGGCAGGCGCAGGATTTATTGGAAAATACGGATTTGCCGATAGAACGCATCGCCGAACAAAGCGGCTTCGGCAGCGCGGCAAACCTACGTTTGCAGTTCAAAGCCAAGTTTAAAATCAATCCGAATGCCTGGCGGAAAGTATTTGGCAGATAGCTCGCGTTAGTCAATCCAAAATACTGAGTACAGGCGGCTTTTGAGGTCGTCTGAAAACCCAAAAAAGCAGCCTGCACTTTTCAGACGGCCTCAACAGGTAAACCCTTCCCACCCTTACCCACACCAATAATTTCCATCTAATTTTCCCCTCATAATGCGAAAAGCCTGCCGCAACCGTCCGCTGGCGGAAGCTCAAACGAAGCGTAACCGATATTTGTCGAAGACCCGTTATGTGGTCGAACAAAGCTTCGGTACGTTACACCGTAAATTCCGCTATGCGCGGGCAGCCTATTTTGGTCTGCTCAAAGTGAGTGCGCAAAGCCATCTGAAGGCGATGTGTTTGAACCTGTTGAAAGCCGCCAACAGGCTAAGTGCGCCTGTTGCCGCCTAAAAGGCGGCCCGGGTGCCTGATTATCGGGTGTCCGGGGAGGATTAAAGGGGTATTTGAGTAGAATCAGTGGATATTTGAAACAAAAAAACAGCCGAAAACCTGTGTTTAGGGTTTCGACTATCGGGGGAAAAGGAATTTTTGCAAAGGTCTCAGTCTATACATCTGTGCAAAGCGAATTGCAATCAGCGCTAGCTGGGCGCACTTGTTCTTATCTTATAAACAGCGTTTGTGATCCCTATTTAGAAAATAGTCGATTGGTGGAACTCTTCCCCGAAATTGAAAAAGCAAAAATGGCAGCTTTATTTATACCGACCATATCAAACGATCGTCGCAGAGCGGGTGATGTGGGTGTATAACAGGCTGAAAAGAGATTTTTGTTAGCAAAAAAATAGTTCAGACATAAAAAAATGGCGAGATGATCTCGCCATGTTTTTTTATCACGATTGCTTATCCACAATCGATTTTAACATCGTATAAGATTGGGCTTGTTTTTTTGTTCATCAAAAATATAGCTCACCGCCATAATTTCATCAAAATGTACCCGTTCACGCAGTTGCTTGAGTTGAAATTCCACACTTTCAGGACTACCGATAAGCGAACAAGCAGTCATTTGTTCCACCACAGCACGCTCTTGATTGTAAATCGGGATTTCCTCAAAATCGACTGGGCCAAAGTGTGGTTTCTTTTGGGCATGCATTTGGGCTTTCCAAACGTCTTCTTCTGACGCCATCGGTGGTTGTAAATTTTGTTGCGCATTAGTCACTATATTTAAGAAAAATAGTGTTTGCGTCGTCGCGAGTTGTCTCGCTTCGTTATCGGTTTCTGCAACAATCGCGTTCACACCTAAGATGACATAAGGTTCAGCAAGATAGGTAGAAGGTTTGAAGTTTTTGCGGTAAATCTCCACTGCCATTTCCATCATACGTGGCGCAAAGTGTGAAGCAAAGGCATAAGGCAAGCCAAGTTCTGCCGCAAGATAGGCACTTTCAGTGCTAGATCCTAAAATATAAAACGGTATATTCAAGCCGGCAGAAGGATATGCAGAAACAGGGTTAGAATCTTTAAAGTAACCGCGAAGTTCCGCAATTTCCGCAGGGAAATCCAGACTGTTTCGTCCACGACGAAGTGCTGCAGCCGTTTGCATATCAGTTCCTGGCGCACGCCCTAAACCGAGTTCAACACGGTTTGGATAAAGCGTCTCCAGTGTGCCATATTGCTCAGCCACCACATAAGGCGAATGATTCGGTAACATCACGCCGCCCGAGCCAACGCGCAAGGTCTTCGTATTGGCTAGCGTATGCTGAATTAAAAGTGCGGTCGCTGAACTCACCAAATTTTTCATATTATGATGCTCAGCAATCCAATAGCGCTCAATGCCAATGCGCTCCGCGTGTTTTGCAAGATTCACCATCGAATCGACCGCTTGCAAATAAGTTTGCCCTTCACGAACGGGGGCAAGATTGAGAATGGAAAGTTTCATGGTGTTTCTCCTTATTGATTGAGCAAAGTGAAATCCAACATCACTTTCCCAATATGCGTGCCTTTGTCCATTTCTATATGGGCTTTTGCTACGTCTTTAAAATCAAATACTTGATGAATAATCGGTTTGCCGATTTCACCATTGCCGAGTTTTTCCCAGAGCTCGTTGCGTAAGGATTGGGTGATTTCTGCCTTAATAAAATCAATGCCCATTTCTGACAGTTTTTGTACTACCTGCACCGATTCGCTTTCGTCAAAACCGCCTTTTTGGAAGTCCGCCGAATTGAGTTTTACGCCTACCAAGAAATCTTTATCAAGACCGCAGCCGTCTGAAACATTGATAGACCGGTTACTGATGTTCGCTTTCTGCCACTTTTGTCCATTTTGCCAATGTCTGCTTCATCTGTGCCTGAGGGATGAAGCGGGCCATCCGTTCTACTTCTTTGCCTTGATAAAACAACAGCCATGCAGGTACGGTCAGCACGTGGAAACGTCCGGCCATTTCGGGTATTTCAGCAATATCCGCTTTTACGGCATACACATTCTCCTCCACCGCCAAAGCTGAGTCAAGCTGGGCGCCCACGACCGTACAAACACCGCAGATTGGGGCTTTGATGTACAGTGATACTAAAGGGCGTGTGGCGATGGCCTGTTCGATGTCTTTCAAAGTGTGCAGTTGTTGCATATCATGTCCTCCTTTGAGCGATTAAGCCCTTTTCTAGTTGTCCAGAAAAGGGGCTTTTAACGAAATGAAAACAAGAAAACGTTTTGAGTCGTCTAGATTTTTTCCACAACCACTTTTGCCCGCGCTTTCAGGCTGTTCAACACTGGCGAGTTGGCGGCTGAGCGGTCAGCGAAATTTTGCAGGGTAGGAAGGTCGGCGTCGGCTTTTACTTTTACGGTTAGCACCAGATTATCCAGTTCGCCATAGCTATCTTCCATGCCGAACAGTTTGGCCATGTCGATACCGCCCCTTGCGGATATTTCAAACTGTTCCAGTTTCACGCCTGCCTGTGCTGCTTGCAACTCGAAACCTATGGAGCAGCAGCCTGCCGCAGCGTCGATCAGGTATTCCATCGGATTTGGGGCGGCGTTTTCACCGCCCATGTTTTTCGGTTCGTCTGTGGTAAAGGCAGGGAAGCGGCGCACGGAAATTTCGTTCTTCGTGCCGGATACCCAGCGCGAATCGGCGCGTAATGCTGCCTTGCCTTTTGTATGGTCGTTTTCAACCGCTGCCATGGTAGTTCGGAAACGTTCGATATCTAACCCGTTAATCATGTTTTGTCCTTTCATATGATGAATTGCAGATGGTTTTTCGCTACACTTACACGCCCATTTTCCACGCGGAGATGCGTTTCAAATCATCCACCGTGTCGTGATTGACGATGGCGGCGAACGTGCCGTCCAGTTTGGCAATTTCGGCTTTGTCTTCATCGCTGAGGGCAAAGTCAAAGACGTTCAAGTTTTCCGCCATGCGTTTGGGTTTGGTGGATTTTGCCAATACAATGATGCCACGTTCCACCAGCCAGCGGGTAATCACTTGTGCCACGGATTTGCTGTATTTCGCGCCGATTTTGCTTAACACGGGGTTGTGGAAAATATCGTTTTTACCTTCGGCAAACGGCGCCCACGCTTCCACGGTTATGCCTTCGGCCTGCAAAGCGGCAACGGTTTCGGTTTTTTGTTGGAACGGATTGATTTCAATCTGATTGGCCTGCGGCATCACTTTATTGAATAGTCCGAAATCCACCGCGCGTACGGGCGAAAATTTTGAAGTTTTTAAAGTTTGAAAAATGCTTGGGAATTTGACCGCACTTTTTACGTAGAGATAAGGAAAAGGTCGTCTGAAAAACTAAATCCGTTTTCATACGACCTTTTAACAATAAGAGCATGGACGTTTACGCTATCAGTAATAGACTATAATCTACTTTTGGTAAATATTTTTATACATTATAGTTAATCCAATTATTAAAAATCTAATATTATAATATCCGCATTATATACAATATCTATATTAGGTAGTGGAGAGATTATAGGTGTAAACCAATTTTCAACATTTTGATTACTATTCTGAGCTTTTAATCCATCAATAAAATTACTATATGATAGCGATGAATACATTAATCTACGGTAACCATTTTTATCTCCTAATGATGAAAGATTGGATGCTTCAGTGACAGCTGTACCAATCCATACTTTTTCATTAATTCCAACACCTTTTCGTCCTGTTTTAATGACTAAATCGTACCCTGTCGACATTCCTATTCCTGCTTTAATAGGCTCAATCCCTCTTTGCTCTAACATCTTATTAAACATATTGATAAATGTGTTTGCATAGAAGGTTTTATCTGCGCATTTCAATTCATCACTTTTTAGAGGCGTATTATAAATTGCATAAACACAATCTCCACGAATACCTATCTCAAGCATGAATCCATCATCATCTCTCAGTATTTCAATCAGTTCAGAAATAAATGCTCTGATTACTTTAGCAGTTTGCTCCTGATTCTCGCTTGTAAATAATCTACTTGAATCCCGAATATCTATAAAAATACTGGTTAACCACGTCCTGTATCCATTTTCAAAAGTAAAATTACTATCAGATGGCAATTTTTCCTTTTCTTCTATAATCATATTATTATCTAGAATGCTTTCTACTCGGTTCTTTCCTTGTATATAGTCATACTTTGGCATTATCAACTCCTATTTCTAAAAAATGTAAAGCCACGAAACTAATAAAAAAATAATGCTTATACCACTCATTTTTACTCCCTTATTATAGTTTTTGAATTTTTGTTCACAAATCTTGGAATTGATATATATTTGTGAAACTAAATCTTCAATGTATTTATTCAAATTAGTCGCTTTAAGACACTTCATATAGGCTTGCTGGTTCTCATGTGATGCAATATGCCCAAAGAAAATATTAGATTTTCTATCTTCGTTATTGATTGTTTTTGCCATCAAAGCCTGGCTTAGAAAGTAAAGTCCAATTATGAAACATATAGCTGATACCAAAAATACAATTAACACGACATTATCTGTTATATTTCTAGGGTTTGCACATAAGACACTCTTTATAGCTTCTTTTGTGGGCGTTTTTAAAGTAGATAGAATGGTTAGAATTGCACCAAAAAATGAGAACCAAAATGACACTTTTGTATCACAATTTGAAATAAATCCAATAATCCTATCAAGAGTTAAATGCAATTTATCCGTATCGTCTGATAATTTCCATTGTTGATTATGCATTGTTTTTACCTTTAATTTTTTATTTATTCAAATATTTGGGGAATATAATGATAATTCAATAGTTACTACAAAAATAATTTTCTCAATAAAATAAATTCCATATCAATGCCCTTGCAATGGCAGCGGAAGCCGTGTTGTATCCAAAATTAAAGCCGATTTTGAACCAATACCCGAAAATCCGCTTGGAAATCGTGGTAGACGATCGTTGGGCAGATATTGTGAAAAAGGATTTGATATGGGCGTTCGGTTAGGTAACAAGGTAGCGAAAGAGATGATTGCGGTGCCGATTTCCGCACCGCTCAAAATGGTATTGGTTGCCTCGCCCAATTATTTGGCGCAACATGGTTCACCGAAAAATATTGATGATCTGCAACAACACCGCCTTATCGGCATAAAACTCTCCGCTGAACACGGCACGGAGATGCAGTGGGAATTCAAATACAAAAAAGAGCTGATTACGTTCACACCTAAATCACAGTTTTCCATCAACAATCATCTGCGCCTGCAAGCCGTTTCAGACGGCCTCGGCATCACTTGGATGCCGCATATCATCGCCGCAGACGCACTCCATTCTGGTCAGTTGGTCGAGCTGTTACCCGAGTATGCCATCACTTACGATCCGCTTTATCTCTATTACCCCAGCCGCCGCGGGCATTCGAATGTATTTAAGTTGATTGTGGATGCGTTAAAAGTAAAAGCCGTCTGAAAATGTAAAAGCAGCCTGACCTCTTTGCATGGATTTCAGACTGCTTTTTGCTTTCAGGTAGCCTTATAGCTTCTAGGAGACTATTCATATACCGCCTGCCACATTGCGTCCTGCACCGCCTGTACCCAGTTTTCAGGCTGCTTGGTCGCTACCCCGTCCTTGACTGCCTGTTTAGCAACAGCAACAGTAGCAGACGATGCACGCAGGTTATCCACCGACGGCAGGAGTGACGCGCCTTCGTCCTGCGGATTGACTTGCGAGGCGACCGCTTCAGCTGCAGCCAGCAGCATCCCATCAGTAACGTGTTTCGCACCGGAAACGATAACCCCCAGCCCCAACCCCGGGTAAAGCATGGCGTTGTTAGCTTGACCGATTTCGTAGTTCACGCCTTTATACGGCACGGGTGGCACGGGGATGCCAACAGAAATGAGCGCTTTGCCATCCGACCATTTTATAGCATCACCCGGCATTACTTCGATTTTCTCGGTCGGGTTAGATAACGGCAGCAGAATTGGGCGATTTACACCCTCACATAGAGCTTTGACTACGTCTTCAGTGAATGCACCGTGGTCGGTGGATGTGCCAATCAAGATAGTCGGTTTCACTTGTTTTACAACTTCGAGCAAGCCGATTTTGCCGTCCGTTTTCGCCCAGTCGGCAACTTCGGCGGCGTGGCGCGCATATTCCTGCTGGTAATCGGGCAAGCCATCCATGTCGTCAGTAACCAGTCCGTTGATGTCAATCAGCCATACGCGTTGTTTCGCTTCTTCGCGACTCAGGCCTTCGCGCTCCATCGCTGCACTGATTTGGTCAGCCATACCCGTACCTGCCGTGCCTGCACCGTACACCACCAACCGCTGTTCGGCAAAGGTCTTTTTGGTCACTTTCAGGCCAGAGAATACGGCAGCCATCACAATCGCACCCGTTCCCTGCATATCGTCGTTGAAAATACGGTATTGGCGACGGTTCTCCATCAAAATGCGGCGGGCGTTGGACGGACCAAAGTCTTCAAAGTGCAACAGCGCATTGGGGAACATTTCAGCAGCAGTTTTCAGGTAGTTTGCAATCAATGCGTCGTAGCGCTCACCACGCACGCGGGCATGGCGATTGCCCAAATAAGCAGGATCATTGAGCAGGGCTTCATTATCTGTACCCACATCTAGATTCACAGCAATGGTGCGGCTGGGATGAATGCCCGCGGCAGCAGTATAAACTGCCAGTTTGCCGACGGAAATATCCGTGCCGTTCACACCCCAGTCACCGATACCCAAAATCTCTTCCGCATCGGAAACCACAATCAAATCTACATCATCTGCACCCAAGCCCAGCGTTTCAAACGATGCACGGATGTTTTCAGGATGGTTTACATCCAGATAGACAGCTCGCGAACGGCGGTAGTCGCGGCTCCATTTTTTAATTGCTTCGCCGACAGTGGGGTCGTAAACGACGGGTAGCATTTCGGCTAGATGGTCAATCAGGAGTTTGTAGTACAGTACTTCGTTGCGGTTGTGCAGTTGATCGAGAAAGATATATTTTTCAATATCTTCTTCATAGGATGAAAACTGGCGGTAAGCACGCGTGGCCTGTTGTTCGAGCGTTTCTACAACGACAGGTAGGCGGCCGGTCAGGCCATATTTTGCTCGCTCTTCCAATGTGAAAGCGGTATCTTTGTTAGTGAGAGGGTTCTGTAGGATGGTGGGGGGGGCTCATATTGTGTCTCCTGCGAAGGTTAGGAAAAGCTCGTCCTAAAAATGGACTGTTATATTGTACTTAAAAAAATACGGATTAAAAGTTAATTTAACAACCTAAAAAGTCCTTAAAAGTTGATGATTAGCCTTTTAAAGACTAATATCGGACGTGTCACAATGAAACTGAATCTAAACCACACTGTTTCAGGCTGCCTGAAACAGTGCAGGCTGCCATTGGTCTGATTTTTTGAATGCGTGCCTACGATGCTGCACCCCCATCCTGTTTTTCAGACGGTTTTTTTCATAACAAAGAGCAGTCAGTTTTTTAGGTATTTTTGCAAATTACCTTCAAAATCTGACCGCTTGTATTTTTAAGATTATTTTCCTTTCTTCTGACGCATCAACCAATCACAGGCAGGTTCGAGTAAATAAGCGTAATCAAATGAGTACATATGCTCTGCACCTTTGTGGGTTGAGTTTTCCGGAATTACGGTATTCGGTGTGAAACGGATGAAGTTAATACGTTTGCCTTAGCAAGCATTTGTTGGACTTTTGCGTCTTGCTCGGTTTGCGGTAATTTGGCAGAGAACTCCGTTTCAGCATAGCTGACTTTATCTTGTTTCAGCATTTTTCCAACTTGAGCCATACCTGCAGAGGCTTTTGAATCACCAGCTGAAACGGTATAAATAAATTTCGCTTTCTCCAATGGTTTTAAAACATTGATATCCCATTGACTGCCGACAAACATAGACGTCGCAAAGAAGTTAGGCTCGATACTATTTAGGTAGAATGAAATCATACCGCCCATGGATTGACCCGTGGTGTAAACACGATTGGCATCAATCGCTTTCGGAGATCAGATTTTTGACAAGGCGTAAGGTCATGGGTACTTCTTCTGTTGTTTCCCATTTATCGTTGACTGCCGTTTCGGTGTAAGACGGTACAAGGACAAAGGCAGGGTGTTTCGCCTGCGCTTCATCGGTTGCCCAGATAATGCCGCCGTAGCCTTGCATTAATGGGGCTTTCACGCCTTTTCCTGCTGTGCTGGCATCTGCGATAAACATGACTAACGGATATTTTCGACCAGGCTCAAGATTTTTCGGGGTGTACAGGTTGTACTGCATTTCTTTGCCTGTTTTGGGATCTTTAAACGTTAATACTTCAAAACGTGGCGCAATTTGTTCACGCAAGGCAAGCAAGCGACTATCGTAGGATTTATCCGCGCCGCCGTATTGTTTGTCCCAAGCTGCATTTTGCGTATTTTGAGTCGTCACTACATCTTCAGTCGCATTGGATGGCGTATTGCAAGCGGCTAGCAATAAGCTTGCGGCGATAATTGTTACGGTTTTCTTCATCATGGAAACTCCTTAAATTTTGTGAGAAATCGTCAATGTGCTTTGATGCCTAAACGGTTTAAGGCATCAATGGCAGGTTGGGAAATATGATCACCATGTTTAGCGGACTCTTGATACCAATGCACGGCTTTGGTCATATCTTTTGCCGTGCCGATGCCGTTTTCGTAGCAATGGCCTAGCCAGTATTGCCCGGTGATGTCGCCCTCTTCTGCCGCTTGCATGAAGTAGGCAAAAGCGGTTTTCGCATTTTTGGCGACACCTTCACCATTCAGATACATCAGTCCCAGATAACGCGGCGCTTTCATATGTCCTGCCTGCTGTGCCTGCTCAAAATAGGGCTTGGCGTGTTGGTAATCCTGTTTTTGATACAAGGCGATGCCTTCGTCCAACAGGGCTTTCGCCTGCTCATTATGTTGCGGAACGCTAGAACAGGCGGCGAGAAGGGCTGTAGCGACGAGCGCGGATAGTTTATATTTCATAAATCACTCCTAACATGTATCGCAAATTGAAATAATAGTACAAAGTTTCGTTTTAGACATCAAAGTGCGGTCAGGTTTTCAGGTGTTTTTGCAACCTGTCTTTAATACCCATCTATTTAATATCCCTCTTAGGAGCATGCCCGAAATAACGCTTGTATTCACGGCTGAACTGGCTCGGGGACTCATAGCCGACTTGGTAAGCGGCTTCAGTAATGCCTCGCCCTTCTTGCGCGATTAGTCGTCTGGCTTCCATCAAACGTAAGGATTTTTGGTATTGCAGCGGTGAAAGGCTAGTTATCTTCTTAAAATGACTATGAAAACCAGACAGTGACATACCGCTCAGATTTGCCAAGGTTTCCACGGTGATGGTTTCGCTAAAATGCTGTTGCAGATAATGGGTGGCTTGGGCGATTTTTTTGGTGTGCGATCCATTGCTTACCATGGCTTCAAATTTGCCGCCTTGTTCGCCAGTAAGGAGTCGATAATAGATTTCTTGTTGGATAAGTGGTGCAAGAAATTCAATGTCTTTTGGATTTTCGTGCAAAAGTAATAAGCGTTCAACGGCATTTTTGAGGGATTCATCCAAATGCCATTGTGCAAAACCTTCGTTCCCCTGTTCAACATCATCTGCAAGGTTTGGATTTACTAATAAAATCTTGCTAACGCTTTCAATATCAATTTTCATCGACATCACTAAAAACGGCTTTTTCGGCTCTGCATATTTAATCTCGCCGCGCATCGGCACATTGACAGGGCAGAACATAAAGTGGTGATTGTCAAAACGATAACATTGTTCGCCCAACTGTATTTCACGTTCCCCGCTTAACACGATGCAAATGCTCGGCTCTTGAATAACACCTTCGTAGCAAAACGGTTGATCGGCATGGCGAATCACCAAGCCTTTAATTGGAGATGAATAGGTTTCGTTATGTGGAATAACCTTTAAGAAGCGTTCGATCGTTTCAGTTGAAAACATGATTTTAGAGAAATAGGCAAGTAACTTGGAGAAATCATATAACACCTCTACACGCAGTTCAATATAATGACTTCACTTTCAACGGCAATACGCCCAAACAGTTAATCCATATTTAATTGAGGATAATATGATGAAAATTTTCTACAAAACTTCAGCAACAGCAACCGGTGGACGTGATGGTCATACCCAAGTAGATGATGGTTCAGTCGGCTTTGATTTAGTTTCTTTCCAAAATGAAAGTGGTAAGCAAGGTACTAACCCAGAACAACTTTTCGCAATGGGTTACGCCGCTTGTTTTGATAGTGCGATGAATCATGTTGCACCGACCCTCGGTTTGAAACCAACGAAATCTTCTACGACAGTTGGCGTGGGTATTGGTCAAAAACCAGATGGCGCATTTGGTTTAGATTTAGATATTACGATTACCGTAGCCGGTTTGACGGAAGATGAAGCCCGCAAATTGATTACTCGTGCTCACGAAGTTTGCCCTTATTCCAACGCTACACGTGGGAATGTCGATGTACGCTTACATGTGAATGTGAGCCAATCTTTTGATTTATGATAAAATAAAGGCTGCCTGAATACATCAAGTAGTGCTCAAGCTGCCTAACTTCACAGAGAAACAAGGAGTAAAACATGATCACCCTATACAACCTTAAACAATCTCGTTCACAACGTATCGCATGGTTGCTGGAAGTGCTGAACTTGCCGTATGACGTAAAAAATTTTGAGCGCGATCCTGTGACTAAACAAGCCCCTAAAGAGCTACAAGACATTCATCCGCTAGGAAAATCTCCACTGATTAAAGACAATGAAACCGTTATTGCTGAAAGCGGAGCAATTGTTGAATACATCCTAGCTTGTTACGGCAACGGCAAATTACATCCCGATGTTAACCATGCTGACTATAGTGCCTACTTGCAATGGTTACATTACGCCGAAGGCTCAGCTATGTCCGCAATGTTGACAAAATACATTACTCCGAGCGAAGCCATGAAACCATTTTATGATGCTCAATTTGACCTGCACATCAGTTATATAGAAAGCAGTCTAAATGGTAAAACTTGGTTTTTAGGCGAAGAATTAAGCGGCGCCGACATCATGATGTCCTTCCCGCTGCAATTTGCTCTCATGTTCGTACCTAAGGGCAAATTCCCGAACATCGAACGCTTTGTTGCTCAAGTAGAAAGCAACGAATATTACCGTAAAGCCTGCGAGCGTGTCGGTGAATTAGAATTGAAAAAATTGTTATCGTAATGAACTTAGACACAAATGCCGTCTGAAATTTCAGACGGCATTTCACATAAAAGAGCGGTCAGATGTTTAGGTGTTTTTTGTAAATAGTCTTGAAACCCCATGAATTTATTATTTAAACCATACGGCGACACATTTATCAACCAATCCTAGGTCGTCCCGCCTATCCCCTGTTATCCATGTTCAAAGCCGTCCTGCTCGACCAATGGCACAGCCTCTCCGATCCCGAACTCGAACACAGCCTCATCACCCGCATCGACTTCAACCTGTTTTGCCGTTTTGACGAGTTGAGCATTCCCGATTACAGCACCTTATGCCGCTACCGCAACTGGCTGGCGCAAGACAACGCCCTGTCCGAATTGCTGGAACTGATTAACCGCCAACTGACCGAAAAAGGCCTAAAAATAGAGAAAGCATCCGCCGCCGTCGTTGACGCCACCATTATCCAGACCGCCGGCAGCAAACAGCGCCAGGCCATAGAAGTTGATGAGGAAGGACAAGTCAGCAGCCAAACCACACCGAGCAAAGACAAAGATGCCCGTTGGATAAAGAAAAACGGCCTCTACAGACTCGGTTACAAACAGCATACCCGCACCGATGCGGAAGGCTATATCGAGAAACTGCACATTACCCCCGCCAATGCCCATGAGTGCAAACACCTGTCACCTTTATTGGAAGGTTTGCCCAAAGGTACGACCGTCTATGCCGACAAAGGCTATGACAGTGAGGAAAACCGGCAACATCTGGAAGAGCATCGGTTACTGGACGGCATTATGCGCAAAGCCCACCGCAAACATCCGCTGTCGGAAGCGCAAACCAAACGCAACCGATATTTGTCGAAAACCCGTTATGTGGTCGAACAAAGCTTCGGTACGTTACACCGTAAATTCCGCTATGCGCGGGCAGCCTATTTCGGGCTGATTAAAGTGAGTGCGCAAAGCCATCTGAAGGCGATGTGTTTGAACCTTTTGAAAGCCGCCAACAGGCTAAGTGCGCCTGTAGCTGCCTAAAAGGCAGTCGGATGCCTGATTAATCAGGTATCCAAGGGGGATTAAGGGGGTATTTGAGTGGAATCAGTGGATATTTGAAACAAAAACAGCCGAAAATCTTTGTTTAGGTCTCGGCTGTCGGGGGAGGAATTTTGCAAAGGTTTCTGACGGTATTGAATGCCTGGATGCGTGATTACTTTGTCGAGAACGGTATCCAAACGGCTTGATTTAAGTTTTGATATTTTTGCCCGACGGTGTGAAAAATACAGTTGCTTGTAGGCTACGGTTTGCTCAGCATTATAATAAATTATGTTTTATTTGTAGAAAATATATTATCTTCTATATAGCAGTTTTGAAAAAGAGCAGTTAGATATTAAATTATCTTGTATATGCATTGATCTGAATACACAATTAATAAATGTACAATTAGTAAATTTTTGTATTACAAACTATTGCCGTAATAAAAAGAACAATTAATAAAATTGCAATTAGTAAAGGAACTATAGCTTATGAAAGCACCACGAAATGAACAGAAAGAAAATTTGAGACTTCCAATTTCCTTATGGGATATTTCGTATCTGTGAAAATCAATATTATCTATATGGGTTAACTGTCTAGAAATTAAGACATCTAATTCTTTTTGTTTCGATTTTTAATTAGAGACTTTGTAATATTTTTTTAAGTAATTCTTGAATGTCATTTGATATCATTTTTTTATTACCACCAATCTATAGGGTCTGGTTGTATATCTCTCAAAGGTATTCTTGGTTTAGATAATGGAGCAGTTCCTGGGGTACTAGCAGGTATTTGATTACACAATAATCCAGCTACCATTCTATGGTTACCATCTACAATAGTATTTCCATCCATTTTAACTGGAGGGGCAATACTACCTCTTTCAATCAATGCTGTGTATCTCGCAACAGCAGGGATGGAAACACTCTTTTGTAATGTTAGATAAGATGTTTTTGCTGTAACCATTTTAATGTTGTTTACTGTAGCATCTAAACATTTCTTACGTTTTTTTTCTTCCTGGCATTTTCCTGTACATGTATCGCTTCCCGATAATGCAACAACACCCGTTGCAGCAGCTCCAAGCACCCTATATGCAAGCCATTTAGGCCATGCCGCATCAGTGGGGTCTGGAGTCATTGTATCAATTGCAATCATAGATAATGCCCCTTTAGCCATGCTAACAGCATTTAATCCCCAAGGGTCCATCATGTTTTGTATATTTGTCGAAAATTGATAAAAGTTATTTCCACCTTCTAACCCAATCGGATCCTGCTGCGTAAACCGCCCAATCTCCGGATCATAGTAACGGAAGAAGTTGTAATGCAGCCCAGTTTCTTCATCATAATGCTGATTCTGCAGGCGGAAGGGTTGGTGCACCTCTGGTTTCAGACGTTCCTCCTGGGTCAGTTTACCCCAGCCGCTATAGTTACCGCTCCAAACAATATTGCCTTCCCCATCGGTCATTTCTCGCGGGATGCCGATTTGATCGTTGTGATAGTACAGGATTTCTCTTGCCTTATCAGTGCCATTGTAAGTGGTGATTTGAGCAAGGAGCTCATAGTTTCGGTCTTCTGTGTATACATAGGTATAGGTTCGGTCTTTGCGGTACTCCTGTAACAGGCGACTGCCGTCCCATAGGTATTGGATTTCGTTGCCGTCTGGATGAACTTTGCTATGCGGCGGCCCATGGGATCATAGCGATAACGATACTGAACCGGACTTTCACCCGGTTTATGGATTTCGGCTTCGGTCAATTGGTTATCGGCATTGTAGCGGTAATGTTGGATTTCGCCGTCATGCTGCTGTTTTTCGATCAGGTTACCCAATGGGTCGTAGCGGTAACTAGTACCTTGGTATTGGGTAAGGCGGTTGCCGCCGATTCTGCTTCCATCGGTAAGGTTATGTGCAGAATCGTAGCGGTAGTGCTCGTCCGCGCTTTGGGTAATTCTGCCCAGTGCGTCATAGGTGTAATCCCTGCTGCCGTTGGTTTGGTCGTCGGTACGGATGAGGTTGCCAACAGTGTCGTATTGGTAACTGCGGCCGATAAGGACGGCAGGGTCTGCTTTGTTGTGACCGTTCGGTTGGGCGATTTGTTGTTTCAGACGGCTAATGGGTCAAGTTGAAATTGGGTATTCAGCCTGCCGATAGTCCGCTCGATCGGGCGGTTCAGAGCATCACGCTCGATGTCGGCAAGGATAGTACCGTCGAGGTTGATGTGGTGCAGGTGCCTGCTGCCATAATACAGGCGGTTTAAAACTTCACCTGTAGGCAGGATGGTTTGGATGCGGTTGCCCAGTACGTCGTAACGGTGTTCGGTAATCTGTGCAGCGACATCTTTGGATTGTGAACGGCTGAAACCGGACGTAAGGGGTTCATCTAAGTGGATGAGCTGTTCTTTAACCAGTCTGTTGTGGTCATAGCCGAAGCGAAGCTCGCTATGGGCGTTGTGTGCTTGGATCAGACGGTTAAGTTTGTCGTAGCGGTAGTGGGTACTCAGGATTTCTCTGCCCTCTAAATGGCTGTCTTTTAACAAACTATTTCTTATCAGACATTTTAATTAATCTATATTTAACCCACACCCAAAAATAACAAAATTCAGTATATAATAATAAAACAGAAAAGATTATCATTCCTGAAGTCATAAAATATTCTGCTTTAGCACCACTTCGCAACGAAAATCCATAAAACATAAAACTTATGCCTACAATATAAGGAGTATATATGAATAATTGCAATTTACTTAATGGCCAAAAATACCGAGTGAGGAGCAAAACAAATTGTTAATCCACTTTTTTTATATTTTTAAACTATTATCAATAAGCTGTTTACAATCTAACTGAATAACATATAAAAAAATGCCAGAAAAAAACATTATGGCTAAACCATATAGATAATAGTTAAACAATTCTGTCCCTTTAAGATACGCACTTATAATATAAGGAATAGAGAAAAATGTATAAATATACCTATATTTAAAAAAACAGACTGAAAAAACATTTGGCTAAGTGGGTTAGAAGATAATAGTTTCCTAATATAATAGAATATTAATAAATAAACAAATATTAATATTGTTAATAACAAACCAGCTATTGCTTGTTTTCCCACTCCCCAATCACTCGGAGATAAAACACTCGCATTAAGTTCTTGCAGGACAAATGCGAATAAACCCATTTTAATCAAGTAGAACCGTCCAAGATCCTTCAGAAGACGGAAATCTGCTTTAGGAGTGAAAAATCATGTCGTTCTTTCATTTTTTTAAGATCCCCAAATTTTATCTTTTAGTTTGCTACTCTGGTCGGCTACAACATAGCCCACACCCATAACTACTGCAAGGCCGATAAGAAGTACTACTGCAGCAGGAAGAGTAAACCCAAACATAGCCATCAATGTCATTGACGCGGCCAATCCAATATTTGATACAGCAATGCCAACACCTGCGGCAAAAATGCTAATTCCAACCCTGCCTAACAACTCTCCAACTTCTCGGCTGCCTTTTTCATCAACCATTACCGCATTATAGTCTCCAAAAAAATCAATGACTAAACCGACTGCCGCTAGCCCTCTTATCTGCTTCGCTGTTTTAACAACTGCTTCCCCTGCTTTTTTAGCCCCTGCCTGTAACATAACTCGTTTAGGTTTAGGTTTAGGGTTACTTTTTTTAGATCCTGGTTTGCGTATATGTATACCACCAGCCATACCTTTCGTTTTTTCATGCGCTAAACCTGCGTAGGTAAAATTAAAAGGAGCAGGGGTCCCTTTAAATGAAATTGCTACATATCCACGTATCCACTTTATCTGTATCATACGATCTAATGCTTGTTTCCAATGGAAATTAGTTATGACAAAGCCAGCCCCATTTAATACAGAAGCATATTCAGGGGTTCCAAAAGAGGCAACCACTCTAACCAATTCATCAAAATCCTCCTCATTAAGCCAGTCTTTCATTTGAGCTACGGTCATTTCTCGCTGATTAAAAACATCTTTCCAAGATACTCTTCCAGTTTTATTTGGCTTATATAATAATACTACAGCGTGTTCTTTTGCAGGTACTGTGCATACCCCGGCAAAATTTTTACTGACACTTTGAGTAGAGTAAGGTGGTGTTAATGTGGTTGAGTTATTGAATTGAGGTAAACTATCCAGCCATCGTTGCGAATTTGTATTGTGTTGCTGAACCACTTGGGCTAGTGGAGTTTGGCTACCAACTTCACTAAATCCGATATAGATAGGTTCAATCCATAATGCAGCTTCTCTTCCATAATTTTTAGAATCTAACAATTTGGGAGTATATCTGCCGACAACTTTTCCGTTAACTTTTGCGATAAATGTTGCCGCAAAAAATCTACTGACTTGTACTCGATACGATACTCCTGATTTAACTGTAAATTTTTCTGAAATTAGCTTTTTAGTCTGAAGATCATATACCCCAAAGTACCTAACATCCTTTGAGTACAAGGGTAACTTTTCAATTTCTATCGCTACTTCTTTAGTACTTTTAAGGTTGAAATTAAAAACAATCTCCCTGACAGAGCCCAATACTATCTTGTAGTCGCATCCTGGTGTGACATTCTTTATAGGTTGCCCTGGAATATAAATACAACGAGTTTCCTTCATCTGTTCAAGGGGATTTTTCTTTACTGATGTGTTACTCATACCGGCCATTTTATTTATCCTCCCTTTTAGGTTGAGTTAATGTTAATAGATTGAAATTGAGATTTTCTAATTTTCCTTTACCTGATTGATCCAAACTAATAGTATGCTTTTCACCTTGTTTAGATAAAAGTGAAATGGGCTCTCCATCAGGAACATTTCCATATACATCTATATATTCTAAATTGAGTTCTCCTTTAATATTTTCATTATTAAACATTTCATATACTCCTTGGGGCCCATTCACCACCAACGGCGCCCTCACCCGCACCACCTTCGGACTCCCGATCTCAACTTCCCCGTTGCTCAACTTGATATACGCCCCCTTGCAGGTAATCAGAATCTCTTCCTTCGCCGCTATGGTGACTTTCCCCGCACTGCTGGTTAACGTCGCATCCTTCAAAGCATTCAGCTGCAACTCGTCATTCTGTGCCTGCACGGTGACTGCGCCTTGGTTGGCCTGCATCTTGATGCCGCTGCTTTGCGCAAACAGGCTCAGGCTCTCTGCCGCATGGGCGGTCAGGCTTTGGCCGGTGGTAATGTCGGTATGGTTGCCGCTGATCAGGTGGATATTTTCATTGGCGGTGTGCAGTTGGCTTTGCTCGGTTGCAGTAGCAATACCGGCCGGGGCGGTTTGGATTAAACCGGCCTCTTTCAGGTCTTTGAGGGCCTCTTTCAGACGGCCTCTTTGGGTTTCTTCATCGGTGTTGTGGTTGTTGGCGGTTTGGGCGGCTTTGTTCAGGCTTTTGGCCAGGGAGAGTGCTTGTTCGAGTTGGGAGATGGCATCGTCCATATCCAGCACTTTGCCGTTGGCATCCTGGTTTTGTGCGCTGACGAGTATGCCCTTACCCGCCCGTACAGCACCCCAACCGTCGGTTCTGAGTTCGAAGCCTTCGCCGTTCTCTCCGCGTTTCTCACGATTTGAATCGACGATATGGCCGAGGTTAAGTTGGGATTTCTGATAGTCGGTGGCGAGTTTGATGTGTTCCTGACCTTTCAGGTCTTCCATCCTCAGTTTGTTGTTCGCCCAAGTACGGATGACGTTGCGGGTATTCCAGTCGGCAGGGATATGGTCGGTATGGGCGCTGTCGTGCATGACGCCGGAGATATACGGACGGTCGGGATTACCCTGGACGAAGGACAGCATCACTTCGGTGCCTTCGTGTAAGGGGAAGTGGATGCCGTATTCGGGACCGGCATACGGTTTGGCCAATCGGACGGGACGGCTTTCCCCACCCGGACTCCATTCGTCCAAATCAAACGGGAGTTTGACGCGGTAGCGTCCCATGTCGTCGATATAGGCGTAGGTGCAGTTCTCCGCCGCGGTCACCCGTGCCGGCAAGGTACCGTCGATATGCGGACGCGGGGTGGTGCGTTTGGGACGGTAGGCGAGTTGGGCGGGGATGGCGGTAAAGGTATGGCTGTAGGCGCTATCGCGGCTGCCGCTGTGTTCCATGGAAAGTACCAACCAGCCGTCGGGTGCTTCGGGGAAGGAGACATCGGTTTGGAACACTTTCATCGGTGTCATGGAGACGACGTTGCCGCTGCCGGCTGCGACGGTTTGGCGGCAGAGGTTGGCTTCGTTCAACAGGGTCGTCTGAACTTGGGCTTCGTCGGTTGTTTTGGGATGAAGGCCCCAGTGCTGCTGTTTGCCCAATAAAACGGTATTGTCGGCAGATTCTTCGGACTGTTTGTTGTCGGTTTCGGCAAAAAGGTCGGTATCGGCACTGCGGTAGTTATAGTCGGCCGTGCGTATGCCTTCGATGATGGGGTTGTGGCGGATGCTTAAGTTAAAGAGTGCTTCGGTACCGACACTCTCCAATCCGGCATGGGGGCGGTAGGAAACGGGTAAGCCTTGACTGCGCCAATAGTGTTCGGGACTGTCGCCGAAGACGACTACGTCGCCATGTTGTTCATGCTGTTCGAAGGCATACCAGATGCCTTCTTCTTCACACAGACGGTTGATAAAGTCGAAGTCGCTTTCGAGATACTGGGTCACATACTCGCGTACGCTGTAGCTGCGGCTTTTTGGAAACGGTAGTCGACACCGGAGAAGCCGTGGTGTTTGAAGACGGCAGCAACGATGTCGGGGACGGTTTGGTGTTGGAACAGCCGGGAAGTTTGGAAATGTTTTAAAGCCGCGAAACGCGGCTCTAAAACAAAGCGGTAAACGGTTTCATCCTTGGGAAACCGACAGCTTCTCGCATGAGGTGATGATGCCCTGCCATTGCTTCGCCGGCGGGTCGTCTGAAGCAGACCCGAATGCCCCAGCTACTTCCGACAGTAAGCCTTCCTGCGGACGAATCTCAAATGCTGCGCGCTGGTTGAGGTAGGAAGACAGAGGCAACGAGGAATCGGTCGATGTGGCAGTGATTTCAACCCGGTAAGCGGCATTGACCGCTTCGGATGCGCTGAAGGAGCGGACTGAAAGTGAGGGTGAGAAACGGGCGAAGGTGAGGTAGTAAGATTGGCGGGCGGTCATAAGGGTAATATCCGACTGACGATGAACCCTGTATGATAACGGGGGTAATGCCGATGGTAAAGCGAATGGGATGAGTGGGGAAAAGGCTGTCTGAACGGTTGAAATAAGGGATAAAGAGACATTTTACCCTGCCCTATTCAACCATTCAGGGGAAAAGTGGTAAATTAAGCAGTCACATTTCTCTTAAAACCATTGATTTTATACTAAAAATTGGAGTACTATACGGAATCTTTTAAGATTAACTAATAGTTAACAAACAGGAATAAACAACGGCGATTGTTAGGTATAGGGAAAAACTACATAATTTATATTATGTTGAATTCATAATACTAGTATTTTAGCCTGCTAACTGCTGTTTCTCGGTAGTACAATCATTTACATAATTCAAAAACAAAAAGGCCATCTGAAGATTTTCAGACGGCCTTTTTATATCCCCCCAGCCTTTTCTCAGCAAATCCTTTATTGTTTGATCCGCTACTAATCAATTACCTACTCCAACTTTAACAATGGAAAGTGAGCAATCTATTCAATCCGTTTATGCCGCACCAACGCTATACGTTTCACCCTTGCTGTCCGCTTGGCCGACAATGGTAGCAACGGCAGCGGCCAAGCCGTTGCGCGTCATGTATTTTTGTGGAATTTCTTGGGCATTTTGTGTCAAGGTATAGGCATTATCTTCGCCATCGGCAAGGCCGCAGGGGCGCAAGATGGTCCAATTCAAACCGCTTTGTTTGAGATAGATTTCGGCTTCTGTTTTGGCACGGACGGCTTCGCCGAGTGCCTGTTTGAACGGCTCGCTCATCATGTCCCATTGTTCACCGCAGCCCATGCTGGTAATCAGTACAAAGCGGGCTTGCGGATTGGCGGCTTTCGTAGCGGCAATGATGTTGATATTGCCCAGCGCATCGCTGCGGATGCCCTCTTCGTTTTTGCCGCCGACAAAACTGATCACGGTATCGGGACGATATTGTGCCAACGCTTTATCGAGCGCGTCGGCATCAAGCGCATCGGCGACGACGGTTTGAATATTGTGTTCGGCAAAAAAAGCTGTCTTCAGACGGCCTTCTCAATACGGCAACGGTATCGGCTGAGTCAGTCAATGTGCGTATATAGGCGCGGCCGGACGGACCGTTGGCTCCGAAGATGAGTTGCATGTTTGGGGTTCCTTTGTATGGTAGATGTTTGTTATTAGGAAATCCGCTCCTCTATGCAACAAGGAACGGATTATCAGGCCGTCTGAAACCGTTTAAGCGGCATCAAACAGTTTGCGCATGGCTTCGATTTGGTGTTGTTTCAACTCGCCTGCTTCATCACGGCCGACGAAAATTTTAAACATGGCACCGCCGTTGCGGTTGATAAAGTTGAGCGAGCAAGTGGCTTTACCCATGAACGGGCGTTCCAAAAGGTAGATGGAGGCGCAGTTTTCGTAATAGATATGACCGTGTACGCCGCCGTCGGTTTCAGGATGGTCAAAGTTGTAGAAACCGCGGCCGACTTTGCCGTTAGGCAGTTTGCCGCTGACTTCGACGATGGCATCGGGGGTATGGGCGATGAAGGTTACGGATTCATCCCATGCGGCAACGGCTTGGAGGATTTCGACTATGCGGCTGCCTTCGGTTTGGCGCACGTTCTCTTCTGGCAGACAGCGGATAACGTCTTCAAAACTGCATTGGTTTTGCGCTGCCAGCATTTCCAGCACTTGGCCGGGATTTTTTTCCAATGATTGGCGCAACATGGTTTGTTGTTCGGCTGAAAGTTTTTGCATGGTTTGATCCTTTTCTTGAGTCGGAAGAGTGAGCATGAGTTTGCGGATAAGGGTGGGCGACCAATAACGGCCGCTGGTATTCAAACGGATCAGGCCGTCTGAATCGGGTTCTTTAAAAAGCTGCATTTCCTGCCATTGGGCAATCAGCTTTTGCGCTGTTTTGTTGCCGTCAAACAATAATGGATTCAGACGGCCTGTTTCAATATCGTGCTGGACTTTGCTGAGCAGTGCTTTATTTGGACTATGGCCGCTCATAAACGCGATGTTTTTCTCGCCTTTCGGCGTGGCAAGATAACTCTCCAAATCGCCCTGCACCTGATAGCTGAAACCGCCGAAGTTACCGCCTGCGCCGGAGCCGAACGCCAAACAGGGAATGTCCGATTTGATCAGGGTATTGTAGCGGTTGCGCTCGCCGCGGCCGGGATAGGCGAAGTGGCTGTTGCTGACCTGTTCCCAGCCTTTTTCCAGCAGCGTTTCAACCGTGTAGGCATATTGGTCTGCCTGAATATCAAAGCCCGGCGGTGTCGGAAATGCGCCTTTTTCAATCATGCGGTTGATGGGCAGCATGGGATAAAGGTTGAACGCGTACGTATCCAAACCGGACAGCGGCAGCTCGGTGGCACGGGCGATATCGTTTTGCCAAACTTCATCGGTTTGATTGGGTAGGCCGAACATCAAATCAGCGACAATCACGGCATCGAGTTCGCACAGTTTTGCCAAATATTCAAACGCCTCGTCGCCGCTGTGTTTACGACCGAGACGGCGGCGGATGGCGGTATTAAAGGTTTGCACGCCGATGGAAATGCGGTTGGCGCCTGCTTCGATGCAGGCCTGTGCTTTTTCCAAATCGAAATGGCTCATGCGCCCTTCGATGGTGAACTCGCAATCTTCGGCAAGCGGCAGATATTGGTAGCAGGCACGAATCAGGCGAACGAGGTCTTCCGTAAGCAACGCGGTCGGCGTGCCGCCCCCGAAATAAACAGCTCGGATTTTGCCCTCGCCTGTACGGACTTCGGCTTCAGCTGCCATTTCTTCGATAATTTTGTCGGTATACACGCTGCTTTGGCTGTCCTTCCATGCATTACGGTAGAAGCCGCAAAAAACGCAATGGTTGGCGCAAAATGGAATATGCAGATAAGCAAGCGCGTCCACATCGGTGGCATGGGGAAGCTTTTTCTTCCAAATGTTCTGCCACTGGGGACGCGGCATTGGAACACCGCCCCAAACGGGCATTAATGCCTGACGTTCAGGAAATGCCTTGGGCGCGGATTGTTTCGGAGTCCAAACAAGCTGCTGTACCATGATAATGATTAATAAAAATTATTAATAAGATTTATATATTAAATAACCATCATCATTTTTCTTGTCAATATTTTTTTATAATTAAAAAAATCAGTATTATTTTTAAAATATTGTATTCTATAAATAATTAAATGTATTTCTATTTGATGAAAATCGGCATTTTACTTGTGAAATGCGCAAAATTTGGTTCTTCAAGTCGGGAACATCTTCCCATCTCGTTTCATTTGAACGATAAAATAAATTTTCTTTATTGTTTTTCAGACGGCCTGTTGGCGCTCAGCTTCTGAAATAAAACCCTGCTTCATCTTCGCAACGGCGTATCTGCCAACCATAAACCGATTCAAGCAAGTCGGGGCGCATCACTTCGCCCACCTTGCCTGATGCCACTACTTTTCCCTTATTCATCAAAATAATATGTTCCGCATAACGCGCGGCGAGGTTTAAATCGTGCAATACCATCATTGATGAAGCACGGTTTGAATGCCCGACCAAATACTGCATCAGGCGGTGTTGGTGGCGGATATCGAGATGGTTGCACGGTTCGTCCAAAAGCAAGACCGGCGCGTTTTGCAACAGGGCGCGGATGATGTTGGCACGTTGTTGCTCGCCGCCTGAAAGCTTGCCGATGCGCTTATCCGCCAATGCCGTCAAATCAAAATAATCGAGTAACTCGTCCGCCCATTCATGGTTCAGACGGCCTTTTTGTACGAATGACGCCAACGCAATGTATTCGCGTACGGTCATCGGCATGTTGTAACGACCATGCTGCCCGACCCATGCCACCCTGCCCACGCGGATTTGCGGCGCAACGGCCTCACCGAAAAGCGTGATTCCCCCCTGCCCCGTTTGCCCGATTAATGCCCGCAGCAAAGTAGATTTGCCTGCGCCATTCGGGCCGATAATAACGGTCATGCCCGAAGGTATATCCAGTTGATCAATTTCAAGCAGGGTTTTGTCTTGGACGCGGACGGAAAGATTACAGATTTGAAATAAGGTGTGCATGGCAAAAGATATGGAGCAATAAAGTTTCAGACGGCCTATTTAGGCATCAACGGCTTTTCAAAGGCTTGATAAACAAATACATAAAAAACGGTCCGCCCAATAAGGCAATCACGATACCGACCGGCAGATCGACAGGGTATGTCAGCCAGCGCGCCGCTCCGTCCACCACCATCAAAAACACTGCGCCCAACCAAGCCGACAGCGTAATCAGTTTTCGGCGGCTGCCACCGACGGTTTGCGCCAGCACATTGGGGATCATCATGCCGAGAAAACCGATGATGCCCGAAAGCGATACTGCCGCCCCCGTCATCAATGCCGCGCCGATTACGGTTTGCACACGCAAAGCCCCAACTGATACACCCATACTGGCAGCCGTATCTTCCCCCGTCATCAAAACGTCCAGCCGCCTGCCTGCGGACAACAAAATCAGAAAACCGGGCAACATAACCGCGATTGCTGCGACAGGCGATGAGAAACTGGCTTCGGCAAGGCTGCCCGACAGCCATGTGGTTGCGCTGCGCAATACCAAATCGTCAGATAAACAAAATCATGCTGACCACCGCGCCCGAAAACGCGCTCAACACAAACCCCAACACCAGCAATCCCAAAGTACCGCCGCCGAGCAGTTTGTGCACCGCCAAAATCAGCAGGCACACACCCAATGCACCGAGAAAAGCCGCCGCCGATACACCCATCGCGCCACCACCCAAAGCCAATAGCACAATCACGCCCAAGGCCGCCCCGCCCGAGGTCCCGATCAAACTCGGATCGGCCAGCGGGTTTTCAAATAAAGCCTGCAATGCCGCACCCGAGGCGGACAAACCGGCTCCAACCAAAAGCGCAGTATAGATGCGCGGTAAACGGATTTGGCGGACGGTTTCATCCATCGCCAGCGGCGACTCCCACGCACCAAAACCGATGCCGCAGCACAAATAAACGGCGGCGGCAGTAAGCAGCAGGCAGAGGGTAAGGGTATGCGGTTTCATGACATCATGCGGTTGAAGCGGATTGAGGGACGGTTTCAGACGGCATTTTTAAGACAGCCGTTTTACTTCCTCCTCAACAAGAAGGAACAAATCAAGGCCGTCTGAAAACAAAAATCAGGCAGGGTGTTCAAAACAGGCGTGTTTATTTCGCCAAACCGTGCAAACGCTGAATCACTTGCGGCGTATCCAGCCCGTAACGGAACATATCGTTGGCCTTCCACAAATAAATCTTGCCGTTTTTCGCGGCTGGCGAGCCGGAGATTTCGGGGCGTGCGGCAAAGGTTTTGACGTTGCCTATCATGGCGGTGTTGTGGTCGGCAATAATGATGATGTCGGGTTTGGCCGCAATCCATGCCTCACGCGTCATCGGTTTGAGGCCGTCAATGGCGGCTGCGGCATTGATACCGCCGGCGCGGCGGATGATTTCATCGGCGGCAGTATTCTTGCCCGATACGATGCGCCCGTCGTAGCTGAAGAGGTAGCGTTTGCCGCTGGAAGGCTGCTGTTTCATATCCGCCTGCCACTTACTGGCCAATTTGTCTGCCTGCGCGCTTTTGCCGATAAGCTGGCCGATGTTGCGGATACTTTGCGGATAGGCGGCGATGCTGTCATCGGGCGCAACATTGACGGCTTTAATGCCTGCTTTTTGCAGGTGGGCAAAAATATCGGCAGGCTGCGCCATCCATGACCCGATGGCGATGTCGGGTTTGGCGGCCACAATTGGTTCAACCGTCAGGCGGCGATGAATGCCGATGCTGGGCTTGTTTTTCAATGCAGGATTTTGAACGGTCTGATCGCGGCCGACGATTTCGTCCAATGCGCCGAGTGCGGCAACGATGTCTGCCGTATCGGGGGTTAACACGACGATGCGTTGCGCGTGTGCAGTGCCGGCCAACGAAATAAGCGCAGAAAGCAGGAGGAGTTTGAGTTTCATTGTTTTTTCCTTATCGCATGCTTTCAGACGGCCTGCTTGTTTTCTCTGGCCGTCTGAAAACGGTTGAATCACATTAGAACTTCAGTTGTACGGTTGCGGCGAAATTGCGGCCGGTTTCGGTGTACAAGTCCATCACACTGGTACGGCTCATGCCAGCAACGTCTGCGTGCTGCCAGTATTTTTTGTTGCCGACGTTGTAAATGTTTGCGCCGATTTCGAGGTTTTTAAACGGCTTGTACCACGCGCCGACATCCCATACGCCATAACCCGGCGGTTGGAAAACAGTGTCGCTGCTGACGCGGCTGTGTTTTTTCGACCAGCGCAGCTTGGTACCCACACCCCATTTTTCCTGAGTGTAATCCAAACCCAAAACGCCGTTGAGCGGATAAGCGGAATCCAACGGTTTGCCGTCCTGCTGCTCACCGCGCATCCAAGCGATGCTGCCGGAGACTTGCCAGCCCGGCAGGAATTTGTAGGCGGCAGAAGCTTCAGCACCGTAGGTTTTGACCCTATCCAGATTTTGATATTGGTACTGGATAATCGGGCGACCGCCTATGGAGGCAGTGCCGACTTCGGTGCGGTCGATGAAGTTGCGGTAACGGTTGTAGAACGCGGTAACTTGCGCGCGGGCGCGTTCGTTTTTGAACTTCATCCCCAATTCAAAGCTGTTGGAGCGTTCGGATTTAAGATTCGCATTCGGGATGACGGCATAGCCGTAGGTTGTGTTGGCAAACGCCATGGTCGCGCTGTCAAACGGCGGCGTGCGGAAGCCTTGGGAATAAGTGGCAAAACCGGTGAACTGCTCACCCATCGGTACACTCAGGCGCAGGCTGGGTGTAAACGCGGAATCACTGAAGCGCGTCGCCGTTCCGCTGGGATTGGCGTTGAGATAGGCTTGGTCGGTCAACGTGTTCAGCTTGTCTTTTTCGTAACGCAAGGCCGGAGTCAGGACGATGCCGTTGCCGAAGGTCAGGCTGTCTTGTGCGTAAACGCTGAACGTTTTGCGCTTGCTGTCGGGGAAAGTTTTATTCGGATAGGTGCTGCCTGCATAAACTTTGCTGGCGGCGCCGGTCAGATTGTCCACTGTCAGACTGTCGCGCGGACGGGCGGTCTCGGTGTGTTTGTATTCTGCACCGGCAACGACGGTTTGTTTGACCGCGCCGTCAAACTCCCACACGCTGCGCCCGTTCAGCCCGCGTATGGTCTGATTGAAACCATAGTCGGAATAACGGGTCGAGTTACTAATTGGCGCGCGCCCATACGCGTAATGCTGACGTCGACAGCATCGTCTTCCGTACGCAGTTTTTGCTGATAGGCAGTCAGGTTGGCTTCTTTCAGACGGCCTTCACCAGTGTAGCGGTAGCCTGCTTCGATACGTTGACGGCGGATACGGTCGCGGGCATTGCTCTCGGATGTTGTGATGGTTACCGGCCCGCGCGATTGCGAACCCAAGCCGTTTGCCAATACGGTATCGTTGGCGTGGTAATACTGTTCGTACAAAGTTTCCAAGCGGTGGCGTTCGTTGCCGATATTGCCTTTCGCCAAGATATTGTAGGCATTGTTTTTCTGTGGATTGGTGGCAGTACGCGCAGTCGAGTAGCTGGTATCGCTACCCATGTTTTCCGTTTCATGACCTTGGCGGCGCGTCAGCATCAGCAGACCTTCGGCGTTTTCATGGAAACCGGCGGCTGTTGCCGTTACGCCGTGGCTGCGGTCGCGGCTGCGGTAGCCGTGTTTCAAACCGAAATGCCCGCGTTTGCCCGCATCGACGAAATCACTCGGCGAGAGCGTCACCATATTCACCACACCGCCGAGCGCATCGCTGCCGTACAGCGCGGAATAAGGACCTTTGACAATATCGACCTGCTTGAGCGTGTCGCTTTCGACCATATCGCGTCCCGAAATCGCGCCGTTGGAGCCGCCGCCCGCGTAGGACTCAGGAATGCGTACGCCGTCCACCATCATCAGAATGCGGTTGCCGTCTATGCCTCGGATATTGATACCGGCATGACCGCGGCGGTTGTTGTCTGACGGCACGCTGACGCCGGATTCATACATCACGATATCGTCCAAATTCTGTGCCGAGGCTTGATTCAAGGTTTTGCGTCCGATAACCGACACATTCGGCGCGGCTTTATCCAAGGTTTGCGCATTGCGGTCGGCCGTGACCACCACAGGCTCTATTTCTGCCTGAGCTACCGGCATCTGAGCCGCATATAACTGTCCAGAAAAAACCGCCCCTACTACACCGGCAATCGCTTTCTTTTTCATTACATTACCCTATTATTTGAATAAAAATGGTTTTCATTTATAAAACAAATAGGCGGTTTTTGCAAGTTTAGAAACTATAAGATAGCAATAACAACCACTTCAAAAATGCAAAATATAGTATGACGTAGCGGGATAAGTAATTCATGGATCAGAGGCAAAGTACCCGACCGCGTCGGCATAGAAAACCGACCTGCCGCCGTCAACCAAAAATCCCGCATCGGCGATTAGGAGGCCGACCCCATCATCGACAATGATCGATAAGTACATCGCAGAGAAAAAACATTTAGCCACGAAACGCCAAGTATTTATTCTTGAATCTGTTCCAACCACCGGTACCCGAGTGTTGCTTTTGAAATCCGAATCCAAGCCTGTTTGAAATTTTCAAATAGGCTTTTATTTGTTCCACTTATCCCTCACCCTTCTATTTACCTCAAACTCAAAAAACATTTCCATATTATTAAAAATTAGTTAGAATTTCATAAAATTATAAATAATAATCAAACTTATTAGAATTTCATAAAATTATAAATAATAATCAAATTTATTTGTATTATTTTAGTCAGAGTGTAATCGCATCTATTCGATCTGTCTCATTCAGACGGCCTTACCAATCAAGTTATATGGATTCATTCTATGCAACCGATCAAAGTCACCACCCTCTCCGCCTGCATCGCCGCCATTGGTTTCGTCCCTGCCGTTTATGCTGCAGATAATTCGACAGTCATTCTCGATACCATCACTGTCAAAGGCACACGCAATAAAGACGAAATCGGTAAAAACCGCGTTTATACCCGCGAAATCGTCAATCTTTACAAGAGCAAACGAAGTCGAAACCTTCAAAGGCAACACCGTATCCGACCTTTTAAGCGGTATGTCCGGCGTGTACAGCGGCGCGCTGGATCCGAATATACGTGGTGTGCAAGGTCAAGGACGGATTCCCGTTACCATCGACGGCACGGAGCAGGCGATTACCGTTTGGCGCGGCTACGCAGGCGCAAATAACCGCAACTACGTCGACCCCAACATCATCAGCAGCGTTTCCATCGAAAAAGGCCCCTCGTTCAGCCGCGATATGAAAAGCGGCATAGGCGGCTCCGTCGCCCTGAAAACCATCGATGCCGACGATATTGTCCCTGAAGGGCAGAAATACGGTTTTGAAGTGAAGGCGGAAGCTTCCAATAATTCCATCAAACAACGTGCCAATGTCTATGAAAAATCAGTCGATTATCGGACATTGGATGCGCCTGTTGTCGCTCTTGGCGGTATTTGGCGGGCGATGTTGGACGATACCGACCGAATCGACCAGCGTTTCAACGGACGCAATAAATTTGGGAAGGATAAAGCCTACCGCATTGCCGCCGCCACCAAGCAGGACAATTTCGATGCCATGCTTGCCTACGCCTACCGCAGTAAAGGCAATTATTTTTCCGGTAAAAAAGGTGCGGAACGCTACGGTTACATCGGTCCTTGGACGATGGAAACGGTCAATGAATTAAACAGACGGGTTGCAGATGCCGCGGCAAGAGGCGAAAAATTTTACGGCAGTGAAAATATGTTAGGTTCACCTGACATTGCCAAGATCGGACTTTTTTATCATCCGGGCGGAGAGGTAACCAATACTTCGCTCGAAACCAAATCATGGGTAGGTAAAACCACCTTCCGTCTGCCGAACCATCAGACTCTTAAATTCGGCCTACGCCATACTGATGCTATTTTTGGCGAAATCATGCCTTCCCGCGTTATCGGTCCGATTTATGCCACGCCGGAAAACTTGAATAAGATTGCAGAATGGCCGAGGGCATGGGTTAAGCAGCGTTCCTACAATATCGATTATGCATGGAAGCCCGAGGGCAGCCGCTGGATAGATTTGAGCGCATCATTGTGGACAACCCGTACCAAATCCAAAACCAATACAGCAGGCGGTTCACCCGGCGATGCTCTGTATCAAGACAGGGTGGATAATCTGTCTCCATGGAAAACCGCCATGAATCGATGGCATACCTATGACGAAGAAACCAAGAGAATAATTGAAGAAGCAGGTTACACAAAAAAACCGGATGTCGTCGAACAGCTTCCGAATACCAACGGGCGCTTCAATACCATAGAGGGCAATGCCTACTATGCCAACAATACCCGCAACGGTTTCAATTTTTCCAACCGTATGAAATTGCACGATAAACTGACGCTGACCTTAATGGGTGATTTCCAAAATGAAAAATTGAGATCCCGTAATGAGTTTGCCGAAGAGTTGCGTAATGAGGGAAGGGACAAATACCCCGAAGAAGTGGAAGAAGACAAAATCCGAGCCAATTATGAGTTGACCAATTTCGGAGAACCGCGCAACGGTAGGCGTAGGGAATGGAATCTCGGTTTCAATTTCCGGTATCAGCCGCTGAACTGGCTGACACTGACGGCAGGTGCGCGCTATACCAACTTCAAAATACAAGATCACAGTGAGCGTTTGAAAACGGGAATAGACAGTTGGGGGCAGCCTTTGATGATGAATCGTGGGATGGTTTACAAGCTGACACGTGTGGCTACCGAGCAGGAATATCGTGATTATCTGAATGCAATTAACAATGACGAATTCAATGCGGCAAGAGACAGTATCGTAATAGATGAAAGAGGGGTGGCAATATTAAATCCCACTCCCCGTTATGATGAAAACAGACCAAGGCTGGACAAGCTGGAATACTATTGGCTTAAGGACGATAAAGGACGTTTGAATCCGAGTACAAATCCGATTTTCTCTACACCTGGTTTGGTTACACCTGTGGTCAACCCCGCATACGATCCAAATAATCCTGAGAGTCCCCGTATGGTGTTGCCATATAAAGTGCTTATAGGAAATAATGAAAGGGATAATTATCTGACTCCGATTACACCTGCGGAGTTGCAGCGCGCCCGAAAACAGGGCGGTAGCGGGTGGGCTCCAGCTTTTTCCGCGACCGTCAATTTTACCGATTATGCCCGCGCCTATCTGCGCTATACCGAAACCCTGCGCTTTCCCAGCATTTTTGAGGGGACATACGGCTTCTCGACAGCGGCAGGCTCATTCGCCCGTTACGGCTACGGCTGGAAGCCCGAACACGCAAAAAACTGGGAGATCGGCTATATTCATGATTTGACAGGGTTGTTTCCGAAAATGAAAAGTGCGGATTTCCGCATCAACTACTTCCACAACAAAACAAAAAACGTCATCGACCGCGACTACAATCTCGAGTTTGAGCAGTTCGACAAATTATTGAGGACAGGCGTGGAATTGCAGACGCGTTTCGATACGGGAAAATTTTTTGGCGGATTGGGCGTACTGAGGACATTGAAAAACTGGATGTGTGATGATTCTTATGCATACAGGGATATTGATGTTGTATCAAAATATCTTCAAGAAGGAAAATTAATCAAACATCCAACCTGTAATCATGGCAGCATCACTGACGGTTATCTTGCTACGGCGATTCAACCCCGCTGGTCTATCGATGCAGATTTGGGCGGGCGATTCTTTAGCAATAAACTGGAAAGCGGCGTCCGTTTCCATTTCCACAGTAGGGTTTATCAAAACCGCAGGGCGATTTTTCAGGCATATCACGACCAAGCAGGTAATGGAAAACAGGCAGACCCCGACTATATGAGATGGCAGCCTGTCGCTACATGGGATGCCTATCTGCGCTACAAAATCGGCAAGAATCTAACCGCCGAACTGGTTGGAACGAATTTGGGCAATCGCTATTATCTTGACCCAATCAATCCTACCCATATGCCCGCACCAGGTAGGACAATCCGCATTGGGATAACTGGAAAATGGTAATGATCAATTAATCATTTGGGGAGTAAAAAGCCGTCTGAACATTGGGTTTCAGACGGCTTTTTACATGATGGCTTAGTTATGCCCTACTTTCATGTTATATGAAAGTTGAAGCTAACCTGCATAATTTTTATATCTTCTGCTTTGGAATTAAAAAGGCTGTTTGAAAATAAAACGTCTATATTTCAGACGGCCTTTGCTTTATAGCAAACTCAAAATTTAAGCCATGAAATCCAACCCTATGTCCAGCGAACGGCTGCTGTGGGTCAGATAGCCGAGGGCGATGCCGTCCACGCCGGTTTGTGCCACGCGCTTCAGGCGGTCGAAGCCGATGCCGCCCGATGCTTCACAATAGATGGTGTGTGTGTGGGCGGTTTGTGTGTGGCAGCGGTTTGCCGCTTCTTTCAGGGTTTCGTCGTCCATGTTGTCCAGCAAAATCCGTTCCGCACCCGCTGCGATGGCTTCGTCCAGTTGTGCTAGCGTGTCCACTTCGATTTCTACGCAAGTCAACGGTCCGACTGCTTGCTTGCCTGCCGTACGGCTTGGGCGATGCTGCCGCAATAGGCAAGATGGTTGTCTTTAATGAGGATGGCATCGTCCAAGCCCATGCGGTGGTTCACCCCCCCACCTGCTCTGACGGCGTATTTTTGCAGGACGCGAAGCAGTGGGATGGTTTTGCGGCTGCACACGATGTCCACATTGTAACCGGCAACTTCGGCTACTGCGCGAGCGGTAGCGGTGGCGATGCCGCTCAGGTGCGTGAGGTAGTTGAGCGCAGTTCGTTCGGCGGCAAGCAGTGCGCGGGCGTTGCCTTCGACGGCGGCAAGCGTCTGACCTGCGAGGACGGCTTGTCCGTCTTGGATTTCGGCTTGGGAAGTGGACGGACGGATCCATCGTCTGAAAGGCGAGGCGTGCCAAGTCCATACCTGCGATGACGCCGTCTTCGCGACTAACAAGGAAGAGTTTGGCGGTTTTGTCGGGCGCGATGACGGCGGCGGACGTAATGTCCCCGCGCCTGCCCAAATCTTCGCTCAAGGCTTGTTCTACCATGGGACGCAACAGGGTATCGGGTAGAGGAAGAAGATTGTTTTCAGACGACATGAAGTTTCCTTTGTTGGAAAAATATTGATATTGCACCGATGAGGCAAAATTTAATTTGAGGCCGTCTGAAAATCAGTTAGCGGCTACCCAGCGGCAGTCCGATATCAGAAATCAGCTGATCGGACAGGACATCGTCACGGAAGCGGTAAAGCTGCGCAGGACGGCCTTTACTGCCTGATACGCCGGTATCCGACGGCTCGATGAGGTTTTGCTGCTGAATCTGGCGGCGGAAGTTTTGCTTATGCAACAATCGGCCGCTGATGGCTTCGACGCTGTTTTGCAGTTGCAGCAGTGTAAATTCGGGCGGCATCAGTTCAAAAATCACGGGGCGGTATTTGATTTTGGCGCGTAGGCGGGATAAGGCTGTCGCCAGTACTCGGCGGTGGTCGTGGCGCATGGGCTGCCCCGTGAGCGTGAAATCAAAGTTTGCCTGCGGCTCGGCGGCTTCCGCTATCAGGCCGCTTTCATACAGCATTTCATAGCGTTGCAAAACGTATTCTTCCGACCAGTTTTCCGGTTCTACCCCCCAACACAAATGAATGCGCTTGAGTCGCTTCTGACGCATTTCCTCCGTATCCGCCGAGTTTGCCCAAATGCGCAGGCGGCTGACGATGGTCTCATGTTGCCTACCGGCGCTACGCAAATCTTCCCACGGAAAATAGCAGTAGCAGTCCTGCCATTTCGCATCGGGATGCAGGATGTTGTCGGCCGCCTCGCGCACCAGTCCCAAATAGCTGACGTATAAGACAGGCAGGCCTTGTTCATTTTGGCGGCTCGTATCTACAAACGTATAAAGCTGTTCTACATAGCCCATGGGCTGTGATGTCTGTTTGGCAACCCACATCCTGACCCCTGCTTGCAGAGAGTGGCGAAGTGGTGCAAGCAAGCCATTGGGTAATAGCTCTCCCTGGGCAACTGTCAAAACCCTCAAGCTGCCGTTTGTAATGGCGATCAATACAGGAACAAGCTCGACGATACTTTGCGGATTGACCGCTGTTTCAGGATAGGCATCCATGCGTGGCTTTCATTCAAGAGAAAACCTTATTGTAAACCAAAGCGGTTTTCAGACGACCTTGCATATTATACTCAATTTGAGCATAATATAAAAATATTTCAAAATATAAACGGCAAACCTTCATGCCGTCTGAAAAACAGCTACAAGGAAACATCATGCAAACCGCCGCCCGCCGCTCGTTCGATTACGATATGCCCCTCATTCAAACACCGACTTCCGCCTGCCAAATCCGTCAGGCATGGGCGAAGGTTGCCGACACACCCGACCGCGAGACGGCAGGCCGTCTGAAAGATGAAATCAAGGCTTTGCTGAAGGAGAAAAACGCGGTCTTGGTAGCGCATTATTATGTTGATCCGCTGATTCAGGATTTGGCTTTGGAAACAGGCGGATGCGTGGGCGATTCGTTGGAGATGGCACGCTTCGGCGCGGAACACGAAGCCGGTACGCTGGTGGTGGCGGGCGTGCGCTTCATGGGTGAGAGCGCGAAAATTCTCTGCCCTGAAAAAACGGTGCTGATGCCTGATTTGGAAGCGGAATGTTCTTTGGATTTGGGTTGTCCCGAAGAGGCGTTTTCAGCGTTTTGTGACCAACACCCCGACCGCACGGTGGTGGTGTACGCCAACACTTCCGCTGCCGTGAAAGCGCGTGCCGACTGGGTGGTAACCTCTTCAGTGGCGTTAGAAATCGTGTCGTATCTGAAATCGCGTGGCGAGAAACTGATTTGGGGGCCAGACCGTCATCTCGGCGACTACATCCGCCGCGAAACGGGCGCGGATATGCTGCTGTGGCAGGGTTCGTGTATCGTTCACAACGAATTCAAGGGGCAGGAACTGGCGGCGTTGAAGGCGGAACACCCCGACGCGGTGGTGCTGGTTCATCCCGAATCGCCGCAAAGCGTCATCGAGCTGGGCGACGTGGTCGGTTCGACCAGCAAACTGCTGAAAGCCGCCGTATCGCGTCCTGAAAAAAATTCATCGTGGCGACCGATTTGGGCATCCTGCACGAAATGCAAAAAGCAGGCGCCCGACAAACAATTTATCGCCGCGCCGACGGCAGGCAACGGCGGAAGCTGCAAAAAGTTGCGCGTTCTGCCCGTGGATGGCGATGAATTCGCTGGGCGGCATCAAATACGCCCCTGACAAGCGCACATAACGAAATCCTGTTGGACAGAAAGCTGGGCGAAGCCGCCAAACTGCCTTTTGCAGCGTATGCTCGACTTCGCGGCAGGACTCAAGCGCGGGGATGTGTTCAACGGTATGGGCCCCGCCTGATTTTCCGTCCATATTGCCGTTTCAGACGACCCCTCAAACAAGGACAACACCATGCAAACCGATTGCGACGTATTGATTACCGGAAACGGGCTGGCGGCACTGACGCTCGCCCTGTCGCTGCCTGAATCGTTCCGCATCGTCATTTTGTGCAAAAACCGGCTGGACGACACCGCCAGCCGTCATGCGCAAGGCGGGATTGCGGCGGCGTGGTCGAGAGAGGACGACATCGAAAAACACGTTGCCGATACTTTGGAAGCGGGCGCGGGTTTGTGCGACGAAGCCGCCGTCCGCACTATCCTGTCGCAGGGCAAACCGGCAATCGAATGGTTGCTGGCGCAGGGCGTGGCGTTCGACCGAAGTCATGACGGCCTGCACCTGACGCGCGAAGGCGGACACACCTGCCGCCGAATCGCCCACGTCGCCGACTACACGGGCGACGCCGTCATGCAGAGCCTGATTGCCCAAATACGCCGCCGCCCGAACATCCGCGTTTGCGAGCGGCAGATGGCGTTGGACATCCAAACAGAATCAGGTACGGCGTGCGGACTGACCGTCCTCGACCGCCAAACGCAAGAAACCTACCGCATCCGCGCCCGCCATACCGTACTCGCAGGCGGCGGCCTCGGGCAAATTTACGCCGCCACCACTACGCCGCCCGAATGCACGGGCGACGCCATCGCCATGGCGATACGCGCAGGCTGTGCAGTCGAAAACCTCGAATTTATCCAATTCCACCCCACAGGCTTGGCAAGGCCGTCTGAAAACGGACGTACCTTCCTGATTTCCGAAGCCGTGCGCGGCGAAGGCGGCATCCTGACCAACCAAGCGGGCGAACGGTTTATGCCGCATTATGACCGCCGCGCCGAACTCGCGCCGCGCGACATTGTTGCCCGCGCCATCGCCGCCGAAATCGCCAAACAAACGCAAGATTTCGTCTCACTCGACATCAGCCATCAACCCGCAGAGTTCGTCCGTCAGCATTTCCCATCCATCCATCGGCACTGCCTATCCCAATGCGGCTTGGACATCACGCACCAAGCCATCCCCGTCCGCCCCGTGCAACACTACACCTGCGGCGGCATCCAAACCGACCCCAGCGGCAGAACCTCCCTGCCGCAGCTCTACGCCTTAGGTGAAACCGCCTGCACCGGCTTGCACGGAGCCAACCGCCTCGCCAGCAACTCCCTGCTCGAATGCGTCGTTACCGCCAAGCTTGCCGCCCAAACCATCGCAGACGGACAAGCGTTCCAAACCGTCGCGTTCAAAAGGTCGTCTGAAAACCCCACCGCCGAAGCAGGCATCTTTTTAGACGGCCTCCAAAACACATTCAGCCGCCCCGTACTGCAAGCCTTCAACCAACACCATCTCGGCATCCTCCGCAACGATACCGGCCTGTACCGCGCCATCGCCCAACTGAGGCTTTGGAAGCAAAACCAAGCCGAGCCACACACCGCATCCGAATACGAAAACCGCAACCTGCTCGAATGCAGCCTCGCCGTCGCCCAAGCCGCATACAGGCGCAGACAGAACATCGGAGCACATTTTAATAGTGATTGTTAAGGTCTCAAATCGTAGCTTTTATATGGACACAAGATGCCGTCTAAAACAATATCACGCTATTCACAAAGTGAATTAACTTTTTTCCTTTCTACCCCACTAAAACCGACGTCATACTAAGCGATCCCGCAATCAAATTATCATTGAAAAACGTAATAGGATTATCCGGTTCGCGTAATGCCATGATGTACAGCAAGGGCAAATAATGATCCGGCGTTGGCACGGAAAGTTCAGCCTTTTCGCCTAACTGATCATAATGCACCAAAGTTTTATCATCTTGTGTTGTAATCGCTTGATTGACTGTTTCCCGAAAAGCAAACGCCCAGTCATACCCTGCACCGATTTGATCAATATGTTCCCAGCTTATCGCTCTTAGATTATGCACAATATTGCCGCTGCCGATAATCAGCACGCCTTGTTCACGCAAAGCAGATAATTTTTTTGCCAAGTTGAAATGCCATTCCGCCGATTGCAAACGGTTAAGGCTAAGTTGCACCACGGGAATATCGGCATCAGGATAGAGATATTTCAACACCGCCCAAGCGCCATGATCAAAGCCACGCGTTGGGTTCAGCTCAACATTTTCCGGCTGTAATAATGACCGCACTTGCTCCGCCAACTCAGAAGAACCGGGCGCAGGATATTGCACTTGGCTGAGTTCATCGGGGAAGCCGTAGAAATCGTAAATCATTTCAGGGTGTTTGCCAGACGTAACCTGCAAACGGCTGCTGTACCAATGCGCTGAAATCATCAAAATGGCTTTTGGTTTGGCAAACTGTTGCGTAATTAGGCTGAAATTCTGATTGAACGGGTTTTCTTTATCCAACACATTCATCGGGCTGCCATGCCCAACAAACAATACAGGCATTTTTTTCATTATTGTCTCCTTAGAATATTTGATAAGGTGGATTGTACGGATAAATGATTAAGCAATAAATCTCAATTTACGAACAACATACTTTCCAAATAGGAAATGATAAAATATTCTTTGGCTTTGCTAAAAAATTAAAATCAAAAGGCCGTCTGAAAGTTGAGTTTCAGACGGCCTTTGTGTAATGTGAGCTTTCCTACCATTTTTCCTTGCATCGATGAATCATACTTCCTCTACGATGTAAATTATGTAAACACTGTGTTGATGGTTTATCATAGCTACGCCTGCACCAAGCAATCATAAATACCGTAATATGTATAAAATCAAAAACCAATAAGAGAAAAAATGAATAAACAACAACTTGCAGCCAAAATTTGGCAATCTGCGAATAAAATGCGTTCCAAAATTGAAGCGAACGAATACAAAGACTACATCTTAGGCTTTATTTTCTACAAATTTTTGTCCGACAAACTGGAGAAATTTGCCCTTGAACAAGGCTTAGAAAAATCAAATTTTGCCAATGAGCTTACCGAGTCTAACGGGGAGCTTGTCAACCATATCAAAAGAAACCTCGGCTATTTCATCAGTTACGAACATCTATTCTCAACTTGGCTAGCCCAAGGCTCGGATTTCAATATTGCCAACGTCCGCACTGCAATGAGCGCTTTCAGCCGCAATATTGCAGAAAACTACATCTCAGTTTTTGACGGCATTTTTAAAACCTTAGAATCCGGTTTGAGCAAATTGGGCGATACCGCCGCCAGCCAAACCAATGCAGTGAAAGACCTTTTCGTACTGATTGCCGATATTCCGATGGACGGCAAACAGGGCTATGACGTATTGGGCTTTATTTATGAATACCTGATTAGTATGTTTGCTGCCAACGCAGGCAAAAAAGCGGGCGAATTTTATACGCCGCACGAAGTATCTTTGCTGATGTCGGAGATCATTGCCGACCATCTCCAAGAACGTGAAGAAATCAGCATTTACGACCCGACCAGCGGCTCAGGTTCATTGCTGATCAATATCGGCCATAGCGTTGCCAAACATCTCAAAAGCGCCGACAGCATCAAATATTACGCCCAAGAATTAAAAGAAAACACCTACAACCTCACGCGCATGAATTTGGTCATGCGCGGCATTTTGCCGAGCAATATTTTCACCCGCAATGCCGATACATTAGAAGACGACTGGCCGCTGGAAGGCGATCCGCTGTATCTGGATGCCGTAGTGTCCAATCCGCCCTATTCCCAGCCATGGAATCCCAAAGACAAAGAAAGCGACATCCGCTACAAACGCTTTGGCGTTGCCCCGCAGGCAAAAGCCGATTTTGCCTTTCTATTGCACGACCTCTTCCACTTAAAACCCGATGGCATCATGACCATCGTCTTGCCGCATGGCGTGCTTTTTAGGGGCGGAGAAGAAGAGAAAATCCGAAAAAATCTGATTGAATACAATCATATTGATGCCATTATCGGTCTGCCTGCCAATATCTTTTTTGGTACGGGCATTCCCACCATCATCATCGTTTTACGTCAAGAGCGCGAACGTAACGACATATTGATGATTGACGCCTCCAAGCATTTCATCAAAGTGGGCAAAAACAACCATTTGCAGGCAAGCGACATCAAGCGCATTGTAGATTGCGTGACCCATCGCCGGGAATTGCCTAAATTCTCCCGCATTGTGCCGAAAGCCGAAATTGTGGCAAACGGCTACAACCTCAACATTCCACGCTATGTCGATTCCGCCGAGCCGGCGGAGCAATGGGATATTTTCGCCACCATACACGGCGGCATTCCCAAAGCCGAGCTGGCACAATTTGCAGACTATTGGGCAGCCTTTGACGGTTTACAGACGGCCTTGTTTACCGATAACGGCACACCTTATGTGCAACCGAAAACCGACAATCTTAAAGCCGCCATGCAAAGCCACGCCAGCGTGCTGCATTACCAAGCGCAATTTGCCCAAAACTTTGCCGATTTCACTACCAGCTTGGAAACCCTGCTGATTGAGCCGATGGAAACGCTCAATATTTCCCAAACCCAGCAACAGCTTGCCGAACTCATTCGGGAAAAAGTGCAGGCCATGCCCTTATTGGATTTTTATACCGCCTATCAAAAACTCAATGACTTATGGCGCGCCGATGTGGCTGGCATTGCCGCCGATTTGGAGATGATTCAAACCGAAGGCAAACAGGCAATTAAGCAGGTTGATCCATTTATGGTGCTGAAAAAAGACAGCAAAACCAAAAAAGAAGCCGAAGTACAAGACGGCTGGGTGGGGCATATTCTGCCGTTTGAATTGGTGCAAGCCGTCAAACTGCCGCAGGAATTGACAAACCTAAAAGACAAAGAAACTCGCTTGGCGGAAATCGCCGCCGAGATGCAAAGCATTTTGGAAAACCTGAGCGAAGAAGAAAAAGCCTGCCCTGCCGTCAATGAAGAAGGCGACGGCTTTATCAATGCCGAAATTCCAAAAGCCTTGCAACAAGAATTGGAAGCCGACGGCATAACAATTGCTAAAAAAGCCGACTTGACCAAAGCCATCGACAAACACATTTTTGCCGAAGAAAGCCTGGGCGCAAAATTGCAGGCTGCCTATAAACTGCTTGCCGAAGAAAAAACGCTCAAGGCAGAACTCAAAACCCAATCCGCCGAGCTTCACAGCAAAACCAAAGCCGCCATTGAAGCACTTAGCGATGCCGAAGCCCTCGATTTGCTCCGCCAAAAATGGTTTGTTCCGCTCAATGCCGCGATGTGCAGGCTGCCTGAAAACATGCTGGCGCAATTCAGCCAAAAACTGACCGCACTTTGCGACAAATATGCCGACACCTATCAGCACATCAGCGAGCGTAAACAGGAAAGCTCCGCCGCACTGGCGCAAATGATGGACGAACTCACCGGCAGCGAGTTTGATTTGCAGGGCATTGCCGCATGGCAGGCGATTTTGAAAGGCTAAGGGGGCAAAATGAATAAGCAACAAGAGCCACGTTTGCGGTTTAAAGGGTTTACAGAAGAGTGGAAAAATAAAACTTTAGGCGATTTAGGAAGAGTAGAAATGTGTCGCCGTATTTTTAAAGAGCAAACCCAGCCAAGTGGTGAAATTCCCTTTTTTAAAATCGGTACATTTGGACAAGAACCAGACGCATTTATCAGTAGTGAATTATTTGAGGAATACCGCCAAAAATACCCTTATCCTAAACAAGGAGATATTTTAATTTCTGCTGCGGGTACAATTGGCCGAACGGTTAAATTTACAGGGGAGAATGCGTATTTTCAAGATAGCAACATAGTTTGGTTGCGTTTTGATGAAAGCCAAATAACTTCAACATTTTTAAATATCACATACCAAAATATTAAATGGGATTTAGAAGGAAGCACAATCAAGCGGTTATATAACAGTGATTTATTATCAGCAGAAATAACTGTACCTTCCCTTCCTGAACAAACCCACCTCGGTTTGTTTTTCAGTCGTTTAGACAGCCAAATTGCCGAGAGCCGTGCGGTATTGGAAAAAAGCCGTCAGCTTAAAAAGGCAATGCTGGCAAAAATGTTCCCCGCAAACGGTGAAAAAATACCAAAAATCCGCTTTAAAGGGTTTGAGGGGGAATGGGAGACATATCAAATTTGTGATTTATTTAGAATTACTCGTGGTAATGTCTTAGCTACGACAAATTTAGTAGATAATAAAAATGAAGATTATTGTTATCCTGTCTATAGTTCACAAACGAAAAACAAAGGTCTGATGGGATATTGGAAACATTACCTGTTTGAAAATGCGATTACTTGGACAACTGATGGAGCAAATGCTGGAGATGTAAATTTTCGTTCAGGGAAATTCTATTGCACAAATGTGTGTGGGGTTCTAATTAATGAAGAGGGTTTTGCAAATCAATGTATTGCTGAGATTCTCAATTTAGTTACACACAGCTATGTATCCTATGTTGGAAATCCTAAATTGATGAATAATGTAATGGCGGAAATTCCTATACTTATTCCACCAACCATTAAAGAACAAACCGCTATCGGTAATTTCTTCCGCCAACTAGACGAAACCATTGCCTTACAGTCGGCAGAAGTCGAAAAATTAAACCAACTCAAAAAAGGGCTGTTGGCGGCGATGTTGGTATAGGGCAGTGTCCCTGCCCATGATTGAGGCCGTCTGAAAAATTGTAGTAGCGCCCTTACGGAGAAAAAGAATGTTTAATAAAGAAGCTGATTTTGAAAACGCACTGATTGCCTTGCTTGCCACCAAAAGCTGGGAAAAGGAAGTGTTGCGCTATCCTACCGAAGAAGAGTTGATTGCCAACTGGCAGGCGCATTTGAATAAAACCAACCAACATATCGACAAGCTCGATGTGCCGTTGCTTCGCACGGAAATGAACCAGATTTTGGAGCAGGTGCAGGCATTAAAAACGCCTTATGCGCTAAACGGCTTTATCAATGGCAAAACGGTGGCAATCAAGCGTGAAAATGAGGAAAGCCGTCATTTCGGCAAGGAAGTGTCGCTGGATATTTTCGACCGTGAGGAAATTTCTGCCGGCAAAAGCCGCTATCAAATTGCCCAGCAGCCCCAATTTACTCCTCGTTCGGATTTATACCCTAAGCAGCGAGGCGATTTGATGTTGTTAATCAACGGTATGCCGATGGTTCATATTGAGCTGAAACGCTCTGGCGTACCCATCAGCCAAGCAACCAATCAAATTGAGCGATACCATAAGGCAGGCGCGTTTTCGGGCATTTTTAGCCTGGTGCAGGTGTTTGTGGCTATGACGCCGGAAGAATGCCGCTATTTTGCCAATACCGGTGGTCAATTAAATCCTGCGTTTTATTTCCGTTGGGCGGATTTCAATAATGTGTATATGAACGATTGGAATAAGGTGGCGACGCATTTCCTCTCGATTCCGATGGCGCACCAGTTTATCGGCGATTACACCATTGCCGATGCGAAAGACGAGCAGCTGAAAGTGTTGCGCAGCTATCAGTATTATGCGGTCAACAAAATTGCCGACACGGTGGCAAAAACAGATTGGACTTTGGGCAATCAGCGCGGCGGCTATATTTGGCATACCACAGGCTCGGGCAAAACGATGTCGAGTTTTAAATCGGCACAGTTAATCAGCCGCCGTAAAGATGCGGATAAGGTGATTTTCTTGCTCGACCGTATTGAGCTGGGCAAGCAATCGCTGGAGGAATATCAGAATTTTGCCGATAGTAAAGATGATGTGCAGGCAACGGAAAACACCGCCATTTTGCTCGCCAAGCTGAAAAGCAAACAAGACCGCGACCGCTTAATCGTTACCTCCATTCAAAAAATGAGTAATATCAAGGCGGAAGAAGGGGTAAATGAGGCTGACATCGAGCAAATCAGTGGCAAGCGGCTAGTGTTTATCATTGATGAAGCCCACCGCACTACTTTTGGCGATATGTTGCTCACCATTAAGCACACCTTCCCCAATGCGATTTTCTTCGGCTTTACCGGCACGCCGATTGAAGAAGAAAACGCTAAGAAAAATTCAACCACTGCCACGGTTTTCGGCAATGAATTGCACCGCTATTCGATTGCAGACGGCATTCGCGATGAAAATGTGCTGGGCTTTCACCCCTTCCATATCCGTACCTTTAAAGACAGCGACTTACGCAGATCTGTCGCTTTGCAAGAAGCCAAAGCAACAGATGAAAGCGAAGTATTTGCCGATGATCAAAAGAAAAAAATCTACAATCAATTTATGAATGATGTGCCGATGGCGGGAGAATATACTTCAGACGGCAAATATCAAAAAGGCATTGAAGATTATATACCCAATGTGCAATATCAAACGCCGGAACATGTGAATGCAGTTATCGACGACATACTGGAAAATTGGCGACGCCTCAGCCAAGGCAAAAAATATCATGCCATTTTTGCCACCAGCTCTATTCCCGAAGCGGTCAATTATTACCGCCTAATTAAAGCCAGAATTGCTGAGGAAGCTAAAGATTCTGAGGAAGCTAAAAATTCCTTGCCGAAACTGACCGCCCTTTTTGATCCGAATATTCTTAACGATGGGCAAGGCAACGATAAGGAAAAATGGATTGCCGAAATTTTGGAAGATTACAACGCCCAGTTCGGCACAAGCCTCGGCTATGCCACTTATTCCCGATTTAAAACGGATTTGTCGGATAGGTTGTCGCATATCAATGCGTATAAGAGAATCAAGCCCGACGAGCAGCTGGATTTGTTGATTGTAGTCGATCAGATGCTGACAGGCTTCGACAGCAAATGGCTCAATACGCTCTATCTAGACAAAATTTTGGATTACGCCAACTTGATTCAGGCGTTTTCCCGCACTAACCGCGTATGCGACAAAACCGATAAGCCTTTTGGTTTAATCCGCTATTACCGCAAGCCGCATACGATGCAACGCAATATTGAGCGAGCCGTAAAACTTTATTCGGGCGACCGTCCAATGGGGCTGTTTGTCGATAATTTAGATAAGGTTATCGACAAAATGAATGTCTGTTTTTCCGATATTGCCGATATTTTCAAATGGGCAGGATTAGAGGATTTTTCAAAAAACCCTGATGATACAACCTCATGCGCAAAGTTTGTCAAACTATTCAATCAGCTCAATGAGCACTTACAAGCTGCTCGGCTCTTGGGTTTTTCTTGGGAAAAATCAAGCTATGACGTGGTACAGGAAGACGACAGCGTGATCACTGCCACACTCAATTTCGATCAAGAGACCTACGATAAACTGCTGGCTCGTTATAAAGATTTGTTTAAAGAAAGTTCAGGCAATGGTGGCGGTAGCGATGATGTGCCATTTGATTTGCGTTCGCACATCAACGAAATCGAAACCGATAAAATTGATCAAAATTATATGAATGCCCGTTTTGAAAAATGGCTTAAAACCATCGGCGGCATAGAAGAAGCTGCTGCACTTGAGGAGCTACACCACTCTTTTGCTACGCTTTCTAAAGAAGATCAAAAATTTGCTGAGTTGTTTTTACACGATGTGCAATCCGGCGATATCAAGCTTGATCCAAATTTAGCATTAAGTGATTACATCACCACGTACAAGCAAAAAGATGCCAATGATAAGGTGCTAAAAGTAATTAAAGGTTTAGGGCTGGATGGAGATTTGCTACGTGCACTGTTGGCAAGAAAATATACCAGCGAAAATTTGGACTTAGGCAGACTAAATGACCTAAAAGCAACAGTCGATAGGGAAAAAGCCAAAGTTTATTTTAACGAAGAACGTATATTTTTATTTAAATATACGGATTGATGAATTTCTAAGGAACTAATTACAAGATAGTTATTACCTATTGAAAGATATTAAATAATCATCAATTTAGCATATCTCTACCTGAACATTAAAACCCCTTACCTATCCCAACTACAAAGGCTGAGCCAAATCGTTTTC
>BNJS01003652.1_pt1 | contig 165838 bp, 212 predicted proteins | sample 8540461 | NCBI WGS metagenome assembly BNJS01 (sample SAMD00202454, study PRJDB9452) | human saliva metagenome | isolation source: human saliva | place: Japan
TTTATTATCTTAAACCTTTATCGTATGGAATACCAAGTGCTTCTGGGTAGAAGTTTTTCTTAGAAAAATACGATAAGTGCAATTATTGTAACTACGAGATGGAACATGTTCCAGAATGATACCGGATTGGTAGGTCTGGTGCTAAGATAGAAACTTTCTCAGCGAATACTGGTTCCTCCGAAGAATAACGAAGCTAATGTGATTGTAATTGGGTTATATTTACGCAGTTAATCTTTTGCTAATACTAAGTATCCGAATCCGTATGCTGTGATCAGCTGCGTTGAATCCTTATTGAGAATGTGAGTTCGATGATAGCTCAGTAATCCTGCTAAACTATCCCGAAATAAATACCCCAATGTAACGATATTTAAATACGTTTAATCCAAGTGAATCACTCGCTTGTGGGTTTTCCCCTACAGAACGTAAACGTAATCGAATGGACGTTTATAAATTACATAATATGTTTAAATTACTAAAATTACAGCTATAAATACCGTTGGATAAATAGTAAATTTACCAAATACTGTGTATCTTGGGAACCACTTGCTAATAATAATTCATATGTACCATTAAAAGTGGTTAACTAGAATAATGCTATAGCAGGTGTAATTAAGTTAATCGCCGTACCTGAAATAACTTGGTCGGCTTTTTAAGTTAATACTGATATATGCGTGAATTAATGACATTAATCCACCTGCGAGTGTTGCAACAACTAAACAAATTACTAATTGGAATAATAGTTGGAGTCGTCAAACACTGAGTAACGCTAATAGTGATGCGACGAATGATCCAAAAGATTACGCAAAACCATCAAGGGCAATGTTAACAACCCCACTTTTTCTGAATAGAAACCACCGATGGCAGCTATAAGATTGGTGCAGTATATTGTAACATTGGGTCTAATAGTGATAATACTGCATCCATCTATTTATCTCCTTTCTGTTTCTTACTACTAAATAATTTATCAAGCAACTTGTTATCAAAGATAAAGCTTTAGCTGCAACGAATAATACGATTAATCCGATTAGAATATTCGCGATATCTTTTGGAATACCGATGAATGATAATTGTGGAGTTAATACTCTAAGAATCCGAATAATAATGCTCTAATAGTGATCCAGACATTTGTGTTAGCTCGATTAATGCAACCCGCGATTCCCATGTATCCAAATCCTTGGAATGTTGAACCTGCTACTACTTGTCCTACGGGTCCCATATTGTAAAAGAGCACCACCTAAACCAGCAGCTCCTGAAATAGCCATAGATAACACAGTGTTTCTATTTGCTTTCATACCTACGAATTTTTGATGCATTCGGGTTAAACCCTACAGAACATAATTCATAACCGAATACTGTCCATAACGATATGAAAATAATAACACTGAAAAGTAGCTAAGAATAAATCGGTTCCTAAACGATAGTTGTTGAAAATACCTTCAACTAAACTATTTTGTAAATATCCTGTTCCATCAGCTGAGAACAATAGGTTTAGAAATAATATCATTAGTTCCTTTAATATACTTGATACAGCAAATTGTACGAAATATAAAGCTGTATGTTTAACATAATTGTTACAACTACTTCACTAATATTGAATCTAGCTTTTTAGGTAACCTGCGATAGCTGCCCAAAGACCACCTACTACAGCACCAACTAGAATACTAGTAATTAATCACTAAATAGAAGTTCATACCTTCCATTTTTGATCGCCAACAAGTCCAGCGAAAAGACCACCGCACAATGAATTGACCTTCTGCCCCCAATGTTGAATAAACCTGTTCCTAAATGCAAATGCAACAGATAATCCAGTACAAATAAGCGGAATTGTTGATACAAAAATTTCAGCTATACTGTTTGAGTCTGAAAAAATATCTCCAATTACTCAAAACACATCTCCTGTGCTGCCCCTATCGCTGAAATGAAAATTGCTAGCCATAATAAATGAAGCTAATATCGGTAGCACCGCATTGAATTAAAACTAACATACGTTCTCCTCTCTGCTTCTTAACCCCTGCCGTAAGCAGACCAGAAGTTGTTCTTTTTGTTACATTTTCATCGTTATCCACAATATCAATGATGTTACCATTGTGAATAACCGCGATTCTATCAGATAATGTCAAAGATTTCATCTAAGTCAAATGAGAGATTAATAATACGCCATTACCTTTATCACGATAATTAATTAACATTTTATGAATACCGTGATAGCTCAACATCAAGACCACGTGTAGGCTGAGTTGTTACTAGTAATTTTGGATCCAATTCTAAAGCACGTCCAATAATAAGTTTTTGTTGGTTACCACCACTCATACTACGTGCAGAAATTTTTCATCTCCAGCTTTACGAACATCATACTTTTCTACAAATTTCTTTATGAAATTTTGAAATAATATTCTTTTTCAAGAATCCACGTTTAGCAAATTTTTCTGTATAATAATTTTTCTAAAACTGAGTTTTCTTCAACACTGAAATCTAATACAAGACCATCTTTATGTCTATCTTCAGCCAATAATCTCTAATCCTAATTCTTTACGTTTTTGCTGTTGATAATGAATTAATCTCTTTTCCGTCAAAAATAATTTTTCCTTTTGTTTCTTTAAGTAAAGCATTTAGTACTTCTACAAATTGTTGTGACCATTTTCCATCAACTCCTGCAATACCTAAAAGTCTCACGTTCGCACATTTAAGTTAAAATCGTGAAGAATATCTTTTTCTCAGTGTATCAGCGTAAATTCCAGAAACTTCAGAATGTTTTTCTTACCATCTCTTGAACGTTCATATTTAATTATTTCTAAGTCTTTTACCAATCATAAGACTAGCTAGTTTTTCTTTGTTGTTTCTGCTATTTCAACTGTCCCGTAGTATTCACCCGACGACGAATAATACTACAACGGTTTTCGCAACAGCCATAATTTCATTAAGTTTGTGAGTAATTAATAAAATAGTTTTCCTTCGCTTGAAGATTTTTAAGAATAGCTAAAAATTCTTTAATCTCAGCAGGAGTTAAAACTGCAGTAAGTTCATCAAAAATTAAAATGTTAGCATCTCTATATAACATTTTTTAAAAATTTTCAACCCTTTGTTGCATCCCTCACTAATATCTCCTACTAAAAGCTTTGGGATCGACTTCTAATCCATATTTTTAGATAAATCTTTAATTTTACTGCAGCACTTTTCTAAATCAATTTTTCCACCTTTAACTTCTTCCATCCCTAAAATAATATTTTCCAGCAACAGTGAAGTTTTTAATAAGTTTAAAGTGCTGATGCACCATCCCTATTCCTAGTTGGTTAGCATGCTTGGGATCTTTAATATCAACTTCTACCATTCAATTTTAATAACACCGGCTTCTTGATGGTACATACCAAAAAGAACCGACATCAACATCAGATTTCCCTGCACCATTTTCACCAAGTAAAGCATGAATTTCATTGTTCTTTACCTGAATCAGTGATATCTTTGTTGCGTAGAAGTCCCAAACTTTTTAGTTATGTTTAGCATTTCTATAGCGTACATATCATTACCTCTCTTTTATAAATTCTTACATATATATATTATAATATATTTTGACAAACTAGTATAGCTTTTTAATAGATCATATATTTACCATTATTTCAGTTATTATAAAATTATTAATTACCAAGGTGTATTCGTTTTATAATTTTATAAAATAATACAAATTTTATAACTTGAAAAACAAGTCATAATATAAATTTTTAATACTATTTAAGAAATATAAAGATAATTTCATTACAAAAAGACCTAGCATTTGCTAGGGGACTTTCTCTATAAACTTCTTAAAATTAAAGTTCTCCGTCGATATTAGGCTTTTATCAATTACACCAGCGGCGTCAGCTGCAACTGTTGCTTTTACCAGCTTTTAGATCTTTTCAACAACTGTTTTTAATTTTTAGCTTTGATATCATCGCTTAAGTTAGGGTTTTCTGCTGGAAGTCCAACACCATCTTCTTTAATAGTGAAGACTCTAGCTTTTCCACCTTCAAATTTTCCAGCTTTGATAGCGTCTAAGATGTTAGATACTGCAACGTCGATACGTTTAACAGCTGAAGTTAAGATAACTGATTTTTCAACATCTTTTCCATCTTTATCTTTAGCTTTGAATACACCTTCAGAATATTGGTCTTTATCTACACCAACGATCCAGTGTTTAACTTCTCCGCTTTCTTTAAGGTCTTTAGTTGCTCTTTCTTGAGCTTCTAATAGAACCACTTCCCAGTACCACCAGCTGCTGAAGATAACATCAGCTCCAGCATCAAACATAGTTGCTGCTAAAGTTTTACCTTTGTTAGTATCGTTGAATGAACCACTGTAATTGTAAACAACTTTGATGTCTTTTTTAGCTGCTTTAGCACCTTGAACGAATCCAACACCAAATTTAACTACTGCTGGGATTTTAGCTCCACCAATGTATCCAACTTTACCAGTTTTTGATTGTAAAGCTGCTGCGTAATCCTGCTAAGTACCCTGCTTCATGTTCTGAGAATGTAACTGATTCTACGTTTTTGTTTTGAACTACACCATCGATGAAGATGAATTTTTTATCTGCAAATGAATCTGCAACTTTTGGTAATTCTTTTTCAAAGTAGAAACCAGCTAATGAAATTACGTCAGAAGCTTTTGCTGCATTTTGTAAGTTTGCTGCAATATCACTTTGGTTTTTAGTTTCGATTGGGTTTAGTGCTTTTCCACCATTTTTCAGCCCAAAGCTTTTTACAGTTTCAACGTTACTTTGGTTAAAACTTTTATCTTTTGCTCCACCTTCGTCAGTTACAACACCGATTTTTAATCCAGAGTTGCTAGAAGATGAATTTCCGTTAGATGATTTAGAAGAACATCCAACAATAATTAATGCTGCTGATAAAACAACTGCTATTAACGAAAAATACCTTTTTCATAAATAAAAAGTCTCCTTTATTTGTATATTGTTTATACCTAAATAATACCACATTATCTTTCAAACTTCAATGATTTATTAAAAATGTTAACATTTTTATAATATTCGTTTTTCTAACTATAAAAACCTATAAAAAGTAGTATTTATAGGGAGTTATCATATCTATTCTTCCATATTCGTATAAAATTATCTTAGAATAATAAACCATTTTTCAAAACATTAAGAACGTTTACATTTTTATACGAATTTTATATCCAAGACTATTATTACACATTAATTATATTATTTGGATAAAGACTTTATCTTATCGATGTAATTGCATTCAACGTTTTACGAACTTTAAAATATCACACTCTAATTATTGAGTAATAATGTATATTAATGCTTATTCTTAAGATAAAACAATTTATGTAAAACTACAAATTTTGCTAAATATTTAAAAATCAACATTATCCAAAAATAGATTATATTCAACTATTGTTCTATTTCCTCTAGATACGATAATTTTACATGTTTTTACTTTAATAAATTATCACATATTGAATATCTTTTATATCTTATTTAGAAAAATAGGAGTGTCTGAAATCAAAATCCCTTAGAAATTTTTGCTTCAAACAGCTCCTATATTCTTAATTATAGTTCACCTTCTATTTAGTAGCTGAACCTTTTGCTTTTAATTCATCTCCAGTTGCTACTACTTCGACTTTACCTGATTTTAGTTCTTCGATAGCACTAGCAACTTTTGTTTTAACTTCATCACTTAAGTTAGGATTTTCTTTTGGAATTCCTACACCATTTTCTTTAATACCAAAGACATGTTCACCTTTTCGTAAATTTACCTTCTTTGATTTCATTTAATATTTTAGTAACTGCTACTTCAATATTTTTAACAGCTGATGTTAAGATTGCAGATTTTTGATATTCTTTTCCGTCTTTATCTTTCCCTTTAAAAATACCTTCTTCGTATTGATCTTTATCTACTCCTACAACCCAGTGTTTAATCTCTCCACTCTTAGACATATCAATAATACCACGTTCTTTAGCTTCTGAAATTACACCGTTACCTGTATTACCCGCAGCAACGAAAATTACATCTGCACCTGAGTCATACATAGTAGCTGCTAATGTTTTCCCTTTGTTTGTATCTGAAAAAGTTCCGCTATAATTATACATTACTTTAATATCACTTTTTAGTCACTTTTAGCACCTTGTACAAACCCAATACCAAATCGCTCTACTGGTGGAATTTTAGTTCCTCCAATATATCCAACTTTTCCTGTTTTAGATTGTAAAGCTGCAATATATCCAGCTAAATAACCAGCTTCTTGTTCTTTAAAGATTAATGAAGCAATATTTGGCGCATCAACAAAAGTATCAACATACATGAATTTTTTATCTTTATATTGCTCAGCTACTTTTGGAATTTCTTTTTCAAATTCATAACCAGCTAAAGAAATAATATCAGACACTTTTGCCGCATTTTGTAAATTAGAAGTTAAATCTGATTGAGTTTTAGTTTCTAATACAACTGGATCTTTTGCTCCGTTAGCCTTTGTCCAAGCTTGAATAGCTTCTACGTTAGCTTGGTTAAAACTCTTATCTTTTGCTCCACCTTCACCAGTTACGACACCAATTTTATATCCACTCTTACCGTCAGATTTAGTGTCATTCTTAGCATTCTTTGAAGAACAACCAACAACAATTAATGATAATGCAACTAGAATTGCAAAAAAATAGTACGTAATTTTTTTCATAATACCCTCCTTAAAAATTTATGTACTAAGAACATAATACTACTTTTTAAATCGTTTTGCAAGATGTTTTTACAGATAAATATAAAAATATAAATAACATGAAATATACTTCTAAAAATACTACGATTCCTAATAATTTAGTACTTTCTATTTTTAATCAGACTAGAATACTACTTTTTATTATATATAGTCTATATAATTCGTCCTATCAACTATTACTTTGTTTCAAAATTAATCTCTAAAATTGTAAACGTTAATAATAAATAGGTTAGAAATTATATATTTTCTGAATTTTTATGCTATAATATTTTTGATAAAAGCATTTTTCAGGAGGATTTATATTATGACATATTATGAAAATATTGTAGAAACTGCAAACTACATAAAGAAATATTTTGGAGAGCCTATCGACTATGCAGTAGTTTTAGGAAGTGGTATTACACTTGAACTTGAAGATCAACAAGAACTTGGTTATGAGGCTATTCCACTTTCCCAGGAAATAAACACGCTAATCGAGTTAAAGGACATGCTAACAAATTAACTTTTGGTAAAATCTCTGGTAAAAACGTATTAGTATTAAACGGTCGCCTTCACTTCTATGAAGGATACAACATGAAAGATGTTGCTTTTATGACATATGTTGTTAAATTTTTAGGAGTAAAAGGATTATTCATAACTAATGCATGTGGAGCTATTAACACAAACTTCACTGAAGGTGATATCGTGTGTCTTGACGACTTTATTTCACTAGTGAGTAAAAACCCTCTAATGGGAGAAAATGATCCACGTCTAGGTGAAAGATTCGTTGATATGACTACACCATTCGATCCATATCTAGTAGAAAACTTACACAATGCTGCTAAAAAACTAGATATTACTTTACATACAGGTGTTTATGGATTCTTCCAAGGTCCATACTTTGAAACACGTGCTGAAATTCGTGCATTCAAAACAATGGGATGTGATCTTGTAGGAATGTCTACAGTTCCAGAAGTAATCGCTGCAAACCACGCATCGCTTCCTGTAGCAGTTTTAGCTTGTGCTACTAATATGGCAACAGGAATACAAGAGAAAAAACACGACCACGAACACGTACTAAAAACTGCTCAAAAAATTAGTATAAACCTGAAAAATCTTTTAATTGAAACATTAGAAAACTTAAAATAAAAGGAGTAAAATTATGGAAAAAACTATTTTCGAAAAAATTATTGATGGAGAAATCCCAAGTTACAAAGTATATGAAGATGAGCATGTATACAGCTTTCTAGATGTATTTCCTATAACAAAAGGTCATACATTAGTAATTCCTAAAAAGCACAGTAGAAATATTTTTGACTGTGATCCTGAGACTGCAGCAAATATTGGACGAGTTCTTCCGAAAATCGCTAATGCAGTAAAAGAAGCATATGGTTGTGATGGAGTTAACATCTTCCAAAACAACGAAGAATATGCTGGACAAAGTGTCTTCCACCTTCACTTCCACATTGTGCCAAGATACAAAGATAAAGATACAAACTTCGATAACTTAGAAGTTAAATGGCCACCACAAAAAGTTGAGCCTGCAGAATTTGAAGAAATTCAAAAAGCGATCGCTGATAGATTAGCATAAAAACAAAAAGATAGCTAGATAAAATTTTATTTACCTAGCTATCTTTCTTATTTTCCTTCTTTTGATGCAAATAAAGATACAATAGAATCTAAAGTTGTTTTTGGTTTTTCTTCAACAAACTCTTCTACTTCTTCTTTTACTTCTTCTGCTTTTTCAATTACAGGGCTACCGCTTCATGAATTTGTTCTACAGTCGGTTCAACTTTTTCTTCATAGTGAGTTTCAGCAACTTCTTTTACTTCTTCTACAACATTACTAGTACTTTCAAAAAGTTGATTCAACAGCTGGTGAAACTGTTTCTTCTACTTTTTCTACTACTGGTGTAGTCACTTCTTCTACCTTTTTCCACTACAGGTTCTACTACCTCTTGTACTTTTTTTCAACAACAGGCTCTGTCGCTTCTTTCACTTCTTCAGCTTTTTTTCAGTTGCTTCAGCTACTACTTCTTCTTTTACTTCTTCTGCTTTAGCACCCTAATTCAACGAAGTTTTTCCTCTGCTTTCTCAACTTCTTCAGATGCTGTTAATTCTTCTAATTTCTCTTTAGCAACATCTTTTTTTCTTCTTGTGCTTTTTGCTTCTAATTCTTGAGTTTTCTCATTAATATAAGCAGTTAGTTTCTCAATACTATTTTTTTAGTATTTTTCCTTTAATAAATCTTTGTGTTTTTTTCTAACTCTTTAGGATTTTTGTAATAATAAAGCTCCTAATGCGCTCACAGCTCTAAAAGAGCACCTTTAAAAATTTTACCCATTTGTGATTCCTCCTAATTTCTTATCAGTATTGATTTTTAACAAAAATCGAATAATGTAAAAGGATTTAAAGGTTTTTATTTTTATAGATTCACCTTTTATTCACTTAAAAATTCAAAAAGTTAATAGAAGCAATAATCAAATACCTAGTTTAACACTGCTTCTATTGAAAATTATTTTTTTATTTTAAGTGTTTAACCCTTGCTACAATTTCTTTATGACGGCCTTTAATCATAGGTCTAGCTTGTGGATTACCCTAAATAACCACATGTTCTTTTTAACAACATCACAGCTTTTCGGATCTCTATTTCCACACTCAGGGCATTTGAAACCTTTTTTTAGTTGGTTCAAATTCTCCCTCATAACCACATTTATAACAACGGTCAATCAGTGTATTTGTTCCTAAGTACCCTACCTTATCATAAGCGAAGTCCCATACCGCTTCTAATGCTTTAGGATTTTTGTTTTTAATACCGGATACTCACAGTAATGGATAAATCCACCACTAGCATAATAAGGATAGTCTTTTTTTCAAAAATCTAACTTTTCAAAAAGGGTCGGATTCTTTCTAACATCATAGTGATATGAATTTGTATAATATTCTTTATCCGTTATATTATCTACAATACCGAACTTCTCAGTATCCATACGGCAGAATCTATCAGTTAAAGATTCACTAGGTGTTGAATAAATACTGTACCAATAATCACCTTCTGCAGTCCATTTATCTACACATTCTTTCATGTATCGCATAATGTCTAATGTGAATTCTTTTGCTTCAGAATTTTTTTCCCATTCTCCACCATAAAAAACACTCGCAACTTCATATAATCCAATATACCCTAATGATAATGTAGAACGTTTATTATCAAATAGTTGTTTCACCCTATCATCAGCTTTAAGGCGTTTTCCAAATGCTCCATGCATATAAAGAATTGGTGCATTTTGAGGTTTTGCTTCACCACAACGTTTTGCTCTGTAATCTAAAGCATCTTTACAAATAGCTAATCTTTCTTTAAAGATTTCCCAAAACTCTTCTTTATTCCCCTTAGATTCTAGTGCTATTCTTGGAAGATTTAAAGTAACTACACCTAGATTCATACGACCACTTTCTACAAACTCACCTTGTTCATTTTTCCATGCAGGTAAGAACGATCTACATCCCATAGGAGTTTTACAACTTCCTGTAATTTTTGTTATTATATCATACATCAGAACATCTGGATACATTCTCTGAGTTGCACATGATAAGGCAAGTTCTTTCACATCATAATTCGGATCCGTTGGTTTTAAATTCAATCCATCTTTAATAACAAAAATCAACTTAGGAAAAATAGCTGTTCTCTTTTCTTTTCCTAAACCATTAATTCTGACTTGCAAAATTGCTTTTTGTATCTCTTTTTCAAAATACCCCTCACCTAAGCCAAAACCTAATGATGTAAATGGTGTTTGTCCTTGTGATGAATATAAAGTATTTATTTCATATTCTAGAGACTGCATTGCATCGAAAATATCTTTTTTCGTTTTTTTATCTGCAAAAGCTCTTTGTTTTTCCTCATCAACAATCCACTCTTGTGCCATTTTTAAATTCTTCTCATAATTTAATTTAGCAAAAGGTGCCAGTACTTCATCAATTCTGTCAGCACTACATCCACCATATTGACTTGAAGCAACATTTGCTATTATTTGTGCCATTTGAGCAGTTGCTGTTTGAATACTTTTAGGGCTATCTACGTCTGCATTTCCTATTTTGAATCCTTTTGTCAACATTTCTTTAAAATCAATTAAACAACAGTTTGTTAAAGGTTGATACGGAGAATAGTCTAAGTCATGATAATGAATATCTCCTTTTTGATGAGCATTTGCCACGTGATTCGGTAACATTTTAAGCCCTATTGCTTTGGCTACTATACCACTCGTTAAATCCCTATGAGTATTAAACACCAAGCTATCTTTATTTGCATTTTCATTAACTACATTTTCATCGCGATTAACTAGTTTTTCAATAGCTACATTAATATCCAAACTACGTTCACGCTCAATATCACGCATACTTCTATATCCAACATACTCCTCATAAATCGCCTCTTCACCAAGCGTAAGTAGCGTATGTTCTACTATATTTTGTAACTCATAGATTTTTAATATTATCTTTGAATCTATTTCCTATTTCTATAATGACATTATCTACAATTCCATCAATATTAACGCTATGATTTTTACCAAATACAGAGTGAACTGCTTTTTCTATCGCTTTATAAATTTTTCTCAGCATCAAACTTAACTATTCTCCCATCCCTCTTGATTACTAATAAATTTTTTTGTTAAATTATCCATCTTTTGCTTTTGTATATGAATATAAATTACTACTACGCATGTTATCCCCCATTTCTCTTTTTAAATTTCTATTTATAAAAAAACATTATAATACTATCTTATCTCAAAAAAAACATCTACTGTCTATAACGTATATTTCCCGGAAATTCAGAAAGCCTATTACATAGCCTTTGAGAGTATTTGTGAATTTTTTTAGCCTTGCTGTTTTCTTCACGCAAACTTAAAAAACACTATAATATCAACGATTATATGGGTTTACATATACTTCTGTATTAAGATTCTTCCTTTATTATTTATAATACAGTTTCTATAATCTTTACTTAATAATAATTAAAAATGACATTTAAAAAGTTCACTTATGACCAAGAAATTTATTTTTTTATCACTTAAACTATATTTTAATAAGCTAATTTATGATAAAATTGTATTAAAGAACAAAAGTGAGATAAATATATGAAAAAAACACAAATTGAAAAAAATTAACAGACCAGTTATTTTCTATGAAAATAACAACTCATTGATTAATAAACGAATTAGAACCATATGTAGAATTATTCATGCACTATGAGTGTGCAATGCTTGAAATAGAAACAAAACTTAACGTATTCGATAAAGAGTTTTCTCTTCACGGAGAAAGCAATCCTATTGAATCAGTCACTACTAGATTAAAAACTCCCGTTAGTTTAATGAACAAACTAAAACGACTGAACCTACCTTTTTGATATTGATACTATAAAAATAATATTTACGATGTCGCAGGAGTACGTGTAATATGCTCATTTAAAAATGATGTTTACAAGTTAGTAGATGCTCTTAAACAACAAGACGATTTAACGGTAATCGCTGAGAAAGACTATATTAAAAATTATAAGGATAATGGTTATAGAAGCTATCATCTTATTGTAAAAGTTCCTATTTTTTTGTCTGATAAAGTTGAGCATGTTGCTGTCGAAGTTCAATTTAGAACTATAGCAATGGATTTCTGGGCAAGTTTAGAACATAAACTTAGATACAAGAAAAAAATCTAAGCGAAGAAAAAGAAAAGGAAATTGAACGACGCTTATTACTTTGTGCTGAAATAAGTGCCAAGTTAGACAATCAAATGCAAAAAGTTAAAGAAATTATTGAAGATGATTCACAATTTTTTTATAAAATAAAAAGAACCTCTAATATTAGGTAACAACCCTATATTAGAGGTTTATTAAATGATGAAAACTACTTTTTCTATGCTGTGCTTCATCGAATAACTAAAGTAAATTACTAATCCAACTAAAATCCAACATCCGAATATTATCCATGTAGATAATTGAATTCCATATAATAATACAATAAATAATAATATAGAAATTATTGGTAAGTATGGCATTCCCGGCATAGTAAAACCACGCTTAGCATTAGGATACTGTTTTCTTATTACAATTGTCGAATAACTAACCAGCGTAAATGCTAATATCCAAGAGACATTAGCTAAATCTGCTAACTGTCCTAATGGTAAAAAACCTGTTAGTAATGCCATTAATATTCCTACACCTATTGTCGTTGAACCTGGTACTCCATTTTTATTTAATTCCGTTAATTTTTTAGGTAATAATCCATCTCTACTCATTGTAAATAATATTCTAATTGAAGCGAACATAGTAGCTAATGGTCCTGCTAATAAACCTATTACAGCTCCTAGTGAGATTATCCCCGCAATCTTATCTTGTCCTACTACCTCTAGAACATAAGCCAGAGCATCACCTTTTCCTAATTGTAAGTATGGAACCATTCCTGTTAAAAACAAGACATACAATAATATAAAAACGCCGTACAAATTAGCAATGTAATTATAATAGCTCTTGGTAGAGACTTCTGAGGATTTATAGTTTCTTCAGCTGAAGTTGATATTGTATCAAATCCAAGATATGCAAAAAAAACTGTCGTAGCTCCTACCATAATTCCTGATAAACCTTGAGGAGCGAAGCTATCAGTCCAGTTATTAGGCTTCACATAAAAGATTCCGACCAAAACAAATAGAATAATTACAATAATTTTAATAGAAACCATAAAATTATTGACTAACTTACTGCTACTCGTCCCTTTAAATAGCACTAACATAATCAGTAAAACAACGACTATAGCCAAGATATTTCCATAGCCACCCTCTGAAGGCAAACTGGTAAGTTCTCTAGGTACTTTGACTCCAAAGCCTTCTAATAAATTTTTAAAATAGCTGGACCAACCATTAGCAATTGCTGCCCCTGCGATTATATAGCTTCCTCCAAGAAGCCACCCCATCAAGTGTGCTACTACTTCACCTAAGGTCATGTAACTATAAGTATAAACGCTACCGCTTGATGGTATTGTCGATGATAGTTCCGCATAACATAAGGCAGTTAGACCACAGGCTAATCCTGCAATTAAAAACGAAAACACTACAGATGGGCCAGCCTTAGAAGACGCTTCTCCTGTAAGAACAAGAATCCCTGAACCAATTACAGATCCTACTCCTAATAACACTAAGTCAAAAGTTCTCATAGTAGGCTTCAAAGTTTTTTTATCACTTCCATGAAGTATTGTTTCCAATGTTTTTTTTCTAAAAATCCTCATCAATCTCCCCTCCCATTATTCATTAAAATTACTTTTTCATCTCTTCTTTAAACTCATACTTCAATAAACTAAAAAGTAGGAATAACCCTCCCAATATTAAAGAAACTAGAGCATCATAAACTTATATTTTTCCATTGCTAAATTACTTCACATAGTTCTCTAGAGAGTTAGTAATACTCTATTTTAGTATCAATAAACTATCAAAACTATATTTACTAATATTATAATTATTTAACAACCCTAATCTCTCTAATAAACATCATTTAAAAGTTATTCCCACTTAAATTAATATTTAACTTATATTATCTTCCTATTTTTTTAATATTTAATTAATAATAATTTTACCCTTTTTTTATATATTAAGAAATATATCCTGCATCTTTTAGAATTTCTTTTGCATTTGGTTTCTTAGAAGAATTTACTAGAACTATTGGTCCTGTGCATCCCATTCCACTTTCTGCATAGATACCTTGTTTCCATAATAATTTCGTAGCATCTTCAAGATCCAATATGTCTACTCCTGATATTTGTGAAGTTACTACTTCTTTCTCAGGTACTTTTACTTCCTCAGTATTTGACCCTTCTTTTTTAACTTTTAATTTTGAAATTAGTTCCCCTAATTTAGCATTATTTGCTTTTTCGTATTCTAGTTTAGCTATTTCATTAACTTTACCTTTAGCTATTTCATAAGCATATTTCAGCGCATTGGCTACTACTGGTGAACCTGATGCTCTAGATAAGATTAATATTCTTCTATCATAATCTTCACCAACACCTGGACCATAACCATAGCCACTAGCCTCATAATCTCCACCTGTATTAAATGCTGAAAATACCTTCATAAACAAGTTCCCAGTCAATGAATCAACAACCATAACGTCTGGTGTAGCCATTAATAAATCGTTACCTCTCATTACTGATCCGCCATCTGCTCTTTGTGATGTTGCAAATTCAAAATTGTACCCATTACCTTTAAGGTCTAATAATACTTTTTCAACTTGTCTTGCACCTTCTACGTTTGCAATTCCTACTGTAGGATTTTCTATTCCTAGTGATTTCGCAGTTGCAATACCGTATAATGTGTTTCTCACCATAGCTTCTACTCTATTAGTAGCAGAAGTACCTGTAGTTGTCGCAAGAAGCATTTCGCGCCCTCTAGCAGGTGTAATAACCCTTCCTACTGTAGATACTCCAATTGGGAAGTTATAGTGCATTGTAACACAAGATGCTATTTCCCCTTTGTCTAATAGGTCTTCCATAATTTTGTGAGCTTCTTCTTCATCTTTTGCTTCATATGATTCGAAGTCCTTATGTCCTTCACCTATTAAAACTATATCGAATATAGGATTTTTAGCTAATATCGCACCTTGAACTAAATTTTCAAAGCCGTGTTCACTACCTAAAGTTGTTAAACCAACTTTTAATTTTTTGCCAAAGTTTCCTGTTTCTATGGCATTAGCTACTTCTAGCAATACTTCTGATATAATTTTTTTACTCATAGTATCACCCCTATTCTTCTAACATTTCTTGGGAAATTTTTCTCATTGATTCTGCTATAATTTTTCTTATTTCATCTTTAGAAATTCCTGAAGCTTCTCCTTCTACAGCTCCATTATTTCTTTCAATTACAATAGATACTCCATCGAATAAGTTAGTCATTCTTCCTAAGAATAAACTTCCTTTACCTACTATCATAGCACGGTTTTTTTGTCTCCTTTTGTAAGATCGTCAATTAAGAATCCTACATATGGCACACCTGAAGGAATATGTCCTTGAGTTGGAGCCCATCCAGGTAATCCTTTAGCTTCGATAAATGATTTTAATTCTTTTTTCTCAATATCTCCACGCATCGCTGCTAAAGCTGCAATCATTTTGTAGTTAGCTTCGGGAACATTTCCTGCTCCTGCAGATTTCGTAATATCTGGGTTTTGCATTTCTACAGAGAACACATCAACATCTGTAATTTTTAGGTTTGCTTTATCTAATGGATTAGCAACTAAAGCTCCCATTACAGCCTGTGGCGAAGATCCTGTTCCTACATTATGTTTTCCTACTAAGTCAGTTCTTATTATTGGATTTACTCCATCATTTTCACCGATAAGAACAGCAAATCCACCTACAACATCTTCTAGTACAGGTAAACCTTTCTTAACATGATCCTTACCATTCATTCCAAGTTTAGCACTAGCTCCACCTGCTACCACTAAAACATTTTTGTAAACACCTGATTTTACTAATGCTGATGCATTTATTAAAGCATGAGTTGGAGCTGCACAGAAACCTCTTAAGTCAGAACCAGTAGCATTAACTAGTCCAGCTACTTCTGCTATAGACTTCGCAAAGTTACCACCACCACGTTGGTTAATATCTCCACATGCTTCTTCAGAACATTCAACTACATAATCAATATCTTCTGGATTTATTTTGTAACTACGCAGTAATTCTAATGCTGAAATAACTCCAGAAGCCTTAACTACTAGATTTTCAAATATAACATGAGCATTCAAGTTCACATCGACATCGTGAGCTTTTTTAACATAACCTACTACTTTTCCTTCGTGAACCAATGCTTCAAAATCATCTTCTTTATCGTTTATATCAGTTCCTTCTAATTTATCGAATAAAGGAGCTAGCTCTTTGAAGTTTTCCTCTATTTTTGGACGAACACTGGCTACAAACTCTTCTGATAGTTTTACTAAATCAAAAGCATCACAGATTTTCATCAAAGCTAAAAATTCATCTTGAGGAACAATTTGTCCAAATTTTCCATGACGTTGACCTTGCTCGTCTTTAATATCATACCAAGGCATTGGATAAGCTTTTAGCTCATCAGGAGTTTTATTTCCTATATACACTTGGTTAGGTAAGTAGTTAACTACTTCTTCATATGAACGAATATGATTCGACACTTCTTTTAAAAACTCAGAATCTGGATTCGTTACTCTTTCTATCGAGCAAGTAGATCCATTTCTTACTATCATATCTGGTGTGTGAACAAGAATGTATCCTGCTCCCTTAAATACTGGATAATTCATAGCTATTGTGTGCTGAGGGTAAGATTCTTACCCCCAGCTCCCCTTTCTTTATTTTTTATTCGAATACTGTTTGACTATCAACTTCAACAGTTAAAGCATGTAATGCTTTTTCCACAAGTCCACGTCTTAATTTTTTCTCTTCATCCGCATCTAATTTAGGATTTCCTAGTGGATGAGGAATTGCTATAGTAGGTACGATTCTGTTTGCTCCTACTGTTAGAGAAATCGGTACTACTGTACACATGTGAACCACAGGTATACCCGCTCTCTCTATTTCTTTTACCATCGTTGCACCGCAACGAGTACAAGTACCTCAAGTAGAAGTTAAGATTACAGCATCTACTCCATCAGCTACTAATTTTTGTGCATATTCTTTTGCAAATCCTACTGCACTAGCAACGGCTGTACCATTACCTACAGTTGTATAGAATTTTTCATGTAAACTTCCAATTTTACCTTCTTTAACGAAATCTCTCATTACATCAACTGGTAATACTCTATCCGAATCTTCATTAGCATACACAGGGTCATATCCACCGTGAGCTGTTTCATGAGTTTCGGCAGTTAAATCGTTAAATCCTTCTAATGAGTATTCTCCATATTTAGAAGCTGAAGATGATTCGATATGATCTGGATTACCTTTTGGCACGATTCCTCCAGAAGTTACTAAGGCGATTTTAGCTTTAGTTAAATCTTTAACAGCTGGATTCGGTTCTACTCTATCGAAGTTAGGCATAGGGTACTCTGTTTCGAACTCTTCACCTTTAATTTTCTTAACAAGCATTTCAACAGCACGTTCAGAACCACGTTTTTCACTAAAGAAGTTTACACGAACTCCTCTTTCGTGGTATCCTTCTTCTTTTGGTGATAAGATTTCTTCACCTTTAGCTAATTTCGCTGCGAATTTAGCTAATTTTGGTAAAGCTTTTCTCATACCTGCAGCACTATCAGATGTTTCAAGAATATAAACTTCTTTTCTAAACATATCTGTACCAGGGTTTTCTACATACATAGCTGTTACTGCTGGAATATGAAGTTCGTCTTGAACAGCTTTAGTAATTGTTCCTGCTGCAACCCCGTAACGTCCTGCATTAAAAGCTGGTCCTGCGATAAATAATTGAGGATCGCATCCTTTAATCATATCAATAAGTTCTACTTGAACTTTTTCTAAATTTTCATTGAAGTAGCTATCTCCACAAACTACTGCCGCTACTACTTCGAATTCTTCTCCCAACTTGCCTTGTAACTGAACACTAATTGGTGGCAATTCAGTTCTTAATTCTGGTGCAATGTGGGCTTTTTCTTCTCCACCTACTCCGGCGAAGAATTGGTTTATATAATGTACTACTCTTATTTTAGACATTTTTATTTCCCCCTATATTGTTATTCAGACAATAAACTACTCTCCACGAATATCTTTCATTTCGCTTGCGATTTCATCTACATCTAATACCATTTCCATCATTCCTACTTGATCTTCATAGATTGCTTCATCTATTTGTGATTTAATTTCTTCTTCTACAATGTGATATACAGCTAGATTAAGTTCTACTCCAGCAAGTGGTCCTGCGAATGTTGGATCTCCTACTGTTACAGTTTCAGCTGCTAGACCAGCAGCTTCGGCTTCTGCAGCACCTAGTAAAACCACAACGTTTTCGTTACCGAATTTTTCGGCAGCTTCTTTAATACGTTTTTGGTTTTCTAAGTCCATAGCCCCTGCAGCCGTTCAGACAAAACACTCAGTAGATGAAAATACTACTTCTAACCCCTCAATTGGTTTTACACATTCTTCGATAGCTAATCCTGGAATCCCATCACGGTCACCAATGATAACTACTTTTTTATTAATAAGATTTACCATTATCTTATTCCTCCTTGTTCAAATCTATAACATTTATTATTTTATTTAATTAGAAAGTTTTTGCACTTAAGTATCCAAATCCTGTTTCGTTAGTAGCTCCTGTAATAGCTTGAATTTCTACTTCGATAGTTCCATCTTCTCTTAATGAATCTTGGTTACCACCAGCAATTACATTTACTACATCGATGTGTCCTATAATTTTATCTAGTTTTGGTAATACTACCACTTGGTTAGCATTTCCACCTGTAACTACAGCATTAGCAGCTACATCAGCGTCAGCTAAACTTTGGCTAGCTCCATCACGTCCTGCATACTCATCTGTTACGATAACAGTTTTAACTTGTTCCGCTTCAATTTTTTTACAGTTCATAATTAAGTCAGTATCTGGATTACCGAATCCTTCTTGAGATACGATTACCGCATCTAAGTTTAAGTAACGGCAAAGTTTTGCAGTCCAGTTAGATGAACGTTCTTTATCCATTAAATAAACATTTTCATTAGTAATTATTACACCTAAGAAGTTAATTTCTTTACCATGTTTTTTGTATAGGTCTTCAATAACTCCATTGTTTAAGTGTACATAAGTTGGGTTTTTATCACATGCTGATACGCAGTTACCACTTACGATAGCGCCATCCATAATTTCTGTTGGATACAGAATAGTTGGTACTATTTGTTTAGCATCAACACCGTATACATAAGTATCGTGTAATAATCCTTGAGTTTGAAGCATGTATACATATCCTACTTTTGGAAGATCAGGATATTCAGCAATTTGTTCTAATAGTGGTTTTGTTTCATACACTTCTACTTCTTCAGGTTCTAATGTACGAGCTAATTCTGCAATATATCTTGCAGCTTTAAATCCGATATAACGAACTGCTTTTTCATGTTCATGTTGCTTAATTCCTTCTTTTGGTTCAGCGATAACGATTAGGTTATTTGTTTTTGAAAATGGAGTGTATTCAGCTCCAACACCAGTCATATCGATAATACCTTCTTGGAATCCTACTATTTTACCAGTAGTTACAACAGCCATACCTTTAAGGGCGATAGTGCGTCCTTCCCCTACAGTATCTACTTTTGAAAGTATACCAGGGAATATTCCACCACGTCCTTCAACTTTTACACGAGGTTCAATTACATCCTTAACCGGAGTAATACGAACACTTTCACCAGGACGAGCAATTTCTAAATCGACAGATTCAATTGCATCATCCTCAAAAACAGCTTTTACAAGCTCTTCTTTATTTACATATAATACATTTGCCTCGATTTTTTTGACTCTGCAGCAAACTGTATATCTTTAATATGAATCTTTCCTAATTCAAGACGCATACCTAATACCTCCCTTTGAGTTAATTTTTAATAATATTTTTTTAATCATAGCTTCAATATTAGGAATAGTTGCATCGTCTTTAGTCACTTCTTCGACTTTGCCACCATCTTTATATATCGCTAATGTTGGTAACCCTAAAACTTTTTGTTTAATAGCAAGTCTTCTTGCTTTTGTTGTATCTAGAGATGTAAATTTAATTTTATCTCCATATGTTTCTGCCAATTTGTGTACATCAGGCATAAGAGCTTTACATGGTTCATAACCTTGGCTCCAGAAGTCTACAAACACATATCCTTCTGCTTCAATACTTCTTGTTCAAAGTTTTCTTTATTAAGTTCTAACATTTTCTTTTTCTCCTTTTGTTATTTTATTTTTAAATTTTATTCAAATTTCTCAGCAATATATTTTTCAGCGCGAATCGCTGCTACAGCTCCATCTGATACTGCAGTAACAACTTGACGGATATCTTTAACACGACAGTCACCAGCTACGAATACACCATCTACATTTGTTCTAGTATCTTCTCCAGCTTTAATGTATCCATCTTCTGTCATTTCAACTTTTCCTTCAAATAGTTTTGTTTGAGGAATGTATCCTATGAAGAAGAATAATCCCATTGTTCCATCTTCTTCGTCAGCTTCAATTACATATTCTTCACCAGTTATTAAATTTTTTTCAATCTAATAGCTTCTAAGATTCCATCTCCGATTGCTTCTGTAACTACAGTATTTCCTAAAATTTCAATTTTTTTGGATTGTTTTTTTAAACTTTTTTCTGCAGTAACTTTTTTCACAACGAACATTTTCTCTACGGTATACAATTGTTACTTTACGAGCAAATTTAGTTAAGAATAAAGCTTCTTCCACAGCACTATTAGCCCCACCAACTACATAAACATCAAGCCCTTCGAAAAAGTCACCATCACAAGTTGCACAGTAAGAAATACCTTTACTTTCTAACTCTTTAATTCCTGGCGCATCTAATTTTTCTTGGAGACAGCTCCTGTTGCAATAATTACTGTTTTAGCAGTATAATCACCACTCACGCATGTAACTACTTTTTCATCTCCCTCAAGTTCAACATTAAGAACTTCATCTTGTTTTATTTCTGCTCCGAAACTCTTAGCTTGTTCAACCATTCTTGCTGTTACACGAGGTCCTGTTGGATCTTCTACAGCTCCAGGATAGTTTTCAATTAAGTGCGTAATCGCAGCTTGTCCCCCATTTTTAGATTTTTCAAGAACCAAGGTACTTAATTTCGCACGTGAAGCATACAAAGCGGCAGATAAACCAGCTGGCCCTGAACCTATAATAATTAGATCATAATGTCTACTCATAATTATTCTCCTTTAGTTATTTTTTATAAAATTCTTTTTATCGCATTTAATATTAAATCATGATCGATGACACTAAAATCATCTTTTACTCTATCAGTCCACTGAGGAACCTCTCTATTATTTCTAAATTTCTTGAATGTTAATATCGATTCTGATATTAAATTAACCGATGAAACATCTAATGCTTCGTAATAAGTACTGATCTGTAGATTGTTTCGTTCGGCTTAACACTTCCATATAAAGGATGTGTTACGACTTCCCAGTTATCATGCACATAATCTCTTACTTTTTTCAAGACATCTAGATAACTTACATCTAAATATTCAACTTCTATATTTTTTTAAAATTTTTCTGTTACAAATTTTTGGATTATTAGTAATTAATTTCATAGTTTATCTCCTAAAAATAAAAAAACAGAAAGAAAGTTAGCTTTCTCCCTGTTGTCCTACTTCAGAGTTCTGTCCTAGTGCAGTCTTTTTTTACCTGAGAATTTCGTCAATATTTGCCAAATATCAACTTGTACCTTCGGTGCCTAACGTCCTCTCCTACACTATTCTTACAGTATATTTCCTTATATTTATATTTTATACTATTTCTCAAATAAATTAAAACGTTTTTCCTAAATGTTATAATAGTATCATTCAAATATATTAGCATATATATTTATCCTATTTTATAATTTTTTTAAATTAAACCTTATTAATGATATATTATTTTTCATTTAATTTGAAAAAAATATTTGTTTTTGAAGTGTTAATTTTATAAATAATTACTCTGACACATTTTTCATTCAAAATATATAGGATTATATAAATTATTGAAAATTTGTAATAAATATGAAAATAATTCAAATGTTTTTTTATACAGCTTTGAAAATTTTCATTGAAAAAAATATTGTCATTTTCGTTATACTTAATTTACTACAAAAGTAAGTAAATTTATTTTTATAAAGGAGGAGTATTATGAATAATACTCAAAAAAAGTTTAATAGCTATTCTTATTTGTTACTTTTTCCTGGGGACTCTTCCCCATATATTTTTAAACTACTAAAAAAAGTATAGGTGCATATGAAGTTTTAGCAATGCGAATTCTATGTTCATTTATTTTTTTATGATTTTTAGTAGTAGGTATTGCTAAAAAAATAAGAAAACTATTTTTGAAGAGATAAAAGAAAATATGGGGGAATAAAAAAAGTTTTTCTCCTGCTTGTTCTAGCTTCATTTTTTTAATAACAGGAAACTGGCTGACATATATAATCGCGGTAAATACTAACCATGTTTTAGAAGCGAGCTTCGGATACTACTTAAATCCTATAGTTACAATTATTTTAGCTGTAGTATTTTTAAAAGAAAAACTGACTCGTACTCAAACTATAGCTTGCCTCTTTGTTGGAGGTTCCTTATTATATTTATTTATATCTTTAGGGATCCCTACCATGGATATCTATCATGCTTGCTTTTACATTTGGACTTTATAGTTTATGTAAAAAGAAAATTGTACTCAGTCCAAAGGCTAGTCTATTAATTGAAACTGCAATAGTTTCTCCAATAGCATTAGTATATATGGGGTATTTATCTTCAAACAATTCAATCACATTCCATACTTTTGGAACTGATACATTAATTTATTCACTACTATCTGGGGTAATTACAGCAGTACCTCTAATGCTATTTGCTAAAGGAGCAACAGCTATACCTCTATACATTCTTGGTATCTTACAATATTTACCACCTACAATGCAATTTTTTATTGGAATTTTTTTGTTTACGGAGAAAAATTAAGTATTCAAAAAAATTAATATCATTCTCTATAATTTGGGTAGCTGTCGCTGTATTTTTGTTACTCAGCAATAATATCGATGAAAAAACAAAATTTAGTTAGTGAAAGTCATAAAAAATAAAAATTTCTAAAATACAAAAAAAGCGAAGTTTGATTTCTCAAACCTCGCTTTTTACTTTTTATTAAATTAAGCTGCTTTTGAAGTACCTTGTTTAATCATAGAGATACCTGTTACGATAACTACACCAATGATTACCCATGTTAATACTGCAAGTGGCATACTCTTAACTAATGTATAAGCAATAGTTACCCCAATAACACCACCGATTGTGATAGCTACAGAACCAATTCTTGAATAGTTACCAGCTTTAATAAATTCTGGTGAACCGATAGCCATAAGTCCCGCACAAGATCCCATCATGATTGGGAATGCTACTAATGGGCTTAGTCCAAGCATATAAACCATAGCCATACATGGTGCATATAAACCTACACCAGCCATCATAAGAGCTCCAAGAATGAAGTTACCTACAACCCCGATAATAAGTTTGATACCTGTTAATCCAACAGCTTCATTACCAGCTCCAAGAGCTTTTAACCAACCAAGTTGACCTGAAGCCATTAAGAATGCTGTTACGATTAAACACACACCCATAACAAGTTGGATTTTTTTCTCTGGAAGTTTGTTTACTATTCTTGCACCTACTAATGCACCTGCAATAGCAGCAGCGATCATTGAGAATAAAGTAATACCTTCTACTTTAACCCCTGTTAAGAATAATACTGCTTCCATAATAACCGGAATTGTATGAGCAACGTTTAGCGTACCTGGAATTTTTTTGTCAGTGTCTAAGAACTTAGTAACTTTGAATAATAATGTTGTTGGTGCAAAGCTTCCGATACCTAAAGTATCGAAGAAGTCAGTTACTAATCCAATAAGGAATCCGACAATTGGGTTTTCTTTACCTAAATCATTTTTATGTTTTACAAGGTCCACCACTAGAGATGCAAGGAAGAATACCCCACCAGCTCCAATAATAATTAATAATACTGTTAATAAATCCATATATTTTCTCTCCTATCCTAATAAGAATCCGTATGTAAGTGAATCGTCTGGATCATAAACATAGTTACTGAATCCTAAGATGTAACCAGAACCTGTAATTTCTGGTATAATAGCATCGAAGTCTGCTAATTTACGTTCTTCAACGATTCTACCTTTGAATAATGTACCTAAAATACTTTCGTAAACAAAAGGTTCACCTGGTTTTAATTCACCTTTTGCATATAATGTAGCCAATTTAGCTGAAGTACCAGTTCCACAAGGTGAACGGTCAATGTTTCCATCACCAAATACTACAACATTTTTGAATGTAGCTTCTGGGTGAGATGGTTTATCATAGATTTCAACTAAGTCTACAGTTTTAATGTGAGCTAATGTTGGGTGTTGGATTTCAATGTTAGCATTGATTGCATCACGAATTTTTAATCCAGCTTCTTTTAATTTAGAAGCATTTTCTGGTTTAACTTCTAAACCAAGTTGATCTGCAGAAATAATACAGAAGAAACTTCCACCAAATGAAATATCAAATTTAATGTGTCCTACTCCTTCTACATCAAGTTCTACATCGTGTTTATATAAGAATGATTCAACGTTTCTGAATGAAACTTCTTTTACTTTAGCTCCATTATCTTTTAATTTAGCAGTTGCATAAATTAATCCAGCAGGTGTTTCTACTACAACTTCTTTTTCAGTAGCACCTTCTTCAACGTCTACCATTCCAGTTTCTACAGCTGCAGTAACTGCTGCGATAGTGTTGTGTCCACACATGTTTAAGTAACCACCAGTATCCATGAATACTAGTCCGAAATCAGCTTCTTCTTTTGTTGGCGGTAATAAGAATGCTCCAAACATATCTTGGTGTCCACGTGGTTCAAACATTACTGATTTTCTTACATCATCAAGGTGTTCGATAAAGTATTGTTTTTTCTCTACCATATCTTTACCAGGAATTTTTGGAATTCCTGCTGTAACTAAACGAGCTGCTTCCCCTGCTGTATGTGTATCTATAACTGAAATCATTTTATTTAGTTTCATAATAACTCACTCCTTAATTTTATTTATTATTATTTGCATCTTGTCTCATTTTTAATTTTAATAATGCTAGTGCTTTTCTAGCATCAGTATAGTCAATATTGTTTTGACAAACTATTTCTGTTTCTACACCTTCTTCAGACTTATTGAAGTCTAAAACGAACTTCGTGTATTGATTTTCTACTACAAATTTATGTTTCCCCATAAATTTTAAACCTACGATAGAAATTCCACGTTCTCCTATTTCAAACATAGTATTAGCATAGTCAACATCACTGTTTCCCCAACCATCTGCTGAAATAATAGCTCCATCTGTTCTCATTGCTTCTAACCATGTTGCAGTTCTCCATCCTACTAGATGTTTCAAACGATTATCCTGCGGTGTTCCCACTACAATTACCCCTTGGAAATCAATATCAGGATCTGTTGCTAATGTATCTAGTAATGGATCTCTAAAGTGGTGTAAACTTGTTTCTTTTGTAGATGGTCCAATACCCATAATAACACCTCTTTCTATACCATTGCTCTTATCGCACCATCGCGATATTCATTAGCTGTAAGTAGCACTGGCATATTATTCATATCTATAATAGAAATCCCTTTATCTATTCCACTTGGTTCTATCGGGAACAATTGATTATCATACATCATCCCTTGTCCTGCAACTTCTTTAACTAAAGCTACTTTAGGTTTTTCCAGGATTTTTTTGGATTATAAAATTCATAAATTTCATCCGCATCACGTCCACTAAGAACTTTCATTACTTCACGTATATTTTGTAAATATACATCTGATAACTCAAATATAGAAAAGGCTAAAGCTCTATCAAAATCTACTTCTGGTTTAATAATAACATCAATATGTATTAAATAATCACTATCTGAAGGTGAGCCTGCTTTATTTAATACAAGTTGCTCTTGTAAAATACCTTCAGATGAACCAAATTCATGCATTTGTTTCCCTTCAGTATTTGCCCCTGTTAAAAGCATGTATACTCCTGTTAAAGTATGTGTTATACCTTCACCAAGTCTTCCCAAAACTTTTGTAGATATCGGAACTACGTCCATTATAGTATTTACATAAAAATTATGTTCATGAGGCTTAATTATCTTAACCTCTACACTTTCAAATATGTTTTTATCATATTCAATTTCAGTCGGAATAATAAGTTCATTATTTTCAATTTTAACTTTTCTTCCTAAAGCAACATTTTTCATATGAAATGCTTTTATTTGCAGTCTCTCTTTTGTCATAACTATCAATCCCTTACTATTTTTATTTACTGTAATAATACAGCTTGTAAGTTGTTTACTAGTACAGATATTTTGCTAAAAAAGAAGAGGGACACCCGTCCCTCTTCTGATATTTCTCCTACACGTGAGCAATATACTCAAATGGAAGAGGAACTATTTTACCTGAACTTGGTATTTTAATTAGTTGCTCTAATGTTGCTTTTAGAATTTGTGTTTGTTGCTCAACATTGTTTGGTTCCCCAGCGTTAGCACCCATTGGTACAAGTGGTGCAACAGCTCTAGGAGTACCATTTTGACGCACTACTGGAGGTAGTGCTGCTATTAAGATTGTTGGAATACCTGCTTCCTCAATTGCTCTCTGCACGATCACGGCAGTTCTGTGGCAAGTACCTCAACCAGCAGTTAAAATAACTGCATCAACATTTTCTTCTTTTAATTTCGCAGCGATTGCTGGTCCTGTAGAGTTTGTGAAAGCCTCTTGGTCTCCACCACCACCCATGAAACCATAGTGGAATTCTGCTACGCTACCAATGTAACCTTCTTTAGCAAGTTCGTGTAATCTGTCGATTGGGAACATACAGTTGATGTCTTTGTTAGCATCAGCATTATCATATCCACCGTGTGATACCATAAGATCTGTACTGTGTGCAGTATCTGGGATTTCTCGGAATGTAGTATCCCCTGCTAAGTTAAATCTTTTATCTGTTTTTAAGTGAACTCCTGCTGCTGTAGCTAATGCTACTTTCATATCTTTTAACTCTTTAGTTACTGGAGCCCAAACTGGTTTTGGTGTAATAGGTACAAAAATTTCTGATTGTAGACCTTCAAATATCGTTAATGACATTCTAATTTCTCCTTCCTACTATTCTTCATTTAGTCTGTTTTTTACTTCTTCTTGTAATTTTTTTGTATTTAATATTGCATTTACATAATGTTCGTCAGGTTCTTCGCTTATAACTTCTGGATAACTTAGTAAAAATGCTACCTCTTGGCCAATTTTTACTGGATAATCAGAAATTAACATTCTCATAGGAATTTTAAATTGCCCTAAGCGTCCTTTAATGTCTATCGTAACGCTAGCATCGTTATGATCAACAATTACCCCTTCGAACACTCTTTCTGTAGATGCATATTTTTAATTTTTTCAATCATAACTTACTTCCTATCCTCTTTAAAAAAATTAATCTTCTTTTTTTCGTAGATTTCTTGACGTTTTTTTAGATTTTTGGTAATACTTGTTCGTTATCAAGTAATTCTACTTTTTTTGTCCTGTAGTTTTTTTCAATAACTTCTACGTTATTTAATTTAACGTTAGGATTCCATTTTTCTTTCAGCTTTTTTTAATTGTTCCGCCACCCATTTGTGTTTTTAAGCATTGCTAAAAGCGCGGATAGCATCTTCTTTACATAATGTATTGTTTGAAAGAATTTCGTTTTTCAATACCTTGTTTAGATTTGTTGTTATCAACCATAGCTGTCATGTATTCGTTACCTACTACAAGAGCACCTTGTACTGCTGAGTAAGTCATACCAACTACTGATACTCCACGTTTACCGATTTCTTCAATGTGAGATGCGAAGTCGATGTGGTTGTTACCAAATCCTTCAGTTGTTACGATAGCACCATCGATGTCCATTGCTTCGATAGTCATACCTACACGTTTAGATACATAGAATTTTTCTGAGTTAGCTTGAGGTGATCCAACTAATAATACCCCTACTAAGTCAATTTCTTCGTCAGCCATTGCTTCAAGTACTAATGGTTCACGGTAGTAGTGACGAGAAGTTTCTTTAGAAGCTGGTCCGATACATGTTAATGCGTGGATACCACCGTCTAAGATTTCTGTTGGTGCAAGCATTACTGGTAAGTTACCAAGGTCAACGTTTGGTTTAGCACCAAGTGTTCCTACTGGTTCTACTGGTAAGATTAAGTTATCGTGCATAGCACCTTGTCCCATGATTTCTTTAACGATTAATACTTTTTTGTTTCCTGGGTGACGATATTGTTCGATATTGATGTTTCCTACTACTAGGCTTTCATCGTCTAATTCTTTAAGAGCTTTACGAATTTCTTCTGTAATGTGGTCGAATGCTTTGTGAGCTGCTAATGGTCCTGGACGTTCCATGTTAGCTCCTGCTTTGATTGTAACTTGACCTTTAATGAAGATTTCACCTTTATCTGGAGCTCCTGGACGACCCCACATAATGTTACGTTCTAATTCACCTTCAGAAGAACCGAATTCCCCGATTTGAACTCCGTTAGCATCAGTTCCTGTAAGAACCATTACTACTCCTTTAAGTTCACGAGTAATACCGTGACCAAGGTCTCCTTCTTCTTTAACAGCGATTGGTTGAACGTCCATAATTGTTTCACTGTAAGTGTCATATTTATCAGGAGTGATAATTTCTAATTTAACACTTTCTACTAAAGCTTCTGATTCAGCTGCTTCTTTACATAAGTCTTCTGCTGTTCTTAAAACTAAAGTAGTACCTTTAATTTCTGTTTTTTCACCAAATTCTACTTTATCGATTTTGTAGTGTTTAGTGTGTAGAGAACGGATGAATTTAGGTTCTCCTACGTGTTTTTCTTCCACTTTAGCTGCTACTGCTTCTACTTTAGCTGCTTCAACAGCTTTAGCTTCCACTGCTTGAACTGGAGCTTGTGCTACTGGAGCTGCTTGTCCACCGATAGCTGCTAATGGGATTTCAAGGTTGATGTTTTCACCTTTTCCGATTTGAAGTTTTAATACTCCCGCTGGAGTTTGTGTTTGAGCTACCGGCGTAACCGGGCGACTGGCGCAGACTGGTGCGCTAACTTCAGCTACTGGAGCTTCTACTACTTCTTCTTTTTCTTCTACTTTTTCTTCTCCACCTTGTACGGCATCAATGATACCTGGTGTAATAGGTATTAGAGCGTCTGTTGTTTTTAATAATTTAGCTCCTAATACTTGTCCGATTGTTAATGCATCATCTGGGAATGATAGTAAACCTGAATCCACTAAATCATCGAATAATCCTGGATCTTCTAAGTTTTCTGGACTAATTACGATACCTTCCTCAGCTCTGCAACAAAATACCGCTTTATCATTTTAAGTGCTCTTTTGCAGTTTCTACTGTAATTGACATTACTTCTAACCTCCAACTAATTATTTATTATTATGTAATTCTAAGCTTTTATAGCTTCTGTATAAATGATGGTCAGTGGCACGAAGTACATGATCGGTACTATGATAAACTTTTACTCCTAACCTAGGAGCTACACCTGTCACGGTGTTAGTTCAATCCTGACAAGTACCAGTAATGACTGCTTTCGCACCATCTTTTTTCATCTTCAATACTTTTTCCGCTTGTCCTGGGCAAATACCAGGTAATTCACAACGTAATCTTCCATTTTTATCTGGTTTCATACGTTTACACATCTGAACAGATACAACTTCTGCACCCATTCCATCAGCTATTTGTCTCAAGCGTTCTTCTTGTGCTCCACATTCACAAATAAGTATTCCTACTTTTTCTTTTTCTTGTGGATATGGCATTGCTACAAGTAAACCACCTGTTGTTTTGTTGATTGGCTCTGTTTCTAATGCGGGACGTCCTGTAAACGGTCCACCACGCACTATTTCTCCGTGTGGATGAATATAACCACCGGCTTTTTCTATAAATACGCTTATTGGTAATCCAATTGGGACGTCTAAGAAAACGCCTGGACTTTGGACACGACCACCAACAGTAATATCTTTATCAATCAGTGGTTTATCTTCTTCAATTGCTTCTACTATACGTTTAATAGTTTCCACATTCGAAATAATTGCATTTGCTTCTAGTGGCAATTGCCCTGGTTTTAAGACTACACCAAGTGTTTCTCTTACGATAACTCGTTCATCACCAGCAGGATACATATTAGGCAAAATTTTAATACTAATATTAGGCTCATTTTTACAAGCTTTACCTAATGCTAGCATTGCTTTACGATATTTTTGTTTTTAATAGCAATGTATCCTTCTTTTCGCACCAGTTAATTCAACTATGTATTTTCAAACCTCTTACTAAAACTTCTGGATTTTCTTCCATGAATTTTACGTTATGACCTAAGATAGGTTCACATTCCGCTGCATTCGCAATAACGTATCCACCAGGGATTTGTGCAGACAATTTAATTCCAGTTGGGAATCCTGCCCCACCAACTCCAACGATACCAGCATCTTTAATTTTTTGAAGTTTATCATCAGTTTTCTCTAATCTAACATAATCATCAGTTTGTTCTTTTATCCAATTTAACGATTATTTCCATATCATTAATTTCTTCTACAACACCTGATAAACTAGTGTGAATATTTGCTCCTAACCCATTGGGGGTTGCTACTAGTTGACCACGTTTAACATGATCGCCTACATTTACAATTGGTTGACAAGGACCACCGACGTGTTGTTTAAGTGGAATATTGATTTTTTCAACATTAAACTCTAACATTACTTTTTCCTCCTTTCTTTCAAAAATTTGTTTTACAAGCAGTAGTTCCAAACTTCTACTACATTTTATTGTATAACAGCATACAACTTTTTGTAAAGGTTTATTTTTATTAAAAAAACAATATATATTTAAATTTTTTTATATAAATATTACGTTTTTCCATACAGAATGTTAGTAAGAAAAGGATTTTTCATTCTAATTTTTTTAAAAATTTTTTTATTTAGTCAATTTTTATCTAATTGAAATATATTATCAATTTACATAATCTTATATTTCAATAATATGTATACATTTACAATAGTGGCAAATATTAATTTTATACTAACTAACGTATATACTTATATATTTCATTTTTACTCTTTTTGTGTATCCCTGTATTTTAAAGAAAGCTTTCTACAACCTCTATATTTAACATACTTTAAAATAATATAAGTTCTCCTACTATATAATACTTAAAAAGTACTAACTGTATTACAAAAAGATGACCATACAAGTTTATATAAAAAACTATAATATTAAAATTCTCTCCTTTTTACTAAGCTACTTTAAAAAAGAACTTATCCATAAGTGTATACGGATAAGTTCTTTTATAATATTTTCCAAGATTTATATTTTGTCTTCTCTAACAAATTATCATCATTCATTATTTCCTGTTTCAATTTCAAAAGAAGTGGTGATGCATTAGTAATATTTAATTCACTTATATCCATCCAATAAATACCGGCAGAATCATTTTTCTCATTACCTAAAAATGGTTGTATCTCTTTTGACCGATAAGTTTCTATCTCTACATCATAAAAGACCATCATATGATGGGAGTGACTCAAAAATCATGATTTCGAAGAAATCAATTTTATCGAGTCACCGCCGCAAAGTTTATTAGATATCTAAAAAGCTTTCACAAAGCGAATTTAGATATCAATAAACCACTGCGTCTATGAGTTCTCATATGAACTTTGTTAAGTTTTAGATCTTTTGGGTAAGCTTCTTCCTCTTCTACAAATACATCATAAACTCTACAATTGTTGTAAGAGTTTACTAAATATCCCTGTTTCTTCTAAATATTCCCTAACCAGTGTTTCAGTAAATCCCTCCTTATGTTTTTGACTACCTCCTGGTAAGTCATATCTATTCTTATAAGGTCCTTTTGTTTTTTTTATACTTAAGACTCTATTGTCTTTTAAACACACACCATAGATACCTAAATAATCAATAACCATATTATCTCCTGAAATATAATAAAATGATGCAAACTTTGTTTAAATCTGCATCATTTCTTGTTTATTATTCTAATTCTGCTAATTTTTGTTTTAGATAAGGTACTAACTCATCTTTAAGATCACTCTTAAGGGCAAAGTCAATTGTTGTCTTAACAAATCCAATTGTTTCCCCTACATCATAACGTTTACCTTGGAAATCATACGCATAAACATTTTCTTCTTCATTTAACATTTGGATAGCATCAGTTAACTGAACCTCTCCACCAACACCTACTTGTTTCTTAGCTAAGTGTTTGAAAATCCCTGGGTTAAGAACATATCTTCCCATAATCGCTTGGTTAGATGGTGCTGTTCCTGGGGCTGGTTTTTCTACAAACGTCTCAACTTCGTATAAATGACCATCTTGTCCTTTAGGCGCAATAACACCATATCTATGTGTTTGATCTTCTGGTACAGTTTGTACTCCGATTACAGAACATCCAGTTTCTTCAGCTTTATCAATAAGTTGTTTAATTGCTGGATATTCATCGTTAATTACTACGTCATCTCCAAGTAATACAGCAAATGGTTCATCTCCAATAAAAGCTACGTGCGGTTAAAATCGCGTCCCCTAGTCCTGCCATTTCTTTTTTTGACGTACGTAGTGAATGTTAGCAAGTTGCGTTGGGTACTTAACTTTTTCTAACATTGCTAATTTACCTTTGTTTTTCTAACTCAACTTCTAATTCAACATTTCTATCGAAAGTGGTCTTCAATAGCTCTTTTTTTGTTTTACCAGTTACAATAATTATATCTTCAATTCCAGCTTTTTACCGCTTCTTCCACTATGTATTGAATAGTAGGAGTATCGATAATAGGCAACATTTCTTTTGGTAATGCTTTTAGTTGCAGGAAGGAATCGTGTACCCATATCCTGCTGCTGGAATAATCGCTTTTTCTAACTTTCTTCATGTATTCACCTATATTCTTTTCTTAAAATTTTTACAAACTAATAATAACATATTTTTATTGTTTTTGGCAAAATTTTTTTCTTTATTTTTCAAACTATATACATAACATTTTTTTATTTTCAGTCTCCTTCAATATCACTAATTTAAAACATTGATATTATGTTAATTTCAAAATATACAAAATTAAAATAACGTTACCTTTCGAACATTTTACAAACAATCATTTAATAGGGACTTGGAATAAACATTCTATTCCAAGTTCTAATTACTTTTATCTTGTGTTTCAAGGCTTGCACCACTACACTTGTTGTATTTTTCTTTACCATTTCTATAATAGGTCACTGTAACAGTATCTCCTATTTTTTTGATTTTTTTCAAATAAATATTTTCTTACTGCAGCAACATCTTTAACATCTTCACCATTTAACTTTTGTGATAATATCATATTTTTTTCTATTCCTGCTTGTGCATGCTGGAGTACCATTTTCAACGTATCGAACGACTACACCCTTGTTTCCCTTCAAAATTTCAACTGTGATTTTAATGTATCTCTATCAACTGTATTTACTGATACTAACTGAACGCCTAAGGCTGGACGAATTACTTTACCAGATTGTTTCCAGCTGCTCAGTAATTAATTTCACCTCATTAGACGGTATTCCAAATCCTATACCTTCGGCACTTACGTTCGCTGTCGCTTTTGCTATTTTTGATTCATTAATTCCGATAAGTTTACCTTCATTATTAATCAGCGCTCCACCAGAGTTACCTGGGTTTATAGCCGCATCAGTCTGAATTACTGTTTGGTTCCAGTCATTTTTACCATCACCATCAACATCCATAGGAATTTGTCTATTTACAGCAGATACTATGCCTTTTGTTACAGTATTTGATAAGTTAACATCAAGAGGAGATCCGATAGCAAATGCTGTTTCTCCTACTGCAATTTTATCACTATCAGCAAAGTCCATTGTAGTCGTCACATTATCTCCACTAATTTTCAATACTGCTAAATCTGTCCATACATCAGTTCCAACAACTTCTGCATTAACATTAGTTCCATCACTTAAAATTACCGATAGTTTTTTAGCTCCATTTACCACGTGATTGTTAGTTACAACATAAGCAGTGTTTCCTGATTTTTTATAAATAACACCACTTCCACTAGATGCTGGTTTTAATTCACTAGAATTACTAGAATCACTAGAATCACTAGAATCACTAGAATCACTTCCAGATCTTCTTGAATTTCCTCCTAAAATTGACTCAAGATTATTGTTGGAGTTACTTTGATAGTTTACGATTGAAACTACAGCATCTTTAGCTTTAGAAATTGCATTTACCGTAATTTGTTGATTATCTTTATCTTCTTTCGTAGCAGTTACCGAAGAGTTCAGTGCTTTTCCAGTTCCCATTACAGCTTGTGCTCCAAAAACACTAGTAGCCCCAAGAGCAAACGCAGCAAAGACAGTTAAGAATAATTTTCCGTAATTATTCTTTTGCGATGCAGCTACCTGCTCATTATTCATTCCCTTGCAAAATTTTCAAAAATTATTATATTGAGAATTATCAACATTATCATAATTTTTGATAACCTTGATAATTATCCTGTTCATTATAATTTTTCTTGATTATTAAAATCTTGTAAATTTCTATTATTTTTGGTTGTTATTTCTATTTTTCCATAAAAATCCTCCTTTTTGATTTTTTTATTCAATCATTAAAAAAATCTTTAAAATTAATTTTTTACATTTTCATCATATCAAACATCAACTTAAACTGAGTTTAAAGAAAACTTTAAATGTAATTAATATTTTTACACCTACCATTTCCTCTCAGTCTTATAATTACATATCAAATATTATAAAAACTTTATAAGTTAGAGATCTATTACTATTACAAAATTTAGATTTTCATATGATAAAGATTTATCTAAAAATTAAAATCTTCTCACATAGTTCCTTGTTTATAATTTATCTTAATGTTATAATTCTATATATAAATTATATGAAAAAAATAAGAAGGATGCAACATTTGTTGCTTGATAAAGAGAACTATATGAAAACACAAAGATATATTACATTAGCTAGCATACTTATGCTAATCTTCACATTCCTATATACATTTAATATAAACTTTGATCTTAGATAAACAACTAAATCTTGCTAACTTAGCAATTACTTTGATTGTTTTTAATTTTTATGGGTATTATCTGGTTATATATTATTAATTAAAGATATTTTTACAATCACAGAAAAAGAACGAAATGGAATCACCTTAATCTTGGTATTATTAGCGATTATATTCTTCTACTATAATCCATTCCCTAATCCAGAAAGCTTTTTTTATCACTATACCTAGAGTTGCATATTTTATTCTAACAATAATAATATTTTTTTCCTACTTATTATTGCTTTTTTTGGAAAGAAAATCTTACACCTCTAATATCAGCTATCTTTATTCCATTTAGTGTTCAAAAGCTACTTAGTAAATATTAAAGGAATTACACAATACACAAGCTATACTCTTTACGTAATAATTTTCTTTATAGCTATAGCTTACACATTAAATTACTTTAGAGGAAAATAAAATTAGAGTTGCAAATTTAGTACACAAAAATAAATTCATTAAATACAAAACAAAAAAATCTTCAAACATACAAGTCAAAATATGTTTGAAGATTATTTTTATACTAATACTATATTTTTTTACAAATATCCGCAAAGAAACTTTGAACATCGCCTGCTTTTAACATAGCTTCTTGTTCTTCATCTACAATATAGTTCTCACTAGCTTCCATAACCGCAAGAAGTCGTTTGAATGTATCAGCGAACAATGCTTCATCCTCATTTAATAAATAATTAAAGTTTTGTTCAGCAAAAAATGGAACGAACACCTCTCTAAAGGCACCTTGACGTATTCTACCAATAAGTTTTTCTCCACTAGCAGTAACGAATAAATCACCTTGTTTCTCTACAAATTCCTTCGCCTTTTATATGACTAGAAAAAAATTTGGAATCCTTCCGCCTCTTTATACTCTCTAAAAAAACTGGAATTTTTAATCCTTGTTCTTCATAAAGAGCCTTATCTATTATTACGAAAACCTCTTCTAAATCCCAAAATTCTTTTGCTATATAATAAAATGCTACACGCCATCTACTATCACTTTTTCGGCAATCTCTTAAATGTAGCTATTTGTTCAACTAATTTAATATCTTTTTTTCCAATATTGTTTCCTCTATTCTATATGAATTTAATCTATTTGAATTATTGTTCCGATACGTTTTTGGAGTAGCATTGTCTAATCTATATGAGAAGAATCTATCATTATCTCTAACCGTACAGAAATCAATAATTTTTAATGTTATCTTCTAGTATACCACATTTTTCTCAACAATTCTTTATTCAATTTCCATAAATCTAAATAATATTTACCATCATTTTTCTTTATAATAATTCGGCACTTCTAAAAGCAGCGAATTTCTCTATAAGATCATAAGAAACTTCATAGTTATCAACACTAACCGACGGCCCTATAATAGTCTTAATATTTTCTACTTTACAATTATATTTATCCGTCATGATATTTACCATTTCCCCGGCAATATTTCCATATGTTCCTCGCCATCCTGCATGAGCTAAAGCAGCAACACTTTTCTTTTTATCATAGAAAACAACAGGTACACAGTCAGCAGTGAAAATCAATAATGGTGTCGCAGCCAAATTAGTAATTAGACCATCAGCCTCCTTCCCATTGTCAGTAATATCAGAATCCGATTCAACAATACGCACATCCGCTCCGTGAACTTGTGTGTTAAAGACTATATTATTATGATTAAATCCATATTCATCAGAGAATCTTTTTCATATCCTCACTATTTTTCGCATCAACCTTTCTATTAGTGAATGCAATTTTTATATTATCATCATTAACTAAATATCCATCATCAATTTCTCGCATAGTATCCTCCTTTTTAAATATTCTTTATACATACATTATTTCAAAATCAGACTAGACTTATTTTTAGTTTTTTTCAATTCCTGTAATGCTTTTTTTGATTATTTTTTTATTAAAATATTTTGTTGCTCTATTGCAATTTCATTTAATTTTTGTAATCTAATTTTCAGACGATATCCCTGATTTTTAACATATCGGCATTTAATATTTGTAAATTATTCATTATCATTAACTGCTCAATAGTAGAGTTATCTCTTAAATTCCCTTCTTTTTCAGGATATTTGTTTTTAAATTCTTTTGCAGTCATTCCGTATAACGCCATATTTAAAATATCAGCTTCGCTTGCATACTTATGTCTTATTTGTGTAGTAGTAAGTGTAGGTGTAATTAAGTTATTTTTTTATTGCATCTGTATGAATAGTATAGTTTAATTTTGAAATATATCTATTAGTTTGCCATTCTAATTTATTTTTCATATGATTCTTCCTGTTTTTAATCTTTGATAATCTTGGATAATATATAATTTAAACTTTGGAGAAATCCAAGAAGCGAATTCAAACGCAATGTCCGAGTGCGCGTAAGTCCCTCCATATCTACCTGCTGTTGACTTAATTCCCACTGCATTTGTTGTTTCTATCCATTTTTGAGGAGTTAAAAACAAAACTATTAGACCCTCGCTTCATTTTTTTAACCGTATCGAATTCGACACGGTTAAAATTGCTATTATTCATTTGTTCCCCAAACCCCCAAAAAAACTCTATTGTTGATTTATTTCTTAGCTAATTTTTGTATGATATATCTTGGATTTTTCCGAGTCTTTATATTTTGCAATGTCAGTTAAAGCTGATATAATCAGTATCTGAAGTTAGTAATGCTATTTCATTACCATTAGCTTTTAATTTTTTTACCATTTTATAGACCCTTCCTTTATATTTAATTATACCTTTCTAATATTTAATATTTTTTTCTTATCGGATGAAGCTTACAATATAATTATACTCTCCTATTTTCCGTTTTTTAAAATCAATTCTTCTCTCAACTAATTATACTATATCCATTTTAAAATTTAAATAAATAGCAGTCCATATCCCACTAGCTAAACTTCGATTCTACCAAACTAAATAGGAATCTGAAAAATATCTACCTTTCAGACTCCTACTTAACATTTATCTTATTCTTCTACTAAATCTAAGTAAACTTTTTTACTAAATGTCGTTGAATTTAGCACAGTACGGATTGCGTTAATCACTGTACCTTTTTTCCCTATTATACGCCCACAATCTTCTGGGTGTACTGTTAAAATGTAGTGTTCTCGTGCATTTTTAACGAACTTTTCGATTTTGATTTCATCTTTATGCTCAACAATTTCACTAACAATACTATAAATTAATTCTTCCATGTGTCTCTCCTTATTTAGCAACAATATTAACTAATCTTCCAGGAACTACGATTACTTTCATAACTTGTTTTCCTTCGATTAACTCTTTTACTTCTTCATTAGCTAGAACGATTTGCTCTAATTCAGCTGGTGTTAAGTCTTTCTTAACGTCTAATTTTGCCTTAACTTTACCCATAAGTTGAACTACGATTTCTACAGTATCGCTTACAAGTTTGCTTTCATCAAATGTTGGCCATGGTACGTATGAGATAGACTCAGTGTTGCCATAAACTTCCCACATTTCATCAGCAAGGTGAGGTGCAAATGGAGCAAGAAGTTGGATAAATCCTAAAGCATATTTACGAGGGATATATTCAGCTTTGTAACAGTCATTTACAAATACCATAAGTTGAGAAATAGCTGTATTAAATCCTAGAATTTCGATATCTTCAGATACTTTCTTAACAGTGTAGTTATAGCTTACTTCTAATTCTGCATTATCTTTGTCTTGAACTTTGTCATTTACTTTTCCAGTTTCTTCATCAACGAATAGACGGTATACTCTATCTAAGAAACGACGTGATCCATCAAGTCCATTTTCACTCCACGCGATAGACGCATCTAATGGCCCCATGAACATTTCATAAACACGTAATGTATCAGCGCCGTGAGATACGATAATATCATCAGGGTTAACTACATTACCTTTAGATTTAGACATTTTTTCCGGACGACCATCTTTACCTTCAGCAAGAATCATACCTTGGTTGAATAGTTTTTGGAATGGCTCACGACTTGGTACTAAACCTAAATCGTAAAGCACTTTGTGCCAGAAACGAGCATATAGTAAGTGAAGTACCGCATGCTCTGCTCCACCGATATAAACATCTACAGGTAACCAGTATTTTAATTTCTCTGGATCAGCAAACATTTCATCATTGTGTGGATCGATGTAACGTAAGTAATACCAACAAGAACCAGCCCATTGAGGCATTGTGTTAGTTTCACGTTTACCTTTTTTACCAGTCTCAGGGTCTACTACATTTAACCACTCTTCTATATTAGCAAGTGGAGATTCTCCAGTTCCTGATGGTTTGATGTTGTCAGTTTCTGGAAGTAATAGTGGAAGTTCACTATCAGGTACAGTAGTCATAGTACCATCTTCCCAATGAATAATTGGAATTGGTTCTCCCCAGTAACGTTGTCTTGAGAATAACCAGTCACGTAGTTTGTATGTAACTTTACTACGTCCAACTTCATTTTCTTCTAAGAATTCAATAACTTTTGCAATAGCTTCTTCGTTGTTTAATCCATTGATAAGTCAGAGTTGATATGTTTACCATCACCAAAGAACGGTACCACAACTTCTCCATTATCTTCAACAACAGCCGTGATTGGCAAGTTAAACTTAGTAGCAAACTCATAGTCACGCTCATCGTGCGCAGGAACAGCCATAACAGCCCCAGTTCCGTAGCTTGCAAGAACGTAGTCCGCAATCCAAAGCTCTACTTTTTCACCATTTACAGGGTTAATCGCATAAGCCCCAGTAAATACACCTGTTTTATCTTTATTAAGATCTGTTCTTTCAAGGTCAGACTTACGTTTAACGATGTCAAGATACTCTTCAACAGCAACTCTTTGTCCTTCAGTAACGATTTCTTCAACAAGTTTGTGTTCAGGTGCAAGTACACAGTAAGATACACCAAATACAGTATCAGCACGCGTAGTAAATACTGTGAACTCTTTATCAGTTCCTTCAATTTTGAAGTCAATCTCAGCACCAACAGATTTTCCAATCCAGTTACGTTGCATAGCTTTAAGACTTTCCGGCCAATCAAGAATATCTAAATCATCTATAAGTTGCTCTGCATACTCAGTGATTTTAAGTACCCATTGGCGCATTGGACGACGCTCTACAGGGTGTCCTCCACGCTCAGATTTACCATCGATAACTTCTTCATTAGAAAGAACTGTTCCTAATGCGGGACACCAGTTTACAGGCACTTCATCAACATAAGCAAGTCCTTTTTCATAAAGTTTTTTAAAAATCCATTGAGTCCATTTGTAATACTTAGGATCTGTTGTATTTACTTCACGATCCCAATCATAAGAAAATCCTAATTCTTTAATTTGACGACGGAACGTATCAATGTTAGTTTTTGTAAAATCTCTTGGGTCATGCCCTGTATCTAAAGCATATTGCTCTGCTGGCAAACCAAACGCATCCCATCCCATTGGGTGAAGTACATTATATCCATTTGCTCTTTTATATCTACTTAAGATATCAGTAGCTGTATACCCTTCTGGATGACCTACGTGAAGACCAGCCCCTGATGGATAAGGAAACATATCTAACGCATAAAATTTCTCTTTACTGTGATCATCTGACGTCTTAAATGTCTTATTTTCTTCCCAATATTTTTGCCATTTTTTTCAATAACTCTGTGGTTATATACCATAATTTAAGCCCACTCCTTCGCTTTCAAGTTCTTTAACTTATAGTATACCAATTTTAAAGACTTTTAGCAACAACTGTTATAATTTAATATGAATTTATTGATATAATTTAACACATAAAAATGAGGATACCTCATAAAAAACGATTTTTACAAATCAAAATTTTTGAGATACCCTCATTATAATATTTTTATACTTTATTAAATAATAGCATTAAACTTATTTATAGTATTCTACAATTCCATCTACAATGCCATCAGCAAGTTTTTCTTGATACTCATTAGTCTTAATTTTATTTGCTTCCTCTTGATTGTCTATGAATCCTAATTCAACTAAGATTGATGGAATAGATGTTTCTCGAAGTACTGCAAATGTTTCTCTTTTTACACCTCTATCGTATGCTCCTGTTTTACTTACTAGACTTTGTTGTATTTTCTGTGCTAATTTTCTACTCTTTTCTAGTCTTTCTGGGTCATTATGTTTGTCCTTATTTATAGCAGGAGTATACTCTGGGCGAGCCTTATAATAATAAGTTTCTATACCATAAGAAGCTCCTCTACCTCCAGCATTAAAATGAATACTTAAAAACATATCCGCATTAGATTTATTTGCTTGATCAGCACGACTTACTAAACCTACATCTTTATCAGTATTTCTACTTGTTAGTACTGAATAACCTAAAGAAGCAAGACGGCTACTCACTTTATTATATACACTAAGGGTTAAATCTTTTTCTCTTAAACCATTACTAACCGCACCTGAATCACTTCCACCGTGTCCAGGATCTAAGAAAATAGCACGTTTTGTGTTTTTGTTCTCTTCTTTCGCGACGACATATTTGCCATTTACAAAGTGATGGGCTCCAGCGTTGTCTTTTCCATATCCTGTAAATTTCTTACCGTTTTGGAAGAAGAACCAATCTGTTCCATCGTCATACCACCAGTTTGCATATTTCCCATTTACAAAGTAATGTGTTCCAGCGTTATCTTTTCCATATCCTGTTAATTTCTTACCGTTTTGGAAGAAAAACCAATCTGTTCTATCGTCATACCACCAGTTTGCATATTTCCCATTTACAAAATAATGTGTTCCAGCGTTATCTTTTCCATATCCTGTTAATTTCTTACCGTTTTTGGAAGAAGAACCAATCTGTTCCATCGTCATACCACCAGTTTGCATATTTCCCATTTACAAAGTAATGTGTTCCAGCGTTATCTTTTCCATATCCTGTTAATTTCTTACCGTTTTTGGAAAAAAATACCAATTCGTTCCGTCATCATACCACCAGTTTGCATATTTCCCATTTAAAAAATAATGTGTTCCAGCGTTATCCTTTCCATATCCTGTTAATTTCTTACCGTTTTGGAAGAAGAACCAATCTGTTCCATCGTCATACCACCAGTTTGCATATTTCCCATTTACAAAGTAATGTGTTCCGGCGTTATCTTTTCCATATCCTGTTAATTTCTTGCCGTTTTGGAAAAAATACCAATTCGTTCCATCATCATACCACCAGTTTGCTGGTTTAGCATCTACATAGTATACTCCATTCGCATACGCTCTTGTCGGTACTTTATTTTCTACCGAGATTTCTTTTCCATCCCTATACTCTTTATTTCCTATTTTCCCGTTCGCATACTTCCCATTTACAAAAGTAATGTGTTCCAGCGTTGTCTTTTCCATATCCTGTTAATTTCTTACCGTTTTGGAAAAAATACCAATCTTCCCCATCACTATACCACCAGTTCGCTGGTTTGTTATTGTCATAGAATATAGATTCTCTATACTCTGCATTAACATCATGACTTACTACAGCATTCACCGCAATCGGTGTAGCTAATACTGTTAGTAAACTTAATCCTAATTTTTAATTTATTTTTTTCTCATAAAATATTCCTTTAACTCCTATTCTAAAAAAATAAATATATTCCATATTATTGTATTATATTTTTTAACTATTTTTTTCAAAGAAATATAGTAAATGTAACAGATTTTTAATATTACCGTAAATTCCCCAAAGTAAAAGCTTCCTGTTTTTTGAATGGAAGCTACCTTGGGAATATTTTTATTATTATTTTACTTTTTCCCAAGGTAACTTTCACTTTAATTTCTTACCAGTATCTACTTTGAGAATTTACCATTTTTAATATTAATCTCATATTTATTGACACTTACTCTTACTTTTTATAAAAATTATAGGAAGGACTCGCTTTGCGAGAGGATTACACTATGACTAAAAAAATACTTGTTACAGGAGGAGCTGGATTTATCGGGTCTCACACTTGTATAGAATTATTAAACAATGGAAATGAAGTAGTTGTCGTTGATAACTTATATAACGCCAACAAAAAGAGTTTAGAAGTAGTTGAACGAGTTACTGGTAAAAAGGTAACATTTTATGAAGTTGATGTTCGAGATGAAGATAAATTAGACGAATTATTTGAAAAAGAAGGAAATATTTATGGAGTTATTCACTACGCTGGATTAAAAGCAGTTGGTGAATCTTGTGAAATCCCATTAGCATATTATGATAATAATATAGCTGGAACTATTACTTTGTTCCGTGTTATGGAAAAACACAATTGTAAAAATATAATTTTCAGTTCATCAGCTACAGTTTATGGAAATCCTCATACATTACCAATTAAAGAAGATTTCCCATTATCTGTAACTAACCCATACGGACGTACTAAATTAATAACTGAAGACATTTTAAAAGATGTTTATAAAGCAGACAACGAATGGAATATTGTTCTCCTTCGTTACTTTAATCCAATCGGAGCACATGAATGTGGAGATATCGGTGAAGATCCAAAAGGAGTACCAAACAACCTAATTCCTTATATTATGCAAGTAGCTGTAGGTAAACTAGAAAAAGGTCAAGTTTTTGGTAATGATTTTGATACTCATGACGGTACTGGAGTACGTGACTACATCCACGTAGTAGATTTGGCTTGAGGTCACGTTTCTGCTCTTAAGAAATTGGAAAAAGGTAGTGGCTTAACTATTTATAACTTAGGAACAGGAATTGGTTATTCTGTATTAGATATTATTAAAAGTGCATCAGCTGCTGTTGGACGCGACTTGCCTTACGTTATTGCACCACGTCGTGCTGGAGATATCGCTGCATGTTACGCTGATGCTACAAAAGCAAAAGAAGAACTTGGGTGGGAAGCTCAATACGATATAAAACGTATATGTGAAGATTCATGGAGATGGCAAAGTAAACATCCAAATGGGTTCACTTATTAATATATATTAATAAAGCAAATTAACATAAAAAGGAGTGACCCAAAAATCGTGATTTTGATATGTACCCCTTTTACTGGACAAGCCAGTGAAAGGGGTATTTTTTATGCGTTATAGTTATGAATTTAAAGTAAAATGTGTTGAGATGTATGAAAGAGGAGAATATCCAGATACACCTAATGGAATAACCACTAGAAAATTTAGAGATACTATTAGGAAATGGAAAAGAATGGTCGATTCATTAGGAGTGAGCACCTTGCGACCTAAATCAAAAAATAAGAAGTGGAAGCCAGAAGAAAAACTAGTATTAGTTTCCAAAATTTTAGCCGGTTATTCATATAATTCCGTTGCACTAGACAATGGAATTAACTATAGGATATTATACAATTGGGTTCAAAAATATAAGGAAAAAGGTTATAATGGACTTGTAGATGAGAAGAAAGGAAGACCAAGAAAAGGTACCTATCATGAAAGAAAATAGTAGTCCTAAACCATTAAAAAGAATCAGAAAGAGAAGAATTAATTAGATTACGTGCAGAAAATAAATTTATAAAAACGGAAATCGAAAATATTAAAGCGGAAAAAGAAATAATAAAAAAATTAATAGCCTTGAGGCGAGAAAAATGGGCTGTGCAACTCAAGGCGAAAAAAAGCAGCAATCATCAAAGAACTTAGAAAAAGGATATAAATTAAAATGTCTTTTTACAAGAAATAGGAATGGCAAAATCAACATATTATTATTTAGTAAATAAGGAAGAAGCAAATGTTGTAGCTATTCGTAATGAACCAGTGTTAAAAGAAATTAAAATTATTTTTACCGAAAATAAAGGACTATATGGTGTCCGTAGAGTTCACAATGAACTAATTAATAGAGGTTTTAAAGTAAATCATAAACGAGTACAAAGTCTTATGAATAAAGAAGGATTGAAAGGAAACGTCCTAAAGAAAGATATCACTCATATAAAGGAACAATAGGAAAAGTCGCTAATAATATAATAAATCGAGATTTTAGTACAACTGCTCCTTTACAGAAATGGACTACAGATGTATCACAATTTAATTTTTCATGGGGAAAGTGCTATTTTTCAGCGATTCTAGATATGCATACAAACGAAATAATATCATATGATTTATCTTTTACATCCAAATTTAAATCAGATAAAAAGGATGTTAGAAAAAGCATTTAATAAATTTCCAAATACAGAAGGATTAATTATGCATTCAGATTAAGGCTGGCAGTATCAACATTCACACTATAGAAGTGAGTTAAAAAAACATGGAATCATTCAATCAATGTCTAGAAAAGGGAAATTGTTATGATAATAGTATCATGGAATCATTTTTCGGAAGAATGAAGACGGAGATACTTTTACGGTTATGAAAAGAATTATATGTCATTTGAAGAGTTTAGTAAAGCTGTATATGAATATATAGCTTATTATAACAACAAGAGAATTCAATCAAAAACAAAATGGATGTCACCTGTACAATACAGGATAACATCCACATGTCTAAACTAAATATATATGTGTCCAGAATTTTGGGTACACATCAAAATCGATTTTGTCGAGTCACCCCCGCAAAAGTTTATTAGATATCTAAAAAGCTTTTATAAAGCGAATTTAGACCACTTTATCTGTGATTTCCCATATAATTTTTTAAGTTTAGGACTTTTTAGAACAAACCTTTATAAAATTTATCCAATAGCTACAAACGTTCCACCGATATTATTGTCATATGGATCTGTACTTCTTTGGTTCCAAATAGTATTGACATCATACCATCTTCCTGTGTTATATGTAGTGTATGGATCCATCGCTTTAGTTTTTCCATTTTGATATCCACTTAATATTATTGCATGAGTCACTGAACCTGAAGCAAAAATACCACTTCCCATATTTCCAAATACAGGTTTTCCGCTTTGGAGAGTGGCTATTAATTGTGCCTTACTCGTAATAACTGAATGTTTATATCCATAAGCATTAATCGCATAAACAGCACCTTTACCAGATGTTCCTAACATTCTTACATTCATTTCTTTAGTATTGTAGTAAATTGTATCAGCAACAGCAGTTGGTAGAACTTTTTGTCCTAATCCATTAAACACCATAGCTAATGATGTGGGTACACATCCACTCTGTGCCATTGTTCCTATTCCATATACCTTTCTACCCCAACGTGCATCCCATTGATAATATTGAGGCATGTTTAAAGCTGAGGCATTAGTACTCACTTGTCCATTTAGATAATATTTTCCGTTATGCAGTCCATTTGCATACTTTCCATTTACAAAGTAATGTGTTCCAGCGTTATCTTTTCCATAGCCTGTTAATTTCTTACCGTTTTGGAAAAAATACCAATTCGTTCCGTCATCATACCACCAGTTTGCATATTTCCCATTTACAAAGTAATGTGTTCCAGCGTTATCTTTTCCATAGCCTGTTAATTTCTTACCGTTTTGGAAAAAATACCAATTCGTTCCGTCATCATACCACCAGTTTGCATATTTCCCATTTACAAAGTAATGTGTTCCGGCGTTATCTTTTCCATATCCTGTTAATTTCTTGCCGTTTTGGAAAAAATACCAATTCGTTCCATCATCATACCACCAGTTTGCATATTTCCCATTTACAAAGTAATGTGTTCCGGCGTTATCTTTTCCATATCCTGTTAATTTCTTGCCGTTTTGGAAAAAATACCAATTCGTTCCATCATCATACCACCAGTTTGCTGGTTTAGCATCTACATAGTATACTCCATTCGCATACGCTCTTGTCGGTACTTTATTTTCTACCGAGATTTCTTTTCCATCCCTATACTCTTTATTTCCTATTTTCCCGTTCGCATACTTCCCATTTACAAAATAATGTGTTCCCGCATTATCTTTCCCATATCCTGTTAGCTTCTTACCATTTTGGAAAAAATACCAATCTTCCCCATCACTATACCACCAGTTCGCTGGTTTGTTATTGTTATAGAATATAGATTCTCTATACTCTGCATTAACATCATGACTTACTACAGCATTCACCGCAATCGGTGTAGCTAATACTGTTAATAAACTTAATCCTAATTTTAATTTATTTTTTTCTCAAAGAAAATCTTTGCTTTTGCTCCATAAATATATCTTCTCCTATAAAATTTTAGTTATAAATTTTTAAAAATTTATGTTAGTTTAATCGCTTCTTCTAACCATTTTTATCAATCAACATTATTCACTAAAAATAAAGGTGCTATTTAAGAAAAAAATATTTAATAACAAATGTATCAGTTTTTCAATATTATTTTTCTCAAAATAACTTCCTGTTAAATTGCTTACTAAAACTTACTTTAGGAATTTACTTTTTAATATTATCCTCATATTTATTGACACTTACTCTTACTTTTTATAAAATTAATATATAAAATTATAGGAAGGACTCGCTTTTGCGAGAGAATTATACTATGACTAAAAATACTTGTTACAGGTGGAGCTGGATTTATCGGTTCTCACACTTGTATAGAATTATTAAACAATGGAAATGAAGTAGTTGTCGTTGATAACTTATATAATGCAAACAAAAAAAAAGCTTAGAAGTTGTAGAAAGAGTAACTGGTAAAAAAGTAACTTTCTATGAAGTCGATATTCGTGATGAAGCTAAATTAGACGAAGTATTTAAAAAAGAAGGAGATATTTTTGGAGTTATTCACTTCGCTGGTTTAAAAGCAGTTGGTGAATCTTGCCAACTACCTTTAAAATACTATGATAACAACGTTGCTGGAACTACAACTTTATGTCGTGTTATGGAAAAACATAACTGTAAAAATATAATCTTCAGTTCATCAGCTACAGTATATGGAGATCCTCATGCATTGCCAATTAAAGAAGATTTCCCATTATCTGTAACTAACCCTTACGGACGTACTAAGCTAATATTAGAAGAAATCTTAGGAGATGTTTACGCAGCCGACAACGAATGGAACGTAGTACTACTTCGTTACTTCAACCCTATCGGGGCACATGAATGTGGAGATATTGGGAGAAGATCCAACAGGAATTCCAAACAACCTACTTCCATATGTTATGCAAGTAGCCGTAGGTAAATTAGAAAAAGTTAATGTCTTTGGTAACGACTTCGATACACACGATGGTACTGGAGTGCGTGATTATATCCATGTAGTAGACCTAGCTCGCGGTCACGTAGCCGCTCTTAAAAAATTAGAAAAAGGTAGCGGGCTATCTAAATATAACCTAGGAACAGGAATCGGATATTCTGTACTAGATATTATTAAGAGTGCTTCAGCTGCTGTTGGACGCGACTTGCCTTACGTTATTGCGCCACGTCGTGCTGGAGATATCGCTGCATGTTACGCTGATGCTACAAAAGCAAAAGAAGAACTTGGATGGGAAGCTCAATACGATGTGAAACGCATGTGTGAAGATTCTTGGAGATGGCAAAGCAAACATCCAAATGGATTCGCTGAATAATATATTTTAATAAAATTAACATAAAAAAATGAGTGCCTAATTAATACTTAGACACTCATTTTCTACTTTTTAAATTCTATATCACTAATTCTTATTTAGAAACCACAATAAATGCTCCACCAGTAACATTATCTTCTGGTGCCACACTACGTTGATTCCAAATATCGTCTATACTATACCATTTATTTGTTCTTTCTGGATTGTCTGGATCTACTGCATGAACTTTTCCATTTTGATATCCACTTAAGATAATTGCATGCGTACCATTTCCTTTTACAAAAAGCCCATGACCTACAGCCCCATAAACTACATTTCCTTTTTTCAAAGCTGTTTCTAAGTCTTCTTTAGAATTAATCGTACGGTAATTTAAGTTCCAATAATCTAAAGCTATTTCCGCACCAAAACTTGATGTACCTGAAAACGTCATATTCATTTCCATAGAAGTATCATAAATATAATCTGCCACTTGTACTGGAGTCACATTTTCCTTCAATCCAGATATTATCATTGATAAAGCTGTAGGAACACAACCTGTTTCTTTCATATTAGAAATACCATACCTCTTAGATCCCCATCTAGCATCTGATTGATAATATTGAGGGAAGCTTTACAGGTTTTTCACTGATTCTTTCCCTGTAGCATTATTCATTATACTATCCTCAACTGAAAAAAATTTCAATTTTGTCTCGTTGTTCTTTTAGTAAATTCGCTTTAACATCACTAAAACTAGTTAATAGTAAACTACCTACAAGAATCACACTTATTCTTTTTCATAAACCTGTCACCCCCTATATTTCAGCTAAATTTATTTATAATTATACTATTTTTTAACTAACAAAAACAAATAGGAGTACTTCAAAATCGATAATTTTATAAAATCAATCAATTCAAAGCACCCCTAGGTATTTTTCAAAAAAATATCAACAAGAATCTTCTACTTATTAGTGTATTCTTTCTTCCATCCAAATCCTTTTTATTAACCCTACTAAAGTTCCCCATCCATAGCTAAAAATGAACCGAGAATAATAAGAATGGAATCAATAATAATGTTGCATTGAATTTATCATTTATTATAGTCATAACAGTAACAAGAGCAGTAAACAATAGATAAGAAACCCCAAGAAGTATAGCGAATATTTTCGTTAACGGCAACATCAATAAACTAAAAATTATACCTAAAACAAAGACTAAAGGCACAAAATGGAAAAATTGAGAAAGCCTTAGGATATACATGACTTACCTTACCAATCCAGTATCCATTAGAATATTTTTTTGCTTCAACATTCTTTTCACAGTCGGTCTAGTATATTGGTACGATAATATATCATTGCTATATCGAATTTTTATAACCATTTTTTTCTAATTCTATAATGTAATTCATTATCTTCGACACGACCAACTTTTTCATCTAATAATCCTATTTTTATCAAAGATTTCTTTTTCGATACATTCCTTGAAATACAGAACTTACATATTTTTAGAAGTTTCTTTTCTATAATTAGCAATACCACTACCAAACATATTTTCTTCAACTAATAGTAATGTTTTTACTTAGAGCATCTTCATTTTCTATAATATTAGGTCGTGGCCCGCCACAAACATCTTCTCCACTTTCAATAACTTTAACATTATTTTTCTATAAAATTTTCCGTTATATGTGAATGGCAATCCACCTTTAGTATGCATTCTCCTCTTGCAGCTCTAATTCCAACATTCATCCCCGCAGATAAAATCACCTTAGGATTTTTCAATAGAACTACATCAAAGAAATCATGATTACTCTCTTTGAACCCTTGCAATATAGCCCAACTATTATCTTTGACATTCCATCTATAAAGATAAGTTCGATATTATCATGATTATATGTTTGATTTTTAAAATCTTCAATCAACCTTGGTAAAAATTTTTCTTCATTTAAAAGTCCGATTACAACCGAAACTAACATAATTTTCTCCTTACCAAAAAGGAAGCTAGATTAAAATAACCTAGCCAAATCCTTTTTATCTATCTTTTCTTCCTAATTTTTCATTAGCACTAAACATTATACTTGCAATAGATTCTCCCCAATATGGAGCTGTTGCGTAGTTAACATTCATTCCACCTGCTTTATTTCCTAAGTAAGCACCACGAGCTGGATATCCTGTATTACTTAAGTAGTTTCGATCAATCCAACGTGCAGCACCTAAAATACCACTATCAACATTATCAAATTTTGTCGCAGAAGTATATGGTGTGCTATCATATGCAGCAATACCAAAGAAATTGTTTTTATCTTTAGCTATTTGACTTTTTCCCCATGCACTTTCAAGAGCACTATGAGCAACTAAGTAAAGAGCATTAACTCCGTATTTTTGTTCAGCAGCCTTAAATGTTGCACCTTTCCCAGCTAACTTACCATTATTAGCTCCCATTAAGCTATATAATCTATTGATATCTGCTGCAGTATAGTTTGATCTTGATTTTAAATTAGAAAATTGGAAAGGATGATCCAATTTAAATGTTCCAAAATTAATCCCATCAGCAGAATAATAAGGTTTTCCTACTTGCATATTAGGATTGTGATAAGCAACCATTACGCTGCTATACGCTGAATATCTGTGATATACATATTTACCATCACTTACATAATCCGGAATAAATGTAGTTCTAGAATTAATAGCTGCAACTTGTCCTGAATTCACATATCCTGTAAGACCAGCTACTTGCACTGGAATTCTACCATTTACAGTAGATCTGTTATCTCTAAATAACACCGTATCTCTTGAAACATGAGATAAGATTCGTCCATTGGCATCATAAACAGGAATATATAACGCAGTTACTTTATAGTATCCAGAATAGGTAGTATTGCTACTTCCTTTGTTTCCATTTACATATTTTCCATTCGCAAAGTAATGGGCTCCGGCGTTATCTTTTCCATATCCTGTAAATTTTTTACCGTTTTGGAAGAAATACCAATCTTGTCCATCACTATACCACCAATTTGCATATTTCCCATTTACAAAGTAATGTGTTCCCGCATTATCTTTTCCATATCCTGTTAGTTTCTTTCCATTCTGGAAGAAATACCACGCTTGTCCATCATCATACCACCAGTTCGCTGCTTTTCCATTTGCAAAGTAACGGACTCCTGCATTATCTTTTCCATATCCTGTAAATTTTTTACCGTTTTGGAAGAAATACCACGCTTGTCCATCATCATACCACCAGTTCGCTGCTTTCCCATTTGCAAAGTAACGGACTCCTGCATTATCTTTTCCATATCCTGTAAATTTTTTACCGTTTTGGAAGAAATACCACGCTTGTCCATCATCATACCACCAGTTCGCTGCTTTCCCATTTGCAAAGTAACGGACTCCTGCATTATCTTTTCCATATCCTGTAAATTTTTTACCGTTTTGGAAGAAATACACGCTTGTCCGTCATCATACCACCAATTTGCTGGTTTACTATCTACATAGTATACTCCATTCGCATAACCTCTTGTTGGTACTTTGTTCTCTACAGAAACTTCTTTCCCATCTTTGTAATCTTTATTCCCTATTTTTCCATTCGCATATTTTCCATTTACAAAATAATGTGTTCCCGCGCTATCTTTTCCATATCCTGTAAATTTTTTACCGTTTTGGAAGAAATACCACGCTTGTCCATCATTGTACCACCAGTTCGCATATTTCCCATTATAAAAATAGTGTGTTCCGGTATTATCTTTTCCATATCCTGTTAACTTCTTACCGTTTTGGAAAAAATACCAATCTTTCCCATCACTATACCACCAGTCTGCTGGTCTGTTATTATTATAGAATATAGAACCTCTATACTCTGCCTGAACGTCGTGACTTGCCGCTATATTAATCGCTACTGGTGTAGTCAGTACTGTTAACATACCTAATCCTAATTTAAATTTATCCACTTTCATAATATTACCATTTCAAATCCTTTTTATTAATACTTTCTACTCTACTAAAACTAATCTTACCATAATAATATTACAATGTGTTTACAATATTTTTAATTTCCTCTTACATACCATAATTAATTTGTCTATACTGTCAATTCCATATATTGAAACTATAATGAATATCGGAACATTTACAAATAAATACCTAGACAAAGATTCAAATATACTAACAAATAAAAAAATATCCCGATATAAGACACATAGAATAATACCCGATACCTATTCTTTAAAAAATACAGATTCTAGAGTTAAGATCAAAATCCACACTACCTGTGATACATAATAAAAAAATAATAACTATATTCTTTATTATGACCATAAATTTTTATGAAAAAAATATTTGAAATCATAAAAATACCGACCTCCAAAAAGTGGCTCATCAAAAAAATCGGACTGATGGAAAAAAATCAGTCCGATTAAATCTATATACTAAATTTGTAAAAACATAGAAAACACAAATATCCGTTATAATTTAATCGACCAAAACTAAAGAAAGGAATATTTGTGTCATGATTAATTATAGTATAGATATAAAAATTACTAGGGGTATACGATAAAAATATTAAAATTAATGGAGTTGAAGACGTGACTTGTTCAAAACATGAAAACAGCCCTCTTCCTCCCTAAAGTATTATTTAAAGTCGTTTTATGCCAAACTTGAATACAAACATCATAAATGTGAAAAATGTGGTATCCAATGTAGTTCTAAAAGTTATTAAAAATGGATGTAAAACTAGCCATATTAAACTACAAAAATGTGGAGGTTCAAATACATATCTTCACTTAGATAAACAACGTTATTATTGTAGAAATTGTAGTCAATACTCTACAGCTGAAACATCTATAACTAAAAGGGAAATCTACTATTTCACTTGAATTAAAACGAGAAGTTATATACCGATTAACACTAGAAGCATCTAGAAAATCTATCGCTAGAGAATGTAATATAAGCGATATGACAGTATATAATATTCAAAAGAATTATTTGAATCAGAAACTAGAAGACCATCTTCTAAATTACCTGAATACCTATGTCTTGATGAATTCAGATCAACTAATGATGTAGAAGGTCATTTAAGTTTTATTTATTACGACGCTTTAACCCATAAGGTAATTGATATACTAACAAATCATAGGAAGGCTACTATAGTAAATCATTTTTAAATCTAGGTATCCATTAAAAGAACGATTAAAAAGTAAAAATGGTCTGTACAGATATGAATGCAGGATATATGGCTATGATTAAAGAGATTTTTCCCTAATGCCTCTGTCATTATTGATAGATTCCATATAATACAAAGCTTTAAATAATTCATTAAACAATCTTAGAATACGTGTTATGAAAAGATTTAATATTATTTTAAAAGATGATACTAAAGATAAAAATTAAAGAAAAAGAACAAATTTATAAACAATTCAAAAGCATATTGGAAATTATTATTAAAGCGTGAAGATGAGGTATCTATTGATGATTACGGAAAAAGATCATTTTAAACAATGGATTACAAGTAGAGAAATAGTAAAACATCTTATTAATCAAGATGAAGTATTAAAGGATGCATATTATACGACTCAAATGCTTTTATGATGCATTTTGATGCACGTAATTATAAAGGATTCTTTTGATATTATAGACTCAAATATAAATACTATCGCTGAAGAATTCTCAGCTACATTTAAAACATTTATTAATAATAAATCATATATTGAAAAACTCATTGAGATATAATCTATCTAATGGACCAATAGAAGGTATCATTAATAAAGTTAAAAATATAAAACGTACAGGTTATGGTTATAGAAATTTCTTTAGCCTTAAAAGCTAGGGGTTTTAATCGTATTTAACTTAGGATATTCTAATACTGATAGAAATGTTAAAGAACTAATTGATTATGATAATTTAGCTGCTTAAAACTGAATTATATGATTCTCATAGCTTAATCCATTGTTTATAATATATAATTTCTTGACAAGATAAAAATTCAAGAACTAAAAATCTAATTTACAATGTTTAACTATTTAATTTCAATCAAAAAAATTATCTTTTTAATATCTATTTAAAAAGGAATCATGAGCTTAAAAGCTCATGACCCTTCTCATCAGTCCTAAATTTTGAAGAACCCAAAAAGTTAAATTTCTTGGTCTAACTTTTTGAGGGCGGTACATAAAATTATAAGTAGTTTATTATTGTTTATCTCATTATTTTTTTACGAATTTTTCAAAATACAAAAATAGGAGCAGTAAAAATCCCACTCCTATGAATAAAAGTTTACCATTTTTCCGCTACTTTTTGTTTTATAAAAATATCCTATTGTATTTTTTTATAAAACAATACAAACTATAATATAACTATTTACTATAAAAAGATAAACAATAATTTTTTAAACTATATTAGACAACATTCTATACTTTTCATCCTTTCCTCTATAACAAGTAATTTTTAAACTCTTGAATCTGTTTATCTAAAGATAATTTTTTTAAAAATTCTTTTATACCTTTTTTCACATTCTTGAGTTTTTCTACATACCCTATTATTTCTTCTACCGCTTGTTCATCGTTATATATTATTTTTCCAAATTTCCCATCTTGAGAAAGCTCTCCTGCTCCTCCTACATCAGTAGAAACAAAAGGAACATTCAATGATAGAGATTCTACATACACGCCTGGAAAGCCTTCCTGTTTCGACATTGAAACAAGACATTTTCATATATTTTAAATATTTATACGGATTATGTTGATATCCTAAAAATGAACATACTCAGTTAAACCATACTCTTTTGCTTTCACCTTCAAACTCTTTTCTAGTTTACCTTTTTCCTATATAATACATGTGATATTTATATCCTTTTTTTCATGAAGTATTCTCACTAGTTCTAGGGTTCTATCCGAACCTTTTTTTGCTCTTCTATTCTTCCTATAGAACAAATTGATTTTTCCCGGTATATTTTCTGAAATTCCCTCTTTTGATTTTTCAATTATCTCATTAAATTTATATCCATTATATATGCGAATCATCTTATCTTTCTGATTAGGATATAAATCTAATATTGATTTTTCTGTTTTATTGAAATTGATACAATTTTTGTAGCATCCGAAAAATATTCTCTAAATCTATTTTTTCTCCAAGTATTAGAAAAATCTTCTATACTCCCATGTACCCAATATATATTTTATATTTCTCTTTGAAAATGGAATATCTGGATACATAACCTCAAACATTATTTCTACGTCATAATCATCTTTTTTTCACCAAATATCTTCTCAATACTTTTGGGAATCTTTTTCCCAGTGTTCTAAAATAAGACGTATTACATTCGGATACTTTTCATGATAATAACTTTTTAATCACCTTTTATATTTTTTTAGGTAAATCTTCTAGGCCATTGCACCCTTTATCAATTTCCACTATATCTATTTGGTACTCAGAAAAAAATCACCATTATTCAAAAATATTTGATAGAATTTTTCCACACCACCACCCTTAGAGTAAGATGGAATAACTATTAGTACTTTTTCATCGACTTCCTCTTTTACATTTTATTCATTACTCTCATATTTTTATATTTTTAATAAAACATATTTATATAATTTCTCATTTATTCTCAATAACAATATAGCAGCCTTTAAATTTCTAGGTGCTTTTTTTATTAACTAAAACTTTGAAACAACTATTTTTCAACTTGTTTTTTCAGTACTTTATACTCTTTTTATTTTTTATAACCATCTGCCTCTAACAGTTGGTTAAATATAGAAATATAAGCAAAAACTAGTCTAACTAACAATTGCTCTTTGAATATAGGAAAATTAGATAGAGTATAATCTTCTATTTGATTCATTATTTCAATATAATCCATATCTTTTTGAGCTAAATGGTCTTGTTGTTATACTATTTTTCCCTTATGTAATAATAATAATAATTTCCACTTATAAGAGTATATTTATCCACAGTTTTCAGAAGTTCCAAAGTATAAAAAGCATCCTCGTAGATCTTTTCCAGTTGGAAAATTTTATGCCAAATCTTTTATGAATTAATTTACACCATGCTGAACCATACAATCTCTTATTTTTCCAAGTATTCTTTTAAATACCCTTCTCTATCCAAAACTAGAAAATAATCTTCACCTTCATAATGAGATCTTAATGTATTTTTATAAACCCTCGTTACTCCGCATTCCACAATAGATGTTCCTGATTTTATAGCTTTATATAACTCCTCGTACATACATTCATGAATATAATCATCACTATCCACAAAACCAATATACTCTCCATTTGCTCTCTCTACTCCGTAATTTCGAGCATCTGACAAACCACCATTTTTCTTTATGGAAAACTTTTTATTCTATCATCGGTCTTAGCAAGTTCATCACATAATTGTCCACATATATCAGGAGAACCATCATCTACTAAAATTACTTCTAGATTTGTATAAGTTTGTTTTTAAAATAGATTTCACACATTTTTCTAAGTATTTTTCTACCTTATATACTGGGACAATTATACTTATTAACTCATTATCCATAAATCCTCCTAATTTCCTGCTATTTTTCCTCTTAAATTTCATTAATACTTTTCTGTATAAGTCTATATTTAACTTAATTAATATTACACTTAGTTTCCTGTTACGATTTATATACGTATTTTTAGTAAACTCATATAATTTCTCTTAAAATAATTTATTATTTTTCGGATAATAGCTATTATTTTTAAACTCATCTTCTAACAATATACTATTTAAAACAGAAAAAATAAGCATACATTTTACGACAATCTGCCGCTTCTGTTAAACTAGAATAATTTTTATAAGTCATTTTATGAAATTTCTCTACTATCTCTATTAAATCAAATATTCTAGGATTAAATTTTGTATTTGTTATACTATTTTTCTCTCATAAGATAGTTATAATATGGATTATTCATTATAACATACCTATCAACTTTTCTATCAAATCATAAGCATAATAAGTATCCTCATACAACTTACCAACTGGAAATTTCAGTTTCTTAGCTATATTTGATTTAATTAATCTTACACACGCTGACCCAAAAATCTTCTCGATTTTTAAATATTCTTCTAGATACTCTTCTTTTGTCCTTACATTGTAATAATTTTTGTTCTGTAAATAATTCTTTTCTATCTGGGTATATTATTTTTAGATTACATTCAGCTACATCTACATTTTCTTTTTATAGCTTCATATAGCTTTTTCCTACATTTCAGAATCTATATAATCATCGCTATCTACAAAACCGATATAATCACCAGTTGCTCTTTCTACCCCGTAGTTCCTTGCATCTGACAAACCGCCATTTTCTTTATGATATACAGTTATCCTGCTGTCTGACTTCGCTAACTGGTCGCACATATTACCACTACTATCAGTAGCTCCATCATCCACCAAAATTATTTCTAAAATTTTTTATATGTCTGATTTATTATTGAATTCACACATTTTTCTAAGTATTGTTCAACGTTATATACAGGTACTACTACACTTATCAAATCACTATTTTCTGTATTCACCCATATCACCTTTTTATCTTTCATACCTATTAATATATTTTAATCTGATCATCATTTTTAATTTTTATATACTTTGAATTAAACTATTCTTGTATACCAAACTTATCAATATCCAAATATCCTATCGAGAACAATAATATTATTTGAGCTAGTTCATCTCTCATAAAAATTACATCAGAAAAATTGAGAAGTCAGTAAAATAAAACAAATCATAAATAATATTAAAATATTTTTCATTTTTGCTTATAACGGAAATATAATTTGCCATAATTTATTAATTTTCTTATCAACCAAACCATGAGAATTATAAATCCTACTATTCCATGATATAATAAAACACCTAGATAACTATTATGTATTGCTTGACCTGTTCTTAATATAGGTAAATCTAAATTTTTATGATTTAAAGCCATATCTTTATTCATTCCTTGAGCAATACCAAATATTGGATGTTCTCTATATAATGTCAAAACTTCTTTTCCAAATGCTTATTCTCCCATTTCCAACTTCTTCACCTGAATCTTGTTTCTCTATGACTATATTATCCTTACCTTTATCCTGAGATATTCCATTTTTATTCTCTTTACTATCAGAATATTCAAAATCCATCCTCTATACTTTTTCATATTTTTTTCAGAATTTATATCATCTAAAGACAATCTTTTTATATTTTTTACCACTATTATCATATACATATTTTTTTGATTATGAAAATTGTTTTATTATATAAGTAGCTGTTCTTTTTACTGAATATTGAAAAAGTAAACAACATACAAATAATAACTGATATTTTTACTAATCTAATAGCTAATTTAGTCGTAATATTCTTCCTATTTCTATATAACTCAAATATAATATACATGACAGATAATAATATTAATACATATAATACACCTCTAGAATTACATAAACTTACTATTAATACCTCTATAAATATATAAATATATATAAAATACTTTTCAACTTTATTAGTATTTATTTGAGTACTTTTCAAAATAAATATCGCCATAATTATAAGTGGGACAACATATGTCGCTTCTCTATTGGGACTGAAAAATGTTCCATATAAGAGAATATTATATAAATTATTCTCCAATGCTACATATCTTATCCCATAAACATAAGGAGCTGTTGACTCTCCAATAACAAAAAAATGCTTATATTTAGAAAATACAACAATAATGAAATCACATGTAAGAATATTTTTTTAAAAATAAATGTGGGATAAAATATACTTTTTAAAAATTGTTGCCTTGGAATATTTACTACTTAAATTCTTATATGATTCTAAAAAAATAATACCATTACTATAATTGTTAAAATTTCGGATCTTATTGATTCTCCTTTAATTATATAGTAATTTGATATAATTGTTATAATTGCTGAAATCATCCAAAAATATATATATTTTTCGGAAAAATATTTTTTTGTTTTTATATAAATATTAAATAAAATTATAAACAATCCCCATATAATAAGAAAATTGTGGAAAATTGATTCCACTATAGCGAAACCTTTTTATAACATAAAATTGTGATCTACTAACATATAAAAATATAATACAAAAATATCAAAGGATATCTTAACAATATTTCTATAATCTTATCTTTAATAATTTTTATTTTTCATTACCTACCATCCTAATACTATTAAATAATACTTTCTCACCTTCATCATTATAATGCAGCCCATCATTTGTATATTCATACTTCAAATGACAATCTTCAGAAAGCTCTTTTGTTTATATCGATTAACTTTATTTTGTTCTCTCTTGTAAAGTCTTTTTAACCATTCATTTTAACTCTCTTACTATTTCATTGTCTACACTGTCTCTAAATAGTGCATACCCTATTGTTGTTAGAGTTAGTTCTATATTTCTTTTTATCTGTTTCTAATAATAATTTTTTTATAATTTTCTTTTTATTATCTCTTTTATTATAATTCGATATTATATCATTAACACCTAATGATACTAACATTTTTCTTAATTGATACATCATTATACTGCTCTAGGTTTTCTAATAGAGTGGCTAATGTTACTCCTCCTAAACTTAAGTTGCTGTATCCTTCTAACTCTATTTTAGCTAATCTTGAATCACCAAAAATTATATTAGCTTTTTAATTCAGTATTCTTAAACTCTTTATATTTTTCTTTATAAAATCGCTTATTTCTTTGTTCTCTTAGCTCATAATTAAAGTATCTACTTCCTATCGCTCCTATAAAATCACTTCTATCGTCAATATCATATGAACTTTCTTTATCCATTAAATAAGCTTTTTGTTTTTAGGGTGTTAAATAGCTTATATTTTTTTCATAGAAACTTTTTAGTAGTTATATATATAGCACCATTCGTTCTGTATAACTTTTTCTCATCTTGTCTTCTATATCCTCTATCTGCCGCGAAGCTTTCTTGGATATAATTGTTATCATCTAAACTTGTAAATAATCTCGGAGATTTATCTAATTCTACATAACTTACTACATTCTCCACACCTTCTTCTCTTGATTCTTCAAATAGCTTCATCGCTTCTTGAATTTGTTTTGCACTTCTTAAGGGTGATGTTAATTGTAATAGTACATAAACTACATCTTCATCAAATCTACTTAGAAAATCTAGTCCTACTGAGTTTGATGGTGTCGTATCTTTTGATAACTCTGGATCTCTTAATATTGTGCTTATTCCTCTTGTTTTACATATATCCAAGTATAGTTGTGAATCTGAACTTACATATATATCTTCTTTGGCAAAGCATCCTGATTCTATTGCTGCATCTATCGTATGGAATATTAATGGTTTACCATCAAAAAATAACATATTTTTATTTTTTAATCCTTTTGATCCACTTCGTGCTGGTATTAAACATACTGCTCTCATTTTTCTTCTCCTTATTTGATTCTTCTCATGAGTACTCCTACATAAGTTCCACTTTCTTTTATTGTTTTTTACTACCGTTGCCCCTGCTCCTATTATTGTGTATGGTGCTATTTCTACTAATTGTATTATTGTGCTACCACTCCCCACATAAACTCCTTCTCCTAATTTACAAAAATTAAGTATCGCTCCTGGGGTGATGTTACAATGTGGGGCTATTACTGTATGATGTTCTACTATTGCTCCTGTATTTACTATTGAATTATCATAAATTTCTACTTCAGATCCTATAAAACACCTACTTATAAATATTCCTTTTCCTTTTTATGCTTGAATCCGTTAGTATAGTTGCTTCTCTACTTACTATGTTTATAAATGCATCTGGATATTTTTCGTCTACTAAGTCAAACAATTCTTTTCTTTTTCATTGTCACCTATTGTTATGAAGACTTTATCTATTTTTCTCATGAAGACATTTTAATACATCGTTTGTTTTTCCTAGTATTGGATATCCTTTATATTCTTCGATATCCTTGTCATCAAAATATCCTACAAATTCATAGTTATATATATCTAAATGGGGTTTTTACTGCATCTGAATGGCTTCCTGCTCCTATAAATGCTACTCTTTGCTTCATTATCTCCCCTCCATTATATCATTAAATTCTTTAATTATACTTTTTGTCTTTTTGATAAATAATCTAATATTGCTAATTTGGCTTTTTCTATTGAATTTTTCTTGTTCGTATGGATTATAGAAATCTCTTATATTTGATAATTCTTTTAGTCCTTTTGTATACTTTCTTTTTGTCGTATCTACATCTACTACACTTGTTCCTCGTAATCTTCCTAATTGTCTATTTCCAATATTTAATGTTGGAACTTTTAACGATGGAATTTCTATTAAACCTGAAGACTAATTTCCTACTAATCCTTTTTGAATATTTTTACCAATGAATGATATTCCCTTGATTTTAAGAAATAAATACTTTTGAACTGCTATGTTTTTTAGTATATTCTTCTATCGCTCTCATTATCTTATCTGAATCAGTATCTGAGTTTGATCCTATGAATATTACTTGTTTTGTCTGTTCTGATAATACTTCTAGAAGTGTTTGGATTTGTTTTAATGCTCCTCCATCTTCTAACGTCACTGGATGGAAGAGTACTACATAGTACTCTTCTTCTAACTCCATTCCTAAAGTTTCTTCTAGTTCCTTCTTCGTTAGAAAATCTTGCTTTATTACATTTTCTACACCCATAGCGCCTATGTTGTGTACGTTATGTTCTTCCTCACCTAGTTGTATTACCCTTTTTTTAAATTCTTCACTAGCTACCAAATGCAAGTGACTCATTTTTGTTATCGCATGTCTAATCGATTCATCAAAGTTACCTAATGTTTTTTCTCCACCATGTAAGTGACATACTGGTATATTGTATATTAATGCTACATTTACTACTGGAAGCATCTCATATCTATCTCCAAGTATAATAATTAAATCATACTTAACTTCTTCAAATAACTCTGATAACCCTGTTGTTAATATAGCTAGCGATCTGCTCAGCATTTTTGATGTATTTTCTAAATTTTAACGAGATATTATATTTAGCCCGTCTTCTTCTATCTGTTTGTATGTATTACCATACTTTTTCTTCTAAATGCATGGCAGTAACTACTACATCAAGCTTTATCTTTTGTTCTTTATTTAGTTTTTAAAAGTAACGCTCTCATTATTCCATATTCAGCTCATGAACCAGTTACTACACATACATTTTTCATCTATCTTACCTCTTACTCTTGATTTTTAAATTCGCTATGTTTAATTAACATATCTTCTTCGAAGTCATATTCGCTAACTTTTTCCTAGAATATCATACCAATTCATCGGACTTATTCCATTTCCTGGACGTTTCGTTGTGATATTCTCTTCTGTAAATACTTCTCCTTTTTATAGCCTTTTTAGCTATTATTGATTTTCTCGCCACTATTTTATTTTTATTTCAGCCTCTACTGGCTCTTTTTCGTATTTTTCCAAGTGACGTTTCTACTATTCTTACACCTTTACCAGTCTTTCTAATATATCAGGGCGTCGCACTAGCCTTATGGTCTGGACCTGGCATATCATTATCAATGTGAAGTGTTTTTCTATTATTTCAGCTCCTAAAGTCGTTGCCGCTATCGGTACTTCATATCCTATACTGTGATCTGAATATCCTATTTTTTTGATTTGGAAATTCTTTTTAATGTTGTAATAACATTTAGGTTTAAGTCTGGATATTTTGTTGGATACTCTGTAGTACAGTGTAAAATTGAAATATCTTTTGTTCCATTATCTTCTAATATTTTTACTGCAGCATGTATCTCTTCTAAAGTCGACATACCTGTTGATAGGATAACTTTTTTTATTTTGTTTTCCTATTTTTCTAAGTATGGTAGGTTTGTAATTTCTCCTGACGGTATTTTTATATACTAGCATATCAGTACTAATTAGAAAATCTAATGATTTTTCATCAAATAGTGTAGAAAATACGTCTACTCCTTTTTCTAAGCAATAGTCTCTAAGTTCTAAATATTCTTCAAAACTAAGTTCTAGTCTTCTTGTCATCTCAAGTTGACTATCTTCTGTTCCTGTTGTTTTTCTTCTGATATTCTGCTTTAGGTGCATACTTAGATATTAATAAATCTGCCTTAAATGTTTGAAATTTAACGGCATCTACTCCGCATTCAACTGCGACATCTACCATTTTTTTCGCCAGGTTAAAATCTCCATTGTGATTACATCCTATTTCCGCTATTATATATACCATTGTTATCTCCTAATTTTTACTTTTTCATTATCTCTTCTACATCTTCCTTATAATATAAAACTAGTACTATAAATACAACTAAACATCCACCCCATCTTATTAGTAAATTATCTATAAATATATTTGCGAATATACCATAAATACTTACTACTCCCTGTAAGAAATTATATATTGGATAAAAGCTTATTTCATTGTATCTATATTTTATTTTTAGCTATTAGATGATGGAATACTAATAATAATACATACGAAGCTACTGTGGCTATCGCTGCTCCATATATACACTTTTGAGGAATTAATATAGTTTAATATATAGTTTATTCCGGCAGCTAAAAGTTCCTATTGGGATAAATTTTTGTATTTTCATAATAAAATTGAATATTAACAGGGAATGTATATAAAAATACTATAAAACAACTTATCACTATTAATACCACAAAAATCTCTACTACTCTTATAATCCGTACTACCCATTATTGACACTAATTCTGGAAAGACAGATAGGAATCCTATTGTTAGAAATACCCCTATTAACAGGTATCTTTCCTTATATTTATTAATCAGATCAACATTTCCTTTTTCTTTTTCCTCAAAAACCATGGAATCCATGCAGTATTCATGCTCATTAACGCTATCGATACTATACTCCTAGTGAATACCCGAAACTATATATCGCAACTTCTTTTTGCCGTCATATGGCTTCCTATCATTATTCTATCTAATTGACTTAGTAAGTTATGCCCTAGAATATGAAATACTAAAAGGAATCGATGTGATTAATATAAATCTAACATATGTCTTATCTAGTATCACACTACTATTCTTATAAATGAATATTATTATACCTACAACTATCCCGGGTATTATTCCTCCTAATATTCTAACTAGAAATCATTTTTTTAATGTGAATAAGAATAATAATGATAGTACAACATTACCAAATGACATAAAGAATGATAATATAAGTTGTTTTTTTGTTTCTTGTGTTTGAATATAATATTGTGATAAACTTCCTTGTAAGTGACTGAAGTATCCTTTGGATTAGAATAAATAGTAATATTCCTGTGGAAAATCTAATATTTTTTTCTAAATATGTACTAAATACTAAAACAAGCTGTTGAAAATAATACAAAAATATTGTCCTTACACTTGTACTTGTGGAATATATTCTTTAAATCTATTTTCATATTTTTATTTTCGCTATACTGAAACTCCCTACTATCTAGAAGTCCAATGAATATAGAAAATATTCCAGCCCAAGAACTATATAAATTATAGTTACCATAATCTTCTTGAGTCATTACTCTTGTGTATATTGGGAGTGTTATAAAACTTAATCCTTGTATTAATAAATTACCTATTACGTATAAGCAAACTAGAACTTAAAAGTTTTGTTCTTCTTCATTATAGTTCATCCTTGTTTTATTTTATATTTTTCTAACAATTTTTCATCATATTCTTGTGTATTAAAATCATAAAATACTTCTTTTCTTCACCACATGTTAGGAAGTTTATAGCTGTTGATGAGTGTGTTATTATTCGTTCAAATTTGACATCACTCACCATCTCAATTAATTCCATTGGCACAGTCTGTGCAATTAATTTTTACTCCATTAATTTTCTCATAATTAATAGTGTCTCTTGGATGTAGTTTTAAGTACACTTCATAGCCTTCAGATAAATATTTATCACAAATCTTCTTATAAAATTCACATTGTTTTATCATCACTATTCATAAGCCTGTCTAAACTAAGTGGTTGTGTTAAAATTAATACTGATTTATCAGTTACTCCCAGAAAAGTTCTTCTACACAAAGACCCTCAATATTAATTGTTTTCTCTCTTCACTTATATTATTAAATAAGTCTTTTCTTGGAACTTCTTTAAACTTATGATATCTTTCATCTTTTGGAACAACTGATATGTCATTTACTTCTATTGATTGACAATATTTTTCCAAAACCTGGTTTACTGGTTTTTAGGAAAAATAAATGTTTTATTAAATCTTTATAATCTTGAAAAATAAAAAGTCTTTTTGTGAAAATACGATCCATAAAATTTTTGAGATTTAAATTGAAAAACATTATATCCATCCTCTAATAAATTATACGGTATCTCATACTTATTAAGAATATGGCCAATATTAAAATGATCAATGAATATATTTATATTTTTAAAACAATTTATAAATTTTAAAAATTTCTTTTTCTAGTTCGAAAACCATGGTTTTTTTAACGAAAAATAATCCGAGTCACTTTTTATTTCTATTTCCTTAAATGCTTCCTCTTTTTAATCTAATTAATACATCTTCGAAATATTACTATCTATTAATAATAATGTATCTCTATTAATAGTCTTGATTTTTCAATAAACTAATCACAGCAACTGATAAGATGTCATTAATATATATATATCATTTTCCTTATTCACTTCTTCATAAAAACTACTCACCTACTACCTCCTCTACTATTTCCTTGAAGTTTTCAACAATAACAGCTACATCTTCATCACTAAGTCTAGTGTGTAGAGGTAATGTTATTTCTTTTACATAGTAATTATACGCATTAGGATGGTTTTCAATATCAAATCCTAAGTTTTTATACGCAGTTAATAACGGTAGTGGTTTATAGTGAACATTACAGCTAATTCCGCGCTCTGCCATTTTTACAATTATTTCACCACGTTGTTCAAATGTAGCACCTTCAACATGAGTTATATACAGGTGTCCACAAGATTTATAGTCTTCTGAATTGTGACTTAGAGCTGTAATTCTTGTCCCTTCAAATCCTTTATTGTACTGACTAATAATATTCTCACGACGTTCTAAAAGTTTAGGATAACGATCTAATTGAACTAATCCTATAGATGCTGCAATATCAGTTAAATTGCATTTATATCCAGGAATAACAATATCATATTCCCATGATCCTGCTTTTGTTTTAGCCAGTGCGTCTTTTGTCTGGCCATGTAGAGAATATACTTGAAACTCTCTATACAATTCTTCATTATCAAAGTTTTCATTTCCTTTCCAAGTCACGCTTCCACCTTCAGCAGTAGTGAAGTTTTTCACAGCGTGGAATGAGAATGTAGTAAAGTCAGCCACAGAACCAATTTTCTTACCTTTATAAGTACTTCCTAAAGCATGCGCTCCATCTGCTACAACAGCTACTCTACCAAGTTTTTCTTGATATTCGCTATTAGCTTTGAATAAATGTTTCTTGCTTTCAACAACTTCGAAAATTCTGTCATAATCACATGGAATACCTGCTAAATCAACAGGAATAACAGCTTTAGTATTCTCAGTAATAGCATCAGCTAAAGCATCATAATCCATCTCATGACTATCTTCAGCGATATCAACGATAACAGCCTTCGCTCCAACGTGATAAATCACACTACAAGAAGCTGTGTAAGTCATCGCAGGAACGATAACCTCATCACCTTCACCAATACCTAGAACACGTAATGTTAATTCTAACGCTGCAGTTGCAGAATTAAGACAAACAGTTTTCGGTGTATTCGTAAATTCTGACAATCTTCTTTCTAATTCTTTTGTCTTAGGTCCAGTTGTAATCCAACCTGATTTTAAAGTGTCTATTACTTCATTTATTTCTTCTTCACTAATATCTGGTGGAGAAAATGGTATATTATATTTTTTTCATCTCAAACTCCTAATTATTTTTAATTACTCTTAATTAATATTTCAATTCTATTTAATTACCGCTATAGCAGTTCTTATCATTATTTTAATATCATTTTATAACTACTGAATTCTTTCAATGTACTTTAAGTTATATTTCATCTTATCCGGAAGAATTTCCTCCACATAGATTTCATCTACACTTCGTCCGCTTCCTTTAAACTTCTCGATAACTTCATCTTCGTCTTTGTATTCAATACTCGCTGGAGAAGTTATCCCTGCAGGAAGAAGTAATGTTGCATTCATTTCATCAGTGTAGTTATTTACATATTTCTCAACTTCAGGTCTTACTCCAACAAAACTCATATCACCTACAAGTACGTTGATAAGTTGTGGAAGTTCGTCAACACGCAGTTTACGAAGCTTGTATCCTACTTTACTAATACGCGGATCATTTTGCTGAGTAACAGCTGTTCCAAGCTTATCCGCATCTTTAACCATAGTTCTAAACTTAAAGATTCTAAAAGTTCTGCCATATGTAGTTATACGCTCTTGCCTGTAAAACACAGGACCTTCACTATCTAACTTTATCCAAATAGCTATTCCTAAAATTATCGGTGATAAAGGGATAAGTAACATTAATGCCAACACCTTATCAAAAAGTAACTTTTAGAAACAACGATATTTTTCTTCTTTTCAATCAAAAGCTCTATATCTTTTTACCGCTTCGGTTTCAAATCTTTTATCAATTTTTCATTTTTCACCTTACTTATTAACTGAATGTTTACAAACAGTTTTTTTAATTTATTCTATCCTCTTATTATAACATATTTCTAGATATAACAGAAGAAAACCCAGTAAAAAGATAACTCAAAAAGACAACCAAATTAGGTTGTCTTAATGCTAATTTTATTAATTATTAAATTTACTAACCATGCTAAAATAATGCTAATAATTAAAAACTAAGATAGAAAAATTACATCATTTAATCTAGAAGTAAAAATACTTTCCAACTATTGATATCACTAATCCATGGATCATATATAACTCAAATGAAATCTTACCTAAAAACAGTAAATACTTATTAGAAAAATCTATTTTTCTAACTATCAAGATAAAAGAAAAATAGTAAAGATAACATTATCTAAATTCGCTACTAACGCCAAACTATATTTATTCGCCAAATCCATTCTTCTCAATAAAAAAATCATAATGATGAGATATAAATAATAATCCCGTTAATATCATTAACAACATAAAAGTAATTATTATTTAATAAATCATCAATATTTGCTTTTATATTTCCCCAAACTAATCCAACTACAAAAGGTAAAAGTACTGTTATACCACAAAAGTCATATTTTAAAATTATAGCTAAAATAATATAAATTATCACAAAAATTGTATTACAAAATATTGCACTTCCTTTATTACTAAAAACTTTTAAACGATATATAAAAGAACATGTACAATAAAATGATTACATCTACAAAACCAACCATTCTCGCTATTATCGTTTGCCCTTTTTACAAAAAGATTAATAAAATAACTAATCGGTAATGTTTGTTTTATTAAATACAAAATAAACTATATATATTCCTGAAACAAAAATAAAGCCGGAATAACAACTCTAGCTAACCGTTTGGTTAAAAAGTTATTTAAATAATTCTTTTTCTTTCATTTTGCACGTATAATCCATATGCAGATAAAAATAAAAATCGAAACTATATACGTTCCCATATATTTTAAAAGTTAATAAATTCTCCTCCAGTACTCACCGACTGTGATAAGTGATGAAATACTATTCCTATAGCAAAGAAATCCTTTTAACCCTGTTGTGGACTTCACACCCAAGTAATCATTATTGTTTGGCAATAAATATATTAATATCGAAAAATAATAATAATACAAAGATATCCATAACTTCTCCTAATCCTAAATATAAATAGATTGTACACACATACTAAGCATAGTACAATCTATTATCACTATTATTAAATATTTACATTTTAAATAATTTAATTAAAACTCACTATATACATATTCTTGAACATTTGAAAAATCGGTTTACAAAACAATAAATAATTATTCCCATAATTAATATATAAAAGAATACTGTCCACAAAATAACTTTTGAATTATCGCTAATTTTTGTTTTCATAAATTTATAAAGCTCTTTCAACTTCCATCCATCCTTTTCACACCTACATGCATTACATCGAACAAGAAATAATCATCATATTCACGATTACCATAGTTTAAAACTTTAACATTAGCATATTTTTTCGCTATTTCTTCAATTTTTCTATACGCCTGTTCTCGCATTTCTCTAGAAACTCCAGTATAATCATTCCATTTTTCCATTAACAGGGAAAAATTATTATCTCGACTTCTATTCCTAATTCTTTCGTAGCATCAAAGGAATATTTCATAATCAATGTATTCTGGTGAATCTAAAGTAACTTAATTCCTTATTTGAATCTCTAAAAAGTTGAATAACTTTTAGCTAAATACAATATTATAATATTTGTTATCACTGCATATTCGTTATTGTTTGTATTTTTTTCTTAACTTCCTCTACAAAATCATTAGTAAGTGAATTCCAATCATAATTAGGAGTATTTTTGCAAAGAAAGGATAATCTATTTTTCCTTTTATTCGTATAAAACTGAATCTTATTCTTAAATGAATATATATCCTTATCTAACTCTAAAACTTTCTCTCCTATAAGCTCCCCTTATTTTCAATAAAAGTACTCTTTATATTTCTTGTATATATCATTCTGTACTTTATTATTACTAGTTAGTTCAATTACTCTATTAATCAGCTTCTCTTTTGTTTCTTTTACTAATCTTATCATTAGTCATAGTATTATATATATGCTCTTGCGATGCTTTATTTAAAAAGCATCGTTTTTGTAATCCACCTTTTAGCGAACCATTGAACAGATTCTACTATTGCAACTTTCCTATTTTTCATCTGCTACCTTCTATAGAACCTAGCGTCGTTGCTTGAATAATATTTTGTGAATATCCTGTTCCAATCTGTATAATATTAAAGTCTTCATAATTAAATATTTTTATTAGGATGATATTTCTCATTAATTGTTGCAGTCAACTCTGAAGATCCTAATAATACTAGAGTATTTGGCGTTATATTTTTCTGTTATTATATCCTTACTCTTATATTTCTCATAAGCCGTACTATATCTAACACTATTATCATTTTACTTTATAATAGTCTTCTATTTTGTTTATATATGTCTTATTTAAAATTACAAAGTGTAATTAATACCAATACTATTGATATTAAAAATGCTTTTTAATCTTATCATCTCTACTTCCTATTTTCTATATATGCAATTACTTTATTTGGTGTATCGATTTCTTCATATGTTACTTCAGTCAGTGCTATACTTAATCCAAATATTTCTTCAATTTTTCACTAACATTTTCTACGAAAGCTAATGAGTCCATTAATCCTTCTTCTTTCATGTTTATGTCTCAAATCTTCTCTTACAACTTCATCTTCACAGATTTCTTCTAACATTTCTAATACTTGTTCTTTTATCATGTTTGTTCTCCTAACTCTATATTATCTTTTTAGTACATGGCTTATTAGTTTATATGGTTCTCCTGAAAAGATATATAAACCTATTATTACTAGATTTATCGTTATGAACCAACTAAGTACTTTTATACCATGTTTCATTTTTATTCTTCTTGTAAAATTTACTTTTCTTCTGATAGTATTCAAATCCCGCCATTAATATTCCGTGATAGAATCCATATATTATATAACTTATAGTTAAACCATGCCAGAATCCCATAAGTACCATGTTTACCATATAGGCATACATCGCTGTATTCAGTCTCTTATTAAATCTTTTCTTCTTTGTTGCTTCCATAAAGACTCTTGAGAATACGAAGTCTCTTAGCCATGTCGATAGTGTTATGTGCCATCTATTCCAGAAGTCTTTTATGTCTATACTTAAAAATGGTTTATCGAAGTTCATAGGTGTTTTTATTCCTAAGATATTACTACTTCCTACTGCCATTAAACTGTATCCTGCAAAGTCGAAGAATAGATATAATGTATATAGATACATATATTTTTAATGAATGAGACAAATGAACCATGGTTTATTAAACCTACTAGATAATGATAACTTAGTGTTGAGAATACTACTTTATATAATAATCCCAATATTAATCTATATATTCCTTCTCCTGCTAATTCTAAGTACTCTGCTCTTGGCATCTTTTCTTTTATATCACTCATGAATCTTCTACTTCTATCTATCGGACCTGAGCTTACTGTTGGGAAGAATAATAAGAATTGTACATATTCTACAACACTGATTTTTCTTTTATTAAACCATCTGATATTTCTATCATAATTTGTATTGTCTTAAATGACATATATGATATTCCAATAAAAAGCTAATAAATGTAAATGCGTTACCGCAAAATATTTTATTTATTACTAGTGGTAATATTGATAATATAACTAAGATTTTTAGGTTCTTTTTACTTTCTGTCTTTTGTGCTATTAATACCAATATGTACTCGTATAGGATAAAAACCTATTAGATACGCTAACATTATCGTGCTTTTTCCATATATAACTACGGCAAAGATAATCGATAACGCTAAGATGTAATACTCAATTCTTTTACCAAAAATAGTTTATTATAAATCCTATAATTAGTGCTATAGCTAAGAAAAAGAAAGAATTCTATTCCTTCAAAGTAGTTCATCTTATACTAACTCCTTTAACTTCTTCTTATCTATTTTACCATTATTATTTAATGGCATCTCATCTAAAAGACAATCTTCTTAGGGTATCATATATTCCGGTACTAATTTCTTAAGCTCTTGTTTTATCTGTTTAGTTACCTCGAAGCGTTTTTCTATCTCTTCGTTATATACTACAAATGATGTTAGTGATTTTACTTTTCCATCTTCATAACTTGGAACCGTCGCCGCTTGTCGTATTTTTTTGTTTTTAAGTAGATTGTTGTCTATATCTTCAAGTTCTATTCTATGCCCATGAAGTTTTACTTGGAAGTCTATGCGTCCTTCACAAAACAGCATACCATCTTTGAAATATCCTAAGTCACCAGTAAGATAACTTCGTTCTTCTTTTCCATCTACTTCTCCTATACCAAATTTTTCATTTGTTATAGCATCATTTTTGAAATAACCTTTTGCGACAGTATTTCCTGTAATTACTATCTCACCTTTACCTTCTTTATCAGGATCAGTTAAATGTACTTTGGTTCCCCATTTCACCTCTCCAACCGGTAGGTTCTCATAGTATTTTTTATTCACTTCTTTTGTTATTTCTACCCATGTTACCATTACAGTAGATTCTGTTGGTCCATATGTATTTATTACTTGAGCATTTTTAAAGTTTTCATGGATTTTTTCTACTGTTGTACTAAATAGTTTTTCTCCACAAAATACAAATTGTTTTACTTTTGGCATTAAGCTTTGATTGAAGTTTTTATCTATAAAGCACATTTCTATAAATGATGGTGTTGAAATCCATATTGTAGCATTTGATTTATTCAATTCCTCAAACATTAATTTGAAGTTTTCTTGATGTTTTTTATCTATTTGTACCAAAGATGCTCCTAAATAAATACTTGGCCACAATGACATTACTGATAGATCAAATGAGAATGGTGGATGTCCTAAAAATACTAGTTCTTCTTTTTCATCATAATATCCTGTATACCAATGTAAGAAATTATTCAAGTTATTATATGTAATACATACACCTTTTGGCTTTCCTGTACTTCCTGATGTAAATATAATATAGAACAAATCTTCATCTTTTACGTAGTGTTCTTTTGAAATAGTATTTTGAGTACTCGAGATTATTTCTTTAGCTGACTTAACATCTAGCATTTTTTTCTAGTCAGTTCTATCTGTGACAAGTACTAGTTTTTGATTCTACTGTTTCTACTATTTCTTCCACTCTGTCTTTTGGTGTATTTATATCTACTGGGCAAAATGCTCTTCCTGATTTCACACACGCTAAAAAGTACACTAACATAAATGGATGTTTATGTCCATATACTACTATAGGGCTTTTATCTTCCTCTAATTTTTCTTCTAGATAAAACGCAAAGTTTATCCGAATATTCTATTAAATTTTTGTATGTTAAATTTTCATCCTGATATATATTATTAATATATACCTCTTTAGAACTATTTCTATACTGTTCTAATTTTTCAAAAAGTTAATTTCATATTTTCTCCTTAAGAATTTATTCATTTACTAGTATATCATATATCTACTTATTTTTTCAGTTGATATAATAATTTCCAGCAAAAATAACTTAAAACAAAAAAACTCGAATCTAGACTTATCCCAGACTCGAGTTTTATTGTTATTTAGTTTACATATTCAAAGATAAGAGACATAGATACATTCTTTCTATCATAATTATCTCAGCACCTTTTGATCTTGTCTACTTTATATTAAAATTCTTCAACACAATACTAAATGTAGTTAAATTATGCAGTAACGCTAGTAAGTTAGATGGTAATACATTTATTAGTCCTAGGAATATTAATGAACTATTGATCGATACCGTACTCTTAACGTTAGTACTCATCTGCGCACGTAATGTTTTAGAAACATCCGATAACAGTAATAATGAGTTAAGTGAATCTGATTTTAGAACGACATCACTGATTTGTTTTGAAAGATCAGCACTTTCGCTCATAACGATACTTACATCACTTTCTGATAATGCTGCTGAATCGTTTAGACCATCACCTATCATTAGAACTCGACGTCCTTTTTCTTTTTCACTCTTAATGTACTCAAATTTTGTAACTGGAGTCATACTTGTATGTACTTCATCGAAAGTTACATCATTTAAGATTTTTTTAGTTCTTACTTCGTTATCCCCTGTTAATAAAACAACTTTTTTACCATTATTTCTAAGTTCAGTTAATACCTCATTCGCTTCATCTCTTAGCGGTATATCTACACAGAAAATCGAAATTAATTGTCCTTTATACCCTAAGAATAATAGGTTATACTGTTCTTGTTTTTCAGCAATTATTTGTTTTTGTTCGTCTGTAACAACTACATTTTCATCTTTTAATAATTGTCTACTTCCGATAACAACTTTTTCACCATCAATATGAGAAACTATACCTTTTGATGCGATGTGGTATAACTCCGTATGCATTTCTTCATGCTCAATTCCATCTTCTTCAGCCTTACTCACAACAGCACTAGCAATAGGATGATAGATATGTTCTTCTAAACACGCTCCAATTTTTAGTACTTCTTCATAAGAATATCCATAAAATGGTAGCACTTCTTGAATATATGGTTTAGACACCGTTATTGTTCCTGTTTTATCAAAAACAAATGTATCGATATCCTCATATTTATCAAGAGTTACAGAGTTCTTAACTACGATTTTTTTATCGATTAAGTTCTTAATAGTAGTTAGATACGCCACCGGTGTTGATAATTTCAATGCACATGAATAATCAACTAATAGGAATGAAATTGCCTTAGCAAATGATCTAGTAAATAAATACGTAAGTCCCATCGCTAAGAAGTTATATTTTTACAATACTATCCGCTAATTTTATGTATTTGTAGTGGTACGCATCTTCTCTACTTTCAGAATCTTTCATCAATTGGATAAGATGATGAATACGGCCATTAACCTGTGGATTTTCAACTTTAATCTTAACTTCACCGTTAACAACTATCGTATTAGAATAAACTTTATCTCCGATATTTTTGACAATCGGGAAACTTTCTCCTGTTAATGAACTTTCATCAACACTAGCGCCCTCTGTCATCACGATACCATCGAATAGAATCTCATTTCCTTCTGAAACTAGAATTACATCATCTTTTCTAACTTCTGAACAAGTTACTTTTCTATTTCCTTCTTCTTCAACAAGCCACACTTCTTTATCCATAGAAGTTAAACTTTGTTCGAGAACTTTTACAGATTTTTTCTCAGACCAATTGTTAAGCGACTCCCCTAGTTCTAAAATAAACATAATAGAACTTGCTGTATCTCTCGCACCTGTCGCTAATGATACAAGAATTGCCGCAGGGAGTCAAGTGTTTCCATAGTAACTTGCTTACGCGCTAGTAGTTTTAATGTATCTTTCAAATATCCCGAAGCTTTCCACCATGTATGAATCGCTCTTAGTGGAAGTGGTACGAATAATTTCGACATTGCACGCCAAAACATAGCATCCATTATTATCGAATAAGGACTTTCCTCAGCTTTAGCTACTGGATTCTCATAACAATTTTTACTTTTTCTTTATCAACTAATTTAAAGAATTCTTGTAAACAACTGCTACTTCCTTCTTTAAAAATAACAACAAAAAGTGTACTCATCTTGATAAAAGTCCACTTTTTATGTTTTCGATTTTTGGCTGCTCGTTTTTAAAATATACTTTCACATCTGGTGTTAAGCGAAAATCAGCTCTAACCCTAGCTCTGCCACTTGATAGATGTAGTATTTTAAAATCCATCTTATTTTTGCCTCTAATTCTTGAAGATTGCTTTCTCTTTTTTTCTTTTTCGTATAAATCTTTAGCATCTGCCACTACATCATCAGCATGTTGCTTGATGTTTGAAACAGTTCCTTCTACTCCATCTTTTTGCTTTATATAATTTTTGATAAAACAACTGAGTAACCTTTCTTAGCATCTTTACTTGATAAAAGTTTAAGACCAAAAAGTCCCAAATGCTACTCCTCCTGCAAATACCCTGGTGTTTTTAAGTGCTGCTTTTAGCAACTTTTTAACGCTTTAATTGACATATTCAATTCCTCCTTATAAATACATTATTATAATTCAATTATATCACTTTGCTAATTATATGTAAATCTAAAAATATCAAGCTTTCATCTGTCATTTTTAATATTTTTATCAATGTTTTTGACTCTGAAATGTTTTTACTTTTCCTTAAACTTGTATAGTCAAAAATTCAATGTTTTTATTTTCTTACTGATAATTTTACAACCCTTGTTTTTACAGTATTTAGGTACACATTTAACTTTTCTTTATAAAATTTAACTCTAAAATTATATATATTCTAACATTCCCTCGAGCAACTTTTGCTCACCATGGTAATTTTCTTCTCTACACTGTAGTGAACATAGTTGTTTATCAATGTAAAAACATATAATTATTATTTATATTTTTCTATCTTTTTCAATATTAAAAATTCAGTTCTCTTACTACTTATTTGTGTTAGAAATGTTTTTAATCAATCGATAGGCTATTTATGTTATAATAACTATAGTTAAAGAATGAGGATAATTCGACAAATCGATTTCTCCGAAATCACGCTTTTCGAGCCATCCTCTTTAAGATTAGAAAATTAGACTAAACCTATAAATAAGGAGAAACTTATGATTTATATTATTGGACTTGGACCGAATGATAGTTCAAACATTAAAGAAAATATTAAACAACTTTTGCTAAATAACACGAATTCTAAGGTTATCGCACGTACTAAGGAGCATCCTGCGATTTCTTTCTTAGAAGAAAACAACATCAAATTTGAAACTTGCGATAGATTTTATACAGAAAGCGAAAATTTCGAAAATACTTATAACGGTATAGCGAATTACATTCTTGAAGTCGCTGAAAATAATGATGTGATGTATCTTGTTCCTGGACATCCGATGGTTGCCGAGCTAACTACTCAACTTCTAATAAATAGCGGAAAAGATGTTAAAATTGTTGGTGGAGAAAGCTTTTTAGATTCTTGCTTCAATGCTGCACAATTTGATCCTGTAGAAGGATTTTCTCTTGTAGATGCTACTGCATTAGAAACATTAAGACAGGTTAATCCTCTGCAACATCTACTTATTACACAATGCTATGACGATTTGACTGCGGCGAATGTATCAGACGAGCTTATGCCTTCCTATCCTTACGACCATGAAGTTAAAGTTATCGAGCAAGCTGGTGCTGAAGATGAGAAAATTTACACAGCACCTCTACATGAACTTTCTGCTGCGGTTGGTGAAGAAGTGAATAACCTACGTGCTTTTATATATCGCACCATTAAAAGATGGTCTTAGCTTTAATATTAAAGATTACACTAAAGATTTCGATGAAAATGATGACACTACAGAAACTGATTTAGTAGAAAAACTAGAAAAACTTGTCACAGGTCTTAAAGCTAACCTTGATAAAGAAGAAGACTATACAAGTGATAATTCGAAACTGCTAGCTGAAATTATCAATACATCACTTGACTTTACAATCGCTAGCGATAACTACTACGAACTTAATGACATCCTTTCAGAAATGAAAGCAGACAGACAAAAATAATTTTATAATAAGGATATTAATATGGATAAGGTATTAGCTTTTTAGCAAAAATTATTAAAAGAAGTTATAGATAAAAATTCAATCGTCGTTGATGCTACTGCTGGAAATGGAAATGATACGCTATTTCTAGCGAAAAACTTCAGCGAAAAAGTTTATACATTCGACATCCAACAATTGGCAATTGAAAACACTACAACCCTTATTAAAGAAGCAGAACTAGCTGATAAATGTGAGATTATTCTTGATTCTCACTTCGAATTTGATAAATATATAGACGAAAAATTCGTGCTGTTGTTTTTAATCTAGGATATCTACCAAATGCTGATCATGAGATTACAACAATGGCTGAAACAACACTTTCGACTATTAAAAATTTTTACTACATCTAGAAGTTGGTGGTAGAATCGTCATCGTTGTCTACTGGGGTCACGAGAATGGCAAAGGTGAAAAAGAAGCACTGTTAAACGAACTTCAAAATCTTGATCAAAAAGAAGCTGAAGTGCTAATTTATCAATTCATAAATCAAAAAACAATGCGCCATTTATTATTGCAATTGAAAAAGAGAAATCTCATGCGAGAAATAGAAATAGAATTTAAAAACTTACTGACAAAAGGTCAATATGAGACATTATACAAAAAGTACAGCCTAAATAATTCTGAAGAAATAATTAACAAAAATTTTTACTATGATGATGCAGATGAAAGTTTCAAAAAATTGAGCTGCACTAAGAATTCGATATACTAACAAGAAAACGGAGATGACTCTGAAAATAAAAGGTAAAACTCAAAAACATTGAAATAAACGTACCACTTGATGAAAGATATCCAAAAGAACCAACGGTACTACCGATTTTTACCAAATGAGATTATCGCATGAGACTAGAGCGAATGAACGTAAAAATTAAAACTCCTATGCTAATTCAAAAAAATAGAAAACTTTAAGACAGGAAGTAACTTTAGAAGAAGGATTGCTAGTTCTTGATAAAACAACATTTATCAACGATATTGTCGATTATGAACTAGAATTCGAGACTAAAGATTACGAAACAGGACTAGCTACCTTTGAGAAATTATTAGAAGAAAATAATATTGATAAAAGTCCAGCCAAACCCAAAATAGCAAGAGCTATTGAATATTCAAAACGATAAACTAAATAACTATTAAAAACAACCTCCCTTATACGATCTACTTAAAATAATAGTTTTTAAGTAATTTCATAAAGGAGGTTTTTATTATAACTTATTGTGGGAGTGAGGGGGGCACTTACACCCTAATCTCAAAAATGGAAATTTCTCCTGTTTTTTCCATTTTGAATAACAAAAATCTAGGAAACTATGAATCACTTCTGATTCACTTCCCAGATTTTCTATTCTTGTATATAAAAGTGCACCGAGTAAATTGTCGGTTGGAATTTTTATATATGTAATCAACGACAAGTTGCACTCTTTCTCCTAAAATCTCTAGTCTTCTTTAAAACTTAACACCATTATCTTTTAGTTTTTTGGATAACTGTAGCTCCTATGCCACCTAGTTTTTTTCAGCTCTTTTTCCGTATAAGATTCGAGTATTTCTTTTTATTATATAATTCAGCATCGATAAACTTGTTTAATTGTCTTTCCATACCAGAAAAAAATAGGATCTTTTTCATCATTTCCTTGGAAATATTCCAACGTCCTTCCACTATCAGAATTACTCTGTTTTCTAATTCTTCTTTATAGAATTTCTCTAACAATTCATAATGGTATTTACTAGTTAGGTAATCTTTTAGCTATATTAGCTACAAAATGCATTTCAAAAAGCTTCTGGTTTTTGCAAATCCTTTTCATCTTGCAGAGTTCCCTCTATAAAGCTTTCAACTTTTTCAAAACCACCTTTAAAGATAATACCAGTATATTTATTAAGTTCTTTAAGCTTCGTCATATAATAGTGAGCTTCATCGAATTTATCTTGATTTATACTAAAGATGCTTAATAGTAATAATGTAGGTTCTGATTCTAAATAATCGAAACGTTTAATATGATCTCTCATCAAATCATCTCTATTTAGACGAACATAAACATGCGTCAATTCGTCTGTAACCTCAGAAAAATCTGAAGGACTAGCTTCTAACAAAAGCCTATATAATTTCGCAGCTTCTTCGTACATACCTGCTTTAACATAATACCCCGCAAGAGCATCCGCTAATATCATCTCTTCAGTATCTTCATCACTTTCTGAATATAAAATATCCTCTCCAAGCTCAATAGCCATCTCTATACCACTGTGATTTTCCTCATGCAGTTCTCGTAAGGCATTAACCTTGTCAAAAACACTCATATCACTGTCATCAATCGCATCAACAATATCACCAAGAGGTCCATCTATATCATAGCCATCTTCCACCATATTATAAATATGCTCAAAAACCTCGATAGCATCTTCTCTATTAGAAAAATGTTCTCCCTCAGTTTTTAAAAACTCTTTAAGCAATAATTCAAATTGTTTGTCACGTTTTACCATAAGTCATCCTCCATTAGCTCCATCTGGATATCAAACTCACTATCATCAGCAAACATTACACCATTCATATGCAAGTTTCTGATTGTTCCCTTACCTAAACCTTTTATTTTCAAAAACTCAGCCTTAGTAATCTCTAAGAAATCTTCTTTTGTTAATAAAAAGTTCGCATGCATAATTTTTAATTCTGTATCTCGAATAGCCATAAATGATCTATCTCGTTTCATATCAGTAACTGTTATTTCCTTACGATTCGCATATTTATCCAAATCATCTCCAATAACATATTCACTTTCTCTTATATGCATTAAGAAATCAAAAATAGTACTCCTTACTTAAGAAATAATCGAATTTCATAACAGTATTAAGAGCTTCTAAATACCTACAATCATCGTCCGTACTAAACTTGATTAATTTAGGATTAGTTATTCTATCTAAAACATCAGAAATGTATTTATTTACTTTAATCAATTTGATTGAAAAATGCAACAGCTTCTTTCTCTTCACCATGCATCAAATGATAAAAAAACTTTCGATAACAAAATGACCTCATCATCATTTTTACCATGTTTATTCGCCAATTTATAACAATGATTAACCTCTGTAAAGTCATTTAATATAAGACTAGCCACTATGAAATTGTGATACATTGGCATCATAACTTTATTAGCCATATCTAAAGTGAAATAAAACGGCTTATAAGCATACCTAACTTTATTATATAGCTTATTTCCTAAATAAAATTCCGCAAGATGGTGGCAGACTCTTAAGTATAGATAATTAATCGGAAATAGGTTACCCTCAACAAAACCTTCTTCATAATTGTAAGCTTCATCTCTTAATCGTATTAATCTTAATTCTGTTTCATATTCCGTACAATCTTTACTAACTATCTCCCAGACTCTGGCATCCACATTGTATTTAGATAAATCTATAGCTTTTTCACATTAGCTACATATTTAGAATCTTCAAAAATTCTCAATAAATTCCGCAAAAAGTTTTCATCGATTCATTAAAAATCAGACTCAATCTTTTTAGAAGAGAACTGTATTTCACCATAACCTTGATTGAGATTAAAATCTCTATACTTACTGCTTCTTATTCCTGCATATCCTTTTTCTATCAACAGGAAATTTTTATAATTTTTTATTATTCATGCCTGTTCCCTCCTTTGATATTTTAAGTAATTCTATAAAATTTACAGCGATTCTAATCGTCGTCTTTTGTAAGAAAATCTTTTATAAAATCGACTACCTCTTCATCCCCATTCTACATCAAAAATGCAATATAATACAAACATAACAGTTAAAAACACCTAAAAAAATAAAATACTAAAAAAATTTTAAATATATGACTATCTCTGATTTTTTTAGTAAAAAGGGAGCAACTCTAATGTCACCGTTACAAAAATTCGATATAGAATGCGAAATCTACATGAGAGCACTTGATATAGAAAGACAAAGATTAAATGTATTTAGAATGGAAATGCTAGGAGCAAAAATTCACGCAGCCCAAGAAGGAGAAAAAACTCTAAAAGAAGCTGTTGATGCTCTCCTTCTATTAACTAGAACTGCAGGAATTATCACAGCAATCGAAAAGTCCACACGCTCTTGCAGAAGTAATCAAACGTGCTCCAAAACTAGATAAAGATAAAGTAATTATCGTTAACATATCTGGACGTAGAGACAAAGATGAGAGTGACTCAAAAATCGTGATTTCATAGAAACAAGATTTTGTCGAATCACCTCCGCACAGTTTATTAGATATCTAAAAAGTTTTCCTAAAAAGCGAGTTTAGATATCAATAAATCACTACGTCTATGAGTTGTCATATACATTTTGTTAAAAATTTAGGTCTTTTAGGGTCAGCCCCTTAGAAAATAGAAATAAATAATATAAATAAAGAAATATTTAATACTATCACTTAAGATACATTTAAACATTTCTTTTTATTACTAAAAATTAATTTCCATATCATTGTTAACAACACAGAAAAATATAGAAAACAAACACAATATAAATTATTTAGAATCTAATATACAAGTTTTATCAAGTTTTATAATCTCACAAAAATTATAAATGATATTTTGCGACTACCCTATTATTTTTATAAATCGTAATAATTAAACCAAATACTACTCCACTAATTAAAATAATATTTATAATTAAGTCTTCATTCTTTTTCTTTATTCTCTTTATTTTTTCTTGCAAATTATTTCTCCTTTTTCTAAATTCTATAGTAATTTTTATTTTTTACAAACTTCTTTTTTAAAAAGTATACCACAAAAACACCAATAACAAAATAGAAACAAATAATACTAAAAACATCGCATACTAGGTTTTCTAATATGCGATGTTTTTTTATTTCTTTTGAATTTCTTATGTAACTCTGTATAGAATAATAATCCTATTAACGTTACGGCTATTCCTCCCATAGCTAGAGAGGTTTGTGAAATTAATGTACTTACTAAAGTATAAATTCCACCTAGGATTGCTATTATAGGAACAATTGGATATAAAGGTACTTTATATGGTCTTTCTAATTTTGGTTCTTTTTTTCGCAGTATAATTACTGCAAGAAATGTTGCTGTATAGAAAAACCACATTACGAATACTAATAGGTCAGTCAACATATCAAAACTACCTGTTAACATCATTAAAAATGATAATACTAAGATTAATAGTCCCGCATTAACAGGAACTGCTCCTTTATTTAACTTCGTCCAAGTATTTTTTAAAGGAATTTGATCACTTTTAGCCATTGCATATGGAACGCGAAGACCCGCCATTGAGAATCCGTTAATTGCTCCATATACACTGATTAATATTCCAATAGTGATAATTTTACCACCAATGCCACCAAACAACTTCGCAGCCACTTCACTAGCCACAGTTTGATTACCCGCAACATGATCCAACGGTAAAGTCATAAGATAAGCTACATTTATAAGTACATAGACCGCCATAACAACAGCAAGTCCTAAGAAAATTGCTCTTGGTAAATCTTTTTTAGGATTTCTCATCTCCCCCGCCATGCTTCCTACATTAGTCCATCCTTCGTATGCGAACATCGCAGCAAGTAATGCTCCACCTAGTCCACTAGCAAATGAAATATCTTTCCCCGCTTCAATAGGTAATAATTGTAACGGTTGTGAATCACTTTGGAATAATCCAAATCCAATAATCACTATTAATGGGATTAATTTACAAATAGTAGCTACTGTCTGAATCACCCCACCAATTTTCCCACCTAGAAAGTTTAAAAACATTAGTGATGCAGCTGCTGCAAAGGCTATAGGTAAATGCCACGCTTTATCTAAATTTAATAAGTTTAAAACTTGTGTAGAGAAAATAACGGCAAGTGCTGCTATCATCGCAGGGAAATAAATTACCGACTGCGCCCATCCTAATAAGAATGCTGCAGTTTTTCCATAAGTTCTCTCTATCCAAACGACCATTCCTCCTACTTCAGGAATAGATGCCGCAAGCTCTGCAACAGTAAGCCCTGCACAAATTGTAATAATCCCAGCAAGAACCCAAGCAAGCAACCCTAGACTCATCGTCCCTGTAGTTTTATAAATTACAGCTGCCTTAAAGAACACCCCTGCTCCAATTACTGAACCTATTACAGTCATAAAAGCCGGCATGAAACCTATCGTTCTTTTCAACTCACTCATAAGAGTAACCTCCTTATTTATAATTTTTTCATTTCTATATTATACCTTTTTATTAGAAAAAGAAAAAAAGAAAAGACTCAAAATTTGAATCTTTTTTTAATCTAACTTATAATAGTTTACTGAAAAACACTTTTTAAAAACATATAATTAAATTTTTATATATTTAAATTTCATTTATTTTTAGATATGTTAAACTATCTCTTTTTAAAATTGTCTTTTTCTATATTTTTTTACTATTATTAACAATATTAAAATAATTTTATTAATTTCTTCAAATCGTTGATAATCTCTAATTAATCTGATATAATCAAAATCGGAGAGAGAAGTTGGAGAGTATAATACTTTCTACAAAGATGGTGGCTACTTTTCTACGAAAAGGAGTTGGTGTTATGTCCGCATACACTAAAATCTTGAAGAAGGGGTAGCAAGTTGTCGGCATATGAAATTGTACAAACAATTATTGGAATAAACCTTTTAATTGTTTCAATAGTTAGTGCGTGCATTATGGCATTAAAAAGACAATAAAAATAACCATCTTTAAAACTTTGAACGGTTAAGACAGTTATTTTCAACTATAATTAATCAGAGTCACCGTCTTTAAAAACGGCTCTCTCTTTATGATTTTTATTTTAACATAAATATGAAATAAGTGCAATGAATAAATAATACTATAACTCAAGTTATAAATAGTCAACTCAGATATACAAAATACACCACATACTAGATAATCTATTATGTGGTGTTGATTTATTTTGACTTCTCCTATTTACCAAATAACAACTTGAAGAAGTTTAATTTTTGACCATATCTTAATGTTGCTAGTCTATATACTCTAACACTCGCAAATGCTACAAGTAATGTAGTGGCAGCTAATATACCATAAGATAATCCTAATTCTTGAATAGAAACATGGCTTATTGCATAACGTGTAAACATTACAAAATATGATGTGAATGGAACGTATGATAAAATCTCCGCAAGTTTAGTATCTCCAGTTGAACCCATAATGTAGTAGTTTACGAAGAATGCACCCATAAATGTTAACATCGGTAAAGTTATCGCTCCGTTAACATCCTCAATCTTACTAACTAGTGAAGCGAATGCCGCGTACATAAACATAAACATTACGAATCCAGTTAAAGCAAATACTAGTCCGACACCAAGGACTTTCAAGTCTACGTTTTCTATAATATGTTTAATATTATCGCTATATCTAGAACCATTAATTTTTAGACCTGCAAATAAACCACCTATGATTAAGCCCATTTGAATAAGTACCGCAACAGATAAAGCTAATACTTTTCCTAAAATTAACGTTCTAGGATTTACAGTGACTACTAATAGTTCCATAGCTCTATTACTTTTTTCTTTAACAACATTTGTTGCAACTACACTACCAAATTGAACTACTGTCATATAGACAATAAATGTAAGAGCATAAACTACTACAACATTTACTACTTGTGTCTGAATATCAGAATCTCCACTTACATTCACAGGTACAGGTTGAGGAAGATGTGCTTTTACGTTAGTTACTTTATCATAATCTAAACCATTTTGTTTATAGACTAATTTTTCTACGTTCTTTCCAAAAGCTTCTTTGAATTCACTGCTACCTTTACTAAAGATAGATTGTCTAGATAAATATTCATAACTGTCTTTAGTTAAGACGATACCTTCATCTAATTTTTTTAGCTTTTAATGTCTTTTTCTAAATCCTCTTTACTATCATATTTTTTTAGCTTCTTTTTAGATCTTCTAATTTAATATTTGCATCTTTTTACAACATATGCACTACGATTGAAATTATCATTGCTATCACCTTTGAAAAAGATTACTGTTCGCAATCGATGGTACAAATGTTATACCTATAGCGATAACGAAGTATATTGCCATAATAACTTTTGTCGCTTTCTTTTGCGAAAAATTGTTTTTAACTCGAAATTAAATACTGTACTAAAATTCTTCATAACTACTTACCTACCTGTTCCTTGAATATATCTTCTAACGATGGTTTATAAAAGTTTAAATTCTTCTATATTGAATGTGCTTCCAGCTAATCTTGCTAAAAGTTCTTTTTTTAGCTCCATCTTCTTTTGAAATCAAGAAGCACCCCCTCTGGAACCAATGAATACTCGATACCAAGTGGCACAGCTTTAAGATTAGCAAGTAGTTCTTCTTTCTCAAAATCACTAACACTCAAAAATCATTTTTCCATGTCCTAATTGTTTTTAATATAATCTAAATTACCACTTAGAGTAATTTTTTTCCTTTTTCTAGTATATTAATGTCTTCACAGAATGTTTCCACAACCGGCATTTGGTGAGATGAGAAAATAACTAGTTTATCTTTTTTTGATAAAGTCTGTAATTATTTCTTTTAACTTCGATACGTTCACCGGATCAAGTCCACTGAATGGTTCGTCAAAAACAAGAATATCTGGGTCATTCATAACACTTTGAATAATTTGAATTTTTTTGTGCATTACCTTTAGATAATGTTTTTTTAATGCTTGTTTATTATCTTCTAATTCGAAAGTACTCTAACCATTTTTTTCGCTTCTGTTTGTGCTGCTTTCTTCTTCATGCCTTTTTAACATTCCGAAGTACGTAAGCTGATCTCACTAGTCCAACACCATCGTACATTCCACGTTCTTCTGGTAAATATCCAATTTTTCACCTTACTGTGATCTCAGAGGTTTTTCCGTCTAATAAAAATCTCACCTTTATCTGACTTGAATATATCTAACAAAAATTCTAAAACTTGTAGTTTTACCACTACCATTTCGTCCTAAATATCCATTAGCCACCCCACTTTTTCGCTGTGAAGCTAACTCCCTTAAGAACCTTTTTATTACCAAAACTCTTCTCTACATTTTTTTAAATTCTAAAATCATAGCCCTTACCTCATTTCCTAACTTATTAAAAGTTATATCCCTTTTTTTATTCGTCATTATTTTTTTATTTCTTTTGTTAACTTGAAATATTTCGGTAAAAAAACATTCCAAGTCCACCCTATACAGTAACCAAATATACCGCCTATTAATCCACCTAGCAACATGGCTATCATATCAGGTATTCCACTATTAATTACCCATTTAATATTAGTAAAATACAATACCCCTACTATGCTTATTAAAATAAATAAAACTATAAATCTTAACAATCTATATTTAACAATTTCTAATTCCGTCTCGGTATCAGTATATATCGGATAAGAACTTGAAGTCCCTTCAGCAAGTCTAAACAAATTATAAACTTGAAACTTATAAAAGCTTCCAACCAGTTGCTTTATAATACTCTTCTATCTCTGGTGTGAAGTTTTTATCAAAGATAAACTTGTATTGCTTATCGCTAGTCTCTGAAACTTTCTTCATTCTAATTGCCACTATTGCCTCTTTATCATATTCATATCCCTGAGCAGCAAGATGATTCATTTTATCCGCTACTTTATCATAGCTTATAAATACCGGAACATATTTATACTTCATAAATTCAATCCTTTCTTCTCTTCAAAAATAAATATTTTATAAAGAACGCTATATTTACAGCAGCTAGTCCTAAACCAAAGCCAAAAGACATACCTGTAATAAAATCTATTACTTCAGATGGCATTAAAAATTTATTTAGTATGTGCGTCACCAAAGCTATAAGAAAACACCCTAACATGATTTTCGCATTAAATCTTATTCTATATAGCCACATATATTCTTCACTCAAATTATCTGTATATAGTGTAGTTGCTGCAGGTTCCCCGCGTAATATTTGCCAGAAAAAACTATTTCTAACTACTTTCCAACCGTTAAACTTATAGAAATCTTCACGTTCAGCATCGAACTTTTTATCATATACCAGTTCGTATTTGTAGTTAATTTTTTCTCCTTTTTCTAGTAAAATGAAGAATCCTAGAAACTTTTTAAAATGCCAACCCTTAGCGCTATATCTCTCTAACTTTCTCATGAGTCTTTTATTTGTTAAAGCGAATGTATGTGTCACCTTATATTTACTCATCACTTCCACCACCTATAAACTTCTTAGCTACATCCAGTAAAAACTGTCGAAGTTTTAAATTTTTCTCCAAAACTTCCATGCCTTTTGGAGTAATATAATATTCTTTTTTGGAATTATCAATTTCCTTATCTTCTATCCAGCCTACAGAAACCATTTTTCCTAAAGTCGTGTACATTGTCGCAGGTCCGATAATAATATTATTATCAGTAATTTCTGCCACCTTTTGCATTATCAAGTATCCATGGATAGGTTCTATTAAAACTAGAAGTGTAAAAAATATACTATCCGTTAATTCGCCCGTTTCATAAGGGCTTAACTTTGCCATTTTATCCCTCCTAACTTAATTAGAGATATTCTTATTTATATCAATCATCGATATATCTATCTTTGATATAATTATATATCCATCATTGATATAAGTCAATAGATTTTTTTATTATTTTTCATAAAAAAATATTGGATAAAAAAATATCCTTCTTATTTATAACCTATATTATTTATTACAGATATTTTAAAAAAATAGACTTATAATATAGTAATATCAGCTATAATATGATAGAATAATGCTATAAAAATAAATTTATAAAAATAGATTCTTTATACTAGTCTATTTTAATTAATGTTAAGGAGAGACACATGACAAAATCACTAAAAAAATATCTATTGCTTATTGCAACGGTTATTCTTTCAGTTACTCTTGCTGCTTGTGGCATGGGAACTTCTGCAGAACAAATCGTTAATAAATCAGTAGAATCATCTAAAAATATTAAGAGTACAGATTTCGTAGCGACTAACAGTTCTGAAATTTTAGTTGGTGAGCAAACTCAAACAATTGAAAATACTGTATCTGGTTCATTAATCATGGACCCACTTACAATGAAAGCTACTACTGATGTAAAAGCTCAAGGACAAAGCCAAACATTAGAATTATACATCAAAGATGGAACAGCTTATGCAAAATCAACAGGGCAAAACGAATGGGTAAAAAGCTCAAATAATAACATAACTGCACAATTTGAAAATCTTAAAAAGATTGCTAATTCAGATAAAATTTTAGAATTCTATAAAAAAATCGCTAAAGATTTCAAGAAAACTGAAGAAAATGGAAACTACGTACTAACATATACAGGAAATGGTGACCAATTCAAAGATCTTATGGTTGCTATCGCTAACGCATCTTCAGGTAGCGAAGTAACTGCTAGTGCATTTAACAACGTTGATTTTAAAAACGTTTCAATTAAACTTGTAGTTACTAAAGACTTCGTACCTGTTAACAACGAAGTAACAATGGAACTTGCAACTAAAAGATACTTCAAACCCAACTACGATGAAAATTAAACAAATCATCAAATATTCTAACGTAAATAACGTTAAAGAAATCAATCTTCCTGACGAAGTGAAAAACGCTAAAGAAGTAGCAACTGATTCACAAAAACAAGAATAATAAAATTTCCTACTTGCTTAAATTCGAGTAAGTAGTTTTTTTTATTCAATCTTATACTTCTACAATTCTAAAAAAATTAAGGTTAAATTTTTTTAGATACTTTATTTTAATATTTAAGTTTATGTAAATATATCCTTTCAGTTTACAATACCCTTTTCATCTAGTATAATAATATGTACAATTAAAATATTAGGAGGTAATTTGAATTTATAATTATAGCGCCCTGAACTAAGTTCTAAAGGTTAAATTGAGCTTAGTTGACGAGGAAAAAAAGTTATCGAAAAATTCGGCGGATGCTTTTTTTCGGAACCAGAGAGTTTCGTTAGATAATGTACAATGGGGTGTACCTTGGTATCTTTAGGAACACAGTGACGACAAGATACTTAGGTACAACGTATGCAACAACAACTTAGTTTTTAAGGAAGAATAACGCGAAAAAAACTTGCCCTTCAAAATCATTATCCTCTCCTATTAGACTCATATTACTTTCTTTTAGATTAACATAAACTAGGGAAGAGTATAATATTTTTTTGAGTGAATATAATTTTTCATAGTACTTTCTATGAGAGATTAATTAAATAAAGAAAAAAGCGAGGAATTTTTAATATGTGTGGAATTGTAGGATTTGTTGGAGAAGCAAATGGAGTTAAATTTTTAATCGATGGACTTAGTAGTCTTGAGTACCGTGGATATGACTCAGCAGGTATTGCAGGAGTTGTTGATGGTAAGGCTAGTGTAACAAAGGCTGTTGGTCGTATTAAAAACTTAGAGGCCCTAATCCCTGGAGATCTTCACCTAGAATTAGGTATTGGTCATACACGTTGGGCTACTCACGGTGGAGTAAACGCAACCAACTCTCACCCTCACCAAAGCTTTAACAAACGTTTCATCTTAGTTCACAACGGAGTTATCGAAAACTTCCAAGAACTTAAAGATAGATTTTTCAAAGATATAGAACTTGTTTCTGAAACTGATACTGAAGTTATCGTTCAATTAGTTCAAATATACAGCGATCGTGGTCTTGAAACTAAAGAAGCTTTCAAAAAAGCTGTATCTAAGTTGCAAGGATCTTATGCACTTTGTTTAATCGACACAGAAGATAAAGATACATTATATGTAGCAAAAAACAAAAGTCCACTTCTTATTGGACTAGGAGAAGAAAATAAAAATTATGTTGGTAGTGATGCTTTAGCAATGATTAAGTACACTAACAACTTCTTAGAAATCAACGATGGTGAAATTGTTATCGTGAAAAAAGATAGCGTAACTATCGAAGACAAAGAAGGTAATGTCGTAGAGCGTGAAAGCTTCTCAACTAACTTAAACGCTGGAGAAATTGATAAAGGTATCCACGAGCATTACATGATTAAAGAAATTAACGAGCAAGTAGGAGCTATGCGTAACATCATCTCTCACTACTTCGATGGACATGATGTAAATATTAACAGCGAAATTATCAACAATGTAAAAGATGCAGATAGACTATACATCATCGGATGTGGTACAAGTTATAACGCTGGTTTAGTAGGAAGAAACTACTTCGAAAAATGGGCTGGTATCCCAACAGAAGTACACCTAGCATCAGAATTTGCTTACAACGTACCATTATTATCTAAAAAACCAATGTTCATCTTCCTTTCTCAATCAGGAGAAACAGCTGACCTTCGTGCAGTATTAACAAAATTACGTAGCGTAAATGAAGATTATAAATTCTTAGTACTTACTAACGTTGATGCTTCAACTCTATCTCGTGAGTGTGATTATACATTATTACTTCACGCTGGTGTTGAAATCGCAGTTGCATCTACCAAAGCATATACTGCTCAAATTGCAACACTAAGTATACTAGCTTACGAAGTAGCTAAACAACTTTCAAGACAACCTAAATTTGATATCGAGCAAGAATTATCAGTAATTACTTCAGCAATCGAATCAATCTTAGATGATACAAAAACTATCAAAGACTTAGCTAAAAACTTATTCACAGAACGTAATGCATTCTATATTGGGCGTGGAATTGACTACTATAGTGCATGTGAAGCAGCTTTAAAACTTAAAGAAGTTTCTTACATTCAAACAGAAGGATTTGCCGGAGGAGAATTAAAACACGGTACAATCGCTCTTATCGAAGAAAAAACACCAGTAGTAGCTCTTATCACAAGTGCAAAACTAGACTTAAATACACGTAGTAATGTAAGTGAAGTAGCTAGTCGTGGAGCTAATACTCTAATCATTACATTAGAAAAATTAGCGCGTGAAGGTGACTATGCAATCCCTAACGTAAATGAAGATCTTGCTCCAATCGCAAGTATCGTAGTTACTCAATTATTCGCATACTATGCAGCCTACACTAAAGGACTAGATGTCGATAAACCACGTAATCTAGCTAAATCAGTAACAGTAGAATAATAAATAAACTTATGTAGCTCGGAAAAATTAATTTCTGAGCTACTTTTTATATAAAAAGTTAAGCCTTTTTCTCTTTACAAACTAAAATCTTCGGTTTATAATAAACCTATAATAAATAATTAAATTATCTTCGGGGCAGGGTGAAATTCCCGACCGGCGGTTAAAAGTCCGCGAGCGCAAGCTGATTTGGTGAAATTCCAAAACCGACAGTACAGTCTGGATGATAGAAGATATAGAATTAATAAACTTGCACATATAACCTTACTGCATATGTATATTTATCATACAATGTATTGTGCAACGCTTATTTTTTTCATACCTTTTCAGTCCCGCTTTAAATTTTTTAAAGTGGTGTTTTTATTTCTAATATAGATTTTAAAGACACCTTTTTAAAAATTATATTGCGGTTATTTTTTGCCTATGAAGATAGGAAAGAGGATTTAATATGTACAAAAAAAATGTTCATTCACTTGTTTTTAAGTGGAATGCTTGCAGTTATTGCTCTACTTCTATCTTTTTAGTTTTGCTGTGCCATTCTTACCACCATTTCTAAAAATTTGATTTTTACGTTTATCCCGCTGTTCATGGCGTTGTTATTATTAGGTTATAAAGATGCACTTTTAGTGTCATTCTTAAAAAACTTCCTACACTTCGCATTATTATCACATGAACCTATCGGATCAGTCGCTAATATCGTTGTAGAATTCACTTTTATCAGCATCATCGTTCTTTTCTATAAAAAAGGTACTGCTAAAACTATTATCGGTGGAATCTTAGGAACACTAGCAATAACAGTATTCATGTCACTACTTAACTACTTCGTATTACTTCCAGCGTATGGATATATTATGAATCTAGCAGACATCGTGACTAACATAAAAACAATCGTAACGGCTGGTATTATACCATTCAACCTACTTAAAGGTGCTTTAGTAACATTCTTATTCTTCGTTACTAAGAGTGTTTACAAATCAATACCAACTAGTATTCGTAGCCGTTTCGCATAATAATAAAAGAAACTAATTAATTAATTTAACCATGAAAAATTCCTCCATTACACTCACCTTACTTGTAATGGAGGATTCCTTTTTATTAAATTCCCCAGGAAATTATTTAGAATACTTAGCAAAAAATCCAAGTTAAGGGGGCAGATAAATGGGAGCGACTCAAAAATCGTGATTTCGGAGAAATCAATTTTGTAGAGTCACCCCCACACAGTTTATTAGATATCTAAAAAGCTTTTTATAAAGCGAATTTAGATATCAAAAACTACTGCGTCTATGAGTTCTTATATACACTTTGTTAAAATTTAGGGTCTTTTGGATTAACTCCCTTAACTGCTATTTTTTTAATAAATCATCTAATTTTTCCGAATATGCTACTTCTTCTACATTCACATCTTTTTTTCATCAAGTACCGTATCAATATTTAACTTCTCATCATTATTAACTATTAATCTAGCGTAGATTTTTCTCCCCTACACTTCTAATACTCTCATAATCAATCTTATAATCTTTTTATTTTTAGCTTTTTGTAGTAAATGCCAATTTATCTTTTTCTAAAATTATTTTTCTCATAAAAACCACGAGCATCCGCCGTTCTTACAATTCTAACTATCTCTTTATATTTAGGATTGTTTTTTTCATATAAATAACTCCACCTACAGCAGCCATAAATGTTATTGCTCCTAATATTTTTCTTTTCTCACTTAAACACTTCCTCCTTTTTACAATTACCAATCGGAGCTTTTCAAGCTCTCTTATTAGCGTACTCTTTAGTTACCTTATATATTATAACTTTCCCGGTATTTTTTGCAATAGTTTTTTTAATCTTTTTCTTATACTTTATACAATAACCACCTTTATCATTTATCTCGCCATAATTACTTCACAAATACAACAGACTAAATTAACTAAGTTTAATCAATACGGAATCGTAATCAATAATAATTTTCTGTAATAATGCCATTATACGTGTGTTTTAGTACAAAAAGTGGTATAATCGTATATAACTATACAATTATGAGAGGTTAAACAATGAAAAAAGCTATTTTAGTTATGACATATGGAACACCTGAGGATTATACATTTGAAGGCGTAGCTAAATTTTTCACGAATATTAGAAGAGGGGTTCGTCCTAACGATGAAGAAATAAATCATTTATTAAAAAAACTATCTTCGCATAGATGGTTCTCCACTTCAAGAAATAACACTTAAAGAAGTCGGTCTGCTAAAAGAAGCTGTCCAAGATGAATATCAAGTATACTTCGCAAATAAGTTCTCTTCTCCATATATCCCTGATGTAATTTCAAAAATGGAAGAAGACAACATTGAAGAATGTATTTGTTTAATTTTAGAACCTCATTATTCATTCTATTCTATTATGGGGTATGAAAGATTTATTAAGAGTGATAAAATCAAATTTAATATAATAAAATCTTGGTATAAAGAAGAAAAAAATTAATTGAATTTTTGGGCTGATGAAATCAAAAATTATCAATACAGAAATTAAAGATGATAGCTACAAAAGTAATTTTTTTCTGCACATAGCGTGCCTGAAATTGCTTTTAAAATATAACGACCCTTATGTTGATCAAATCTTTGATATGACTAGGATTATAGCAGACAAAATAGGACTTGATAAAAAAATAACTATACAAATACGTGGCAGAGTGAAAGTGATATCGGTATACCGTGGATTAAGCCGGATGTACTAGAATATTTAAGAGACCAAAAAGAGCATCCAAAACACTATATATTTGTACCACTTAGTTTTATAAGTGAACATATTGAAATCCTTTTTGATAATGATGTTGAATGTCGTGAACTTTGCGAAGAATTTGAAGTAGCATATCATAGACCACCAATGCCTAACTATGACGCTCGTTTAATAGAAGCTCTAGTTTCTGCAATTAACGATAATAAAGATAATCCTTTTATCTATCACAATCCAGAAAAACAACATTTAACGAGATGGATAAAGAGAAAGCCGAGATGCCTGACTTCGTTAAAAATGCTAGCTAATAAAAAGATAGTGAAAAACCTGAAATGCCCGACTTCGTTAAAAAAATGCTGGCTAACAAGAAAGACGGCGAAAAACCTGAAATACCTGACTTCGTTAAAAAAATGTTAGCCAATAAAGAAACAAGTCGCAAAACCAAAATCCTTAATTTCGTCAAAAGTATATTTAGTAAAAAAATAATATTTTATAAATAAATACTGTAAAAGATATAACTCAGTTACTACTAGCTAGCAACTGAGTTTACTTTTATCAAAAATATAAATTCGTCCATCTTGCGTTATTTGAAATTCAAAATTAATAAACGCATTAATTTTATATTATTTTTTTATATGTTTTTAGATTATATTTCTTAGTTTACATATATTAAAAGCGACAATAACAATTATATATTATCTTAATTAAATCAAATTTTTATTACATAATTTGTTTATAGTTAGTGCTTTTTATGTTATAATAAAAGTGAAAAATTAAAGGAGGAACAAATTCATGAAAAATAAAAATTACTTTTAGCTTTATCGAGCATACTACTTTCTGTATCTTTAGTTGGTTGCAGTAGCGGAGATGGTCTTAACCGTTCTGCAAAAGATGGTAAAGAAAATGAAGTAGAAAAAGCATCCATAAAACTTGTTAAAGCTACAAAAACTGGGAATTATAATTTAATAAGTGCAGACGAATTAAAAAAATCTATCGATGACAAAGAAGATATGATTTTTAATCAACACCATTCCTTCTGATCGCTTCGAAAAAACAAAAATTAAAGGTGCTGTTAACGCTGGTTTACCAAAAGAAATGAAAGATTTAAAACCAGAGGAAAAAGAAGCATTCTTAAAAACTTTAGGTACTGATAAAGATAAAAAAATCGTTATCTATTGTGGATTTGTCGCTTGTGAAAGAAGCCACGTCGGAGCAGTATTAGCAAAAGAGGCTGGATATAAAAATGTCTATAGATTCCCGGGCGGAATTGCCGCATGGTTAGATGCTGGAAATAGCATTGATAAATAGCTTTAGCTCTTGCATATGTGGATAATTATGAGGATTTACCTCACTTTTGCAATGAAAATCACTGTTTGTGGGTAATTATGAGGATTTACCTGCAAATACATTAATTAAAACTCGTTATATTGTTGAAACAACCCCTTATTATCTTTTCAACAAATCAATCAACATTCCAAAATTTTTATCCAAATATAATAATTTTCGCTCTAATAAAAGAGGCAGCTGTTTTCAGCTACCTCTTTATTTTTTTCTATTAAACTTAAATATTTCTATCTTAAATAAAGGAACATTATCAAAATACTCTCCCTTATAGAAAGGATGACACTTTAAAAGTCTTTTTACAGTTAAGTAAGTTCCTAGGAAAAACCAAACCTCTTATAACTTTCCATTGCATAAGTCGAACATGTTGGTGAAAAATCTACATGTGGGTCTGGTATAACGTGATATATACTTTCTATATAATTCTATTAAAAATATACAAATCTTCGACATTAAAAGCACTCCTTTCTGCTTTATTTTAACAATTCACTAGATTAATTTCAACTTATTACTCCATAAATACAACAATAGTATTCGATAATAATTATCTCTTATAATTTTTTCACCTCAGAAAACATTGTAATATCAGCCTTTGTTTTAGATAATAATTCTCAATAACTATTATAAGTCTATAAACTTTACATAACGTACTTATGGTGCTATAATTTAAGCATAAGTTACAAAATAAAGGAGAGAATTTAAAATGACACGTACAACAGAATTAAACAAACTTGTAGCAAACTTAACAGTATTATACACAAAATTACACAGCTTCCACTGGTATGTAACTGGACGTAGCTTTTACACACTACACGAAGTATTTGAGAACTATTACAACTACACAACTGAATCTCTAGACGAAGTTGCTGAAAGATTATTAGCAATCGGAGGCCGTCCTGTTTCTACACTTAAAGGTGCTTTAGAAATCGCAACAATCAAAGAAGCAACTGAAAAAGAAACAACTAAAGAAATGGTTGCCGCTGTATTCCACGATTTCGAACTACTAATCAACGACTTAACTCACCTTATGAGTGTAGCTGAAGATGAAGGAGATCAAGGTACTTCTGACTTAGCATTAGGTCTAAAAACTCAATTAGAAAAAAATGTTTGGATGTTACGTGCTTACTTAGCAGATTAATAACATATCTAAAAGAAAGCTATCCACCACTTTATTGTGATGGATAGCTTTTTTATACCTATCTACGAACTATGTCCTTTTCTATTTAAAATATTCAAGTTTATAGCATCTACGTAATAGTTGCTCACCTGACCATCTTTATCACTTATTTCAACATTCCAAGTTGGTATTAATACTTGGTTTTCTGTTTGTGAAATATAAGTATAATATCCTAATGTAGCACGAACTCTACAATTTTTTTCGGAATTAAATCTTCATGATATAACCTATTTATAGCTTGATTAGATGCAACTAGAGTTTCATTTTTATCTTTTCTTATGTTAGAAACTCCTGTTAAAGTAAAATGTTTTATATCCCCATTACTCTCAACATTAAAGACTATCCTAGCATTTTTTTGTTAGAAAATACTCTAAAACTGTCAATCTGTTGTTCATAAATAACCTCATTTTTTTATTAGCATTGTAACTAGAGAATACATAATTTGCACTCAGCTTCAATTTTTTTCAAGTAAAAATGAGTCTAGTTCAGCTCTGTAGCTACCTTTGTTAACATTAGTTATAGCATTTTTCTGAACTAACCCTTAGAGTTGATGTTTTTATCTACATTTTCAACCTCAAATTTCAATCCACTCTCTTCTCTTTTTAAAAATCTTTCAAATCAGAAATAGTTACATTAACATAACCAAGATTATCACGTTTTGTTGTATTCTCTTCAACAGTTATATTATCATTTTTCATAGAACGCTCTATGATTTCTTTTTTTCTTGGACAATCTCGGTTTTATTTTTTTGAACTGTATAGACATAAAAAGTTAATAAGACCGCATTTAAAAGCAATAAATAGGTAAATAAATAATGTTTTCATCTTGCCCCAATTCATAGTCTCTCTCCTTTGTCTATCATTTCTTTCAGTTTTTTGAAACTTACATATCTATCATTATACTTCACATACCATGCAGGAGTATAACTAAAACTATTTCTATCTTTGTTGTAAGTTTTATCATACCCCTAAAACTATGTCACCTATTTCTTTTCAAATTAACTCTCTCATAAAGATAATTTATTACATACTCCGTTTTTTCTACAGAATACAATTCCGCTTCTCTCGATGAAAGATAAGTCTTAGTCAATTTCTTCGGAGAAGTTAACTTATATATTCCACTACTATTGTCTTCTGAAATAATATCAGCATGACCATCTTTACTAAAAACTATAGAATCTTTGTATGCCTCTTGAAAAATACTAATTCCTTCTAAAGCAGTTGTCAGCTGATAATTAGTGTCTCCAACATAACCTAACTCTAAAAAGCTAATAGTATTATTTATCGCGATGGTAGCTCCTACCTCACGACCACCTTCATTAGACGGATTAGTATATATTAATCTATTGTTCATAACTCTTAATATTCCATATCCATCGGTCACTTCATCTTCATTACTAATTCTAAGATTATCTTTTTTTCTCAAAAATATCTTTCGCCAATCTATTTAAATTAACATCTTCAGCACTATATTCATCAATAACATTATCCTCATCACCTTCTTTTTAAATATATGAATTTATTATTCAAACTGTACTTAGCATAATTTTGCTTTTTTCTCATTGAACTTACTATTTATTTTTTTCATATATATCTTGTTTTTAAAGTAATTTGAAGATAGTTTTTATCGTCTTTTTTATATAGATAAATCATATTAGGTCTATTTTTTTAATAAAACTATAGTATCAAATTCTAAACTCACATTTGAATTATCTTCAGAAAATAATAATGGTTTAAGTAGCGCTGAGTCTAAGGTAACTTGATAATTTATCAATATTTTTTTCAACATTATTTGACGTAATATCTTCTATATTACGATTTCTAACCCTAGATTCCGTACTCTCACTATCCGAAAGTAGCAATAGTAACTCTTTAAGTGCTTTTTTATTTTTTACAGCTTCTACACTCGCCACTTTTTGTTATTGTATTTTTGAATTATAGTTTCTTCCCTTGTTCCCTCCTGATTCTTCACTACACTATCGGGTATAAGGAAGTTTAAAAGGTTATTTTTATTTGAATCAACTGATTTTTGAGCAGATCTTTTTGTGAAAATTTCATAATCTGGTTGATAAGTAATAATAAGATAAGATAAAGTTAAACTTAGTAAAACAAGTATACCTAAAAATTACTGATTTTACAGTTTCCTTTTCTTCTACTTCTCATACTACGCACCTCTATAACCATTCATCATCTATTTGTTCACAAGGTAGTGTTACAAATATTATACTTCCATACCCTTCTCTACTTTGTGCCCAAATACGACCTTTATGAGCTTCTACAATAGTCTTAGCTAAAAGCTAATCCCTAAAACCTGTTCCACCCACACTTCTTTGTCTACTCTTATCAACTCTATAAAATCTATTAAAGATTTTATCAATATGCACTAAAAGGTATTCCTACCCCTTCATCTTTTTATAGATATACTCACCCTATTATGATGATAATTCTGTCTAACCCTTATTGTAATATTCTTACCGTTCGGAGAATATTTTATCGCATTATTAACGATATTATCGAACACTTGCGTAAGTTTGTCCTGGTCCCCTTCAACAAATATTGGTGTTTTAGAAATATGTTTTATGAAGTTCTTCTCTGGATGTGTTAACGCAAACCTATCTGTAATTTGCTCAAGCATTTTATTTATGTCAATAAATTCTTTTTCATAATGCTCTTCTTTAATATCCATTTTCCCAAGTTGCATAAGTTCATTTACCATTCTTATCATACGCGTAGTTTCTTTATGAATAGTATCTATAAACTGAGGAGCAAGCTCCTTATCTTCCAACACACCTTCTTCTAACGCTTCAATATAACTATTCATAGTCGTTAGAGGTGTACGAAGTTCATGAGATACAGTCGATACAAACTCGCGTCGTTCTTTTTCCTGACGTTCCTGATCTGTTACATCATAAAGTACTATAATGTACCCTTCTAATTCCGTAGACATTTGCGTTAAATCTTCTGTATCTTCTTTTTCAATCTTAGAAATTTCAGCTCGTAAAAGTAGCTCGTCATCGGTTTTTGAAGTATTAACAAGAAGACTATCTTCGGCTTCTAGTATCTCTTCTATACTTTCATATTCCGTGATATTAAGAATCTTCAGAACATCTTTTCCTATAAAAATCTCATCATCACGTCCACCTAGCATATCCTCTGCACTGGTATTTATCAGAATTATCCTTCCGTTATTATCAGTTGTAATAATCCCGTCCATCATACTTTCGATGATAGTCGCCAGTTTCCTACGCTCTATCTCAGTCACAGCCTGTTCTTCTTCAATTCTCCTAGAAATCTGATTAAATACTTTGGCAAGATCACCGATTTCATCATCTGTATCTATACCAACTACCGTACCATAATTCCCTAAGGCCATCTTCTTAACCTGCGAACTCATTTTTTCAATGGAACTCGTTACAGTTTTTGAAGCAACAAATCCTATAACAGTAGTAATTAATATCGACAATATAGTTCCTACTATAAGGATTCTCGAAATACTATTTACCTCTTGGTACACACTCTCTATATCTGCCATAAGAGAGATTACACCTACAACCTCATTATCTTTTTTTACAGGACTCACATAGATCCAAACACGCTTATTACTATCAGCATTATTTTGAATCTGTTTCGTACTTTCTCCTGTTTTTATAACTTGGCTTACAAGTGGATCAAATGATCTCTTAGCAAGATACTCATCATTTCCATTTTTTGAAGAACTAGCCAAAATTTTCGAATCATTATCTATAACATTAACTAACAATAGTTTTTTGAATATTAAATTCACTGACTAGTTTTGCAATTCCACTTTTTGAATCACGACTACTATTAGCAGTATCATTTTGATCAGCATTATTCTCTAAAACCTTCGAGTCTTCTGCATTCTTTCCGTTAATTTTATCGATTTCTTCTCGAACATGATAATTAAGGATTTTCTCTTGCTCCATAATATTCTGTTCAAATGTATTTACGTTACTATTTCTTAATTGTGTTGTAAAGAACAATCCAATAAGTTGCAATGATATTATATTAACCAATACATATACTATTACGAACTTAGTTCGGATTGATGAAAAGAATCTTTTCTTGAATTTCTTACCGAAAAAACTCATTACTCTTCACCTATAAAGTAACCTACACCACGACGTGTCATTATATATTCAGGTTGCGATGAATCGTCTTCTACTTTCTCACGCAATCTTCTCACAGTTACATCAACTGTTCTCACATCACCAAAGTAATCATAACCCCATACTGTTTGTAGTAGGTTTTCACGTGTTAAAACTTGTCCTCGGTGCTGAGCAAGATAATAGAATAAATCAAATTCTCTGCGTGTAAGATCGATTTCCTCTCCATTTTTCTTAATAACATAAGCTTCTGGATAAATAACAATATCCTTGATTACAAGGTCACCACCACTTTTTTCCTCTACAACTTCTTCTTGTTGCTTAGTAACACGGCGTAAGTTTACCTTAACCCTCGCCATAAGCTCACGCGTTGAGAATGGTTTAGTCACGTAATCATCAGCTCCAAATTCTAATCCTAGAACCTTATCTATCTCACTATTTTTTGCCGTTAGCATAATAATTGGAATATTCTTTTTAGCACGTACTTCTCTACATACTTCCATTCCGTCTTTTTTCGGCAACATCAAATCTAGTAAAATTAAGTCAGGATTTTCACTAAAAGCAAGCTCTACTGCTTTTTCTCCATCATTAGCGACTATTACATCATAACCTTCTTTTTTTAAATTAAAATCTAGTATGTTAGCAATCGGTTCTTCATCATCGACTACTAGTATTTTATATTCTGCCATTTTCTTCCTCCTTAGATTTATACTAGGGAGTGACTCAAAAATCGTGATTTCGTAGAAATCGATTTTTAGAGTCACCCCAGCAAAGTTTATTAGATATCTAAAAAGCTTTTTATAAAGCGAATTTAGATATCAATAAACCACTGCGTCTATGAGTTCTCATATACACTCTGTTAAAAATTTTTGGACTTTTGGGTCAGCCCCTCTTCACTATGTTTTTTTATAAAAAAATACTTTAAAGTACACTTTTATTTATTTAAAATAGTTTATATAATATATTCTTACATCACTGCAAGAATATATATAGCCAACTATATTATATCATTTTTTTCTGATAAGTTACAACTTTAAGCAAGCGATTAACACTCTATCACTTACGAGAAAAACATAAAGTTTTTTTATAACAACCTATAAAAACATATGCACCTGTACTATACATACATAAAAAAACTCCTCATCTGACAAAAACATCAGACAAGGAATCTATTATTGTTTTTTTCTTTATCTTTCTCTATATTTTTTTAATATAGCTTTTTATGAAAAAAATTCGAAGTTAACATTATATGGGTTTTTTTATTCAAATTAAATATTACAGTATCACTAGTAAGAAGTGCATTAAATTGATTTTTCTAATTCTGCTATACGTTCTTCAGAAAAAAATTATTCAATATACTTACTTCAGCTAAACTAAAATCCTTATATTCATCCGTTAAGAAACTTTCATCTTCTTTTTCTTAAAACTCGCATCAAAATGATTTCTTATATATATATCTAAGAAACTCTTAATCCCGTGCATTCCCGCTTCTTTAACTATAATTTCATCACCCACATAATAACCAATAGAAAGCAACTCAGCTATACGCGTAAATATATCATACTCCGAAACAATTCTCTTAACAGAACCTGTAAAAGAAGCTTTCTTAATAGCGATTTTCTTCATATTTCTAAGATACTTTTTCATACGTGTAGCGTACAATTCTCCATCAACTTCTTTATCCATAAAAATATCTATACCACCAATTAGATATATAGGTGCAGCATTAAATACTACACTCTCTTCCACATCGTACTCAATTGCAACTCGTTGCGCAATACTTCCACCTAAAGAATGACCAGTTAGTATGATATCATTACCATATTTTTTCTTCATACGTGTATAAAATCTATAACATGAAGTTAGATGCTCTCCTTGACCCAAACATATACCAACTACATCAGTATACATATCTTTTTTTGTCTATCAAAATAAAAATTTGTTCCTGTATAAGCTAAAATATAATTTTTCTTCAACAGTATTTTTCAAATAATGTACCACTACTTCCTGTTTTTTTCATCATAAAAACTAGCTACATACTCTAACTCTCCTGGAAAACTACTCACCGTTTTTTTGAAGATTAACATATTCTTTTATCATCCTTTTTAGGAAGTTTAATTTTGTCCATTGCTTCTATATGATACACAATAAAAGATGCGTAACTTGTCACTTCAAACAATCTATCCATTACTATTTCTATCCATCCTCGCAATATTTCTTAATAAGTATTTTTATCATAAACAATTAATTTTTTTCTTATTTTTTTACATTACAAATAGCACTCCCTCAGGTTAGGTTTTTCAATTTTTAATTTTTTATAAAAATCAAATTATAATTGATTGCGATTTTTCAATTAGCTATTTAAAAACGTTTAATTTTTTTGATATAATAATTATATAGATTTAATAAATACGGAATCAACTTACAGGATAATTATTTCCATATCCTAAGTAGGAGGATAAATTATGAAAATTTTACTTGCTTATTCTAGTAAAACAAAAAATACTAAAAAAGTAGCCGAGGCCATCTATGAACAGATAAAAGATCAAGGGGAAGTTGATCTACTCGACATAAAAAAACAACGAAAAAAACTAGAGAAAGAATATGACTTTTATATTTTAGGAGCATGGACAGACAAAACAAATGCTAATAAAAATATGCAACGCTTCGTAGATCAACAAGAAATTCACGGAAAAGACGTAGCACTATTCTTAACTTGCGGTGTGCCTCGTGAACATTATCATGCGAATGATTCTATTAATAATTATATCTCATTTATGAAAGAAAGAAACAATAGAATCCATGAAACATTCGTTTGCCAAGGTAAAGTTGATCCAAAGGTTATGATAGTTTTCAAAATCCTTGCTTGGCATGACCCAAACTTTATTCATAAAGTTACACCAGATCTTGTAGATATGGTTAAAGAATCTAAAAAACATCCAGATCCAAAAGACTTAAAAGATGCACAAATCTGCTTTAAAAATTTATTAGAACATAAAATTGCTCACGCAACAGCCTAAACAATATAACCTAAAGGGTAGTTATCCTCTATCAGAGATAGCTGCCTTTTTACATATTTTTTTAATAATTATTTTTTTCCATAAACATAACTTTTTAAACACCCCTTTTTGAAAAATAGTGAACTACTTTTTTGTTAATTAGGATTTTTTTACAATATATATTAACTAAATTATTTTTAATTAATATATATTTCTTCATAAGGTTACATAATAATTACATCACTTAGCAAAAACTTAATAACAAAGCAATTTTTTTGAATATAAAATCTATTTAATAGTTATAATCTCTATCTCCATTATATATAATATACTTTAATATTAAATATAATTATTTCACTATTACTTAAAAAAATATTTTTGACTTTTAGTATATAAGGTTGTAAAAATATCTTAAGTGATATGAAACCATATCATCAAATTCAATATAATGGAATTTCGCCAACGAAATTTCTTAGGAGGAATTATGATAAAAAAAGAATTTAGTAGCCTTTTAAAGAGTAAAGGGTTAAAAGCTACCATGGCTACCGTTCTTCTAGTTCCTGTTTTATATTCAGGAACCTTCCTAAAATCCGTTTGGAATCCATATGACAACACCGGAAATATGAAAGTCGGGGTTGTTAATCTAGACCAAAAAGTAGATTTTAATGGAAAAACTCTAGAAGTTGGGAATTCAATGGTCGATAAATTAAAAGAAAATAAAAAAGTAAATTGGCAATTCGTCGATAAAGATACAGCCGATAAAGAACTACGCGAAGGAGACTACTATATGGTAGTTACAATTCCACAGAACTTTTCTAAAAATGCTACATCTTTATCAAACGATAACCCAGAAAAAATGAACATCGACTTTACTACCAATTTTACAAAAAGCAAAAATGGTGAGAAAATCATGGAAACTGTAGCAAGTAACCTAACAAACACAGTTAAGGATCAAGTTGTAAAAACTTATACAGCTACTTTATACAGCAAGTTTTCTGAGATTGGAGAATCTCTTCACAAAGCAGCCGATGCTTCGAATACGCTAAACAATGGACTTGGAAGACTTAGTGAAGGTGGACAAAAACTTGGCAACGGTATTAACCAACTTGCTGATGGGTCTAGCCGACTTTCTAATGGACTTGGAAGACTTAGCGATGGTGGACAAAGACTTAACAATGGAGTTAATGAACTTGCTGACGGTTCTAAACGTCTAACTATCGGTCTTTCTCGTCTTAGTGATGGTGGGCAAAGACTTAACAATGGAGTTAATGAACTTGCTGACGGTTCTAAACGTCTAACTATCGGTCTTTCTCGTCTTAGTGATGGTGGGCAAAGACTTAACAATGGAGTTAATGAACTTGCTGACGGTTCTAAACGTCTAACTATCGGTCTTTCTCACCTTAGTGAAGGTGGATCTAAGCTTGGTGATGGAGTATCTCAATTACAAAATGGCGCCGGAAGATTATCAGATGGTCTAAGTTCATTAAACGATAAAAAAGATGCGTTAATCTCTGGTGTAAATGAACTAACTGAAGGTTCTAATAAACTTACTATCGGTTTCGATACATTCAAAGCTAAAAGTATTATGCTTACTTCTGGCTTCAATTCTCTATACAACGGAAGCAAAGAATTCCAAGCTGGACTTTTAAAATATACTAACGGTGTTCTTACACTTAATGAAAAATTACTAGCTAAAAAAGAAGATTTAGAAAAACTTAATGCCGGAAGTGCTACATTAAACAATGGAATCGATAGATTATCAGACGGTATTTCACAAATCAACTCTGGACTTGCAGCTAAAAAAGATGATCTTAATAGACTTACTGCAGGTAGCGTTGCATTAGAAGATGGGGTTGCTAAACTTTCTGAAAGTACTCCAAAACTTGTAGATGGGGCTGATAAACTAAACACAGGATTAAACGCATTAAACGCTAACCTACCTAGCGACAGCGCTTTAACCACTAAGAAATCTAATCTAAATTCATCATTAGATAAACTAAAAGGATTAAAACTTACTTATAGAACTCATTTTAATCCACTTAACAGTGCTTTTGCAGAATTAGGTTCTCAATTAGAATCTATAAAAGCTCTTGTAGATCGTATAGAAACACAATCTACTACGACTACTACAACTACAGCAACACCTGCTCCAGCTCCTGCAGCCACTAATTTTTCAAACTTGGAGCAAACATTATCATCAATGCAATTAACACCTGAGCAAAAAGCAAGTATCCTTGCTGCCGCTCGTAACGATGTTGCTGCTACACCAGCACCTGCTGCTCAACCAACTACTACTGTTCAAAACAATAGCAGTAACAACAATAGCCAGATTAAAGCTGAACTTACTACTGCTATTAATAACACTTCTTCAAAATATTCAAGTATGAAATATCGTGTAGGAAGATTAAATTATATCCAAACTCAACTTGATAAATTCGATGTAAATACACTTTCTTCTGAACTTGAGGGAACAATTAGTGGTTTTTCTAGCATTAAAGACGCTGTCGGTAAACTTTCTGCTGGTAGCGGTCAATTAAAAGCTGGATTAACAATAATGAACGAAAAAACTCCTACCCTTATGGCAGGATTCAATCAGTATAAAGGTGGAGTAGATGCTACGGTATCTTCTCTAACAACAGGGGACTTAGCAAACGGTCTAAACCAGCTTGCTAATGCTACTCCAAAACTTAAAGATGGTGTAACAAATTACACTAACGGTGTAAGTGCCCTTACTACATCAATGACTACAGGTGAACTAGCACAAGGTATTGGAACACTTGCAACTAAAGGTTCAGAACTACAAGCAGGATTCGATAAACTAGGTGGAGGTATCAGCATAATTCATGAAAAACTTCCGGAATTAGCTGGTGGAATCGATACTTTAGTTAACGGAAATGCGAGTATCAACGCAGGACTTAACAAACTTCAAGCTAAACTTCCGGAATTAAGCATCGGTATTAAAGAACTTGATAATGGTGGTAAAAAATTATATCAAGGACTAACAGATATGAAAGCTAAAGCTCCGGAACTAATTAACGGACTTAACAGCGCTAAAGACGGGTCTGAAAAACTTTCTAACGGACTAGCCGCTATGAAAGCTAAAGCTCCTGAATTGATCAATGGGGTTAACGCTGCGAAAGTTGGATCTGAGAAACTTTCTAATGGTTTAGCTGCTATGAAAGCTAAAGCTCCGGAATTAATTAATGGAGTTAATAACGCTAAAGATGGAGCTAACAAACTTCACGGTGGACTTGCTGCTATGCAGGCTAAAGCTCCTGAACTACTTAATGGACTTAACACTGCTAAAGCGGGTTCCGACAAACTTTACAGCGCTCTTACAATCATACAAGCTAAAGCTCCTAAGTTAATCGCAGGATTAGATAAAGCCAAAGATGGTTCTGGTTTATTAGCAGATAAACTTTCTAGCGGAGCTGATAAACTGTCAGCAGCTAAAACTGGAGACAAAAACGTAGATATGATGTCTAACCCAATCAAAACTAATATTAGCGACATCTCAGAAGAAACTAGCTACGGAAACGCAATGGCTCCATTCTTCTTAGTATTCGGACTTCTAATCGCAGCTACGGCATTTAACATCCTATTCTCAGCTCGTAAAGCAGAATACGGAGAGTCAACGAATAGTCTATTCACTTCAAGACTTGCATCAATGTCTACATTCGCAGTATTAGCTACACTTATCGAAGTTGTAGCGATGAAATTATTATTCGACTTTAGAATACAAAACTTCGGAATGTACTTCTTCGGATTAATACTTTCAGGTATCGTGTTTATGATAATAACACACTTCTTATCATACACGTTCGGAAAAGTTGGTAATGCTATTAGTATCGGATTTGTAGCTTTACAATTCGTTCTAACTACACCACTATTCCCTAAAGAAATGTTACCGTCTCTATACAGTGGATTAATTCCTTTCACACCTGTTTACTATGGTGACACGGCAGTTCGCCACGCTGTTCTTGGTGGTTTAACTGATGGAATTTACAACAACTCTATATTAATCTTAGTTGTTTTAGGAATAATATTCTTAACTCTTACTTACATCTCTTACAACAACAAGAATAATAAAGTTGCTATAAATTTAGCAAAATAGTACAAAATAAGTAAAAATGAGAGTGACTCAAAAATCGTGATTTCGAGAAATCGATTTCATCGAGTCACCCTCACATTTTATGAGTTATATAACAAATTCGAGGCATGAAAAAAATTCTAACCCTCGAATTTCAATTTTTTATATAAAAGACAAATATCCAACATAATAAAAGTGTAAAAACTAATTAACTAAGAAAGGATATTGGTCGTGAATAATTTTTATCACAAATTTACTATTAATAAAAAAACGGTAAATGTCAATATCAAATTAGACAGAAAATTTTTTTCAGTAAAAATCTTAGGGATTAATAACACTTCCCTCATTTTTTTGAAACAAATCAGCTTAATAGGCACGTAGAAAAACAAATATCTTAGTCAAGGGTTTTAAACAAAGTATCCCTTGACTAACGGTGGAGGTTTTTTCTATACTTTACCTATGCTGATTATTTTATTATCACTCTAGCTTCATTATCAAAAGCTTCATTGGCTCTTTGATAACCTAGTATTTTTCTAGGGAGATTATTTATTCTATCTACTATATTCTCAACGTATAGTCTATCATAATCATCTATAGATGTGCCTTTTGGGTATAAATTGCCTTATTAATTTATTAAAATTCTCATTCTCGCCTCTTTCGAAGGATGAATATGGGTGTACGAAATATACTTCTACCACGTTTGAGAAGTATTCACTTAATATTGAAAAATTCAGATCCGTTATCTGTTGTTATAGATTTTATAATACCTTTTTATTCTTTCATTATTTTTATTTAATGCATATGTAACAGATTCACCGTCTTTGAAATCTATTAATACTACTATTCCTTTTTTCTTGTTTTTCTTTCTGTTAAGGTTAGTAAACATGTACTTTCTCCTTTTTCCATGTACTGTATCTATTTCAAAATGACCAAATTCTTCACGCTTATCAATATGGTTTGGTCTTTTCATCTATACTAATACCTAAGATTTTTTATTCTCCTTTGGGTTTTGTTTTTGCGTTTTTACGTCTCAATTTCTCTTTCAAATTAATATTTTTAACTTTAAGTCTACCTTCATCTATATAACGATAAATCGTGTTTTACGCATACTACTTCTTCTTTTTGTGAATAATCCCTCTATCAATGCTCATCCTATAACTACATCAGGTGATAATTTATCTTCTAAAAATCAATTTTTCTGCATATTCTATGAACTCTTTAACCTTGTTAAACTTTGATTTATTGCGACTATTCATTCTATTTGTTTCATACACATTGATCATAGACTGGGCTATACTCCTCTTTATATTTAACTTTACTATTAACCTTTTGTTTAGTTCTAACCGTTCCTCTTTTTAATTTCATTGAGTACTGTTTGTGGTGATACTCCTAGTATTTTTTTGCCATAGTTCATTTTTGGCACAAAAAGGTAGCTTTTTTTCTTCTTGCATTTTTCAGCCTCTTTAATCAAGTTAAATAAAATTCTTCGCGTTGCGAATGTTAGATGTTTACTTTCTTTGTATTTTTCTTGTAAAATTAGTTTTAGTATTTCTACTTTACTCAAATTACATAGAGAGAATGATTGAAATATATTTCTAACACTTTCTTTACTTCTTTTAAGAAACAACTTTTTAGCTCTAAAATTTAACCTTTTTCAAATTTTTTTATACCTTATATTGCTAATTTCTATATAAATTATACAATTATAAAAATATTGTAATATAATTACATAAATTTTTAATTAAAAGTTTATCTATAATGAATTAGAATTATTCATATTTTCTATAACGCGGACTTCTTTTTATCCACAATAGAAAACAGAAAAATTTCTAAAAAATCCTCCGTTTAATAATTAATCTATTATTTGTATATTTTCTCTAAAAAAATATCTTTGTTATTAAATAATAATTCATATATTCTAGCTACTTTAATATCTTGTTCAAAGTTCAAACTATTTTTACTATTCAAAAGTGGATGAAGAATGATTTTTACCGTCTCTATTGATTTCTCTAATAACAGCTGCTCTATCCTTTTTCACAGCTAACACTCTAAAATTGTTAGTAGAAAAAAATATTTTTTTATAATCTTCTTTCGTTGTATTAGTTAGTATATGAAGTAATACCCTTTGAATTCTTTTTATTACTATATCTTTTTCGTAGCAATTAATTTTTACTAAATCACCATAACTTCCTGCTTTAATAGCTGCTTCGTAAATTCTATTTTTCTAACCCCTCATTAATATCATAAATCTTTTTCTATCTCTGATTTACCAAGAGATAATATCTTGTATTTTAAATACGGAAATATCTCTGTTTCTGATGCTATTTTTTTCTTTTTTTAAATCTCTCAACATCTCATTCGAAAGATACTTTTTCAATCTTTTCATCATCTATATTGTTTCTTATGGAAGTTGCACTAAGATGCACTTGATCTGACATCTCTGCGCTATTCAATCCTTGACCTTCTCTTTTTTTATCGGAATCATTTGAATCTCTAGTCCCGCTTCTCTAATAGCTTTATAATAACTATATGCTAAACTGAAATTCGGATTATTATTCTCAAAACCATATAATCTACTATTAATCTTCGCGTGATTAAGACCTGATTTTAATAATTTTTTATATTCTTCTCTGTTTGAATTTTGCTGTTTTATGTAAATCTCCTCAAACATACTTACATCTTCATTTTCAGTTCCAAAGATTAAATGAGTTATTCCAGCACCAGACAATATCTCTATACTCTTTTTAGCGAAATCATCTCCATACGCAACACTACCCAAATAAGGTAGTGCTACAACTAAATCACAACCACACCTAACAGCTTCCTTAGCACGAATATAGCCATCTACAACAGCAACTTCTCCCCTCTGTGTAAAAAATTCACTCATCACACAAACGACTTCTCCGTTATTTCGATCCGCAATATCTCTTGCACATTCTATTAAATATCTATGTCCACTGTGTAACGGATTAAATTCTGCAACTATTCCTATCCTCATACTTCCACCTCACTTTTTACTATTTTTGTGCAAACATGGGAAATAGCGAGTTTTTTACTTAATACTTTTATACTAAGCAAGTCCCTCGCTTTCTTTTTCCTATTCTCTATTTTTATTATTTTCTGTATTTTCTGTCGGATTAGAGACTATCTTCTCTACGCTGTTATCTTCAAAAATATCTACAGTCCATCCTACTAGGCTTCCATCTTTCGCCGTTACCTTACTTATAGAAAATTGTCTAGGTCTTTTTATCTCCTTCAGTTAACTTCTTAACCTCTTGTTTTTCCAAAAATCTAAAGCTTCTTTTTGGGAATTAAATACTTTACCAGTCGTACCAACACCTTCTGATTCTGATAGTTTTTTCCCTTTATAATCTTGTACTCTATTATTTTTTTGAGATACATTATCGCTATTTTTATTATATTTTTCTTTGTTTTGTATAACTTTATTATTAGATTCGCTATCTTTATTTTCTGATTTTTGTTCTTCTTTTTATCTCTGTAGACTGATTATTATCTTCATCACGATTGTTATCTTTACTATTTTTATCTTGTTCTATCTGTTCTTGTTTTATTTTTCACTTTGTGATGAATCTTTCTTCTGAACAGATTCCTCCTTACCAAAAATAACTAATTGTTAAAAATAATAATCGCAATAATACAGGATAAACCGCTATATAGCATAATCTTAGTGGTTTTATTTTTTCATAATTTCCATATCCTCTTTCATACTTACTCTATATTATACCACTTATCATAATATTTTTGCTAAAAATAAAAAGATATTTATTCTCTCTTTTTTACGCAAAAACACAGTCTCTAGCATATTCCTAAAGACTGTGTTTTTGAAATTCTAACCTTCTTTAATGTTTACAACAAATTCTCCTTTGTTGTTTCTATCTACAGTATAACTATAGTGTTTTTTTATTTTTCTTTTTGCTAATCTAGCTATTTCATCATTCGCATATTTTTTTAGCATCTGCTGAACTTCCATATGTCCCTTGCGTTGATGAAGTATTACTAGTAGTTGTACCGCTATTATCATTAGTTTCTACTTTTTTCAACTCCATTACTGTTGCTATTTGAACCAGTGCTATTGTTAGTTGGTCTGCTACTTACAGTTCTGTTATTATCACTTGACTTATTGTTTTTCTGATTTAGAAGAGCTTGAAGATGATGAACTATTTTTCATCATTAGATTCTTTATTCTCTATATTTTTTTCTTCATCACTTTTTATCTTTTTGTCTTAGATTTTTGAATCATCTTTATCTTTAGTTTTAGTTTTTGATGAAGATACATCTGTAGTATCATTATCCTTTTTCTTACTTAAACTATCTCCACCTGTAAAATAACTTATCCCTATGAATAACGCACTACATAAGAATATAGCTAATACTATACCCCATAATACTTTCAACAATCTATTATCTTTCATTATATTCCCTCCTTCGTTATTAATATATTATAATACTATTTTTAGCAGATTTCCACTATTTTTATTATAATCTATTCAAATTAAATTTTTACTTAAAACTTTCTCTAAAAATAATTATTAATCAAAAATTATTTTTGACAAACTATAACTAATTAATTCGTTATATATAGTGTCAGAGGCCAAAGACAAATAATAAACAATTACAAAGGAGATTTGAAAATGAAAATATTAAAAAGTTTTACATTTAAAACTATAGCGAAGAAAAAAACCAAAAAAACAAGTTGGTAAAAGTTATAACTTTGAGAGTTGCTACAAACGCTGAAGATAACACTCTAAAGGAAGTAGGAGAAGAATTAAAAAACTTATCGATAAAAAAATATCGATACCATTACTACTAACACTAAAGAATCACTATAATTTAGGAGGAAACACATATCATGGAGAAAAATTAAATATTTATTTTTAATACGGAGAATAAAAAAACTTATCACATCGCTTTATCACATCCAAAAGAAAACTTAAGTAAAGCTACTGTTGAGGCTGTTGCTCAAAAAAATTGTTGATACAAAAGTATTTAACAACGAAAAACATACCCTTACAGGTTTTCAAAAAGCTACTTACGTTACACGTGAAGCAAGCGAACTTCAATAATAGAAGGGAGGGAGGTGCGGTTAATTCCGCACCTTTTTTTATGGATATATTAAATTTCATTAATACTGTAGGTTTTCCTATTTTTGTTGCAGTATTCTTTTTATTAAAATTAGACAATACTCTACAAAATATAGGTAAAAACTTAAATGAACTTACTCGTATTATTGAAACAAAATTAAATCTAGATATTAATAACAAATAACACAAACAAGGGGAGTAAATATTATGACAAGTCAACAAACAATGGTAAATTGGGCCAAGGATAACGTATATAAATGGATTGATATGGATGGTATGTATGGTGCACAGTGCGTCGATCTTACTATGGCCTATGTAAAAAACTTTGCAAACTTTCAAATATACGGTAACGCTATAGATTATCTAACTAACTCTATACCTCCTGGGTGGAAAAGATACTATAAAGGGGAGGCAGAAATAGCTCCTGGAGATATAGCAATCTGGCATTGGGGAAGTTGGGATAAATATGGACATGTAGGAATAGTCATTGAGGTAAACGGTAGTACTATTACCTCTGTAGAACAAAATGTTGATGGTACTCCAGAACGTGGAGGTATCGCTCGTATCATGAACCGTGATGATACTTATCTAGTTGGATTCATAAGACCTAGCTACGATTCTAGTGAAGAATGGACTAGAATCTCCGAAAATGGGCAGTTCATAGTAGAGGTTCCTTCAATAAATGTCAGAGTTAAACCAAGCAAACTAGGGAAAATCGTTAGCGTCTATCACAAAGGCGAACGAGTCTTTTATGATAGCTATGTAATTAAAGAAGGATTTGTTTGGATTAGTTATGTCTCATATTCGGGCGAACGCCACTATATGGCTATTGGAACTCATAACGGTTCGCAACGAACTAGCTGTTGGGGAAATTTTGAGTAGTGACGACTAATTTGCTATACTAAGAGAAACTAATCAAAAATCCTGTAACTAAGCAAATCAAACCAATTAAAATAACTTATCAAAAAATTGGGGATGACTCAAAAATCATGATTTCAAAAAACAAGATTTTGTCGAGTCATCCCCGAAAATCTTATTATATGTATTAAAATCTTTCACAGAACGAAGATAAATATCAATAACCCTCTATGTCTATGAATCCGTATATAACGGATTTTTAAACTAACCTTTTTCAGCTACTTCTCTTATAAATTATATCTATTAAAGCCCTAATTATTATCAACGCACTTTTTCCCTTAAATTTAGAATATTTATCATCAATTAGACCTTTTTCTTCTATCCTATAAAAATTATCAAGCCAAAAAATATCTTTTTATGTTATAATATTAACAAATAATCTCTTAATGAATATTTCAGAAAAAAATATCCTTTGACAAATAAATCATTTCAACACATTTTTCATTATTAAAACTGTAATTACAACCATTCTCCTACTAAAGAACAAATCTTTTAAACTACGATTATTGCAATATATATATTGCAAACTACTAAATTTCTTTTCGTATAATATAGCTAAACTTTTATGCTGAAAAGGTGAAAAAAATTTATGCGTAACATAGAACAATATAAAAATACAATATATACAATAAGAAAACTCAGCGTAGGGACCGCTTCTATCGCTATCGCTTCTATAATGTTTTTAGGAGGAAATGCTTTAGCCAGCGAAGATAACAACACCACTAGAGATAATAGCGTTACCGTCACTCCTGCTAATAATTCTCCACAAGCCGATAACATTTCATCGGCAACACCCAATGATGAAAAGTCAGCGTCGGATGTTCACGATAATACAGACTTGAAGAATAATACGAACGAACAAACTACTAACGCCGTTACCAACAACAATGAGCTAACGACATCGAAAGAAAAATCAGAAAATACTAGAACTAACATCGATAATACAACATCAGCATCTAACTCTGAACAGCCGGCTGATAGTTCTAACACACATAAACCTAGAAGAAAAAGAGACACTTCCTCTCAACCAGAAAACAATAACGAAACCAAAACTCTTCATAATATTTCGGAAAAACAAACAAGAATCCTATCCAAGGTAAAAGAATTTAACGGAGAATATGGATTTTATCTTACAGCAAATGATAAAAATGGATATTCATCTACATATGGAGGATACTCTTTCCTTAATCTAGATAATCTAGAATCTCGAGGTCAATCCGTGGTCACTTCGTCCTAAAAAAACGGAGATAAAGATATTAATTCAAATATAATCTTAACACTACCTAATTATTTTAAAAATGGTACTGCAAATCTAGTATTTGACAAAGAAAACATTGATTCTAAAGATGGTATTGCTGTTAAGAGTAAATTAGGAGAAGATTATTCTGGACAAATGAGATACGGTAATGCTAATGGTGAATATCGACCACTAGCAGACTATCTTCAAACTTATGGCAACGCTGCTTTTGGAGAACAATTAAGAGCTATTCGTTTAGAGGGTGGCTCTATAAAAGCTAACGACGAAGTTACTTTCAACTTTAAACTTAAACTACTTAAACCAAGTACCGAGATTAACCGTGACCTTAATACATTTTCTATCTATAATTTCATTAACGGACACAACGGTTATGTTACCGATAATCTAAATCTAGCTATGATTCATCACTCTGATATTAATACAGGTGAGCGCATCGGTAAATATGTTTATCCTGTTTATCGTAAAGAGGTTGATGTTGATGGAGGTTCTAATTGGGTTTATGTACCTGAACTGCAAGAACTTATACCTACATCAAACGAAATATTTAGATTCGGAAGAAAAGATAATAATACTAGGCCTGAGTCATCAATCCAAGCCGAAGAAGATGCAAAAGGATTCTATGTCGTTAAATCACAAGATCCAGATTTAGTACCTTATCCTAATTTAAGCCCTTACTACTTCCTTCTATTGGATAAAGCACAAAAAAACATTTCTAAACACGGGTATTCTGTCAATCCAGATCGTATTGATGCAAACTTTTACATCTACGGAGGTCGCAATGGAATAAAAATAGAAAATAATGGCAGCGTTGACTCTGATAGAGAAGCTTTAGCTAAAGAAGGAGCAAAATTTCTTCACTTCCAAGTAGTGCCATCAATATTACTAAAAGAAAAGCAAATTTTTACAGCATCTCCTGATGGTGGCAACTGGGATCCTAAAACCCTGGTAACACAATTTACAGATCCACGCACTGTTAAATGGCTAGTTTCAGAAGATGATTCACGCCAATTAGATAAAAATAAACTTAATTTGAAAATAACTAGCGTTACACCCGGCGTTCCAGCGACGACTGTTTCTGAGGTGTCACTAGCGAAACCTGGAAAATATAAAATTGAATATAGTTATAATTTTGGAACTACTGAAAAACCACTATCAATATCGAATACAGGTTATGTTGATGTTGTTTCTGACTATCAACAAGTTAATATCCGCATACTAGATGACACAACAAATACAACTTTATCTGATGGAAAAGTCTACTCTGGAAAATCTAATGAAATTCTTAATGAAACAACTAAAGAAAACATGAAAACTTCTTTAGATAATATCAAAAACTTACCTTGATAAAGGATATAAATTGGTTTCTGAACCTCTATTACCTTCAAAATTAGACGATACAGAGAACTTTTCAGCAAACACTGATAACAACATACAATATGTTGATGTACACCTAGTTCACGATACTCGTGTCGAAACAGAATATAAAGAATCAAAACAAATAATCCACTATAGTGGGGCTGGAGATAAAACTCCCGTTGATAAAGTCACTACCAATGATAAGACATTTTCTCGTGAAGTCACTTATGATAAGGTAACTAACAAAGTCATAGGTTCCCCTACTGCATGGAGTGGAACAAAAACATATCCCGCTGTAACGACTCCTGTTATTAAAGGATACTCTCCTGATAATGCCGAAGCTGGTTTTTGGCAAGTTACTCCAGATAATCCTACGATAGAAGTAACAGTTTCTTACTCTAGAATTCCAGATACTGTCTCTAAAGATAGTAAAACTGTTTCTAGAATTATCAATGTGACTTATCCTGATGGTAAGATGGAAACTATTACTCAAACTGTGACTTTCACTAGAGACAAGACTGTTAATTCTGAAACTGATGAAGTTACTTTTGGTGCTTGGAGCGAAGATGGTAAGCATACTTTTGAGGCTTTTTCTCCTAAAGCTATCAAGGGATTCTCTCCTTCTAGAGCTGTAGATGCTGTTGTCGTATCTCCTGACAGTGAAGATATATTTATAAATATTACCTACCATAAAAACACCTGATGTTATAAATCCTGATAACAATAATAACAACAATAACAATAATAAAAACCCAGGAAACCTAAATAAAGTTATCGATAGTAAATCCCAAACTACTCCAAAAAGTTAAAAATCCTAGCCAAAAACAGGTATAAATTATAACAATACCGAGTTGCTAATAACTTTATTATTTGAGTTACTTATATTAATGGTAATTCTCTTCCCAAGAAAAAAATAAAATAATTCAAAAAAATGGAGATGACTCCGAAATCACGATTTTGAAAAAGCAAGATTTTGGCGAGCTCGTAGTATAAAAACAACTTATCAAAAATGGGAGTGACTCAAAATCGTGACTTCGGAGAATGATATGTACCCCTTTTACTGGACAAACCAGTGAAAGGGTGTTTTTATACGTTATAGTTATGAATTTAAAAGTAAAATGTGTTGAGTTGTATGAAAGAGGAGAATATCTAGATACACCTAATGGAATAACCACTAGAAAATTTAGAGATACTATTAGGAAATGGAAAAGAATGGTCGATTCATTAGGCGTAGGCGTCTTAAGACATAAAACGAAAAATAAGAAGTTGAAAATGATAAAATAAGAATGTATAGTTTTGACAAAATAAAAAAATGTATTAGGCTATAATACTGCATATAATAAAGAAAGAGAGAAATATATGTTGGAGTTATACTAAAAAAGTAGACACAGAAAGGAAGTGTTTAAAACGGCAAAAAATGTCTACGATGAAGATTTTAAAAGATTAATTGTTAGTCTATACCAAAATGGTAAGACTCAAACACAACTAAGTAAAGATTATGGTATTTCTTTAAGTGCCATTAATAAATGGGTGAAACAGTATTCTGAGATTAAAACTGAAAATGGCGATGTGTTTACCGCTAAACAAATAAAAGAACTTCAAAAACGAAAACGCTCAATTAGAAGAAGAAAATCAAATTTTAAAAAAGGCGATTGCCATCTTCACGCCACACTCAAACAAAGATTAAACGCTATTTTCACCCTTAGAAATCAACATAATATTAAACTTTTATGCAAAGTATTCAATGTTAATAGAAGCACATACTATAAATATATCTCAAATGATTTACCTCCTAAAATTGAAGAAAAATCAAATGATTTCTAAAATTATTTTAAAAATTCATGGAGATTACGATAAGCGACTTGGTGCATATAAAATTACTCATATTTTTGGAACGTGATTATGGTATTAAAGTTAGCGTTGGAAGAGTATATCGATTAATTCAAAAATTAAATCTCCCTACTATGTCTACTTCTAAACCTTTTATCAAAGCGAGTAAAAAAACTGTGAGGATACTAAGTTATGTAACCACTTAAAACAAGAATTTAATCCTCCTAAGCCTAATATGGTTTGGGCTAACGATTTTTACTTATATAAAAAGTAAATGGTGTTTGATTTTATTTGTGTATAATTATGGATTTATTTTTCTAGAAAAATTATATCGTGGAATATTTCCAATAAAGCTGATTCTAACCTTATTATGAGTACATTTAATGACGCTTATAATAAAAGAAATTGTCTTACTGGTCTTATGTTTCATTCTGACCATGGTACTCAGTATACAGCAGCTCCCTTTAGAAAGCTTTTGGATAAATTTAACGTAGTTCAATCTTTTTCTAAAAAAGGATATCCTTTCGATAATGCTTGTTGTGAGTGTTTCTTTAAATATTTAAAGAAAGAAGAGTGCAATAGAAAAAAATTATCACTCAATTGGAGAATTAAAACTTTCTTTATTTGAGTATATTGAGGATTTTACAATCTTAAAAGACCACACTATTCTTTAGAACTTATGACTCCTAACGAAAGAGAATTAGCGTTTTATGAACATTAAAAATTTATTTTACACTGAGCCTCTATCGGTGTGGTTCTTAATGTGGGAAAAGTGGTACTGCCACATTTTCCTCACAGGATACCACACCTTCTTCTCAGTATAAAACAAATTTCACTTAAATTCTTAACTAATTTTCGTATTTTCGTGTCTATTTACTTGACTATAGTCCAAAACAGAAGAAGAAATGATAAAAACACAAAAAGATACATAAATCGAGGGTAATAATATAGCAAGGAAAGTATTGGGATTTAAATCACCAAATCAAATAGTAGAAGGATACAAAGCGAAATAAAAAAGATAAAAGAGTGATGAAAAGTGCTAGGCACTCTGAAAAAAGCTATTTCGCCGGCATTAAGGTATATAACAAATTATAAAAATATATCAAGAGACGCTTACGCTAATACTCTTGACATATTTTTAAATAATTTGTTTTTAAAAAACTGGGCCGACGAAAAAAACTTTTTTTAGTCAGAATGTTATTTATTATAGGTTCGTGTCACAAATGTTTGACAACTCTAGAAAAATTTTTTAAAAATCGCTTGACATATATTATATAATAGTATATATATAATAATATATATAAATTTAAAAGGAGATATGCAATGAAGAAAAAATTTTTATTAAGTCTTGTTGCGAGTGGTATTTTACTAAGTGGTATGAGTTTTGGTTTAGTTACAAAACATATTGACAATGCTTATGCAGTAGATAGCAAAGAAGAAGCTAAGTATGATAAATTTTTAGGATATGCTACCCGTGAAAATCATCAACTTCATTTTATAAGTGGACCGACATTATTTAGTTTTATAGATAGAAATGGGGAAAAAAATAGATATTCCTGATTATAAATTTGTAAACGGAAACGCAACTACTGCTGCTTATCCAAACAGAAAGGACTGGAGTACACATTCTATAAGAAATTTACTATCTGAGAATGTTTGGACTCATACTCGCACTAATGCTTACACTAATGAAACTTCTACTTATGTAGAACCAGTTCAGGTTTTTTGTCTTTTTCTGGGACGGAAAAGATAACACAAAAAGTAATGGTAGATTGGTATTTAATTAGAAATACTAATGGGGTTTTATCTTATGAACTTAAAAAGAAATAATAGGACAATATGGAACATAAATGATTTTTAGTGGTGCTACTAGTTATCTAATTTATCCTGGACTAAAAAGAAAAATGAAAGTTACACCTACTGCCCCTATTAAACCTAGTGAAAAAGCAAACGAAAAAAACATAATCTAGAATTTAAAAAAAGCTCTGCCAAAAAACATCTGTAGCTAAATAATTTTTAAATAAAATAATGACCACCCCTAAAAAGGGGTGGTTTTCTCTTCGGGTATAACCCTTTGTTACTAACACGCACCTCAAGGCGCTAGCTTTCACATTCGTTCAATCCCTATTGTATTTTGACGCCCGCTACCCGTTAAACGGGGGTATCTATTTTTTCTTATTTCCAAATGGATTTGTATATTCTTTTGTTGTCAGTTTGTCTATTGCAATGTCATGCGATTCTTGTTCTCTGATATATTTTCTTATTATACTTTCATTTTAATCCTACAGTACTTACATAGTATCATTCTGCCCAAAACTTTCTATTTCCGTATCTGTATTTCAAGTTTGAATGCATATCAAATATCATTAATGAACTTTTTCCTTTCAGATATCCCATAAAACTTGATACACTATATTTTGGCGGTATTGATAGTAGCAAATGTATATGATCTGGCATTATATGTCCTTCTATTATTTCCACTCCTTTTATACTTACATAACCTTTTTATTATATCTACTATATCTCGTTTGTATTGATTAAATTCTATTTTTCGTCTATACTTAGGGTGTAAATACAATATGGTATTTACACAACCACTGTATGCGATAAACTATTATGTTTTATTTGCCATAATTAAAATCATCCTTTCTTTATTTTTAGAGCTTGAACTACTCTTATTTTTATCAAGAAAGGATGATTTTTTTCAATGTTTAACTTGTATCTCTGCACCCGCATAGCGGGTGGTTTTTGTTTCGGAGACTTCGCCTCCTCAACTGGCTAAAAGCCTTTTAATTAAAAAGCGATTGGAAAATTCCAATCACTTTTTATTACATTTCTTTTAATTATTTAACTCGGATGTATACTGCTCCACCAGCTACGTTTGCAGAGTTAAGTACTGTTTGATTACCTAACCATCCACCGTGAACTGCTTGACCGTTACCAGCATAAACTGCGATGTGAGCCATTCCTAATCCACCATTTGCATAGTAGATTAAATCTCCAGGTTGAGCTTGTGATGCTGGAACTACAGTCCCTAAACTCATGTATCCTATTGGCCAATCGTGGAAGTTAATTCCTACTGCTTTAAGAGCATTTGTTACTAGCATTGTACAGTCTTGGTATCTACCTAATTGAGCTAATGCTGCTTGGTAAATTGCTGCTCCTTTGTTTGAAGAAGCCGCTTGAGTAGTTGCCGCTGCAACTGGAGCCGCTGGTTTTGCTGCTACACTTGGTGCTGCTGTTGCTACTGTTGTTTCTTTCTTAACTTCTGCTTTTGGCGCTGCTACTGGAGTTTCTTTTTTAACTTCTACTTTTGGTGTAGCTACTGCTGTTACTGCTGGTTTGGCAGGCACAGTTTGAAGTGGGTCTACTTTAGCTACTGTTTTTTCTGTAGTGTTTTCTACTACAGTTGCTTTAGCTACTGTTACTTCAGCTTTAGCTGCTGCATTTTCATTTACTTTTAATACTGTTCCAACATAAATTAAGTTAGGATTGTCAATGTTGTTTAATTTAACAAGTTGATCTACTGAAACACCAAATCTATTAGAAATTTTTCCTAAAGTATCTCCTAATACTACTGTGTAGTATCCTTCTTCTTTAGCTTGAGCTACTTGAGCTACTGTTGTGTTGTAAGTTAATTTATCCCCAGGGAAAATTAATGAACTTGTTAAGTTGTTATCTTGCATAAGTTGATCAACAGTTGTTCCGTTGTTGATTGCGATATCCCAAAGAGTATCACCTTTTTTTACTGTATATGTGTCAGCGTCAGCGATTTGCGCTAAACCTACCCCAACTGTCGATACGATTGCCGTAGCGGCTACTAATTTTTGTAATTTACTCATCTATTCTAATCTCCTTAAAATTAAGTTCGAGTCAAGCGACTCATTTTCTACTAAGTTCTATTTAAATTTCTATTTTCTAATTTTACATTTTTTTAATTTCTAACGTCTTAACTTCACTTCGAATCACTTCGATTAATTTATAAACTTGACGTAATATCATTATATATTGAATACACTCGTTTTTTTCAATACTTGTAACAGTTTTGTAACAATAACGATAACTCTCTGTTACATTATATTACGCTCGTAACATTTCCTTTGATTTCGAGCAGTTTAATTGCATTTTGAAACGTTTTTATAATATAGTAAATCTGTAATTTTTAAATTTTATTTTTAGGGGGTTATATGACAGATTTTAATACAGCTAGTTCTGCCTTAAAGATGGGCCTTGTCTTTTTAGAAGGGCTTTTATCTTTTCTTTCTCCTTGCGTAATACCTATATTGCCAATCTATGTCGGTATTCTTGCTGGAAAAAAAGAAATGAATGAACACGGAGAACTAGTCTTTAATAAACGTAACACTATTACAAATACACTATCATTCGTACTTGGTATTTGTTCAACTTTCTTCATCCTAGCTTTTGCAACTAGTTTTATCAGTATTTTCTTAAACGAAAATATTAAAACTTTACAAACTGTTAGTGGTGTCTTAATTATTTTTATGGGACTATTACAACTAGGTGTCTTCAAGATAGGATTTTTAAAACAAGAATTTTCAATAAAAAATAAAGTTAAGAGAAAAGGAAATAAAACTACTCCTATTCTTGCTTTTCTAATGGGATTCACCTTTAGCTTTTCTTGGACTCCATGTATTGGACCAATCTTAGCTAGTGTTTTCTTATATGCATCTAGTCATACTGGAATAATGAGTGTTCTTCTAATTCTTGCTTATTGCTTAGGATTTATCTTACCATTCATCCTTGTAGCATTCTTCGCTTCAAAATTATTAGAACTATTCAAAAAACATACAAACATTCTAAAATACACACAAGTTATCTCAGGGATTATCCTTATTTTAATAGGTATTCTAATTCTAAGTGGGTCATTTATCACTTTAACTAGATACTTTTCTTAAACTTGTAACTTGAATTGGAGGAAATTAATATGAAAAAATTGACAATACTTAGCGCAACTCTTCTTAGTAGTGCTCTTATTTTAAGTGCATGCTCAAGCTCTTCTGAAAAGAAAGAAGAGACAAATAAACAAACTTCTACATCTTCATCTAGTGAAACTAAAGCTACTCAAGCTTTTGATTTTACAGCAATGGATAAAGATGGAAAAACTGTAAAACTTAGTGATTTCAAAGGTAAAAAAGTCTATATTAACATGTGGGCAAGCTGGTGTGGACCTTGTATGAGAGAAATCCCAGAATTAGAAAAAGTTTATCAAAAATATAAAGATAATAAAGATATCGTCTTTCTATCAATGACTTCTCCTAATGATGCAGAATTTAAAAACCAAAGTCCTCAGGATAAAAGTAAAGATGTAATTCTTAAAAAAGCAAAAGAACTTGGTGCAACTTATCCTGTTCTTTTCGACGTTAACGATCGCTTCATCATAAACTACGCAATTCGTTCATTCCCTACTCACATTTTAATCAATAGTGATGGTACGTTTGAAACTAGAATTGCTGGGGGAGTTACTGAAGAATCACTAACTAAAGAAATAGAAAAACTTAAATAATAAAAATATCCGAATCTATTACGTTACAAACTATCTCAAGACTAACCCTTGCGATTGTACAACTATTAGATTCGGATTTTATTTTATACGTAGAATCCATTATTAGTTCATATCCTAGTTTATCATCCACTCTTCAATTAGTTTCTCATGAATATTTAAATCTTCATACTCAAAAACTGTAACTTTCTTTCGTTTAAATAAACTAGCTAACTTTTTATGAATAACAATATTTCGCTCATCATCTAAACTCGAATAACCAAAATAAATCTCCGCTTCAACATCCTCTGCATAATTTAACACATCAACCTTTTCTAACATCTCTAATAAGTAGTCCTCTTTTTCAGGATAATTACGATTATATTCCCGAATACCATCATAAACTCCTACATCAAGATTATTATCAAAAAAATAAATTTGAAATCTGTATTTTGCACATTAGAAATAAATAAATTTTGGACTTTTTTACCAACAGCAGCTGTGACAATACCGATAGCAGCCCCCTGACCTTTAGCAACAATCGTCACTTGCAAATCCGGAAACTCCCTCTTAAAAACATTCACTAAATCTATCCCATCTTGATAAGCATAATTATAATATAAATCATCCTCACTATTATTATTTAAAAATGGAAAATATATTGAAGCTGGTTGCTTATTTTCACTTCTTCCTCTATCTCCCCTCACATGAAGCGAGCCACAACTATAACCTAAAACACAATATTTCATAAGATTTATCTCATTACTTGGTACTTCCTCATAATCTGGAATTTCTAATATTAGTCCTTTGTTATTATCTTTTTTCACAACAAGTTCGGTATAGTTTTTTGAATTATCTATAGCATCAAATTCAATCGACAATAATTGCATCTCTGCATAATCTTTTAAAATACTAACATTATAATTTACTTCTCGTTCTCTCTCTAATTTCACTCGCTCACCTTCCCTAACCCCTATATTTCAATACAATTATACCTCAACAAGATTTAGAAAAGACAGTATCCTAACTCATTGTCTCAAAACTCTAATAAACTATCATAAAAAGAACAATCCTCGACTTTTACATCGAGGTTTGTTCTTCGTAAGTTTGTTATATTATATTTAAGGTCTTTGCTTATTATTTTGCTTCTTTTACGTATTCTTGATCTTTAGTATGAATAGTAAGTCCAGTGATATTTTTTGTAGATTTAAAGAAGAAACTACAGATATATCCGAATACTAATGCACTTAAGAATGAGAATCCTGAGAAGATAAATGGACTTTGTTTAGCATAAGTTGTGTAGTCTTGGATATACCAACATACAACACCTGCTACTAATAATCCTAATAGTGCTCCTGCTCCGTTTGCACGTTTAGTAAAGATACCAAGTGCGAATGTACCAGCTAAAGGCACTCCTAGAAGTCCGATATATTTAAGGAATAAGTCCCAAGTTTCTTTTTGGTTAGTGTTAACAAAGTATAATGCTGCAATTGTTCCAAGTACACCTGCTACAATAATGATAACACGAGCTAATAGAACGTCTTGTTTAGCATCTTTACTTAGTCCGAAGAAACGTTGTTTAATATCAACTGTGATACAAGCAGAAATTGAGTTTAAACTTGATGCGATAGTTGATTGAGCAGCTGCTAAGATAGCTGCGATAACTAATCCAGCGATACCAGCTGGTAATGCTGTTAAGATGAAGTAAGGTACTAAAGCTGTTGTGTTAGCTGCTTTACCCACTACTTCAGCGTTCATGAAGTCTGGTAATTTAGTTACAGCGTGACTACCTTTGTAGAAGCTGTAAAGAACTGTTCCCATTCCATAGAAAATTGGAATAGAGATGAATGCTAATAATCCGTTAGTCCAGAGTGATTTATTAGTTTCTTTAACTGATTCAGTAGTACTATAACGTTGAACTACGTCTTGAGAAGCTGTATATTGTTGTAAACTGTTAAATACTGATCCAATGAAGATGATTGGAATAGTAGATGCAGTTAATGACCAATTAAATTTCTCAGCAGTTACAATTTTACCATTTGCTAAAGCATCTTGAGTAATGTGTCCAAATCCACCTACGTGGTATGCTCCTAAGATGATTACTAAAACAGCTCCTCCAAGTAAAATGATACCTTGGATAACGTCTGTCCAGATAACTCCTTCTACCCCTCCTAAGAATGAGTAAACTACACAAAGTAATCCGATAACCGCACACACTAAGAATGGGTTAAGTGTCGATACTGATGTAATAGCAACTGTTGGTAAGTAAATAACGATAGCTACACGTCCAATATGGAATAGTGAGAATAACACACTTCCTACTACACGTACACTAGGATTAAAACGTTCTTCTAAATATTCATACGCTGTCGTTACATTTAATTTTCTAAAGAATGGAACATAGTAGTGAATTAATATCGGAATAATCGCGATAATTGAAAAATTCCCTGCTGCATATGTCCAGTCTCCGTTGAATGCTTTTTCCGGTGTAGCCATAAATGTAATGGCTGATAATGTTGTTGCATAAATCGAGAATCCTACTGCCCAAGATGGAATGTTCCCTCCGGCTTTGAAGAATTCGTCCGTGCTTTCACCTGCTTTTTTAGTGAAATACACACCTATTGCTAGCATAGCTATTAAGTAAACTCCTAATACTATACTATTCAGTGTACCAAATCCTATTTTATCCATGGTACTCTCCTCCTATTTTTTATTTACTTCTTATTTTGGGAGCGACCCAAAAAATCGTAATTTCAGAGAAATCGATTTTTCAAGTCAGTCCCTTATCCCTAATATACCCCTTATTTTTTTAAAAATTATAGGTTATAATCTTTAACTAATTTTTCAACTTCAGCTAATTTAGCTGGATCAAATGATTTCATAGGTTTTTTACAAGTTCCTGCATCGATTCCTTTAACTTTAAGAATTTCTTTAAGTGTTTGGTATAATCCTAATTCAAGAACTTTTTCAATTACGTCGTTTGCTTCGTGTTGAAGTTCATAAGCTTCTGCAACTTTACCTTCTTTAGCAAGTCTAAAGATTTCTTGGCTTCTTTGTCCGTTAACATTATATGTAGAACCGATAGCTCCATCTACTCCAGTAATAGCAGCTTGAACTAGCATTTCATCAAATCCAGACCAGATAAGTTTGTCAGGGAAACGTTTTCTGAATCTTTCTAATTGATAGAAGTCTGCTGCAGTGTATTTAACACCGATAACTTTTTCATCTTCTAGTAATTCAGCAAATTGATCTAAACTAATTTTAACCCCTGTTAAGAATGGAATGTAGTAAAGAATCATGCTGTTATCTGTTGCATCGATAATTGTTTTATAGTAGTGTTTAATTTCATTAAATGATAGTGGGTAGTAGAATGGAGTAACTGCTGATAATGAGTCATATCCTAATTCTGTAGCATATTTAGCTAATTCTACCGCTTCATTTAAATCTAAAGATCCAACTTGAGCGATAAGTTTAACTCTGTCACCAACTACTTCTTTTACAAATTTAAAAATTTGTTTCTTTTGAGCAGTGTTTAATAAGAAGTTCTCCCCACTACTTCCGTTAACATATAGACCATCAATTTTACTTACATTGATGTTATGTTCGATAACCTGTCTTAGTCCCTCTTCTTTAACCTCACCATTTTCGTCAAATGGAATAAGTAAAGCTGAATAAAGTCCTTTTAAATCTTTCATTGTTATAACCTCCGTTATTTGTTTTTATTATTTTAATTTTTGCATTTATTTAACACATTAAATTTTAACACACTTATATTGTAAAAACGTTTTTCTATCGTTTGTCAATAGAAAAACCAAAATTATAATATTTTTTTGAAACCCTTTTATCTGTTAACTTTTAGGCTGTGACTAGTATAATTCAATCATTATTAATGTGGGGTTGTTTTTATACATTACTTATCTAGTATTTGTCTAGCCTTCTATTATCTATTTAATACATTAAAATTTTTAAATTAAAAAGGAGCGACTCAAAAATCATAATTTCAAAGAAATCGATTTATCGAATCACTCCCGCTAAGTTTAGTAGATATTAAAACTTTCTTTAAATATCAGTAAATCCTACGTCTATGCGCTCTTATATAATTTTTTTTTAGGACTTTTGGTTCAGTCACTTTAATTTAAGATTCACATTCTTTAGAACATTCTATCTATCATAGCTTCCAATTAGGAACATATTTCCTTCTAATGTATACGATGAGCAAGCTGTTGTTAGAATAAAGCTATCTCCTTTTTTTACATCATAGCTAGCTCCATCAATTACTACTCTACCTTTACCTTCAAGAACTGTGAATAAATTCCCCGTAGTAGTTTTTTCTAGAGTAACCTGACCTTTAACATCTATCTTATAAACAGAAATACTTCTCATCTGCTAAGTATGTTATAGTAACTCCATCTAACTTCTCTTCTTTAAGATTTGTCGTAGCTTTTTCGAAAGGAACTTTGGTTACATCTTTTGTTTTTTCTATATGCAGTTCACGAGCATTTCCCTCTTTATCAACACGATCATAATCGTAAACTCTATATGTTGTATCAGAGTTCTGTTGCACTTCATAAATTAAAATTCCTTCTCCAATCGCATGAAGGGTCCCTGCTGGAATATAGAAGAAATCCCCTGCTTTTACACTTTCCTCAATAAATAATTCATTCCATTGTTCAGCATCTATTTTACTATTGAACTCTTCTTTTGTTTTAGCAGTGTGTCCATATACTAATTTTGCACCTTCTTTAGCATCTAACACATACCAACACTCAGTCTTACCTAGCTCTCCATTCTCATTTACTCGCGCATAGTCATCTTCAGGGTGCACTTGAACTGACAAATTATCACTAGCATCTAAGATTTTAATCAATAATGGAAACTTATCATAAGTTTTTTCTGTAAATAACGTAGGTTGTTTCTCGTAAGCCTCTTTTAGTGTCAATCCTGCTAGCTGTCCATTTATTATTTTTGAACTTCCATTATCATGAGCTGCAATCACCCATGCTTCTCCAATATTTCCTTGTGGAATAGAAAAATTAAACTTTTCTAAGTTACGTCCTCCCCATATTCTTTCACAAAATACAGGCTCTAAAAATATAATTTTATCCATTTTCTTCTCCTTATATTATATAACTACGATTTAATTATACACCAAGTAGACTACTTTTATATAGCAGATGCCTTATATTTTTCAATAACTTATTTTCAAAAATCGTTTTTATGGTAATATATCGTTGTAAAGAAATTTAAAAAAATTAACAAAAATCAAAGATTGATATGTCTTTATTTAGAAAGTAGGTATAATATGTATTTAGGAATTGATATTGGTGGGACAAGTATAAAATTTGCTGTGTTTGATGACAACTACAAAATCATTCACTACGAAACTTGTAAAACACCTGACAACGTAACTGTAAAAATTACTGATGAGATGTTCAGAATAGCAAGCAAAATCCGTGAAACTTACAACTTCTCTGCAGCAGGAATTTCTGCAGCAGGAGTTATCGATAATGTACACATGGAAGTAATCCGCGCCGCTCCAACTATTAAAAATTACCTTGGAACTAACTTCAAACGTGACTTTGGAGACAGACTAGGTATTCCAGTATATGCTGACAACGACGTTAACTGTGCTTTACTTGGTGAACAATGGCTTGGTGGAGCTAAAGGTCTTGATGAAGTATTCTGTATGGCTTTAGGAACTGGAATCGGTGGTGCTTACTACTTAAACAGCCTTCCTTTCGGATCTAACTTCGGTGTTGGAGAAATCGGACAATCTGTTTATGACTTCGATACTAAAACTACATACGAACAACGTGCTTCTACTATAGCATTAGATAGAAAAATTAAAGCTGAAATGTACGAAGGGCTAAGTGTTATCGAATTCTTCGATCTTTGTAAACGTGAGGATACAACTGCATTAAAAGTACTAGACGAATGGCTATTTGAGCTTGCTCGTGGTATTGTTAACTTACTATGTATCTTAGATCCAAAATACATCGTAATCGGTGGGGCCGTATCTGCTCAAGGTGATTACTTATTAAACAAACTTGAAGCTAAAGTACGCGAACTACACCCAATCGAAAATAACCAAACTAAATTCCTAGCGGCCGAACTAGGAAACGATGCAGCTCTATACGGAGCTATCAGCCCATTTGTAGAAAAATAAAATATTAAAACTTATCCCCTCTTTGCTTAAAAAGTAAGGAGGGGGTTGGTTTTTTATTGTATTCTAGCATCTTATAATATATAATAAAAATGAAAAAAACATTGTTAAGGAGGTACTGTTATGAATTTAGACCTAAATGAAAAATGACTTAACTATCATGGGGATTAAATTCGATAATATTAAAAGATTTTTAAAAGTGTCTGGTATGCCCTTAGTACAAACATCATTGAAGGATGGACACCGACATCCAACGATGTTATCGAATTAAAGAATAAGCTTATTTCAATTTCAAAAATATGAGTAGAAATAAATACGAAGAATACACCTATATAGATTATGATAATATCCTTAAAAAATATGATAGTTTACTCAAATTCCCCCTCTTTACCTAAAAAGTAAGGAGGGGCTTTGTTTCTTTCATCAATATCTCCCTAGTTCTAATACTCCAACTTATGCAACCGTTTAAATTTTTTTCTAATATTATTAAAATTTTTCTTTACAAAGTTCACGATAAGTGATAATATAAATTTAAGTTAACACATTAAATTTTAATAAGTCTATTTTTATATTAATTAATCAAGGAGGAGTCAACTTGAAAAAAATACGAAAAGATTATAAATGACATCATTTTAAAAAAATACAAACTGGTATTTTTTAAAGAAGGTGAACAACTCTATACAGAAAAAGAAATAAAAAGAAATATATAATGTTAGTAGTACTACTGCCGTACGTGTACTAAATGAACTAGAGTCTGCAGGATATTTTTTTAGAGTTCAAGGTAAAGGAAGTTTTGTTAATAAAACATTAGTTAACAAAAAGTTTTAGTTACAGAAAATAACAACTTCCACAAACACTTTAAAGAATCAGTATCTGAACACTCTGAAGTTGTTGAAGCTGAGATTATTCAAGATAAAGAACTTTGTTCTAAATTAAAATTAAAAATCAAAAACTTCTAAAAGTAGCTCGTATAAAATATATCGGTAATATCATGGGCTCACCAAACTAACTATATTCCAATAAAATATTTACCTGACGTTAATATTAATGATATAGATAGTTTCAAAGAGCTAGCTACTATGATTAGGAAAAATATCGTATAGATATTCACCAAGAAAAATCTAAAAAAATTATGAACGTTATAGTTGATACTCCTGAAGAAATTGCCAAATTTATCGCAAAAGACGGTGAACCATGTTTTGAATTCGATAGGTACACTTACTTCGGTGATGGTAAAATTTTCGAATATGTAAAAATATATATAAATTATAAATACTACAGCTTAACCATTAAAGATTAAGCTCTGATTGGAGTTAACTATGGATAAAAAAGAAAAAATCTTAAACCAAATAAAAGGTGGAATCATCGTTTCTTGTCAAGCATTACCTGGAGAACCACTTTATGTTGAAGAAGGTGGAATCATGAAACTTATGGCACTAGCTGCCAAAGAAGCTGGAGCCGTTGGTATCCGTGCACAAGGTGTTACTGACATAGTTCAAATCAAGGAAACAGTAGACTTACCTGTTATCGGAATTATCAAACAAAGTTACGAAGGAATGTCTCAATTCATCACAGCAACTATGAAAGAAGTAGACGCCCTTGTAGAAACAGGCTGTGAAATCATTGCCTTAGACTGTACTTTACGCCCTCGTTTTGATGGTACAACAATTAATGATTTTGTTGCAGAAATCAAAGCTAAGTATCCTGACATTATTTTAATGGCAGATATCGCTACTTTTGAAGAAGGTGTAAATGCAGAAAAAATAGGTGTTGATTTCGTAGGAACTACCTTAAGTGGTTACACAGAAAATACAAAAGATAGACCAAATGAAGTAGACTTAGATCTTATCAAAAATTATCTGAAACTATTTCTGTTCCAATCATAGCTGAAGGACGCATCCACTATCCTGAGAATGCTAAAGCAGCATATAATGCAGGAGCTTTTAGTGTAGTAGTAGGTGGTGCTATTACTCGTCCAAAAGAGATAGCAGCTAGATTTATCGATGCAGTGAAATAAACAAAAAGTTCTAATTGACACCAAATCAATTAGAACTTTTCTTTATATTACTTTTCCCAAGCACGTCCATCGATGTAACTTGATTTTCTATAATTTTCTTTCATCGGTTTTGTCGGCATTATTATCGATAACAGTATATATATCAATATTGGGCTACCGAATGAGAAAATACTCGCTAATAAGAATAGTACTCGTAAAAACTAGCACTTATTCCAAATCTTTTACTTAAACCACTGCATACCCCAGAGACTAAAAGCTCCTTCAGTATGATTTATAAATTTTTATCTTCTAAAAATTAAGAAATTTATTCCAAATTTTATTTAATCCATCTATCATAATAAATTCCTCCTGACTTTATTGTTGATATTTTATTATTCTGACTTTATAAATATTATATCACATTCCTATGATATATATTAACTATTGTACTCAGGTCACTTTAAAACTAAGTTTATATTATTAAAATTAAGAAAGAAATCATTCTTGTTATTCAATTTCTCAAAAAAATTTCAATTGCCATTTTTGTGTTTCTAGAGCCATTGTATTCAAATTTACGCTCCAAGGCGGATAAAATCGCATAGACATTTTTCCTTTACTGTCTTTTTGTCGAGAGAATTTTTTTATGGATAGCCTCATCATTTGGAATAATAAAAAGTCCTCTCTTATCGTTATCGATCACAACAATAACGAGTTCATTCCCCAAATCTTCATTTGTATAAGGAATGTTCTTGTTATTTTGGTCTTTTTTCCAAAAAGCTGTAAAATACCCCTCTTTTTTTGGTGTTTTTTTTGCCAAACGACATCTTTTTATAACCTTGCTCTTCCTTTATTTTTGATAAGGATACCTTTCATATTTTTCGTTCCACTTTTCTTTTTCAAATTCAAAATCACCATAAAACTCATTAAGAACCTCAAGTATTTTCATTTTAATATATGTCCTCCTTAACAAAATTTTTTCACTTGAATTACTGCATACCCCTGGTATAATACCCCCTCGTATGATTTTATAATCTTTTTATCTTCTAAAAACTTAATTCATATTTTTATTATTCTGATCATATAAATATTATATCATATTTATATGCTATATATTACTTGTTGTACTCAGGTGACTCTAATCTAAGTTTATATTATAAGATTTTTTAATAAATATCTCCAAAAACCATATTATCTGTGAAATGCTTATCTTAAAAAGTAAAAGAACACTCCGAAGAATGTTCTTTTACTTTTTGACAAAAAGTCTTAAAGGATGGACGGCGTACCCATCATCTCAGGTACTCTATAAAAAGAGTGTGTAGAGAGCCTTTTTCTACTTCAATAAGACTTTTTCTATCTTTATGTTATAACAAATATGTTGGTTTGTCAAAAACTTTCCATCTTGACAAGTGAGCGTTTACTCACTATAATATTAAATATAAAGTGAGTGTTCACTCACTAAATATTTAAAATCTTATTTCTAATGAGATATTTCTTAGCACCCTATCCTGAACTATATAATAATCGTAGTTCTAAAAACATTAGGTGAATTAATATCCCTCAAATAATCTCAGCTATATTTTTTTAATCATAGAGTGAGTGTTCACTTACTTCGGAAAGGAAGATAATTCTTATGAAAAAATTAATACAAATTACTTCATTATCAAAAAATTTCGGTAATCAAACAGTCCTTGACAACATTGATTTCAACCTAGAAAAAGGTGAAATTGTCGGTCTTATTGGACCATCAGGATCGGGAAAATCAACATTAATAAAAACAATGCTCGGTATGGAAAAAGCAGATAAAGGTGAAGCCCTTGTTCTAGATAACAAAAATGCCAAAAAGAGAAATTCTTTCTAATATTGGATATATGGCACAAAGCGATGCTCTTTATGAAATGCTTACCGGCTACGAAAATTTAGAATTTTTTGGAAAAATGAAAGGTGTTCCTTCAAAACAACTAAAAGAAGAAATAGCTTATATATCAAAAATAGTGGATTTAACCGACCACTTAAAAAAATTAGTATCAAATTATTCAGGCGGAATGAAACGCAGACTTTCACTCGCTATTGCGCTAATCGGTAGCCCTGAGTTACTCATACTCGATGAACCTACAGTCGGTATAGATCCTAGCCTTCGTCGTAGTATTTGGAAGGAATTATTTAAGCAGAGAGCTAACGGTGTTGGCATTCTAGTAACGACTCATGTAATGGACGAAGCAGAACTTACAGATAAAGTCGGGCTTCTTCTTCGTGGAGATATTATAGACTTCGACACACCAAGAAATCTAAAAAGAAAAATAATGTTACTACTATCGAAGAAGTATTCTTAAAAGTGGAGGAAAAAAATAACATGAGAATTTTAACTATTTCAAAAAAGAGTATTTAAGGAATTTTTAGAGATAAAAGAACTTTTAGCTATGATGTTCGTTGCACCGATTTTTATAATGTGGTTGATCAGCATAGTCTTTTCAGCAAACACAAATTCTGAAATTACTGTTGCTTCTGTAAACACTCCTCAAAGTGTGGTTTCCGTAATGAAAGATATTGACAACGTTCATCTAGAAGAATATCAATCAAAAGAAGCTGCTGAAGATAAATTAAAAATAACGAGATAGATACTGTAATTTCTTACGATAATAATACCTACACGGTAACTCACGCCAATATAGACACTACAAAAACTATGCACACTCAACGAGTTTTAAAAAATTCTATAAAAGCATCAGAAGCGAAAAATTTGGTAGAAGTTGTAAAAAAAGTAAATCCTAAATTAAGTGCGAATAAACAAGAACCTGGAAGTTAAAGAATATTATAACTACGGTAATGCAGATTCAACATTTTTTTAATAAAGTTGCACCTACTTTAATCGGCTATATCCTATTCTTCTTCGTATTTTTAATCTCTGGAATGGCTCTACTAAAAGAGCGTACTAGCGGAACTTTGGATAGACTCTTAGCAACTCCGGTAAAACGAAGTGAAGTCGTACTAGGATATGTACTCTCTTATAGCTCATTAGCCGTAATTCAAACTATTATCGTCACTCTATCATCTATATATTTATTAAATATTGAAGTTGCTGGAAATCCATTTTTATGTTATAATAGTTAATGTATTACTAGCAATGGTTGCCTTAACATTAGGTTTACTAATCTCTACGATAGCAAAATCAGAATTCCAAATTATGCAGTTCGTTCCAATAATAGTTATTCCTCAAATGTTCTTTTCAGGAATAGTATCTGTTGAGAGTATGGGAAAAATCGCTGTCTATATTAGTAAAATCCTACCTGTTACCTATGCTAGTGACGGTTTAAGCAAAATAATTTTTAGAAGGTAAAAATCTTCTTGCGATTAAAACTGATATCATAGTTCTACTTGCACTTTGCATACTTCTAATAATACTTAATATTCTAGGCTTAAAACGATATAGAAAAGTTTAAAAACAATAGGAGACTCTTATGACTGAAAAATATCTTACAATCTTACTTTTAGCATATCTCATGACGAAACCTTCCCACCTGGTAAGGAAAAACAATAGCAGCTGCGATTAAATTATTCATCAAAAACAAGGATATCATGGGACATCTACGCTGCAAATCGCTAAAGAAGCAGGCATTAGTCAAGCAACAGTATTCAAATACTTTTAAAAACTAAAGAAGATTTATTATATTCAATAATAGTCCCTGTTATCCCTAAATTATTTTTTAAATTTTCTAAAAAGAATTCAAAAATACTAATTCACTTGAAGATTTAATAAGTTATGTTGTTGAAGATCGTATGGTTTTCCTAAAAAGAAAATAAAAAAATACTGTAAAAATAGTATTCTCAGAGATATTAACAAACGAGAATTTAAAAAGCACAACTTATCGATTCGTTAAAAAGTAGTCTTTGCAGAAATAAACTTTAGAGATATATTACAAAAACATAAAGAAAATAATCCTGAAATTAACGAGAACTTATCGCCAGCAGAAATCATTCGTTCATTCGCAGGACCTATCATGACCTACTCAGCTCAAAGATTTATTCTTTTTGAGGACACTCCATGCCCCTACCGAGAAACATGATTTACAATTTATTAAACAACAAATTTATAAAAATTTAACGAAGTAATCGAAAGAAAGAGGAGCTTGGAAATTTCCAAACTCCTCTTTTTCCCGACTTTGACACTTTCAGGCACAATAAAACCCTTATGAAAGGCGTAGTTATAGCGTTTCATAAGGGTGAAATTGTATAATTTTTCCTATATACATATGTCAGAAACATATCCTCACGAGAGGAATTTTTATTCATCTTTACAGAATTAATTATATCAAGATACTCTTTTTGATTCTGCATCTTTTTATATAATAATCTCCCATTAATGTCTCAACACTTCCTAAAGTGGTATTTCTTATTGCTTCTTGTATTTTTAGCTGTCGATAAATTTACATTATTATCTTTTAGAAGTTTCTCAAGATATCTTTCTATTACTAAAGCTAAGTAACAAATTAAAAAGTGAGCTCTTATTCTCTTTTCACTCCACACAAATATCGGTCTAGCCTCAAGGTTAGTTTTTCAATACTCTAAAACTATCTTCAATCTTCCATAGACTTCCATAAAACTCTCTTACTTCTCTTCCTGTAAGTTCTTTTTGTGAATACTCTATTGCGAAGAATCCATCCATCTTTTCTGCTTCTTCAATTTGTTTAACATCTAATTCTATATCTAAGTTCCCCTTAGTTACTTTTTATAAATTTCTTACCACCTTTTTCAACTCTTGTTTCATCATAGATGGATTATTTAGTAGTCTCATCAGCTTTGTCTAGAAGTCTCTGTCTATCGGCTTTGTCTTTTTTGGCTCTTTTTTTCAGAATATCCTAAAAAGTAGATTATCTTGGATCTTTTTCAGTTTTTACCATCAATTCTAATTTCTTTTTACATGTTCTATAAGTTTATATTTAAACTCTTTTTCTACTATATATCCATCTTCAAATAATTTTTTTCTTTTATTTCTTTCTTAGCACCTTTTTAGTTTTATATGCCATAACATAATCTAATCCTAGTTCTTTTTAATAAAAATAGATTCTTACCAGAATTAAGTCCTCTATCTGCGGCTACTATTACTTTTTAATTTGTATTTTTTTCTTTTAAATCTTTTTATGACGAGATATAGTGTACTAAATTCACTTGTATTACCTGGATATAGTTCGTAACTGACTGGTATTCCATTATTATCAATTAATAATCCCATAACTACTTGTACTTGATTTACTTTTATTATCTTTTAGAAAATCCAAAGCCTTTTATTTCGTCTTTTTTTAACTGATTCAAAGTAGTATGTAGTTACATCGTATAATACTACATTTAATTCTCTGTTAAATTTTTCTTGAGTGTATTATTTAAATGTTTTTCTAATTTTTCTTTTTCATCATAAATTATGTCTAAAACTCTGTAGTAGTCTTCTAAAAATCAAATCATTTCGAAAATCTACATAATTTTTCTCTATGATCATATGCTGATTTCTTTGATGATGGAGTAAGTAGTCTTTTGAAATACCAGTTGTTTTAATATCTCTTCAATCTCTATCTTACTTCTAGTTTTTTTATATCTTTTATCCATCTACTTATTCCCAATTCTTGCCATATCTTCTCGTATACTAAGTATCCATAATTTTTTTACGTACTAAACCTTCTTTTTCAAAATTATCTGCTTCAATATTTTTGTCTAGGGCGCTTTCTTTTTAATCTTTCATTTTCTTTGATTTCTTTTTCTAATTTTTCTAGGAAGTTTTTATCTTGTTTTAATAGTTTTCTAAATTCCCATAATTTTTTTATAACTTTCATTTTTGGTTTTATTGGTTTCTGAATCTCGATATGAGTGAACCACTCTTTACATATTTATTTCCTCTGTTTGTGTATACTTGAACTATCATTTTTGTCACCTCATATATATTATACCACATATACTTGTATATAGGAATAGTAAAGTGGGAAAAAGTTGATTTTTTCCGATAAAATCAACTTTTATAACGATATTTTTCCCTCGAAACTGTCAAAGTCAGGGAGCTTGGAAATTTCCAAACTCCTCTTTTTATTATTCACCTAATCTAATTACCTTATCACAAATTGATAATGTTGATTTATTGTGTGAAATTATTATTGTTATCTTGTCTTTTTTACTTTCTTCTAAAGCTTTTAGCACTTCGATTTCACTGAAAATATCGATGTTCGCTGTTGCTTCGTCAAGAATCAGAAGTTTACTATCATTGTAGAATGAACGTGCTACTGATAAACGTTGTTTTTGACCTGAACTTATGTTCGAACTTCTCTCACCAACAATCTCATTTTCGCGACGTTTCAAGTTATCCACAAAACCTCTTAGATTTGTTTTTCTTAATGATGCATCCAACTCTTCTTTATCTAAATCTTTTTCGAAGAATGTGATGTTATCTTTAATTTTCGCATTGAATAAGTAACTATCTTGTAGAATTATCGAGCTATTTCCTCTAAAGTAACGATTATCTATGTCTCTAAGCTCAACGCCATCAATAGTAATATTACCTTCCATATTTTCATCTGAGATGAATTTCATAATAAGTTTTGCTATTGTAGATTTACCACATCCACTAGGTCCACTTAATCCTATAATCTCGCCTTTTTTCACGTCGAAGCTTAGATTGTCCACTACAGTATTATCAGCGTATCGATATGTTAAGTTCTCAACTTTAAGTTCATTAAAATCAACAACTACACCACTATTTTTCGCTTCTTCTGGCGTATTCATAAGCTCTAAAAATCTCTTTCCACTAGCCATCGTCTGACTTAATGTTGAAGCAAGATTCCCCATATATAAAATAGGAATAAACGATACGATAAACATTGCAACTAATGAAACAGTTACGAACTGACTATCAAGTGAAGATGCCACGTAGATAAATGCCAACACCCCGATATTGTAAGTTACAACATTTAGAGTATTTAAATCTACTAAGAATTTGTTTTTAAGATACGAACTTCTTGTCAGTTCTTCAGTTTCCAAATCGATATTACGTTTTGCTTCATCAATTTTTCCATATTGTAATGTTTCAAAAATTCCATAAGCTTCTTCTGATGAATTGTTGTTTACTTGAGTCAGTTTACGACGATAATTTTCACCAACATCTTGCCCAACATTTCTAAAGCTTAACGGATACACAAGTCCGATTACGATATAGACTATTAAAGCTACTAATGCTAATTTCACACTAAAGAATAATAAGAAGAAACTAACTACTAAACTTTGCACGATATAAATCATAAATGGTGTTATCGTGTGCGCGTAGAAAACTTCTAATAATTCAATATCAGTCGTAATCATCGTCATATAATCACCTGAAGTGTTTTTTGTAAAACTATCGACAGATATACGTTTGAATTTCTCTAAAACTTTAACACGTAAGGCATGTAGTACTTTGAACGCTACATAATGATTTAAAAGTTGCTCAGTATAACTGAATAGCCCTTTTAATACAGCTAAAGCGAAAATCACGATAAATAAAATCGCAGCTATTGTCGTTATTTTCGTTAAAAAGAATAACGAGATGAAGTAGGTAAATACAACAAGCGTTAAGTGCCCTAAGCTTCCGAATAAAGTCGCTCTAAGCAATGGACGTTTAAACTCTTGAGCAATAGCTAAAAGTTGTTTTAATTCTCTTAATGATGTCATTACTCTACCTCCTTAGCTAAAAATTTTGATTTCAGTTGTTGTTGATCTGTGAATAATTTTCTATACAGAGAATTTTCTTCAATCAGTTCATCATGTGTTCCTTCTTCGATAATTTTCTTATCTTTTAGAACATAGATATTATCTGAATTTGTTATCGTCTCTAAATCGTGAGAAATAACTATAATAATTTTTTCCTTCTTTTTATTGAATCGAAGGCATTAAGCACGATTTCTTTACTGTAATCATCAATATTCGATACAGCTTCATCAAGTATATACAAGTAAGAATCTTTTAGTATTGCTTTTGCTGCAAGTAATCTTTGTTTTTGACCACCTGAAAGATTCGAAGCTCCTATCGCAAGTTCATAATCTAGACCACCGTGTTCTTCTACGAAACCTCTAAGATTAACTTTTTCTAATGCATTGTACATTTCTTCTTCAGTTATATTTTTTACGAACACTTAAATGCTCTCTTACAGTACCTTTAACTAAATAACTATCATTAGTAATAAGTGTCGTAATTTTAGCCATCTCTCTAGTAGGAATACTATCGATATTGAAGTTGTCATATTTTATACTTCCGCTATAGTTAGAATTTAAACCTAAGATTAGTTTGATAATAGTAGACTTACCACTTCCACTTTCTCCTACTAATGCTGTTTTCGTACCAGGCTTAAATATCATATTAATATTTTCTAAAGTCGTCTCCTCTCCATAAGAGAAGCTAACATTGTTCAGAACAATATTTTTCCCTGCTTCTACCTCAATAGTTTTCATCTTTTTCTTGCTCTGGATGATCAAGAAGTTTATAGATATTATCTAACTCAACATTCCCTTTCATCGAAATATGGAATAAGCCACCTAAAGCACGCAACGGTTTGAAGCATTCTAAAGAAGCTACGATTACAAAAACAATAAGTTTCTGATCTTTCACCGCAAAAATAGCAATAATCGATAAAACAAAAATAGAAACATAAGTAATAGCATCCATCACATTAATAGAATTAAGTTGGTGACGAAGTAACGCCATCGTAGATTTTCTATATTTTGCACTACGAATATCAACATCACTCGCTACATTATCTTCTTTACCGTAGATTTTTGCCGTTGTGAAACCTGATAATCTATCGTAGAATACTTCTGATAAACTTAAGAAATCGCTGAAATTCTTTTTATTAGCCTTCTTAGATTTCTTAATAATAATAATAATCATAATAGACATGGGAATAAGTGGATATAGTAATAACATCGCTATAAATAGTAAGATGTGAATCTTCCCATAAATTACAAACGAGCTAAGCACTATAAACAATGTCGCAAACATCTGCGGTACAAACTTATTGAAATAAAACTCAATATTCACAATCGATGAAGAATTCATCACAAGAAGACTACCAGTATTTACTGCTTCTGTGTAATTTAGTGAAAGTTTTTCTACTTTGTTGTAAATCTCTTTCCTTAATGTATTTCTAACCTGTTTAGAAATTTTGTGACTGAAGTAATTATCCCCTGTTGTAGCTGCGTAATAAACTACTAAACCTACTACCGTTTTTAAAATAAATCCTAATACAGCACCACTTCTACTCTCTTCACCTAGTGAATAAAATAGAAAATCTACGAAATTGTAGATAAAAAATAGTGAGCACCAAAAGGCAACAAGTTTAAGAATCGCTACGAGATACACTTCTTTTTTGATATTAAAGAGAGCCATCGCTCTACCATCTATCTTCATAATATCTCCTTATTTAATTTCAAATTTAGATTCATTTACACAAAATGAGTAAAAATATAATATCGGACTTAGGTTATTTTTTATAAAAATCCTACATTCACTCTTTTTATGAAAAAGGCTCTAGCTACCTTTTATTGATATTTATTATCAATTACTATTATACTATATAGCTAAATTAAAAGATAGCTTTTAAGTTTATTGTTACGAAAATGTTCAAAAATATAAAGAATGTTCGGAAACGAGTTTTTCATCTCATTTCCTCTAACTCTTTGCATTTCACGATTTTGTTTGTATGGGGTACACAATTTACCGTTGCTTATTAATGTGTATGTTTTTTTCTTAGAAAGACAGTGAGTAGCTTTTTCTTTTACTCCTAATCTCACTTTTTGTCCTTACATTTCCTATTTTGTAAGAACAAAAGTCCAAATGCAAATAAAAAGAAATAAACTCCAGATTTTTCCTCTGGGTTTATTTTTCGTCTATTCTTTTATAATTCTATAGTAAATTTTTGATGTTATTGCATAAACTATTAGATAGAAGATTGCGAAGACTACGATTGTCACACCAAGCGCCTGTAAGAATATGCTATTATCTGTTATTAAGAATAATCTCAAGATTTTCTCGATAAATGGATATGCTACTATAGTGTGTAATGTCGCTATAATTAGCGGTGAGAAGAAGATTAACAATACTTGTGCTCTTATTGATTGTTTAATCTGTTTATCTGTAATACCTACTTTTCTCATGATTTCAAAGTTTCCTTTATCTTCATATCCTTCTGAGATTTGTTTGTAGTACATGATTACCACTTGGCTTATTACGAAGATAAAGCTTATGAACACCCCGATGAATAGGAATGATGCGAACACTCCTCTGAATGTAAGTTTATTTTCTTCTTTACCTTCTATTTCTATACCACTTTGTTTTTCTAATTTTTTGAAGTTTTCAATTACCTTAGCTTCTTTAGTAGTATCTTTAATATTGAAGGCAACGTAGTTTTTGAACTGTAGGTGCTCCTGTTGTTATTATTCCTCTACTTTTTGCATCTTCTTTACTAAGTTCTTCCATTCTTGCAGCTAATTGTGCAGCTATTTTTTCCGCTTCTTTATTATCTTTTACAACAACATAGTAAGTATCAATAATATTCGCTGCTGCTGAACCTATTGCTCCTGGAAACTCAGATAATTTTTCTTTAATTTTTATACTCGCTACCATTTAAGAAATATTATTATGATTGTAGTTTCCTTTTTTTATCGATATGTAATAAAATCTCATTACTTTCTAATGTTATATTTTTATTAGCTGTCTTGTTATAATCTTTTAATTCAAGGACAACTATCATTTTTAACATTACTTAAGTCTATACCTATATTTGATTCGAAATTAAATTTATCTTCAACTAATCTTCCTACTATAGGTACTGAATTATATGAAACCATATCTTCTACTTCAGTTCCCGCTTCTTTAGCTGATAATTTTGCATTATTTTCAATTTCTTTTTAGTTTATCACTAGTAGAATGATAACCTGCGACCATTAATTGTCTTGGGAATCTTTCATTATAAGATTTTTTTCCATACCTGCATATAATGCTGATGTTGATCCCATAGTTACAAGAACCATTGTAGATAATATACAGATATTCGCTAATCCTACTGCATTTCTCTTCATTCTGTATAATAAACCAGAAACGCTGATGAAGTTTTTAGGTTTATAGTAGAAGTTTTTATTGTTTTTCATGATTTTTAGTACTGTAATACTTACTGCCATGAACACTAAATATGTACCTATAATTACCGCAATTACCGCAAAGAAGAATAATGTTATTGCTTTTTATAGGATTTTTGTACCGTTTGTGCTGTGTAATAACCATAGCCGATTAATGCTAAACCGATTATCGCTAAAAATCCATCTAGATTTCGGTTCTTTTTCACCTTTATTTTCATCTTTTAATAAAGCTACAATTCTAAGTCTAGCTATTTTTATAACAGTATAAAGTAATAATAAGAGTATATTCCTCCGAATAATAATACTGAGAATACTATAGCTATCGGTGTAATACTAAAAGCCGAAAGTAACTGTTGCTGAGAATAATTTCAACAGTATTAAAAGCATAAGTTTATCGAATAAAATACCTAATCCAATACCTACTACTAAGGTAGTTACAGCGATAAAAATTGTTTCTAACACTAAGATTTTAGCTATTTGTTTTTTCGTCATACCTAAAACAGAATACAATCCAAATTCTTTTACCCTACGTTTTACTAAAAAACTATAAGTATAAAATAGGAAAATTACAGAGAACAGCGCAATTACAATAATACCGAAACTTAATACCTGTTTTGTCGCCTCAATACCATTTGGAAGTTTGTTTAAGTTATCCCCAAATGCTAGAGATGACAAGATATAAAACGACATTATTGTAAAAATTGTTGATAATACATAAGGTACTATAAATCTTTTATTTTTTACAAGGTTGTTTAAAGCAAATTTGCTATAAAAGAAGCTCATCTTACTCACCTGCCTGCATTAAAGTTAACGTGTCATTAATTTTTTGGAACATCTCACTCGTAGTCGCATTTCCTTTTCTAAGTTCATGGAAAACTACCCCATCTTTAATAAATAATACACGTTTAGCACGAGCTGCTGTTTTCACAGAGTGCGTAACCATAATTATTGTTTGTCCTGCATTATTAAGTTTTTCAAAAACTTCTAACAGTTGATCTGTTGATTTTGAATCAAGCGCTCCTGTCGGTTCGTCTGCTAAGATTAATGCTGGATTCGTAATAATCGCACGAGCCACCGCTACCCTTTGACGTTGACCACCAGATACTTCATATGGAAACTTGTTGATTAATTTATCAATTCCTAGAGGTTTAGTTACTTTCTCTAATCTTTTTTCCATATCTTTATATTTTTTATTAGCCAGTACTAACGGTAATAAAATATTATCTTTTATAGAAAAATTATCAAGTAGATTAAAATCTTGGAACACAAATCCTAGATTGTCACGGCGGAAATTCGCTAAGTCTCTATCTTTCAACTTGCTTAAATCTAAATTGTTTAAATTTACATTTCCTGACGTTGCTTTATCGAATGTTGCGATAATATTTAGTAAAGATTGTCTTACCGCTTCCGCTCTCACCCATAATCGCTACATATTCACCATTATCTACTGCAAAATTCACATTTTTTTAACGCTTCTGTACTTTGTGTGCTTAATCTTGTTGTATAAACTTTTCTTACATTGTTGACTTCTAATAACATTTTTATCACTCCTGAATTCTTTTTATCTTATCTTCCTAGTTCGAACTTTTCTACAACTTCCTCGTTGTTTATATTTATATTCTACCTTACTTTTCTTACAGATTCTATCGATTTTTCCTTACAAAAAGCTCCCAACCTTACACTTTTTGTAAGATTGGGATATTTATTACTTTCTGTTTGGTTTCAAGGCCAATTATAGTTCTATTTAATTTCTTCTATAAAATGAAATCTAATAAACCAACTACACATTCCATCTAATCCCTCAATGTATCTTCTTTCGGGAATGTTATTTCTACTCTAGTTCCTATGCCAACTGTTGATGTAATATCAATATGATGTCCTAGTTTATCTAGAGTTTTTACATAAATACAAACCTAGACCACTAGATCGTATCTTCCATTAAAACCTGTAAAACCTTTTTTCGAAAAATTCGAGGTAAATCTTCTTCTTTAATTCCTATTCCATTATCTTCTATAACAAGTTTATTATCATAGGTTTCTATAGTTATCTCTCCACCCGTGCTAGAGTACTTCACACTATTACCTAGTATTTGTTCGAAAGCAAAACCCAACCATTTTTGTCACTAATTACTATTGTTTCATGTGAAACATAGTTTAGTTTTTATTTTTTTATTGATAAATATAGTCGCATATTTTTACACTTTCTTTTTACTACTTCATCTAGATTAATCTTAGTTATCACATAATCTGATGACGAGCTATCTAATCTTATGTAAGTTAGAACCATCTCGACATAGCGTTCTATTTTAAACAATTCTTGCTGCAAGATTTTTTGATCTACTTCTTCATTATCTAATAAGAAATTCATCGCAGCAATCGGCGTTTTTATCTGATGAACCCACATACTGTAGTAATCTACCATATCGATATTTTTGTCGGTTCTCCTGAGTTGATTCCTCTAACTCATCATATAACTTCTCTATAATTTTATGATAATAATCTATTCTAATATCCAAACTTTTTCAGTAATGCTTCTAAATCATTCAGTATATTTTCCTCTAAAAATTTTTAATTTTTTTATAACTTTCTCTGTAATTAGTATAATCAGAAAAAAACTAGCTATAAGCCCGGCTAAAAAGCAAAAACTTCCTGTATATATTAGAGTTTCTAGAGGTAAATTGTATAAATAAAACATAATGAAAAATATTAGAATAAAAAAACTACAAATAAAATATAAACTTTTATGTTTTTTTCTTTAAATAACTTTTTAATATTTCCATTAGACTATATATCCTTTACCTTTTTAGTCGTAATAAATTTGTCTATTCCTATGCTTTTTAATTTAGCTCTCAGTCTATTTATGTTGACCGACAAAGTATTCTCATCGATAAAGTTATCACTTTTGCCATAGAGCAGTAATTATTTCTTCTCTCGTTACTATTTTTTTCTCTATTTTCTAATAATACTGTAAGAATTTTACTTTCATTTTTAGTGAGTTCGATGAGATTATCTTGAAATTTTACCTCATCACGGCTCATATCAAAAATCACATCTTTATATACTACCAGATTCGAAGATCCACTAAAATTATAAACACGGCGGAGTAGAGCTTCAATTTTTGCTTTAAGTACAACTAACTTAAACGGCTTTTCTATAAAATCATCCGCCCCAATATTCATAGCCATAACAATATTCATATCATCATTCGCAGATGAAATGAATATTATCGGTACTTTCGACAATTTTCTAATCTCCTCACAGAAATAATAACCATCAAAGTAAGGCAGATTAATATCCATTAACACTAAGTCCGGTGATTGTTCCACAAATTCCTTAACTACATTTTGAAAATCTACAACTTCATGCGTAGCGTATTGCCATTTTTGTAGATATCCAGCTATTGAATTTGAAATTATTTCATCATCTTCTACTATCATCACTTTATACATGTTTTCACCCCTTAGTTACTATTATTACTAAAAATTATATCACAAACATCCTTCTTAAGATATATTCTATTAAAAAAATATATCTTTCTCTATATTTCTTGAAAAAAATAAAAAAAGCAGAGATTGTCTAGGAAGGAGTTTAAATGAAATTTCCACGCTGCCTCGCTTCTATTTCGTGCTCCCAAACAACCTCTACTCAAAAAAGAAAATTGTGGATTAAGATGTTATTTTTAAATATATAGTATTAAAATAAATGGCTGTCAAGGGTGTTTAGTAATCTATCTTAATCCACAAATTTTAATAAAATATTAATTATTTTAAATTATTGTTTCTTGTGAAACTTTTCTCTTAGATATTTTCTAATGCTAAACGTAAATCTTCGATTAAGTCATCTGCATTTTCTAGACCGATTGATAGTCGAATTTGCGCAGGAGTAATTCCTGTGTATTGTAATTCTTCTAGACTTAATTGACCGTGTGTAGTTGAAGCAGGGTGGATTGCTAAACTTTTCGCATCTGCTACATTCGCTAAGTTAGAGAATATTTCTAAACTATCTATTACTTTACGTGCAGCTTCTTCTCCACCAACTACATCGAATGAGAAGATCGATCCACTACCTTTTGGTAAGTATTTCTTAGCTAATTCATAGTATTTATTCCCTTCTAATCCAGGATAGTTAAGTGATTCTACTTTAGGGTGTTTCGCTAAGAAGTCTATCACTTTTTTAGTGTTTTCTACATGGCGTTCTACTCTTAGAGATAATGTTTCTAATCCTTGTAATAATAGGAACGCATTAAATGGTGATAAAGCAGCACCAGTGTCACGCAATAATTGTGTTCTTACATTCGTAATAAATGCCGCAGCACCTACATCTCTTGTGTAACTTAAGTTATGATAACTTGGATCTTCATCTACTAATTGAGGGAATTTTCCGCTACCTTCCCAGTCGAATTTACCACTGTCTACGATAACTCCACCGATTGATGTACCGTGTCCTCCGATAAATTTAGTCGCAGAATGAACGATAATATCTACACCGTGACTAAATGCATTGATTAAATATGGACTAGCAAATGTGTTATCAACTACTAATGGAATTTTGTGTTTATGAGCAATTTCAGCCCATTTTTCTAAATCAGCTACGTTTGCTAATGGATTTCCTAAAGTTTCTACAAATAGTGCTTTAGTTTTATCTGTAATAGCTTGTTCAATTTCTTCAAAGTTATCTGGATCAACAAAAGTTGCATCTACTCCGTAACGAGGTAATGTAAGCTTTAATAGATTGTAAGTACCTCCATACACATTTTTAGAAGATACGATGTGATCTCCAGCGTGAGCTAATGTTAAAAATACATATGTAATTGCAGCCATTCCTGAAGCAACAGCTAATGCTCCAACACCACCTTCTAAAGCGTTAATTCTTTCTTCGAAAACAGCCGTAGTAGGGTTAGTAATACGTGTATAAATATTCCCAGCTTTTCTTAATGCAAACGAATCTGCAGCATCTTGAGTATCATCAAATACAAAAGATGTTGTTTGATAAATTGGTACAGCTCTTGCTTTTGTGTCTCCAACTGTTTGGCCTGCGTGTAATTGTAATGTTTCAAAACTAAATTTTCTTGTCATAATATGGTTCCTCTTTTCTACGTTTTGATAAGTTCTATGTTTTAGATAATAAAAAAACACCTCTACTACATATTTACATATGTAATAGAGGCGATTATCTTATTTCGCGTTACCACTCTAATTTATACTAATCTTGCGATTAGTACCTTATTCAGTACATGTTTATACTGTGTGCTATATCGTGCAACCTACGTGCTTACCTATTAGATAAACAAAACTCTAAGACCATTTTCAATTAATCATCACCTTGTTATTTCACACCGTCCAATAACTCTCTGTTTCAGCTACGTATTAATTTACTTATCTTTTCAACGTTTATGTATTAAATTTAAATTAAACTAATTGTACACCTGTTTCCAATATTTGTCAATAACTTTTTTAAAAATAATTTAAACGTTTTACTTTTTCTTCTATAAGATGTTAAATAAAAAAACTTATAAAAAAATATTTTTAATTTATTTATTATTTAAGTAATAAAAATTCAGTAAAAACTATTTATTTTAATTTAAGAAATTTCAATTTCAGAATTTTTCTCATGTGGAAATTACAAAGTAGGAGAAATGGGACAAAAAAATAGAAAAAGGGTGTGAAAAATTCAAAAAAATAAATATCAAAATAACAATATAAAGCGAAGAAAAAGTAGGGGGAATATAGAATAAAGTGAAATAATAACTGTACGAGTAATAAAAAAGGGAGAAAAGAGTAGAAAAAAACATTGTTTTAACCGGATAGTAAAATATATTATTCCTACTTTAATACTTTTCCTTCATTTCCTTTAATTTCTCCCCAATCAATTTCCTTATGACGGATACCATCATCCTCCCAATTAGAAAACAACTCATATATAGTATTAGATTGTTTTTACTTTTTGGAGTTAACACAATTGATTCCCCTTGCACGGAAATTAAGAGCCTCTGATTTTTTTGTCTAGAACCAATAAATCTATAATATTATCAGGTATTCTTACTATAAAAAGATTCTTCATGCTGTTCCAAATTCGTATATCCTTTTTATTTCTTTTAATCATAAAAATATACCTCCTTTATCTAAAAATACTATTTAATAAGTTTCTTATCAACTACATACATTTTATCCCTTCTTTATAAACCTCTCCTCCCTTTTTACATTCTCTGCCTCTCCATTGATTCATTTACACATCTTTTTCCTCTTTTTATGATATAATAATAGTAATACACTCATATTACTATATGATTATTCTAGGAGGTTTGTATGGAATTTACTAAAACAAATAATGGTTTCGTTAAATATGATGAGAATGGTAGGGTTATTGCTGAAATTACTTATTCTAATACTAGCAATCCTAATGTAGTTGTTGCTGATCACACTTTTGTCGATTCATCACTTCGTGGTCAAGGTGTAGCAGGTAAGCTATTAGACGCTCTTGTTAAAGATATGCAAGAACAAAACAAAAAAATTATCGCAACTTGCTCTTATGTTGTTAAAAAATTCCAAGAAGATTCTTCTTTCGATTTTATTAACGCTGAAAAATAGTTTTTTAAAAGCAGAAAATTGATTTTTTCAATTTCCTGCTTTTTTTTATAATATTAATCGATATTATTATTTTTTTATATTTTATTTTTATTTTTACATTCTGATGGGATTTTTAATGTTGTTTAATAATGTTATTATTTTAATATTCTACAATGTATAATTGTCCTTTGTCGTATTCAGCCAGGAATATTTTAGATGTGTCTTCATATCCCATTTCTAATAAAGTTTCTTTTAGCCAGTCTTCTGTTTTATCCATTGATTCCAATGTATTAATTTGAATATTACCATCTGTAATTATTGGATATTTTGGGTTTTCATCACCCGCTAAAACTATAATTAACTGTCCATTTTGTTCTAACACGGCTCTTTTAACTTTTTTAATACTATACACTCCCTGACTTCTTAGTTTGAACGCTAAATCATGAGCAGTCAGACCACTCTTTCTTGTAGCTTCTACATCTATTTTTCCATTTTTCACCACAGTAATCGGTTCTCCATCTACTATTTTTTTGAAGAACACATTATTTGTTTTCAACCATTTTTGAATAAGTACTAAAAATAACCCATATTAATAGGATATTTATATACTGTAGGATTGAGATTGCTGGATTATAGATTACACCACCAATAATCCCCCCAAGCACGTAGTTTTGCACTTGATCACTTGCTGAAGATGGTGCTAAATTACCTTTACCAGAAACATTAATTACAAACACTAATGATATTAATCCGAGCGCTAATTTAATTGCTATATCAACGTATGAAAGTTGCATTATTTTTTCACCTCCACTTTTTCTACTACTGGATCTACTAAATCGATTTTTTCTAGTAGATAATCATCTTTTTTACCACTACTTATTACTCTATAATATGTATCATCAATTTTTACGAATGAATTCTCTATTGATGCTTCACTATTAATATAAATCCTTGTCTTTTCTATATTTAAATGCTTCGCTATTTTTTTCTATAAATTGTACCGAACTTCTATATTGATTAGAAGAAATAGCTTTATCTTGATAATTCCCTATACCTATAGTTACCGCTAATATTGTTCCTAGTACAAGTATTATTGATAACTCTCTATATTTTTGTGTCTTGTTTATTCTTATAATATTTAACTAAACTGAACAACAATACTAAAAGTAGTAATCCTACTATTACAATTCCTACTAGATTATTTTTGTTCTATTTTTACTTTGTAAGTATTCGTAAGAATAAAAATTTCATTGTTTTTCCTCCTTGTATATTGTTTCATGTGAAACTAGATTAATTTTTTTAAAACTTTTTGTTTCATATGAAACATCGATTTTTTTATTTTACTTCTAACTCATAAGTAACTCTTTCTTTATCATCTAAAAATATTTTTCATAGTTAATTTTATAAGACCTTTTTCTTTGAATCCAAATCTACTTAAAAATTTTTCTCATTATTTCATTGTCTAAATGAGTATCTATTCTCAAAAAAATTTTTATATTTTGTGATTTAGTAAAAAGATAAATAGTTCCCATAAATTCACGAGCAATTCCTTGAGCACGATATTTTTTTACCGTTGCTAAACGATGAATAGCTAAATAACTAGAATTTTTCTGACCAAAAAGTAGGGTAGTTTTCATAATCTTCATCAAGAGTAGTAAGCATAGCTATAGCAACTATCTCACCTGATCTTTCGTATACATATGATATTCCTTCATTGATATCATTAATAATCTCATCACGACTAGGGGAACCGTGTTGCCACTGATTTACACCTTGTTCTTTTAAAAACTCTCTACCGTCTTCTATTATCTTCATTACACGTTCTAATTCATATTCTTTCGTTGTTCTTAACATAGTTTCACCTATTTTATTCTAATTAACTTTTTCTTGGTATCTATGATCTTTATCGCGTAGGAGTGTTCTTATTACCTGCATAGTTTTTTCCATAGCATCTATAGCGGAAAATTCCCCTATCATCGTCGCTTCCATAAGTAGCTCGAATGCATCTTTAAATCCACCAGGTCTATCAGCGCCCCTAGGATCACCTATAATAAATAGTGCATTATTTAAAGATACTTCATCTATTACTATGTTTTTTTAGGTGTATGCTCCACTAATTTATGAAGAATATCTGAAAAAAATACGGATCTATTATATCTTTTTCCGCTAAATAATCAATATATTCTTCTTCTGTTTTCAAAAATTGGTAACTGTATATCTCTTTCTACTAAATAATTTCGTCCGTATGTTTCTCTAACAATATCTATTTTTCCCTAATTCATCGAATTTTTATATAATCAATAGAATACTGTGAATCACAATCATGTACGTCTTCTATATAGAATTTTGGTCCCATAAATTACCTCTTTTCTTAAAATTAATAACGGATGCAACCTAATATTATAGTTTATTCTAATTAAGTCGCCTCCGTTTATTTTTATATAGATATTTTAAAGATTGTTGTTTACATTCTTTAATGTTTTGTAAAAGTACCAGCCAATATTAATCTTAAGTCTGATAAAATTGAAAATATAGAAGTGACTCAAAAAAATCATGATTTCATAGAAATCAATTTTTATCGAGTCACTTCTCGCAGTAGCTTATTAGATATCTAAAAAGCTTTTTAAAGCAATTTAGATGTCAATAAACCACTATGTCTATGAGTTTTTCATATACACTTTGTTAAAATTTAGGTCTTTTAAGTCGACCGCATATTATATTTTACAACAAATTGTCTTTTAATACAAGCTCAACAGGACAATGATCACTACCAAAAATTTCATTGTGAATAGCCGCACTTTCTAAGTACTCCTCTAAGTCACGACTTACTAAGAAATAATCAATTCTCCATCCTGCATTGTTTTTACGTGCATTAAAGCGATAACTCCACCAAGAGTATGCTCCTGTTAAATTTGGATTATAATATCTAAATGTATCGATAAATCCTGCATCTAATAACTTCGTGAATTTTTCTCTTTCTTCTGGGGTGAATCCAGCATTTTTCGTATTTGATTTTGGATTTTTTAAATCTATTTCTGTGTGAGCAACATTTAAATCTCCACAAACAACTACACCTTTAGTTTTATTTAGTTCTAATAAGTAATTTTTAAAGTCTTCTTCCCAACTCATACGGTATTCTAATCTCTTAAGTTCGCTACCTGAGTTCGGCGTATATACAGTGATAAAGAAGAATTTATCGTACTCTAGTGTAATTACGCGACCTTCTGTATCGTGTTCTTCTATTCCTATTCCGTATGTTACTTTTAATGGCTCGTGTTTAGTATATATCGCAGTTCCTGAGTATCCTTTACGCTCAGCATAGTTGAAATAACTATAATATCCATCAAATTGTAAATCTAATTGGCCTGCTTGCATCTTCGTTTCTTGTAAACAAAAGAAATCCGCATCTAGTTGTTTAAAATCTTCTTCAAAATTTTTACCAACGATCGCTCTAAGACCGTTGACGTTAAAACTTATACATTTCATTTCGTTCTCCTTTTTGTTTCATGTTTCATGTGAAACATTTTATTTTCCTAGACAGAATCTGCTGAATAATTCATTTATCAGCTCATCACCAGAGTTTTCTCCGATAACTTCTCCTAATAGGTTGAATGTATTCGTATAGTCTATTAAGACCATATCTACTTCTAATCCTAACTCAGCAGCGCCTATAGCATCATTTAAACTAGCTAAAGCACGTTGAATAAGGTTGATTTGACGTGTATTTGATAAATATGTCGCATCTTTTGGACGAGCAGCTCCACCGAAGAATAAGTCTCTTATATTTTTCTCTAGTTCATCTATTCCCTTATATGTGGTCATAGATGTTTTAATAATAGGGTGGTTGTACGCTAGTTTTTCAACTTCTGCAATATCGATTTTTGTCTCTAAATCTAATTTATTTAATATTACAATAGTTGTTTTTCCTTCTGTTAGTTTTAATAATTCTTTATCGTCTTCTGTTAGTTCTTCACTACTATTTAATAAAAATAATACTAAATCTGCTTTTTCTAAAGCTTCTTTACTTCGTTTAACACCTATTTGTTCTACGATATCATCTGTTTCACGAATACCAGCTGTATCGATTAGTTTAATTGGTACTCCTTTAATATTAACGTATTCTTCAAGGACATCTCGAGTTGTTCCGGCAATATCAGTTACGATAGCTTTATTTTCTTGCAGCAGGTTATTTAACAGTGAACTCTTACCAACATTAGGTCGCCCAATAATCGCTGTATTTATTCCTTCTTTAATTATTTTCCCTTGTTTTGATGTTTCTAATAGACTTTCTAAACTATTTCTAATACTTGTTGATTTTTCTAGAATAGTTTTTGTCGTTTCTATTTCTAAATCGTCGTATTCAGGGTAGTCGATATTTACCTCAACAACTGTTAGTATATCTAAAATTTCAGCTCGTAGACGTTTAATAAGCGTCGATAAACGCCCTTGCATTTGGTTGTTAGCTATTTGACTAGCCTCATCTGTTTTACTCTTAATAAAGTCGATTACAGCTTCTGCTTGTGTTAAATCGATACGACCATTTAAGAAGGCACGTTTTGTAAATTCACCTGGCTCAGCCATTCTAGCTCCATGTTCTAAGCAAAGTGCAAGTACTTTTTGAATCGTTACAATACCACCGTGACAGTTGATTTCTATAACATCTTCTGTAGTATATGTACGAGGACCTACCATTTTCACAAGCATAATTTCTTCGATTTTCTCATTCGTAGCTGGATCAACTACATTTCCATAATTTATGGTGTGACTAGCTAGACTTTCTACAGTTTTTCCTTTTGGTAATCTAACTATTTTTTCAGCAATGCTAAATGCTTCGTCACCACTAAGTCTAACAATACCTATAGCTCCTTCTCCTAGAGCTGTCGATATAGCGCAAATTGTTTCACTCATTGTTCAAACTCCTTTTAAATTTTTATATTAATAAAAAATTCATATCCTATTTATTATACACTATTCCTTTGAATTTTTCTCTATATACGACCGAGTTACATTTTATATACTTTTTTTTAATAATAGGTTAGGGGGGGATAAACAAAAAAGGCTCATCAAAAAATCGGACTGATGGAAAAAATCAGTCCGATTAAGATTGTTGAGTTTAGTTCGTTCAAACAAATAGAATGCTTGCAATCAGCATAAAAAACCAGCAACTTTTTTATGAAGTTTCTGGTTTTGTTTATATAATTTTTATAAAGAAGTAATAAAAGTTATACCACCTAATATCACTCCCGCTGCATTGGGAATGATAAGGATCCAGTCTTTTTTAGGTTCTTTTGTCCAACCATAGATTACCCAAATTAAACAAGAAACTGCTGCAAATAGTGGTTGGAATGGTTGAGCTTTTTCTCCTTGTAAGTTAGCGATAATTTGTGGAATATATGCAATAAAAACAAGAATCCCAATAAAAGCTCCAATAGATCCAACAAAGCGATTAATTTTTTGTTTAGACATATAATATACCTCCTAAGGTCTCTCATTATATCAGAAGAGAAAAGATACTGTCAATAATTATGTTAAACACAAAATATTATACACTAGCAGGATTCCTGAGCTTTTAAGCTCATGACTCTTCTCATCAGTCCTAAATTTTGTAGAACCACAAAAATAAGTAGCTGGATTAATCTCAAAACTACTTATTTTTGTTGTTACTATGAAAAGGGACTGCCCCAAAAAGTCCTAAATTTTAACAAAGTGTATATGAGAACTCATAGACGCAGTGGTTTATTGATATCTAAATTCACTTTATAAAAGCTTTTTAGATATCTAATAAACTGTGCGAGGGTGACTCGACAAAATCGATTTCTCCGAAATCACGATTTTTGAGTCACTCCCTCTTCGTTCATAAGTTCAATTTCTGAAATAGCGAATTCTAAGTCATCTAAATCATATTCTTTCGGTAGTACTCCACAAGCACCGTTAGCGAAGGCTTGTCTTTTATACACAGGTACATGTCCAACACTACTGCAAATAAGTACCTTAGCACCAGGAAACTTCGTACAAATTTCTTTAGTTGCTTCTAATCCATCCATTATCGGCATACAAATATCCATTGTTACAAAATCTGGTTTTATTCTTCTATACATGCGCACAGCTTGTTCGCCATTTTCTGCAAAATAATACTCATATCCCGCACGACTAACAACTTCTGCTCCACGGCTTCTATAATAAGAACTATCATCAACTATTAATACTGTCTTCATTAGACCTCCTATTTAGCTGTAATAACTAAATATCTATGTGGCTCTTCTCCACGTGATTCTGTTTCAACGTTTTTAATACCTGTTAGAGCATTGTGAATAATTTTTCTTTCAATACTTGTCATAGGTTCTAATTCAACTGGTTTCCCGATTTTTTTAGATTTCTTAGCTAAGTTTAATGCTAGGTCTTCTAATGTTTTTTTACGGTTTTCTCTGTAGTCATCACAGTCAACTTCAATTCTGAAGTAATGTGAGCTGAATTTTTTAGCAAAGTTATTAACTAAAAACTGTAAACTATTTAAAGTTACACCACGTTTTTCCGATAATTAGGCTAGTGTTTTTCTTCTGTTTTTAATATTTAAAGTGAAATGACGATTCCCATCTTCTCTAAAATCAACAGTAGCATCCGGATATCCCATCGCAATAACGATATTTTGTAAGTAGCTTACGATACGATCTTGATTTTTTACGATATAATCTTCTCTTTTAGCTTTTTTAACTGTCTCTTCAGCTGTTTCTGTTGCTTCAGTTTCAACAACAGTCTCTTCTTCAACTATTTCTGTTTTTTCATCATGAGCTTCTTGTTCAACTACTTCTTCAGCTTTAACTTCTTTAATTTCTTCTGTAGTTTTTCAACTTTTTTACAACTTGTTCTTCTTTTTCTCTACTTCAATAACTTTAACAACAGCTTCTTCTTTATTATATTCTTCATCTAATGGAATTAATTTTACCTTTGCTTCTTTTTTGAATAATCCGAAGATACCTGTGCTACCACCTTCGATTACTTCAATTTTCACTGCATCTTCTGATAAAGCTAGGTCTTTTAATCCCTTTTTAATAGCCTCATCTACAGTAGCTCCAATATAATAATATTCTTTTTCCATTCTTAACTCCTCTTCGCTTTCATAAGTTTTGATCTTTTTAAAACATGATCGATGCTGCTACCAAATTCTAAAAACGGCATTTCTTTAGCACCAGGTCTTGCAATCACTATTATATCATAGTTTTTTTACATATTCTTTTCTTATTTTTAAAAGTTTTCTCGTATATATCTTTTTATTTTTATTACGTTCGAAGGCCTTTCCTAATTTTTTTACTAACAGAAATTCCTAAACGCATATGGTCTAAATTATTTTTGATAATAAATAACAAACTGTCTATTCGCAAAAGATTGTTTTTCTTATTATATTATCGAAATCTTGACTTCTTTTTACTCTATATTCTTTTTCATTTTAAAACCTTTCTTAACACTAATATTTTTAACAGTTTATTTACTTTTTACAACTATCTTTCATATTTTTAGGACTGACTAATAAAAAGGGTACCACTTTTCGTGATACCCTCAGTGCAAACATTAAGCTGAAAGAACTTTTCTTCCTTTAGCTCTACGTCTTGCTAATACATTTCTTCCGTTTTTAGTGCTCATTCTAGCTCTAAATCCGTGTACTTTTGAATGTTTTTCTTTTTATTTGGTTGATACGTACGTTTCATTTTGTCCTCCTCGAGTTTTCTTTTCTTTAACTTAGATAGATGTAATAACTGAATTAGTTTAACATATCTAAAATAATTTATCAAGCAAAAACCTCATTTTTCAAAAATATTTTCTTAAAGAAAAATATTCTAAATGACAGTCATTTTATCTCTATTTATGAGTAATATTTCTTTTTAGTATATTAATATAGATTCACAATAAAAACATATAAAAATTATAATCGTTAATAAATTCTTAAAAAAACTATAAAAAAATATTTAAGTATATTCCTGTTATACTTATTCACAGTTCATTAATAGTTATTAACAATTTTTGTTAAAAACTTATATTTCTGAAATAAACAAATTATATATTTCACGAGTTTTTAACAGATTTTTAAAAAGTTATTAACAAATTAACAAGAAAAAGTTATTCACAGGTGTGAATTGTGTGTGAAAAACTCTTAATCTTTATTTCTATCAGTATTAATCTTTGTTAATAACTTATCAGAAACTCTTTAATCTTTAATTATTTTTATTTAATTTTAACATATTCACAGCTTTTTCTTAGTTTTTACTAACATAGTTAAAAACTTCTGTTAACTAACTTGTTAATAACTATCGTTTTTATTTTTATTAACAGTTTATGCTATAATTATTTATATATATAAGGAGGTATTTCATTGAGTAATTCTAATTTCTTATGGGAAATAATTCTTCGTGAACTAAAAAGCACTGTAGACTCTCATGTATTTGATACCTGGTTTTCTAGTGCTTCTATCGATAACGTCGATTTTATGAAAAAATCTATTGTTATTACTAGTAAAGAAGCCCTTATTTCTCAATTTATTCAAAGTGCTTATGATCAAAAATTAAAAGAAATACTAAAGAAAAATACTGGTTTTGATTTTAATATAGAATATACTTCCCTTGATAACGATTTTTTCCTCTAATTACGCCTCATGTTGATGATGAAAAACCAGCAGCAGAAAACTTAATTAGACAGAATTTCCTTCAAGGTGACAAACCTTCTGGAGCTCAACATTTTTATCAAAAACAAACTTTTCCTCTAGAAGATTATAAAAAACCTGAACCTAATAAAAATATTATAGCGAGCAAAAAAAATCCTACGCTTAATAAAAACTATACATTTGAAAACTTTGTAGTAGGGGAAGGTAATGCTTTTACCCATAATATAGCTTGGAACGTTGCTGTTTCTCCTGGTGGAATATACAACCCTCTATTTATATACGGAGGTGTTGGACTAGGGAAAAACTCACTTACTTCATGCTATTGGTAATGAAATGGAAGCTAATTTCCCTGATTTTAAAATAGAGTGTATATCTTCTGAAAAATTCTTAAATGAGTTTCTTGCTTCTATTAAACCAATGAAAGACAAGAACAATTATACTAATGCAGATGAAGACTTTAGACGAAAATACCGTGATGTAGATGCTCTTTTAATCGATGATATTCAATTTTTATCAGGTAAAACAGAAACACAAAACGCATTTTTCCATACATTTAATGAACTACAAATGAATCAAAAACAAATCGTTCTTATAAGTGATCGCTCACCATCTCAACTTAATGATTTGGAAGATAGATTGGTTACTAGATTCAGTCAGGGGATAACTGCAGATATTACACCACCTGACTTCGAAACTCGTATGGCGATTATTAAATTTAAATGCGAACAGTTCGATATTAAACTAGATGAAGAAACACTTACTTATATTTCTAGTAACGTATCTTCTAATATAAGAGAGCTTGAAGGAGTTCTTAAGCGTATTAAATTTACGGCAACATCTAAACATGAACAACCTTCACTTAGTATTGCCGAGGAAATATTAAAAAGTGCTAAAACTTCACCTAGAAAAAATATCTCACCTGAGAACATTATTAATGTGTGTGCTGATTTCTATAAAATCAAGGTTGATGATATTCTTTCATCTTCTCGTAAAAAGGAAGTCGTTCAGGTTAGAAATATAGCTATTTATCTATGTAGGGAACTTACAACTTTATCATTCCCTTCAATAGGAGATTGCTTCAATAAAGATCATACTTCTATTCTTTATTCATTTAATAAAATTGCAAAACTTAGCAAAGATGAAAAATCCTGAAATTTTTGAAGATATAGAAGTAATAAAAGAACGTTTAGGAAAAATTTAGAAGTCTGTTAAATTCTACTATAGATATTCAAAACTTTTTTTAACAAGTTCTTAACAAGTTAAAATTCATTATTTTTGAGTTATCTTTAGTTTTCCACAGTTTTTACAGGCCTTATTATTATTATTTTTATTAAATATATATTATATATAAGGAGAAAAATGAAAAATTACTATAACTAAATCAAATTTTCTTGATGGCTTAAATCACGTATCAAGAGTAATAGCACCTAATTCTCTTTTTGAAATTTTAAAAGGTATAAAAATAGAATTAGAAAAAGATCAACTTATATTAAAAGCGAGTGATTCTTTAGTATCTGTTGAATATTCAATAAATAGTTATGAAGATGATAAAGAAATTATAACTATTGAAGAAGAAGGTCAAGTAGTTTTTACCATCTCGTAATTTTATAGAAATTATTAGAAAAGCACCTACTGATTTTAATAGAAATAGAAACAATAGAAAATAATATATTAGTTAAATCAGGGAAAAAGTGAATTTAACGTAAAAGGGATATGATGCAAACGATTATCCAGAATTCCCAGTTATTTCTAAAGAAAATAGTCTTAAATTAGAAGCTAATGTTTTTTAATGATATTATTAAAGAAACAGTATTCTGTACAGCTCCCTAATGATCAAAGACCTATTTTTAGAAGGGTAAACTTCTCATTAAGTAACAAAATTCTAACAGCTACAGCTACTGACTCATATCGTTTAAGTAGAAGACAAGTTACACTTAATGATGAAGATAGTAATAAAGAGTTTAATTTAATTATTCCTAGAAAAGCTCTAACTTATTTCCAAAGAATGATAGAAAATGGAAAAAGATCAAGTAGAAATCTTCTATGAAAATAACAGAATAGTTCTTTATTACCAAAATGTAGTTTATACAGTATTATTAATTAGCAGAACTATCCTAATACTAATAAACTTATTCCTACTGTTTTTGAATGTACATTTGTAGCAAACAGTAGAGAATTCTTTAATGCTGTAGATAGGGTTGCATTAATGAGCAGAGAAGATAAAGATGATATTATTAAATTAGTAGTTACTGATAATCTATTAGAAGTTTCTTCTCAATCTAAAAGATTTAGGAAGTGCTATAGAAGAATTAAAAGTTTCGTCTACATTAGAAGATGATAAATTTGAAATTTCTGTATCTGGTAAATATTTAAAAAGACGCGGTATCTGCTGTAGCGGCTGAAGAAATTATCGTTAAGTTCTCTGGAGAACTAACAGCATTTATCATTCAACCAAGTGACTACCACAGAGAAATTATCGAATTAATTTTTACCTGTAAGAACTTACTAATAAAGTATAAAAATTAAATTTAAAACATAAAAATGTAGTTATTTATTAGATATTCAACGAGTTTTTAGCAACTTGGTGGGTGTCTAATAAACTGTGTAGGGGAGATTTTACATAATAAGGAAAAAGTACTGATACCAAAATGCTAAATTTTAAAAAAAGTTTATATGAGAACTCATAAACAGATTAGTTTATTGATATCTAATAAACTTTACGGGGAGATTCGATAAAATTGATTTCTTAGAAATATCGACTTTTAAATTACTCCTAACTCTTAATTGTAAAATCACTACTTTTTCTATGTTAGCAAGGAGGAACAATGACAAAAATCGAATAGTATATTAATTATACTAGGTGTTATCTTTTTAAGTCTTATATTAAGAACACCTATAACATCAGTTGGGGCAATATTAGGGCCATTAAAAATCTATATTAGACATAAATAATACAGCGGCAGGATTTATTACAACAATACCACTAATTGCTTTCGCAATATTTAGTCCTATGGTAGCAAAACTTTCAAATAAAAGCAGGGTTAGAAAAACATTATTAATAGCTGCTATAGTAATAAGCTTTTGGATTAGGCTTAAGATTCTATATTGACACGTATGTATTCTTTTATTACAACATTTATAATTGGAGTAGGGATAACAATAGGTAATGTACTGTTACCAGGGTTAGTTAAAAATATTATCCTGAAAAATTAGGTCTTATGACAGGGATTTTTATGCTGTAGTTATGAATGTAGGTGCTGCAGTAGCAGCTGGTATAAGTTATCCAATTTTAAGTTCTAATATTGGTGGAGAAAAATTCTCAACTGGTCTTGCTGTTAATATTTGGATAGTTATAGCTGTAATTAATATTATTATTTATGCTGCAATGTCTAAGAATAATAATGTTAGCGAAGTAAAATGATGAACATGAAAAAGTTCATGGTTATTTCAAATATTCAAAAATGTGGACAATCATGTTAAGTATGGGACTACAATCAGCATTATTCTATTGTAGTGTTTCTTGGTTTGCTGAAATAATGATTAGTAAAGAGTTCACACCAGAAACTGCAGGATTATTATTATCAATAAGCCAATTTGCACAATTTCCATCAACATTTATAGTACCGATTTTAGCTGATAAAGTACATAATAAATTAATAATCCCAGTGGTTATTACTATCGGATACTTAGTGTCATTAGTAGGGATGCTGTACACAAGTGGAAACTTTGTATTAATGTTAATATTTATCATTATATTTGCTTTAGCTGAGGAGGATCATTCTCGTATGTAATGTATTTATTCTCAGTAAAATCAAGAAATGAAAGTGAAGCGGCTGATATTTTCAGGTTTAGCCCAATCAGGAGGATACTTATTAGCTAGTAGTATTCCCACCATTACTAGGATATATTAGAGATATTTCTGATTGGAATAAAGCTTTATATGTATTAATTTTAACAGTATGCAGTATTACTAGTAACACTAGTACATTGTAGTTCAAAAAGGAAACATAATAGAAAAATAATTTAAGAAAAGAGGCTCAAGAAAAATTTGAGTCTCTTTTTATTTATGAAAATTTACATAGAGAAGATAAGAAAAATATAAAAACTGTAATATTACAGCATAGAAAAAAATAATTACAAATAACTAATACACATAAATCTAACATAAATACAGAAAATAAAATATAAATGGTACAAGTAGAAAAATCTACAAAAATAAATAAAAATAAAAAAATTTAAATAAAATATACTAATTAAAATAAAATTAGAAAATTATCTTCTACTAAAAAGTATAAGTAAAAAACTAAGACAGTTAAAAGGAAAACGCTTTATATGTATATATAACACTATAAAAACTTCAAAAATATATGAAAAATTTCTTTAGATTAATAACAAGATAGCATAAATAAAGGCAATAAAAACACTTTTCTTTTTCCAATAGTGTGATATAATTCTAAGGGAAATGAGATATTTATACTTTAATAAGAGTTGTTATAGTATTTTATCCCATAAAAATAAAATAGTAAAAATAATTACTTAAAAAATATCTAAAACTATATATATATTAATGGAGGTTTTCTTATGAAAGCGAAAAATAGAAAAGTTGTTTTAATAGGAGCAGGAATGGTAGGGATGAGCTTTGCTTATCAATTATATTCAAGCGGACTTTGTGAAGAACTAGGATTAATCGACTTCTTCGCTGAAAAAGCTGAAGGTGAAGCAATGGACCTTAACCACGGTGGAGCTTTAGTACCACCTATTAAAGTAACTTCAGGTGGATATGAACAATGTGCTGATGCAGACGTTATCGTAATCGCTGGAGGTCTTCCACAAAAACCAGGTGAAACTCGTCTTGACCTAGTTGACAAAAACATTAAAGTTGTTAAAGATATGTCAGACCAAATCGTTGCTTCTGGATTCGATGGAGTTATCGTTATTGCATCTAACCCAGTAGACGTATTAACTAACGCTTTACAAAAATTCACTGGATTCCCAAGAAACAGAATCGTTGGATCTGGTACAACTCTTGACTCTTCAAGATTCCGTTACATCTTAGGAGACAAATTAGGATTAGCACCAAGCAGTGTTCGTGGATATATCATTGGGGAACACGGAGACACTCAACTTGCTGCATGGAGTAACGTAAATGTTTACGGAAAACAATTCGATAAATTCTTAGAAACTTCTAAATACACTAAAGAAGATTTCGCTGATGTTGAAGAAAAAGTTATGCGTGCTGCATACGAAGTAATTAACCGTAAACGTGCTACTTACTACGCAATCGGACTTGCATTATTCACAATCGTTAAAGCTATCTTACGTGATGAAAACGTAGAATTAGCAGTAAGTGGATACTGTGATGGACAATATGGAATCGATGGATTATACATCGGAACACCAGCTATCGTAGGACGTGAAGGTGTTCGTGAAGTTGTTGAATTACAATTAACTGAAGAAGAAACAGCTAAAATGCAACACTCTGCTAAAGTATTAAAAGAAACTTTAGAAAAAGCATACGCATCTTTAGAAGCATAATTTAAAGAAAATTATAGGAGAGTTAGATTCTAATCTTAAATTTTTAAGGAGAATTTAACTCTTCTTTTTATATTATTTCAATAAAATGAATATTAATATTAAAGGAAAGTAAACGTTTTTGAAAATAAAAAAATATAGAAAAAAATTGTTTTCAAATACTAGACTTATAGATTTGGTACAATATATACGGATGAAAAGGTTTTTAAAGTTATCAAAAAAATTTAAAATAAAAAAGTAGAGGAGAAAAACTATGACAATAACGATATATGACGTAGCAAAAGAAGCAAAAGTATCGATGGCGACAGTTTCAAGGGTTGTTAATAATAATCCAAACGTAAAAAGAAGACACAAGACTACGTGTACAAGAGGTTATCAAAAATTAAGATATACTCCTAACGCTGTTGCCAGAGGTCTTGCTAGTAAAAACAACTACTATAGGGTATAGTATTACCTGATATAGCAGATTTATCTTCAGCTGAGATAGTAAGTGGAATTGAATCAGTAGCAAATATGTATAAATACAATATAATTTTAGCAAACTCATGTGATGATAAAAGAAATAGAAAAATATCTTTGCTTCATTCTGTAAGTAAACAAGTAGACGGGATTATATATTTAGGACATTCTTTATCAGATAGTTCTAAAATTACTTACAAGATATTCAAATACCAGTAGTTTTAGCAGGAAACCTAGGTACTGATTCAGATTTCTATGGTAAATATAAATTATGAAAAAGCTGCATATGATGTAACTAAAGAATTTTTAGCAAAAAGGATCTAAAAATATCTCATTAGTAATAGATAAATACGAAAGTCAAAAAACACAAAGACTGATAAAAGGATACAAAGATGCCCTTGCTTCAGAAAAAGTAGATTTCAAACCACAAAACATAATTGATGGATATAGAACATACAAAGAAAGTAACAAACTATATAAAGCATTAAGTAATATTGATTCAGAGGTAGTAATTACTATGTTTGATGAAGTTGCTTTTTAGCGGTAATGCAACAAGCATTAGATTTAGGAATTAATATTCCAGGAGAATTACAAATCCTTTCATTAGAAAATACAAAACTAATAAACATGACAAGACCTAAAATTTCTTCAGTATTTCAACCAATCTTTGATATCGGTGCAGTATCAATGCGTGTATTAACAAAAATTATCGATATAGAAAAAGCAAAAAGAAAAGGCGAAGAAATAGACGAGGTAGAATTAGAAGAATTTAATGTACAAGAAAAATGAAATGAATCTACCTTATAGAATAGTGCACAGACAAACTACTAAATAAATATAAAAAGAACATATTTATAGAAGAAAAAGTTTAGAAAAACAGAAAAAGAATTTTCAAACTTTTTCTATTTTCTATTGACATAATTAATAAC